>Ga0101944_10006557_pt1 | contig 12265 bp, 9 predicted proteins | sample DewCreD2012metaG_FD_75245 | JGI IMG/M metagenome (GOLD analysis project Ga0101944, IMG submission 75245) | Hot spring sediment bacterial and archeal communities from British Columbia, Canada, to study Microbial Dark Matter (Phase II) - Dewar... ... | reverse complement strand
TCGCACCGGTCCCAATATGCACGTGTGGCAGCCGATCATCACGTGATCTCCGATGACCGGCCCGCCAGGCCTGGAGCCGGCCCCGATGGTACAGACCTGGTGGATCGCACAATCCGCCCCGATCCTGGCTAGGGGAAAGACCTGGATCGGCCCCACGTGCGGGATGAGCAACCCGGGACCGATCTCGGCCTGCGGGTGCAGGTTGATGTGCGTGATCAACGTCAACAGTTTCTTGACGGCCGCCAGGATGACCTTCAACGGCATCCAGAACATGCGGGGCTTTGCCTGGCCGACGAAGCGCTGGAGACGGTAGACGGTCAACGCCCAAAAGCCTTCTGAGCCCCACCCGCTGTAACCATGGGCCTTGAAGCGAGCCAGGTCCGCCCGCCAGGCGCGCCACTGGCTGTCTCCTGCCCAAGCCTTGACTGTGTCGCCGTTGTAAATCACGCATTCTGACCTACTTTGACAGGCTTGCGGTATCGGTGAACCCGCCAGCAATGTAGGCGATCACCGATGCGGCGGTGTACCGAGCGTCCCAGTTCTGCCGGGACTGCTGGCGCGCGGCCGCCAGGAAGGCTTCTACGGTCGCGGCCCCGCCGATGGAGGCGCTGTAAGAGGCAACGCTTCGGGTGGAATCCAGATAGCTGATCTGGGTGCTGCTGCCGGTTGGATCAATGGTGGACTGCCAGATGGTCCAGGCTGTAACGGCACCTGCAATCCTGAACCAGTTGGCAGGATTTGCTGAGGACCAGTAACGATTGCCTTGCCACGTCTCGTAGCGCGAGTCGAACGCGCGGCCGTGATCTGCAATCAGGCCCGAGAGTGGCGACTGAAAACCATTGCCCGTCACGACCAGGTTGTTCAGGGCATACTGCCCCGTTCCGCCAGGGACCGCACTGGTGCTGATCGACAGTGCCGAGTTCCAGCCGAATATCGTGTTACCCTGGATGGTCAGATCATTGATCCCTACCGCCTCGGCCGGGTTCGTCACGTTGCCGTAGTCAAGACGGATGGCCGCGTACTTATTCTGGCTGTCACCGGTGAAGACATTGCTCTCGATGGTGGTACCGCCGCCGGGCCTGGTATTGCTGATCTCGATAGCCCATCCGCGTGGACTGCCGGCGATGTCGCGGCCGCCGATGAAGACGTTGCCGGCGACGGTTCCCTGCACGCCGCCGGGTGTTATGGGCGAACCGTTGACGTAGCCGAAGGACATCCCGATTGGGTTGTTGATAAATAGGTTGTTCTCGACATCGCCCCCGCTGCGGGCCTGGAGGCCATGGCTGGACGCATTGGCCGAGATATTGTTGCGGAAGACCATGCCGATAACATTTTCCTTGACATAGATATTGTGGTTGAAGATCGTTGCCTCGGCACCGACTATTGCCTCGTTCCAGCCGTTGTGGTCGAAGACGTTCCCATCCAGAAGGAGCCCGTTAACGTTATCAGCATATAGCCCCTGCGAATGGCTCACCGTTGAGTAGCTGTTGTTGATGACACTTCGCCGGACAGAAATACCGTGAATGGTCCCCGCATAGCCGTTAAGCACGATCCCGTTGTTCCACCCATTGATCACGCAGTCTTCGATAAGCAGGTCCTGCACAGCAGGAGACAAAATATTGATTCCAACAGGGGAAGCGAGGGCATTCATTTCTGGGCTACACTCCAGGTCGATGCCAACAATAACCCCGTGAATTGGGTACGCACCACTGAGGAAGTACACCCCAAATCCGTAGGTGGTTCCACTACCGCCTTTATTACTGTTGAAGACAGGCCGAGGTCCTGATCCGTATGAACCAATGAGCTGTGGCTCGGACGCCGACCTGCCATACCCATTCCAACCGTCCAGGTCAAAAGTGCGATCCCAGGAGTCCCCGCATTTAAACAGCACCCAGTCCGGCATGCCGGTCCGCACCAGGCTCATGGCCTTGGGAATGCTCTTCACCGGCTGATCTGGGGATAACCCACTGTTGTTATCATCTCCCTGCGAACTACTCACATACACGATCCTTGAATCCGGGCTCGGCACCAGGACCGTCCAGCCGTCCGGGCCGACCGCTGTGCTGAGGGTCAATACCACCGCTCGCGTGGCATTGCCATTTCCGTTGGTGATGTTGGTGAACGTCGCCGTGTCGCTGTAGCTGGCTACCGCCAGGCTGCCGGCCGCGGCGCCGATGCTGACGATGACCGTATCGCTCGCCCCGGCCCCCAGCCTGCCGCTGGTCTTGGACAGGCTCACCCAGTCCTGTGTCTTCCCGGCCGTCCAGGCGATCGTCGTGTCGCCTGGGTTGGTCAGCGTGTAGGTCACGCTTCCCGGAGTGAACGGCCCACCCTGTATGCCCGTGGCGCTCAGGCCGTCGGCGGGGCTGACCGCCAGCGACCCCGGCTGCACGACGGGGGCATCGGCCACATTGACGGTAACCTTGTCGCAGGCGACCGTGCCCAGTCCGTCCGCCAGGGTCAGGCTCAGCGTCACCGTGAACGTGCCGCTGCTTGTGAACGTATGGCTGGCCGTATTGCCGTGCGCGACAGCTGCGCCGTCGCCGAAGTCCCAGTCGAGCGTGCTCCTGACCGGCAGATCCTTCGCCAGGGACTGGCCGTCCATCGCCGAGAAGTCCACAGCCAGCGGGGCCTGGCCGCTCGTGGCGGAGGCCTGGATCGTCAGGTTCGGCGGGACGACCATCGTCACGTCGATCGTCTTGCGGGCGCCCTTCTGCATGGGACCGGGGTCGATGACAAGCTGCCCGCTGTACGTGCCGGCCGACATCCCGGTGCGATTGACGGAGATCGATACGGTCTTGCGGTCGTCAGGCCCCGTGCTCGTCCCGACAGCGCCGTCGACAACCAGCCACGAGGGGGCGCCGGTCACCTGGTAATCCAGCCTGCCGCCGCCGGCGTTCCACACCTGGAACTGGAAGGGGCCAGCGGACAGGCCGAAGTCGTGGCTGTCCAGGCTCGCCGTCGCCGCCACCACTGCGATCGCGACCATCACGGTTTTGCGGATCGTGCCTGCGGTGATACCCACTTCGGCACTCCATAGCCCTGCGGGCAGTGCGTCGCGGTCAGCTGTCAACGTAAAGGTAATAGTTTGACCAGGAGCACATTGTGCAGCTGCGGGACTGGCCGTCAGCCAGTTCTCGGGGCCGTCGCCGTAGTCGATATCCAGCTGGAAGGCCAAGTCCTGGCTGCCGGTGTTCTGGACTTGCAGTTGCCTGTAGGTATCAACGTCGGCGAAGTCGATGACCGACCGCTGGACCGTCCAGCCTGCATCATCTGACGTTTCCTGCTCACCCTCGACGATCGTCGCAGGCGAGCCATTGCATCCGGCGAGCCACCCAGCCAGCAACACCACCCAGAGGCCTGCAATACATCTGGTCGAAGCATCGGTGCCGAGCCGCAGCATGTGGTTCCTCCCAGAGTCGAACAGGTAGAGACAACCTGTTGGGTCTTCGGCAAAACAGCGACCCTGGGTAAGAATCTAAAATACATATCCACCGACGACCAAGGGAAATCGGGAACTTCGTGCCGTTTGTGTCGGATGTGCCGGCCAGCACAGCTGTAACGGATGAACCCACTGTGCGGGATTCATTGGATGCATCCGTACACTTTTTCGGGATCAAACCCAGCCTGCAACTGCCTGGACAGTGGCGTCCGTCGGCAGCAGGGCCGGGTCCACGCCACGCCATCCGAGCCCTTCAAGCCAGGGCCAGCCATCGGCTGGAGACCTTTTATTGGACAGCCATGGCCGAAGCGCGACTGGGAGCGACCCTGCCATCCTTTGGCGAGAACCGTTCGCGCCTCGGGGCACGCCCCGGCACTCCCGGCGGTAGCAGGTTGTCCTGCGGTCCGGACCCACCCGTCCACGGCGACACGGCCGTCCTCCGTGAAGGGGCGGCTTCTCCCGCGGGGGCCGGGTCGGCCACCGGCAAGCGACGGCGCCACCCCAGGGCAGTCAGGCCGGCCCCTCGAGAGGCCGAGGATCACCCGTCTACCGGGTCATTCCAATGCCTCGCGAAAATCCTGCTCCACGCTGCCGGAATCATTCAAGTTCCCAGCCCCCATTTGCCGATATCCCGCCCGAACTCAACCGGGGGCTGGGTCACGTCAGGTTCTTTTCTGGAGGGGGCGCAAGATGCCTGATCATATTTTTTAGTCCGACGGCGATTTCCTCGCCTGCGAGCAGAACTTCTTCACCTAGCGACGCTGGGGATGGACGCGTCCAAACTGGCCGGCGCCCGGGCCGCCAGGACCGCCTGGGAAGCTGCCGGCACCGACTGCACGGGCAAACAGGACGCCGCGCAGGCGGCCGTACAGCTCAAGGGCGACTGTCGCCAGGCCTTCGAGGACGCCGTTCGCGTCCTGGTCCGCAAGCTCCAGGCCTCGGCCGAGGTAAGCGACGACGAACGCCGCGCCCTGGGTATCACCGTCAGGAACGGGTCGGGCCCCGCCAGCTACATGGCCCCGCCTCCCAGCCGGCCGATCGCCACGGTCAACACCAGCCAGCGCCTGCGCCACGAGATCCGCTTCGTGAATGAGAACACGCCGACGCGCCGGGCCCGGCCGGCTGGAACCATCGGCTGCGAGATCTGGGCCAAGGTCGGCTCCGCCCCGAAGGACCCGGGCGAACGGACCCTTGTGGCACTGGCCCAGATCTCGTCTTGCGTCGTCAAATACGGCGGCGCGGACGCCGGCAAGACCGCTTACTACATGCTCTGCTGGATGACCACCCGCGGCCAGGCCGGGCTGTCGAGCGAAACCGTCGCGGCCACGATCACCGGGTGAGACATCCAGTCGGCCCGGGAAGCTCGGCATCAGGCGGAGGGCCCGCACGGCCGCCTCAGCAGCGAATGCAGCAGGAACCGCAGGCCGAACGGCACGCCGTGCAGCAGGTACCGCGACGCCAGCCTGCCAGGCTCCTGGGCCAGCCGGTGCACCCACTCCAGCCCGCACCACTGCATCCAGCCGGGGGCGCGGCGGACGTGGCCGCACACGAAACTGAAACTGATCCCCACGCCGATCCACCAGGTCGCCGGCAGCAGCGACCGGAGGTCCTGGATCAGGTACTCCTGCTTGGGCGAACCCAGGGCGACGAAGACTAGGTCAGGTCGGGCCGCCAGCAGGCCGGCCTGGACCGCCCTCATCTGGCGATCGTCGCGCTCGAAGCCCATTGGCGGGCAGCAGGTGCCCGCAATCGCAAGGCCCGGGTAAGTGCGACGCAGCACCTCGGCCGCCGTCTCCGCCGTGCCCGGCTCGCCTCCCAGCAGGTAGACGCTCCTGCCGCGGCCGGCCAGGCCCTCGCTGAGCAACCAGATCAGGTCCGAGCCGGCCACCCGCTCGGGCAGCGAGGCCCCCCGCAGGCGGCTGGCCCAGATCAGGGGCATCCCGTCAGCCACCCGCAGGTCCGCGTGGACCATGGCCTCCGCATAACGCACGTCGTGCGAGCAACGGCGAACGTGGTCCAGGTTAGGGGTAATGATCCACCCGCCCCGGCCGCGCTCCAACGCCTCCACCACCATCGAAACGCACTGCCGCCGGGTGATCGGGCAGACCATGACGCTCAGCAGCGGAACCGGGCCGGGACAGGCAGCGCCGTCGGAGGCAGCTCCATCGCGGCAACGCATGCAGCCTGCCGCCGCCACCATGCCGGCGGACAAAGCCGCTGTAGCCGCAGCGCCGGCAGGCGCGTGCTTGGCAAGCATAGCAGTCGCTGTCGGATTCACCACGGGAGTTGTGCGGGTTGGATGTCTCATGAGATTGCCGGCATGTACGAGGCAAGTCTTCGCTTGCGTCGTCGTCCTACGGCTGGCCTGTGCTGGGCATCATCGCCGCCACGGGCTGGTAGATGCTGCCAATCAGGCTTGCCAGGGTCGCCATGTCCGCCGCCTCGTCGCCTGTCGCGCGGGTCGAAACCTGGATCCGCGCCACGTAGGCCTCCTGCTTGCCGCCAAGGCTGACGCTCCGAGCGTTGTAGTCATTTGCGCTGGCGACGTCGTTGACGAACCGGCCGTTGATGATGTACGTCGCCAGGACCAGGTCGCGCGGACCGCCCGGCTGCGGGGCGGCGAACTCGTACTGCACCGCGGGCACCTGGATGCCGTCTTTGCCGGCGACCGTCACGGCCTTGCGCGACTGCTCCACGAAGCCGTGGGCGGGGTAGCAGACATCCGGCCGGTGCCCCATGCGGCTGCGCGGTCGGCCCATGTAGCCGACGTACAGGCCGATCACGCGGCCGATCTTGTTGTTGACGTACTGCCGATTGACGGAATCGTCGTCACCGGCGATCCGGCGGACCTGGTCGTCCATCGGGATGTCCTGCCCCTGCCAGTCGCCGATCTGCAGCGGCAGCGTCGAGAGCGGCCGGCGGGGCGCCAGAAACTCACCAAGCGCCACCTGGATCCTGGCCGCCAGCAGGCGATCGGCCGCCCCGGCAATGACGATGACGGCCAGCATCGCGCCGAGGGCGGGCCTTACCAGCCGGAGCCATTGTCCCGACAGGGCGGTTGCGCCCGCGGGCGCAGTGACCTTTGGTGGAATCCGGCGACCGGCCTTCGCTGGGTCAGCCGCACCGCCCGCGATCCACCGCAGCAGCCACAGTTCCGCCATCAGTACCGCCCAGGCAAAGGGGATCATCACGATGCCGGCGAAGTCGTGGAAGAACTTCTCGCCCGCCTTGCTGCCGACGTGCTGGAATACCAGCACCGTGACCACCAGCCGCAGCGTGTTGGAGAAGATGGCCACGGGGATGCTCGACACCAGCACGACGACCTTCTGCCACACCGGGCGACGAACCACGAACACCAGGGCCGCCGCGACGATGACGAACGCCATGAGCATCCGCAGGCCGCTGCAGGCCTCCGCCACGGCCACCGTCGTCTGGTCGCTCATCCGCAGGACGTTGCCTTCCTGCGTGACCAGGCAGCCGAGCATCTGTATGCATATCACGAAGAACCGCGAGGCGAATCTCTGCATCGGCAGGGCGACCGGGTTGGGGACGCGGGTCGACAGCGGAAACATCAGCAACAGCAGCGCCAGCACGGCCGCCAGGTGCCGGGTCATCCGCCGGCCGAGAATGAGCAGGCACCCGGCCACGATCGTCAGCAGGAACGACAGTCGTTCCAGCGAGGCGTACATGTACAAAAGGCCATACAGCCGCATCGCCTGGGCCGCCACTAGCAGGCCCAGTCCCGCCCAGCAGGTCTGCACAGGGATTGCACGCAGCTGCTTGCGGTCCGACCAGACCACGTAGCCGGCCACCAACGGCACCAACGCCCCGGCCGAGTAGTCCGAGTTCTTCGCCCAGAAGTCGACCAACGCGCGGAGCATCGGCCAGTAGCTCCATACCAGCCCGGCCGGCAGGGCCGCCAACACAAGCAATTGCGGGACGACCGACGTGGCCTTGGAGCCGGCTCGGCCGTGCGGCCGTCGGCGGACTGCAATTGTGTGGGCTGGCTTGAGCACCGGAGGAGCTCCGCCCGTCAGGGATTTGCTGTGAATCGAAGTTGTTCGAGACATTCCGCCAAGGCCTCCCCCCAGAAACGGGGCCGAATACCTGCATCCTGTGCCAGACTCTCTGTGCTCAGCACCGAGTACGCCGGTCGGGGCGCGGGCCGCTTCAGCTGCGCGGTCGTCATCGGGCGGACGGGCGTCGACAGGCCGGCCAACTCCAGGATTCGGCTGGCAAACGCATTCCACGAACAGACGCCCGCGTTGCAGAAGTGATAGGTGCCCGTCCGGTCGCTCAGACCCAACGCCAGCAGCGCCGCCGCCAGGTCCTTCGCGTACGTCGGGCAGCCCACCTGGTCGGTCACCACGTGCAACTCGGGCCGCTCGGTCGCGGCCTGCAGGATCGTCTTGACGAAGTTCCTGCCGCCTGCGCCGAACAGCCAACTTGTCCGAACGATCACATGGTCGGCCAGCGTCTGACGCACCCGCTGTTCGCCCTCGGCCTTGCTCTTGCCGTAGACGCTTTGCGGGTTGACCGGATCTTCCGGCAGGTACGGCGAGTGTTTCCGGCCGTCGAAGACGTAGTCGGTGCTGACGTGCACAAGACGTGCGCCGTACTCCCGGCAGGCCCGGGCCAGGTGCTGCGGGCCGGTCGCGTTGACCGCGAACGCCTGCTCCACCTGGCTTTCGCAACCGTCGACGTCGGTGTAAGCGGCGGCGTTGATCACCAGCCCCGGCCGCAGACGCTCGAACATGGCGGTCACGCTCTCGTAGCGGGTGATGTCGACCTGGTCGATGTCCAGCCCGTGCACGACCCGGGGTGTCGGGCCGCAGGTCCGCTGGGGCCGGAGCAGTTCGCAACCCAGTTGTCCGGCGGCACCGACCACCGCCACGACATCAGCCCCGGCCGTACTGTGTCTCGTAATACGCACGGTACTCTCCGCTCTTGATGCGACGCCACCAGGACTCGTTCCGCCGGTACCAGTCGATCGTGTCGGCCAGCCCCTGCTCGAACGCCACCTGCGGCTGCCAGCCCAGTTCCGTCTGCATCTTCGTCGAGTCGATCGCGTACCGCCGGTCGTGCCCGGGCCGGTCCTTGACGTACTCGATCCGCTCCGGCCCGCAGCCCAGGCCGGCCAGCAGCAGGTGCGTGATCTCCAGGTTCGTCCGCTCGCTGTTGCCCCCGATGTTGTACACCTGCCCGGGCCGGCCCGCGCAGATCACCGTCCGGATCGCCCGGCAGTGGTCGGCCACGTGGATCCAGTCCCGCACATTCCGGCCGTCCCCGTAGACCGGCACCTTCTTGCCTTCCAGCAGGTTCGTGATGAACAGCGGGATCAGTTTCTCCGGGAACTGGTACGGCCCGTAGTTGTTGGAGCACCGCGTGATCACCGCCGGCAGCCCGTAGGTGTGGTGATACGCCATCACCAGCAGGTCCGCCGCGGCCTTGGAGGCGCTGTACGGGCTGTTCGGAGCGATCGGGGTGGTCTCGGTGAACTTGCCCGTGGGTCCCAGCGAGCCGTAGACCTCGTCGGTGGAGACCTGCAGGTAGAGTTTCACCTTCGCCCGCCGCGCCGCATCCAGCAGCACCTGCGTGCCCTCGATGTTGGTGCGGATGAACGCCTGGCAGCCCAGGATGCTGCGGTCGACGTGGCTCTCGGCGGCGAAGTGGACGACGACATCGACGCCGGCGGCCATGGCGGCCGCCACCGCCGGGGCGTCGCAGATGTCCCCCTTGATGAAGGTCAGCCGCGGGTCGTCCAGGCAGCCTTCGAGGTTCTCCAGGTTGCCGGCGTAGGTCAGCGCGTCGTAGGCCAGGATGCGGGTGTCCGGCTCTTCGGCCAGGACCTGCCGCACGAAGTTGCTGCCGATGAAGCCGGCCGCGCCGGTGACAAAGCAGGTCCTCACGCCGGGGCTCCGTCTGCCACGAGTGTCCGGGCCGTCACGTCATCCACGTTGTTCGCCCCGCCCTGGGCGACCAGGTTGCTGGCGCGGTGCAGGCTCTCGAAGGTGCCCGCGTCGGTCCACCAGCCGTCGAGCAGTTCGTAGGTCATCGTGCCCTGGGCGATGTAGGCGTTGTTGACGTCGGTGATCTCCAGTTCGCCCCGGCCCGAGGGCTTCAAGGTCTTGATGATGTCGAAGACCTGCGGGTCGTACATGTAGATGCCGATGACCGCCAGGTTGCTCTTGGGCGACGGCGGTTTCTCCTCGATGCCGACCACCGCATCCCCGTCCAGTTCGGCCACGCCGAACCGCTGCGGGTCGGGCACTTCCTTCAGCAGGATCTTGGCCCCGCGGCGTTGGCTGAAGAAGTCGCCCACCGCCCGGCGGATGTTCTTTTCGATGATGTTGTCGCCCAGCACCACCACCACCTTGTCCCCGTCGGCGAAGTGCTCGGCCAGCCGCAAGGCGTCGGCGATGCCGCCTTCGCCCTCCTGGTAGGTGTAGTGCAGGTCGTCCAGTCCGAACTCCCTGCCGTTGCCCAAGAGACGCAGGAAATCGCCCGCGTGGTTGCCGCCGGTGACGATCATGATGTCCCGGATGCCGGCGTTGACCAGGCACTCGATCGGGTAGTAGATCATCGGCTTGTTGTACACCGGCAGCAGGTGCTTGTTGGTGATCCGCGTCAGCGGCAACAAGCGCGTCCCCAGGCCCCCGGCCAGGATCACACCCTTCATAGGCTCACCCGTCCTTTCTGTCCCAGTTGTAGGGGATGTCGTTGTCGTGCGGATCGACCCGGTACTCGTCCGGGTTCTGGTACCGGTACGGTTCGGTCGGACTGTTGATGACGATCGCCTCGTGCTCGCCGATGCACTTGAAGCCGTGGTAGACCATCGGCGGGATCTGCACCAGGATCGGGTTGTGCTCGCCCAGGAAGAACTCGTCGACCTCCCCCCGGGTCGGCGAGTCCTCGCGCGGGTCGTACAGCACCACCTTCATCATGCCGCGTACGACCACGAAGTGGTCCCACTGCAGCCGGTGGTAGTGCCAGGCCTTGACCACGCCCGGATAGGCGGTGGTCATGTAGACCTGCCCGAAGCCCTTGAAAATCAAGTCGTCGCAACGCAGCATCTCCATCAGCCGCCCACGCTCGTCGCAGATGCACTTGAGCGGCTTGACCGAAACGTCCTTGATCATCGCACGTCCCAAACTCCCCACACGACACTGTGGTTCCTGTCTGCTGCCAGCGAAGCCTTCCTACTTCGACTTCGCCGACGCCGGCTCGACCTCCTTGCCGACCGGAAGACCACCGACGCGGACATAGGCCAGCGCATCCCGCTCGGCCCGTTCGGCCGGGCTGAGCGACTCGTCGTCCTGCTCATGCAACCGGTCGCCCTCCTGCCGACCATAGATCGCCCGCATCTTGCTGCGATCCAGCCGCCGCGCCGCTATGCCCAACCCCACCGCCACAACCAGCAGGATCAGACCTCGCTGCCAATCCAGCAGTAACTGGACAGCCCCCATGATCGCAACACCCAGGCAACCGAGCGCACACGCCGCCGAACCCAGAGCACACACCAGGGCCTTCATGGACAGATCACTCCACGGCTGTTCGTCAGAGCCCCCGCGCGTCACACAGATCAGTCCACTGCCAACAGCCAGCGTCGTCATGACAACCTCTCCTCCAGGTGGCCGCACCCCGCCGTCCCGGCCACAACCCGCGTCAACCCTGCTCGACCATCGCCTGCGGTGTAGCCAGATGAGCCGACTCCGCCGCGATCAGCTTCGACAGCAACACGCGCTTGCACCCGCCCTTGGTAATCAGCGTGTACCACAGGATCTTGATGTCCAGCCAGAGCGAGAAGTGCCGCACGTACGCCAGGTCGTAGAAAATCCACTGGTGGAAGTCCGCACCGTTCCGCCGGTCGCGGCAGATCTGCCAGAAACCCGTGATGCCCGGCCGGACCGAGAGCCGCGCCCGCCGCCACGGCACGCAGATCTGGTTCTCGCGGAATGGGCTCGGCCGCGGGCCTACCAGGCTCATATGTCCCGCCAGCACGTTGAGCAGCTGCGGCAGCTCATCGATGTTGGTCGCTCGCAGCCAGCGGCCGATCCGCGTAACCCGTGGGTCGTTATCCATCTTGAACTGCGGGCCGTCCAGCTGGTTCTGCCTATAAAGTTCGCGCTGTTTCGCGTCGGCATCGGCCACCATCGTGCGGAACTTGACGCAGCCGAACTGGCGCCCGCCCAGGCACTCGCGGCGGTGGATGAAGAAGACCGGCCCGGGCGATGTCAGTTTGACCAGCGCCGCGACAACGAGCAGCAGCGGAGACAGGCACAGCAGGCCGAGGCCGCTCAGCACGACATCCATCGTGCGCTTGGCCGCCCGCTGGATCCAGCGAGCCTGCCCGGCCGGAACGTGCGACCCGTTCACTTGTGGATCGAGGCACGCGCCGTGCGTCCGGACCGGCAGCCGCACCTGCGCCGACGCGGTCGGGCCGACGCCGCGTCCCCGGCCGGTCAGGACCCACTGGCACCACTGGGTCCCGGCTGGGGCCGCAGCGCCGGCCATCAGCACCGATTGGGCTACCACCGCCTCGGTCTCGACCACGGCGCCCGAACCGATCACCGCCGGGCCCACGATTCGTGCGCCTGCCTCTACCCTCGCCTGCTCCTGCAGGATCACCGGGGCGATCAGGCGGGCAGAAGGATGCACGCTACAGGAGGCGGCCGCCAGCACGCCGGGCAAAGGCCGCCAGAAGCGGCCATTGCCGGATCGCCCAATCGTCTGGCCGATGGACTGCTCGCAGAGCGCCAGGATGTCCCCGGGCTGGGCCAGGTCCCGCAGTTCCGTCGCCACCGGCACGTCCTGCGTCAGGAC
>Ga0101944_10006556_pt1 | contig 12265 bp, 13 predicted proteins | sample DewCreD2012metaG_FD_75245 | JGI IMG/M metagenome (GOLD analysis project Ga0101944, IMG submission 75245) | Hot spring sediment bacterial and archeal communities from British Columbia, Canada, to study Microbial Dark Matter (Phase II) - Dewar... ... | reverse complement strand
GGAATTGCTGAAGCAACTGACCGAGAGCGGAAGACGAACCGGAGAGCGATGCTGGCCGATGCCGATGCCGAAGGATTACAAGGAATTCTTGAAAACCGAGACGGCCGACATCTCGAACATGAGCTCTTCCAAATGGGGAGGCGCCATCACGGCTGCGCTTTTTCTATCCGAATTCGTTCAGCAAGGTACCCGCTGGGCGCATCTCGATATTGCTGGTCCTGCCCACACGCAAAAAGCCACGTCGATTTGCCCGAAAGGTGGGACGGGATTCGGGGTGAGGCTGCTGCTGGATTACCTGCAGGGGCTGGTGGGTTGATACAACAGGAGGAAAGAAGCGGTGTTGTGCACCCTTCGTCGAGAATGGCCGGAGCCAGGAACCAAGGGGATGATCGGGATCGATCCACGACACATACCACACCCCTTATCGCTGCTTCCTTCCGGACCTGACGAGGTTCGTGGGGGTATGTTACGCGGCGACCGATCGGCTTGGATCCGATCGTCCGGCCGGACCCCTCGGAAGGGAATTCGGCCCCGCTGAGACGGATTTCGGGTACAGGGCACCGTCAGCTCCCCGCTTAGCACAACATGAGTACTATAAACCATTTGGCTGAAGGATCAAGAGAAAAACAGCGCCGGTTTCGAAACAGCGGTTTCGAAACCGGTCATTTTTTCTTGAACCGGTCCAGCCAGCTCTCAGTTCGATTTCGCATCGGGATGAAGAAGGTCCCGACATCCCGAGCGATTTCCGACGTATAAAAGGCCGTCGGATCAATGCTTCTGGCGATATCGAGAATCCATTTCTGATCCCTCCTACGGCAGACGATGAACAGTTCGATCACATCCCCTTTCAGCCCGTGGCCGATGAATGTCGTCACGGGCTGACCGAGGGACCGCAGCCGATCCGCAATCTGATTTCCGAGTACGGTGGAAATGATGCGGATCACCGTCATCCCGAGGGCAAGCTTCCGCTCGACCAGAATGCCCACCACATTACCCGTAGCATAGCCCGAAGCATAGAAGAGCACCAGAATCGGGGATTCCTTGATCCGCCAGACGACCGTGCTGACGATGCTGATCCAGATGATCACCTCGAAAAAGCCGAGAACAAAGGCGAGAACCGTTTTTCCTTGAACGGTGACGATCGTACGGATGGTGCCGAACGATACATCACAGATCCTGGCAAAAAAGATCATGAGCCCGGTCACGAAAATGGGGATATCCGAGGAACCCCACAGTGCGGATAGCGATTCGATCACAGTGTTCACCAAAAGGGATCAAGAGACAAGGCCGTAGCGACCTCGTTCCGTGCGCTGAATTTTTCCGGCTTTCAGCAGGCGATAGACGAGATTGCGGACTTTCTTGTCGTTGTATCCGGTCCGCTCTCGAATTTCGTTCACCTTGAATTCCTGACCCGTTTCACGAAACAGGTCATAGATGCGCTGGTAGGCGCTTTTGCCATCGTATCGTTCCTGTCTGGAAACCGCCGGAATTCTCCGTTTCGGCAGCTGCCCTCCGGAGCTGCGCAGCAGATTCTCGATATTGTCCAATCGATCGATGATCTTCTGCAGATCCTTTCGGGTGATGATTTCATGCCGCATCAGAAAGAATTTGATGATGGCATCAAAACTGGGTGATTTCGACCGTTTTTGATTCATGCGATTGTCCTTTCAAATTTCAATATTGTTGATGGATAGAGATTTCAGAAAAAATGCTCATGGCAATGGGTGATCGCCGCCCCCGGGGATGAAAATAGGCCTGTATTCACTGCCCACTGCCCACTGCCCACTGCCGACTACCCACTGCCCACTGCTATTTCACCCCCTGCGATGGCCACAAGGAAGTGAATGATGGAAACGCCATCATGGATGGCTGCCTCTCGGCGATACCCATCCTACCTTTTCCTGGCATTGACTGATCCGCTCTCAAACACCATTCCTAACCATCAAGGACCCATGCCATTTCGACGCATACAATGTATCCATAAGCAATTTTTTCGTCAACAAAAATTGCTTCTATTCTGAGTATCTGTTTCAGACATGATCTCCTCATGGTTCCCCCTTTTCATATTGCGTAGGTCTGAGGTATTTCGGATATCTGTTGTAATTTCCTTCGGCTTATATTAAAAAATACCGATTTTATGACGTGATGGTTGCGCCATCACGGCCATCCCCCATCCAGACAAGCTGACGAGACAACCCCATGCATTCTCTTTTTGATCGGGTCATCATCGGTTCCGACCATGCCGCCTTCGAACTGAAGGAGCAGATCAAACCGGTTTTAGAAACACTCGGCGTCACCGTCGAAGATATCGGTCCAACGTCCACCGATTCCGTGGATTATCCCTTGTATGGACAGCATGTTGCAAAAGCCGTTTCCGAAGGCCGCTATCCGGCCGGCATCCTGATGTGCGGCACCGGCCAGGGCATGTGCATGGTCGCCAACAAATTCCGCCATGTTCGGGCAGCCTTATGCAACGATTTGTTTTCGGCCATCATGAGCCGCAGGCACAACAACGCCAACATTTTGGTCATGGGCGGAAGGATGGTCGGGCAGGCCCTTGCAGAAGAAATCGTCCGCACCTGGCTGAACACGCCCTTCGAAGGCGGCAGGCATCAGCGCAGAATCGAGCAATTCGACGATACCGGAACATGATGCTTGCCTTGCTTTGAGCCTTTTTCGCCGGAGCGGACCCGTTCACCGTCACCGATTCCCACTCAACTACCAACGTCAGGCAAACAGGATGTTCGATTCCCAATCCCTTGAAACAATTGATCCGGAAATCGCAAACGCCATTTCGCAGGAATTTCGGCGTCAGGAAGAAACCCTCGAACTGATCGCGTCGGAAAACATCGCCAGCCGGGCCGTACGGGCCGCTCAGGGAAGCGTCCTCACCAACAAGTATGCGGAAGGATACCCCGGAAAACGGTATTACGGTGGATGTGAAGTCGTGGACATCATCGAAACGCTGGCCATCGAGCGGGCCAAAACCCTGTTCGGAGCCTGCTATGCGAACGTCCAAGCCCATTCCGGCTCACAAGCCAACATGGCGGTTCTATTCGCCTACCTGAACCCCGGAGACGCCATCCTCAGCATGAACCTGGCCCACGGCGGTCATCTGACCCACGGCAGCCCGGTCAGTTTCTCTGGAAGGCTGTTTCGGATCGTTCCCTATGGGGTTCACCCGAAAACCGGATGTATCGACTACGACCAGGTCGAGGCCTTGGCCAAAGAACATCGGCCCCGCATGATCATTGCAGGGGCGAGCGCTTATGCCCGAACGATCCATTTCGATCGATTCGCCGCCATCGCCCGATCGGTCGGTGCCGTCCTGATGGTCGACATGGCCCACATCGCCGGTCTGGTGGCTGCAGGTCTTCATCCCTCTCCGATTCCATGCGCCGATGTCGTCACTTCGACCACCCACAAAACCCTCCGAGGCCCGAGAGGTGGATTGATCGTCTCTGGAAAGGACTGCGCCGACATTCTCAACCGACAGATTTTTCCGGGAATTCAAGGCGGACCGCTCATGCACGTCATTGCGGCCAAAGCCGTCGCTTTTCAGGAAGCCCTTCAGCCCGCCTTCCGGGAATATCAGCGCCAAATCGTCGCCAATGCCGCAAGACTCGCCGAGAGTCTTCTGAGCGAAGGCATCGATCTGGTATCCGGAGGCACGGACAACCACATGATGCTGGCCGATCTGACCCGACTCGGCATCACCGGCAAGGAGGCCGAGCACGCCCTTGGCAAGAGCGGCATCACGGTCAACAAGAACGCCGTTCCGTTCGAAACCCGAAGCCCGCATGTCACCAGCGGCATTCGCATCGGAACACCGGCGGTCACCTCCCGAGGCATGAAGGAACCGGAAATGGAACGCATCGCCCGATGGATCGTGGATGTCCTGCGCCATCCGAACGACGAATCCCTGCAGGATCGGATTCGATCCGAAGTGCATGCGCTGTGCGAAGCCTTTCCCATCCAGCGGTAACCATGCGGCAAACCACAGATAGGCCCTCCTGGGAATCGTATTTCATGGATATCGCCCGGCTGGTGGCCAGACGCTCCACCTGCACCCGCAGGGCCGTCGGAGCAGTCCTGGTCAAGGAGAACCGAATTCTGACCACCGGTTACAACGGTGCTCCCAGCGGATTGACCCATTGCCTCGAGCGGGGATGCCTTCGCGAGAGCCTACAGATTGCATCCGGCCAGCGGCACGAGCTGTGCCGGGGGATCCATGCCGAGCAGAACGCCATCATCCAGGCCGCACTCTACGGCATCTGCATCCGAGGGGCGAGCCTTTTCTGCACGAATTTTCCATGCGCCATTTGTTCCAAGATGCTGATCAACGCCGGTATCGACGCCATCTATTACGAGGACGGTTATCCGGACGAGCTGTCTCGAGCCCTTCTTGCCGAAGCAGGCATCGAAACCCGGCAGATTCCATGCCATGATCCGGAGGAAGGCCGATGAAATGTCCCTATTGCGGCATGCTCGACACCCGGGTCATTGATTCCCGGTTGAGCCGTGAAGGCGATTCCATCCGCAGACGACGGGAATGCGTTCATTGCGGCAGGCGGTTCAACACCTTCGAATCGATCGAAGACGTTCCCATGATGATTGTGAAGAAAGACGGCAGAAGGGAGCTCTTTCTCCGGGAAAAGATCCGCTCCGGCATGATCAAGGCCTGTGAAAAGCGCAACATCAGCATGGAGATCATCGATGCCTGCATCGATCGACTGGAGCGGGATCTTCAGGAAAGCGGCAGCAAGGAAATCCCTTCTTCGGTCATCGGTGAACGGGTCATGGCCATCTTGCATGACCTGGATGAAGTGGCCTATGTCCGTTTTGCTTCGGTGTATCGGGAATTCAAGGATGTCAACGATTTCGTTGAAGAATTGAAGGCTGTACTGTCGAGCAGGCAGGCTTCGGAGACTCGGCAGCCATGAATCACGAGCACTACATGCGAATCGCCCTCGACCTTGCCCGAAACGGCTTGGGATATACCTCACCCAATCCGATGGTGGGTGCGGTCGTTGTCAGGGACGGTGAGATCGTCGGTCGGGGATGGCATGAAGCCTATGGGAAACCGCATGCAGAGGTCAACGCCCTGAGGGATGCCGGGGATCGTGCCAGAGGAGCCACTTTGTATGTGACCCTCGAGCCCTGCAACCACACGGGCAAGACCCCCCCCTGCACCGAGGCCGTTCTTTCAGCAGGCATTTCCCATGTCGTCATGGCCATGAAAGACCCCAACCCGCATGTGGCAGGCGGCGGGGCGGAGCGCCTGCAAGCCTGCGGAGTTCAGGTGACCGCAGGGGTGCTCGAAGCCGAGGCCCTTCGCCTCAACGAGGCGTTCGTCACCTACGTCACGACAGGGCGTCCCTTTGTCACCCTGAAGGTTGCAGCCACCCTCGATGGACAGATCGCCACCCGTACCGGCGATGCCAAATGGATCAGCTCGCAAGCCTCCCGGCGGATCGTTCATCGCATGCGCCATGCATCGGATGCAATCGTAGTCGGTGCCGATACCGTCCTGAAGGACAACCCCCTGCTGACCACCCGGATCGATCCGAACGAACTCCCCGGCCCACCGAAGCATCCCATCCGCATCGTCCTGGATACCCGTCTTCGCATCGATCCGGCAGCAGCCATCCTGCACCACGAAACCGCCGGAAAGACGTGGATCATCGTAGGAACAGATGCCGATCCGGAACGGGTCAGAGGGATCGCATCTGAAAATGTGGAGATCATCCCTTGCCCGATCGATCAAAATCGAATAGACTTGAACGAACTGCTGAAGCTTCTGGCAGATCGCAGGATCACGAGCCTGTTGGTGGAAGGCGGAAGCCGGGTCATGGGCTCGTTTGTGCGAAGCAAGGCGTTCCATAAATTCGTTGCCTTTTTCGCCCCGAAGCTGCTGCAGGGCAACGACGGGATGCCGATCTGCGCAGGCGCCGGTGCACAGTGGATGGCCGATTGCCTTACGCTGTGCGATATCCATGCGGAAATGATCGAACAGGATGTCATGATCACGGGATACCGAGATGTTCACGGGCATCGTTGAAGGCCTCGGAACGATTGCAGCCTTTCGGCCGAGCGGATCGGAAGGCAAATCCGTCGTCATTCGCACCGATCTCGATCTTTCCGACAGCCGGATCGGTGACAGCATCGCGGTCAACGGCGTCTGCCTGACGGCCACCCATCTGGAAGCCGGAAAACCGTCGGTGTTTCAGGCGGACATTTCCCCGGAAACGCTCTCCCGCTCCACGCTCGGCATGCTGCGGATCGGGGACCGCGTTCATCTGGAAAGGGCTTTACGGCTTTCCGACAGAATCGGCGGCCACCTCGTCTCGGGGCATGTGGATACCGTCGGCAGGATTCGAAGCGTTCGGCGTCGCGGCAATGCCTTGCTGATGACCTTTTCCATCGATCCCTCCCTGTCGAAATACATCGTCGAAAAGGGATCGATCGCCATCGACGGTATCAGCCTGACGGTGAACCAGGTTCGGGAAGGCGAGGTGGAAGTGAGCCTCATTCCCCATACGGCCGATGTGACCACCCTGGCTGAAAAACCGGTTGGAACTTCCGTCAACATCGAAACCGATCTCATCGGCAAGTATGTCGAACGGCTTCTGACCCGATCCGGCGGCCTCCGATCCAAGGAGGGGATTGGGATGGACTTTTTGGCGAAAAGCGGGTTTTTGCGATAGGAAGGCAGGGGGCAGGAGCCAGGAGTCAGGAGTCAGAAGACAAAAGACAGGAGTCAGAAGTTAGGAGTCAGGAGAAATGCGGATGACTCCTGTTTTGAGGATCGGGAGATCCGTTGGCTTTCATGCAACGCGGTGTAATCTCGAATGGGCATTTCCCGCAACAGTCGGAATGACGAAACATGTTGCCTTTCGGCGCGTTGCAAGGGAATCAGGAATCATCAATGCTTATGGCGGAACAATAGGGTTCAACCGCTTTTCTTCTGACTTCTGACTCCTGACTCCTCAATATAGCACTCACACGATCCACACAACAACACGTACTCGTCCCTACGGGACGATCTTTCATTACTGGAGTAGACAACTTGGCCAAACTAACGACAGAAGAAGCCATTCAGCACATCCGGGAAGGCCGGATGGTCATATTGGTCGATGACGAAGACCGAGAAAACGAAGGGGACTTGACCATAGCAGCCGAAAAAGTCACCCCGGAAGTCATCAATTTCATGGCAAAATACGGCAGAGGACTGATCTGCCTGTCGATGACCGGCGAAAAAATCGACAGTTTGGGTCTTCCGATGATGGTCAAAGACAACCGAAGCCCGTTCAACACCGGGTTCACGGTGTCGATCGAAGCGGCTCGCGGGGTCACCACCGGCATTTCGGCTGCCGACAGGGCCACAACCATTCTGACCGCCATCGCAGACGACGCCAAACCGAGCGATCTCGTCAGCCCAGGCCACGTTTTTCCGCTTAGGGCTCGAAAAGGAGGTGTCATCGTCAGAGCCGGTCAAACCGAAGGTTCCGTCGATCTGGCCAGGCTGGCTGGTCTGAAACCGGCCGGAGTGATCTGCGAAATCATGGATGAAGACGGAACGATGGCTCGGATGCCGGCACTCGAGCGGTTCAGCGAAACCCACAACATCGGCATCTGCACCATTGCCGACCTGATCGAATACCGCATGCGAACCGAGTCCTTCGTTCACCGGGAAGTGGAAGCCACCATTCCCACTTCCTATGCAGGCGATTTCCGGATCATCGTCTACGAGAACGACGTCGATCACATGCAGCACATCGCCCTGGTCAAGGGGGAAATCGATCCCCAGAAGCCGGTTCTTGTCCGGGTTCATTCAGAGTGCTTGACCGGGGATATTTTCGGATCCCTCCGGTGTGACTGTGGAGATCAACTGCACGAAGCGATGAAGCTGATCGAAAGGGAAGGCTGCGGCGTGCTTCTCTATATTCGGCAGGAAGGTCGGGGGATCGGCCTCGTCAACAAGCTGAAGGCCTATGTGCTTCAAGACCAGGGGCTGGATACCGTAGATGCCAACCTCGAACTTGGATTTCAGCCGGATCTGCGCAATTACGGGATCGGCGCCCAGGTTCTGGTGGATCTCGGGGTCCGCAAAATGCGCCTGATCACGAACAACCCCAAGAAGATGATCGGCCTCCAGGGATACGGACTGAGCATCGTCGAGCAGGTCCCTATCGAAATTCCACCGAACGAATTCAATCGCTGCTACCTGGAATGCAAGAAGAATCGGATGGGGCACACGCTGCACCTCGATAACCTGCCCTGAGCCGGTTTGCACGACTTCACGAAAGGACGTTCCATGCCTCGCATCATCGAAGCCAACCTGCTGGCTGAAGGCAGGAAATTCGCACTGGTCGCCGGACGATTCAACGACTTCATCACGGACCGGCTGGTTTCCGGGGCCATCGATGCCCTGACCCGTTCCGGAGCGGACGAAAACGACATCACGGTCGTCAAGGTACCGGGAGCCTTCGAAATCCCCCTGGTCGCCAAGACCCTTGCCTTCTCGAAGAAGTATGACGCCGTCATTTGCCTGGGAGCCGTGATCCGAGGCTCCACCCCCCACTTCGATTATGTTGCAGCCGAGGTCAGCAAGGGGATCGCCATGGTCGGCCTCGAAAGCGGTGTTCCCGTGATCTTCGGTGTATTGACCACGGATACCATCGAACAGGCTGTGGAACGGGCCGGAACAAAGGCCGGCAACAAAGGCTGGAGCGCTGCGGTCGCAGCCATCGAAATGGCCAATCTCATGCAGATGATCGACTCAACCGCAACCGCCGGGACGTAAACGACCATGGGAGCGCGCCGAAAATCACGGGAGCTTGCCCTGCAGGCCCTGTATTTTCTGGAATGGCAGCAGCGAAACATGCCGCAAACCAGGGATCTTGTCACCGAAACGGAACTCCGGCTGAGATCCTTCTGCAGCAATTTTCGGGTGTCGGAAACGAACCTTCCGTTTTTCCTGATGCTCACCCGCGGGGTCTGTTATCTGCGCCCCCAGATTGACGCCGTCATCGAACGGTTTTCGAGTCATTGGAAAATCCATCGAATGGCGAGTGTGGACCGGAACATCCTTCGGATGGCCGTATTCGAAATGTGCTGCAGATCCGATATTCCTCATACGGTCTCGATCAACGAGGCGGTCGATCTGGGGAAAATTTATGGGACCGAGGAATCGGGAGCCTTCATCAACGGCATTCTCGACAGCGTGCGGATCCAGATGGAATCCGAACCTCATCCCTGGATCGAAATCCCGGAAGATATCCTGAAACGAATCGAAGATCCATCGCTCAAACCTATGGATGAGCTTCTCCGAATCGCCGACATGCCGATGCAGCGAAAGCCGTTGACTTCAGGAAAAACGACACAAGACGATTCCCTTGAGGAAACATCCGAAAGGAAACCCCGCCGCCGCAAGATCGTTCAACAGACCGTTAAACCAGCCAAATCCGCAACCCCGTCACAACGATAGGAAAAAGGAAAACCGCCATGCAACACAAAATCGAACTCAGCGAAACCGAACTCCCCCGCCAGTGGTACAACATCCTGGCCGACATCCGACTCAACCCCCCCTTGAAACCGGATGGAACCCCCATTCATCCCGAAGACCTCGCACCCGTTTTTCCCATGAACCTGATCGAGCAGGAAGTCTGTACGGACCGCTGGATCGATATCCCGGAACCCGTTCTCGATGTCTACCGCATTTGGCGCCCCACTCCCCTCGTGCGGGCGCTCTTTCTGGAAAAAGCCCTCAAGACGCCGGCACGGATCTATTTCAAGAACGAAAGCGTCAGCCCGCCGGGAAGCCATAAGCCCAACACAGCCGTCGCTCAGGCCTACTACAACAAGGTCTTCGGCATCCGTAAGATGGTCACCGAAACCGGAGCCGGACAGTGGGGGTCTGCGCTTTCCTTCGCCTGCTGCCAGTTCGGACTTGAATGCAAGGTCTACATGGTCCGGGTTTCCTTCGACCAGAAACCCTATCGAAAATCCATGATGGAAGTATGGGGCGGAACCTGCATCGCCAGTCCGAGCATGGAAACCCAGGCCGGAAGAGCCGCCCTCGAGCGCGATCCGAACACCCCGGGCAGCCTCGGTATCGCCATCAGCGAAGCCATCGAAGCAGCTGTTTCGGACACGACCGGTCAGACCCGGTACTCTCTGGGAAGTGTTCTCAACCACGTCATGCTGCACCAAACGGTAATCGGCTTGGAAGCCAAGGCCCAACTGGCCAAGGTGGGCGAATACCCCGATGTCATCATCGGATGCGTCGGCGGTGGTAGCAATTTTGCGGGCCTCGCCTTCCCATTCGTTCTCGACAAGATCAACGGCAAGGATATCGCCATCTATCCCGTCGAACCGGCCGCCTGCCCCACCCTCACCAGGGCGCCGTTCGTCTACGACCATGGCGACACGGCCCGATATACCCCCCTGCTGCCCATGCACAGCTTGGGTCACGCCTTCGTTCCCCCGCCTTTTCATGCTGGCGGCCTGCGTTACCACGGCATGGCGCCAACCGTCAGCCAGCTTGCCGCTGAAGGCATCATCACCCCACGCGCCGTGCAACAGCTGGCTGCCTATGAAGCCGGTTTGCTGACCGCTCGAACGGAAGGCATCATTCCGGCTCCCGAAACCACCCATGCCTTGGCCTGTGTCGTCGAAGAAGCCATCCAGGCGCGGGAAGAAGGCAGGGAAAAGGTGATCCTCTTCAACTGGAGCGGACACGGTCTTCTCGATTTGAGCTCCTACGAGAAATATTTCTCGAAAGAGCTGGTCAATTTCGAGCTCTGCGAAGAGGAAATCGAAAAAGGCAAGAAAGTCTTCGAGAACCATCCGAAACCTCAACTGTTGAAAAGCCGGTAACCGTTTCCTGGAGGACACCGTGATCATCGAATCCCTTGTCGTCGGCCCGATCATGGCCAATTGTTTCATCCTCGGATGTGAACGAACCCGAAAAGCGGCGGTCATCGATCCCGGAGCCGAATCGGCCAAAATCCTGATGAAGCTTGCATCACTCCGGTTGACCGTCGAGTGCATCCTGAATACCCATGGTCATTTCGATCATGTAGGCGCCAACAAGAAGATCCGGGAGGCGACCAACGCCCCCCTGATGATTCATGCAGCCGATCAGCCGATGCTCTCCTTTCTTCGACAGACCGCTGCCCAATTCGGACTGAGTGCGGAAGACTCCCCGCAGCCCGACAAACTGCTTCAGGACGGCGATGTCATCCCTATCGGCGACATCCGGCTTCAGGTGATCCACACCCCCGGTCACACGCCCGGTGGCGTGTCCTTCTATACGCCGGATGTCGTTTTCGTCGGAGATACGCTGTTTGCAGGTTCGATCGGAAGAACGGATTTCCCTGGAGGCGATTACGACACCCTCATTCGATCCATCCAGAAACGGCTTTTTCCACTGGGCGACCATGTAACGGTCTATTGCGGCCATGGACCGGAAACCACGATCGGCAGGGAAAGAAGGTTCAACCCCTTCGCCGGAGAGATGTAACCGTGCCTATCGACGCCAAAACGAAGAGGTAACCGATGACCAAAGCCAGCTCAAAGAAGAAAGCCCCATCCAAGAAGAAGGAAAGCACGAAAACGACCGAATTCAAAAGCCAGGCCAAGCCGGAAGTGGGAACGGAAATTGTTCCATCCGAAACAACCGCTCCATCGACGGTGACTTCGGCCGAAACATTGCCTCATGCTTCTGAAAGCGGAGTCGGGCAGGCAATGGCCCCCGAGCCAAAGCGACCGAGGACCCGGGAAGAAATTCTCTTTCAGGTATTCGAGTCTCAGTATCGACCTATGACCGCTGTTGCCGCCACAGAAACACCTCTTGCTCCACAAGAAGATGGTCCGCGAAATCCGGAACGGGATCGCATTCTCTTTCGGAACTTCCGCTGGAAGGAAGAGGAAGCAGCGTTTCTGAAGGCTGAAGCAGAGCGGATCGCAAGGGAAAAGGCTGAAGCCGAACGCCTCGAAGCGGAGCGCATCGCACGAGAAAAGGCAGAGGCCGAACGACGGGAAGCCGAGCGGATCGCCCGGGAGAAAGCCGAAGCGGAGCGGCTCGAGGCCGAACGCATCGCCAAGGAAAAAGCGGAAGCAGAGCGGATCGCAAGGGAAAAGGCTGAAGCCGAACGCCTCGAGGCGGAGCGCATCGCACGAGAAAAGGCCGAGGCCGAACGACGGGAAGCCGAGCGGATCGCCCGGGAGAAAGCCGAAGCGGAGCGGCTCGAGGCCGAAC
>Ga0101944_10006555_pt1 | contig 12267 bp, 5 predicted proteins | sample DewCreD2012metaG_FD_75245 | JGI IMG/M metagenome (GOLD analysis project Ga0101944, IMG submission 75245) | Hot spring sediment bacterial and archeal communities from British Columbia, Canada, to study Microbial Dark Matter (Phase II) - Dewar... ... | reverse complement strand
CATCGCGGATTTCCTTGAGCCGATAGGCCACCAATCGGCCGTCGAGCAGCGGCACGTAGACCCGTTGCTGGCTCAACGCGGGGCCCGCCCCGGGAGCGCCGTCGAGCCGCTTCTGCCACAGCAACTTGCCGTTCTGGCGGTTCAGTACATAAAGCGTCGACCCGTTGACCGCGGCAACCAGCCGCCGGTTCGCGGCCGGTGTCAGCGTGGGAAAGCCTCGCGTGCCGACTTGGACCGACCAATGGGTCGACCCGGTCTCCGCGTCGATCGCGCTGAGCACCGATTGATCGCTCAGCATGAACAGCGTCCCGCCCTCAAGCATCAGTTCCCGCACCCGGCCTCGCGAGGGGTCGATCTGCATTTGGGTGAACCACGCGCGAGTGAGTCCGTGCTGCTGGGCAGCGCCCTCCGAGAAGATGTCCGGCATGGGCGAGCCGAGCGCGCCGGTGCACAGCAAGAGAAGGCCCAAACAGCCAGCCCAACGTGTTGTGTGACGTGCCATAGCGAACCCCAAGCCAATGCCCGACGCCGTCAGCCGCGGACCTCCGGCGGAAACTTGGTTACCGGCCGGCTCCAAGAAACGAGGCATCGCGCGCCAAATCGTCCGTCTCCCCCATTTGCTTCCATCATACTACCCTGACACCAAGATTGCACCAAAAAAACCGCTGCTCCCTGAGACGGCTCATTTCGGTTGTTCGGCTTCCAGGGAGGCAAAGCCCCTGTGCTTGGCACCTTGGAGGAGGACGAGTCCCCACTTACTAGGTACTCAACCGCGGTGATCGCTGATCCTGGGCACTGATCCTGCCAATTGGGGAATACGTTCTCCAATCGCTTACGGAAGTCGCCCCACTTCATGCCACGTTGAATTGTTCGACCCCCTTCTGGAGGTGGTGTTTGCGCTAGACCGGCTTCTCGCGGTGGTCTAAGATGGGCTTGGAAAGGGGGGACCGAACACGCATGGAACTCGATCGGCTCGGCCCAAAGGCCCGGGACCTGATTCAAGAGGTCGCTGGCTACTTGAATTTCTCCTCGGGGGCTTCCGACGTCCGGTTTCTTCGCGCGATCAATGAACTGTTTGGCATGATTGCGGAGAGCGGGGAACCTCGGGATCGCGTGTGGCGGACGTTGGCCGAGGTGATCCGGGCCGGGTTGGTCGACCTTGCCATGGGAGTCGAGGCCTTTCGTCACGCCGATCAAGCCATGGCCGTGCTTCGGCTTGTCTTCGACGAGGCCTTGCCCGCCTACCGGCGCTTCCACCGCGATCTGCTGTTCCATCAGACCGACGAGGCGCTGTTTCAGCCATTTTTCCTGGGGCGGGTCTGCGAGGCGGTTCTCGCCATGGGACCTCCCTGGGAGGACACCCAGCGGATCGTGGACGGGGCGATTCGGCGGCTGAACGACTTTGTCGGCTATCGTCCCGTGGCCGTGCTCCGCTCGGAACAGAAAATGCAGCCCTACGCCCACGAATGGGTGCGGCCGATTCCGTTGTACATCCGCGGCGCGGGGATTGCCTGGGGCCGCTACCGGGAATTGCTGGCCCTGGCCTTGGAGATCCTCCGCGCGACGGACGAGGATTTGCTCCGCGAGGCATGGTTCGATCCGGAGGCGATGGACGAACTCGCCCTGGACCCTCGCGCCTACGATTTCGACCATCCCGTGAATCGTCGGCCGAACTACCACTTCGGCACGTGGGATCTGCACCTGATCGACAACCGCGGCCGTTATCGGCGGTTCGTCTTGCAGCAGGTGACGCTCGACGGCTTGTTCGAACGGATCGAGCAGCGGGTCGACTTGCCGCGTGCCGAGCTTCTGTGGGAAGCCGCCGCAGTGCTGGCGTGCACGATGCTGATGAGTTCGGGCGTGACGGGGGACGGGCCGGAGGCGATCGATTCGACGTTCACGCTCGGCAAGCTGGTGGTCCGCATCGCGTCCTTCCGCGATGCCTTCTATGAGCGATGGATTCGTCGCCTGGAGGGCCCTCATGCGCGGCGCCTGCGAGCCGAGGCCGAGACCTTGCGGCAGCCGTTCGGCGGCGTGCGGCACCATCTCAACCAGGCGTTGGCGCGGCGCCGGGCGGAGCAGTTGCAGCGGGTCCACCTGGCCCGGCTTTTCGCCAAAATGGGTTATCTCGACGCCGCCGCGCGGCAGGCGGCCTTCGTGCCGGCCGCCTCGGCGCGGATGCGTTCGCAAATCGACTGCCGGCTGACAGCCGCCCATCAGGCGATCGACCGTCGCCAGCTTGCCGAGGCCGTGGCGAAGCTCCCCGAGATCGCCGATCTGCTGCACCGGGCGATCGAGTGCGGGGCGATGGTCGATCCGTGGAACATGCTCGGCTTCGGCGGCCAGTTCAGCCGGTCGCCGGCGATCGAGGACAGCATCCACGACGAACGCGTCGAGGAGTTGATCGAAGTGGTCGGCGACCTGTTCAACCTTCACGCGCGGCTCCAAGCCAAGGCGGCCGCGGCGGGCGACGAGACGATTCGCCGCGAGGTCTGCGAACAGGCCCACGCGCTGGCGCGGTGGTGGGACCAGTTCGCCAGCACCGAGGTCAGCGGCATCAACGGGTTTTCGGGCCACGAGGAGTGCGAATCGGCCGACCAGGTGGCCGAGGCGCTGGGCGCGTGGCACCAGGCCGGTACGGCGGCCGGCAACGTCGCTTTCTGGCGCCGGCACGCCGAGCGGTTTCGCTCGCCCAAGGCGTACGCCATGCTCGTCGAGGCCCTGCTGGACGAAAACGATCTCGTCGCCGCCATGGCCCTGCTGGTCCATTGGCTGAGCCAGGCCGGCCAGGTCCCCCTGGCCCACGGAAGGCACGTGTTTGGCAATTTGGTGGCGCGATGGATGCGGGTGGCGTGGCACGGGCGGCAAGCGGCAGGGGAGGCGGGCGCCGCCGCGGGGCCTCGCGGCGTCGGGCAGGGGGCGAGCGACCCCTGGCCCCTGGCTCGCAAAATGCTCGACTATCTGGAAGCCAACGCCGAATCGTATTGGCAAGTCCCGCGCTTGCAATTGGGCGGCCCCGGCGGGGCGTCCCACCGCGGCCGGACGCGGACGGGAGGGGAGGAGGCCTCGGCGCTCGATCCACTGGGCGAGGCGGAAAGCGGCGCCGAGGAGCCTTGGGAAGACGCCGGCGCCGAGGAGCCGGACGACTTGAACGCATCGGACGAAGATCTCTTTCGCGCCGCCTATGAGGGCGTCGTGTATCGGGATTCGACGGACGACGGGTTCGAGGGGGAAATGCTCGAGGGGCCGTCGCCGGCAACCGACTTCGAACTGGTTCAGGAAAGCGAGCGGATCAGCCAGCACTTGATGTTCTTGCTGACCGTGGCTCGGCTCTGGAAATCGGTCGCCGTCTGGTCGATGGCGTCGCCGGCCCCGGAACGCGACGAGGTCCTCTTGGGCTACGCCGCGCAGGCGAAGTCGTGGTGCGAAGGCCTGGGGAAGCTGCTCGACGCGGTGCATCGCTACCCCATCCCGCTGCCCCGCGGCACGCACGATTCGCTGGTCGAGTTCGACCGCCGCCGCGTCGTCAAGGAGACGCTGCTGGAGCGGATCGTCGCCACGCTGGTCGAGGTCGCCGACGCCGCGGCGCTTGTTCCCATGGTCACGTCGGCGGAACCGCCTGACAGGCCGGCCGCCGACTGGGAACTCCTCGCGCGGCGCACCCTCCGCGCCCTGTATCACGGCCAAATCGAGTTCGCCCGCGGAATCTGGCCGCGATTGCGCCAGGCGTTGGCCAGGCAGCCGCTGTTGTATCTGCCCTTGGTGCGCGGGGGCCACCCGCGACGCTTGGCCCAGGCACGAGGCATGCACCAATGGCTCCGCCGCCTGTTGGTCGCTTTTCCGCAGTGCGGCCTGATCCAGGAAACCTCCGAGCTGTTGAAAACGATCCAGCGGATGGAACGGAATCATCCGGTGGGTCCGGCGGCGGTCACGGAATTCGACCGGCTTTTCGAGATTGCCGCCACCGGCGTGCTCCAGTGCGCGATTGCCTCCGCCTCCGAGGCCGCCCTGCCCCACGGCCGTGGGGACCACGACGCCGACGCCCAATTGGTGGCCCTGCTCGATCGTCCCATCGAGGTCCTCCTGAAACGATGGCTCAGCCACAGCCGCAACGTGCGCGTGTCGTCGCTGGAGGTACTGTTCGACGAGCAGCGCTGGCAAGAAGTGCGAAAGTTCATCAAGCGCTATGGCCACGACTTGTTTACCCAGGAGTTTCTGACCACCTACAGCAAGTTGCGGGCGATTTTGCACGAGGGGGCGGGCGCGTATCTGGACGCCTTGGCGGAAGATTGCGAGGACGAGGAGAAGCCGCGGCTGCTGCGGGACCTCGGCGGTCCGCTGCCGCGGGACCAGGCGATCCGCTGTCTGGAGATTTGCCTGGAGGCGATCGTGGAAAACTACTCGGAGTACCTCGACTACAACAGCACGACCACCCAATCCGACCGCGGCGAGATGCTCTACGTGCTGTTGGATTTCTTGCGCGTCCAGGCGAGCTACGAAAGCGTGGCGTGGAACCTCAAGCCGGTGCTGTTGGCCCACGACGCCTTGATGCGCGCCGGCCGCACGGGCGCGGCGCGCCGATGGCGCGAGGCGGTGGCCGAACGCACCGCGGGCCTGGCCGACGACCACCAGCGGCGCTTCGACCGGCTCGTCGCGAACTACGGCGTGCGCCTGCGCACCGTCGCCGACCGGATCGCCCAGCGTTTCGTGCAACCCTTGGCGGTCAACCGGTTGTGCGCCCTGGTGCGCCCGGCCGTCGAGGAGCTTCGGGCGGGCCGCCCCCTGGTTTCCTTCGCGGAGCTGGAACGGGAACTCGCTCCCTTCACGGCCGAGCCGGGCGGCATCGGGTACCAGTTGCCGCCGTGGCTGGACGCGCTGGACCGCGCCGTGGAACGGGTTCAAGCGGGCGGCGACGAGTTCGACGCCCCCCTCGCTCCCCCCATGCCGCAAGTCAAGCTCCCGCTGAAGGAACTCCAGCGCCAGATCAACGCCTGGGACCGAGGCTGAGAGGCCGACGAGGAGTCGCGATGAAAATCACCCGCGTGGAAACCTTCATCCTTCATGTTCCCGTGACCAACCAGCGGATCGCCGACAGCACGCACCAGGTGACCCATTGGGGCGCCGTCGGGGCGATCCTGCGGACCGACACGGCATGGGCAGGCTACGGGTACACGGGGACGCACGGGCATCTGGCCACCGACCGCTTGATTCGAGACTGCATCGGCGAGGCCTTCGCGCCGCTGGTGGTCGGCGAGGATCCCCGCGACGCGGGCCGCCTCTGGCAGAAGCTGTATCACACGCCTTCGATCCGTTGGGTCGGCCGTGCGGGGATGACCCAAATGGCCCTCTCGGCGATCGAGATCGCCTTGTGGGACCTCAAGGCCAAGGCCGCCGAGATGCCCTTGTGGAAACTGCTCGGCGGAGACGGCGGCAAGCCCTTGGAGGCCTACAACACCGATGGGGGCTGGCTCAATTGGAGCCGGCAGGAGCTGGTCGATTGCGCGCGGGCCGCCGTCGACGAGGGATTCCGCGGCGTCAAACTCAAGATCGGCAGCCCGAATCCCTCCGACGACGTCGACCGCGTGGCCGCCGTGCGCGAAACCATCGGCCCCGCCGTCAAGCTCATGGTCGACGCCAACGGACGGTGGGACCTGCCGACCGCCGTCCGGGTCGGCCGCCGTTTGGACGAATACGATGTCTATTGGTTCGAGGAGCCGATGTGGTTCGACGACGTCGGCTCTCACGCGGCGCTGGCCCGGGCCATCCGAACGCCCATCGCGCTCGGGGAACAGCAGTATTCGCTGGACGCCTTGCGGGGCTTCGTCGAGGCGGGGGCGGTGCATTACGTCCAGCCCGACGCCACGCGGATCGGCGGCGTCGGTCCCTGGACGCAGGCCGCCGATTTGGCCCTGGCGCATCGTTTGCCGGTCGTCGGCCACGCGGGCGACATGATGCAAGTCAACCAGCATCTTTCCCTCGCCCACCCCGCCTGCGAGATGCTCGAATACATCCCATGGCTCCGCCCGTGTTTCGAGGAACCCGCGACGCACGAAGGCGGATTCATGAGGCTGCCGCAAATGCCCGGCGCCGGCACCACGCTGCGAAAGGACGCGATCGAGCGGTTCGGCGTCGGGTGATGGTGCAACGCGATGCGGCCGTCTTCCCGGCGGCTCGGCCCGTAACCGTTCACGGGGACTGTCCCGATTTTCGCGGGGAAGTCCGTGAAAATGGGACTATCCCCCTTGGCCGGTCAGGAGGCAGACGCATTTTTCGACGCGAAACGGCCCGAAAAACGTGGCAGTCCCCGGCCTGTGAACGGTCACCTCGGCCAACGCAGGCTCCTCGACCCCGTTGCGAGGGAAACGCCTTTGGCCCGCGGATCGCTGGAAACCACCATAGCGCTGTTCGGGAGGCCTTCGATGAAAGATGTTTCCGTGAATCGGCGAGACTTCTTGACTTTGGCGGCGTTCGGCGCCGCGGCAAGCGCCCCAGGCCGCCTGCGAGCCGCGCCGCCGCGCGCGGCGGCGTCGTCCCCGGCGGGGCGCAGGGTTCCTGTCATCGATTGCACGGACCTCTACCATCCGCACCAGGACGTGGGCGACAACTTCGACATCCTCGCCGCCTATGCCCTGCCGGAGATCGACTTGAAAGCGGTGATCCTCGACGCGACCCAGCGGTATCGCCAGGCGTTTGCCGATCATCCCAACCCCAACTACCGCGATCCCACCGGCCCGCGCGATCCAGGATTCATCCCGGTGTTGCAGCTCAATTACCTGTTCGGGCGGGACGTGCGTTGCGGGACGACGCCGTTTGAGGAAATGAAGTCGCCGGACGACAAGATGCTCGACGCGCCGCCGTTTCAGCAGCAAGGGATCGCGTTGCTCCTCCAAACGCTGCGCGAAAGCAGCGAACCGGTCGATTTGCTCTTGTTCGGGTCGGCCCGCGCCGCCGCGGTCGCGTACAACCGCGAGCCGGATCTCATGCGGGCCAAGGTCCGCCGCGTGCATTTGTGCGCCGGGGCCTCGTCGCCCGACTACCTCGAGTGGAACGTGATGCTCGATCGGCACGCGTTCGTGCGTCTCTTGCGGTCCGACCTTCCCGTGGCGATCTATCCGTGCGCGACCAAGGATGGGCCGTTCGCCTACGGTCCGCACAACTGTTTCTGGAGGTTGCCCGACCTGAAGTTCATTGCCGGCATGGATCCGAAGCTCCAGGCCTACCTCGCCTTTGCGTTCACGCGGTCAACGCGCATGGACTTCCTTCGCGCCGTGGAACAGGCCCCGCCGCCCGCGGTGCTGGAGAGTTTCATCGGCCGGCCGCACAACGTCTGGGAGACGAGCGTCTGGGCCCAAGTGGCCAACCGGCGGTTGGTGCGCCGCGCGGACGGGACGTGCCGCCTCGTGCCCGCCGCCGAGGTGCTGCCCAGCGACAAGGTCTTGCCGAACGAACTGCGTCCCTGCCGAGTGCAGGTCCGCGACGACGGGATGTTCACGTTCGAGTTGACCGACGGGCCGACGCACCGGCTGATCTACGACCGCGGCGATCCCTTGGAAAACGAACGGGCCCTGCGCGGGGCCCTCCCCGCCCTCTACACCAGCTTTCGCGCGCCGTAGGCAGAATCGCTCCTCGCCCCGGCTTGCGGCCGTCCGCGGCGTTGTCGGCCCCCGCCGCCAGTGGGTTGCGTCAGGGGGCTTTGGCCAATGCCCCCAGTCGGCCAAGCGTCTCGGCCAGCGACTCGCGCGGCGGCCGCGGCGGCGACATGGCGGCCAGCGGGATGGCGTAGAAGCGGTCTTGGATGGCCTTCTTCTTGGCGCCGAACTCCGCCGGACGGCGCCACGGCCTCTTCTCGCCGGAGGCGAGCCGGCCCAGCACCCAGTACCAGTAGGCTTCGAGTTCGGGCCGGTAGACGTGCCGAACCAGTTCGTAATGGTGGCTGCGGCAATAGTCGTTCTCCGAGTTGGATTTCAAGGTCTGCTCGCTGTGCGGATTGACTGCCGGCTGCACGCCTCCCAAAGGCTGGGCCCGCTTGAGCCGCTCGAGCGACGCCTGCATCGAAAAATCGTCGGACTGGGCGAGCACGTCGGCCAGGGCGTCCATCAGGCGTTTGCTCCGTTCGGCGAGGTCGCGGATCGCCGCTGCCTCCGTTTGGCCTGAGCGCCAGGCTTCCATCTCCAGCGAAGCCTTCATCAAGGTCGACAAAAGAGCCCGGCTAGCGATGGTGCGGGCCATGTCGAGCGCGTCGCGGCGCCATTGCGGATCGTTCTGATGCTTCGGGGCCATGGCGGCCAGACGATCGAGCACGCCCGCCGCGGGACGCAGGCTGGGACCGATGCGAGCGAGTTCCTCCTGAATCGCCGCAAGCCGTGCCGGCGTGAGCGTCGAGAACTCGTGTCCATTTAGAATCCGGAACTGCGGCTCGCCCAGCGAAAGCCAGCGGTTGCCCGAATGGGCCCAATGCACGCTTTGCGACGTGACAAGGAAGTCCTTCCAAATCGCCTCCATCTCGCCGGCAGGTTCGGTCGCATAGCGTCCCCGGCAAAACCGGGCCACGGACGCGGCGAGTTCCTCGGTGGGTTTCCAACTGTTGGCCGCCAGATACTCCAGGAGGAACGTGTCGTTGTGCGAGATTTCGGACCATAGCGCCAGGCCCAAGCATTGCGCGTCCGGCGCCGCCATGCGGAGTCGCTCGGCCAACAGGCCGTAATCCTCGTGGACGTCGCTGTTGCGGGCGTAGCCGTGGAAGATGCCAAACATCCAGGGAAAGCGGCCCAGGAGATGCCAATCGCGGAACGTCGCCTTGGCCGCGTCGTCGGCGCAATAGTCGAAGACGATGGTCCGGTGCGGATCGAGTTCCCCGAGCAACCGATGCACGTCCTCGTCTTTCCACCAGGCGATGAAGTCCCAACCGGCGATCACCAGCGGGCAGTCCGGATAATGTTCTCGCACGAGCTGTTGCGTCTTGCGGTAGACGTAGAGCTTGCGCTGGAGGTTCTCTCGTGCGTCCTTGCCGAAGGTCCGCTCGGCCAGGCCGATGGTGTGGAACATCCGCGGCGGGCCGAACTCGCGGATGTGCGTCGCGGTGAGCTGCCAATAGGCTTCCCATGTCCGCGGATCTTCGATGTCCCAAATCTGGGCGGTCGGTAGCGTGTAACCGGTCTTCTGGTCCACGGTCACGGGGAACCCGGGACGATTGCGCAAGAACGCGCTGGGCGTGTGGGAGTACCAGTGCGTGGGCGTGCCGGTATCGACCGGGTGGACCAGCCCGCGCTCGGCGGCGTAGCTCAAGACCGCCTTGCGCAGTTCACCCCGGTAGCGGAGCGGCCAGAACGACGTGCGGTCGTCGTAGGAACGGTCGACGCCGTCGGGGTCCTTGCCATCCGTGGGCGGATACGGCACATCGGGAAACGCCCGCTGAAACAAATCGTCGATCCCGGTCCGCAGCATGAACAGGTTGAACCGCTTCTTGAGCAGCCAGTCGATTTCGCGTTTCCAATCGTCGAGGTCCCAGTGCTCCGCCTGAAACCGGTGCAGTCCGCGATGGGCGAAATAGCGCAGCCCGCGGTAATGGAAGTGCGGCTGCTCGGTCACGTCGAGCTGGTCGAACTCAATCCGGCTTCGTTTTGGAATGACGTCGCCGTCCCAGAAGTATTCCACGCCGGCCTGGCGGCGAAAGAAATCGTACACCGCATAGATCGTCGAGCGGCCCGAGCCGCCGGCCAAGATCAACGCGCGGCGGCCCTGGTAGGGCACGCAAACCATGCGGTAGCCGTCGCCGCCGTAGCGGATGCCCAGCGAGTCGATGGCCCCATCGAGGATCATCCGGTGGACGAGCGGATGGACGGCATCGGAGCCGATCAGAACGAGATCGCCTTCGGGCAGTTGCTTCGCGTCCGAAGAATCGTTCCACGCTTTGATCGCGGGCCGCTGCCCGGTCACTTCCCGCCAGGTGTTGACGAACGCCTCGCACGCGATTTGATATGCCTTCTCGCCCCTCGGCGGAGACAGCACGGTCACCAGCTCTGCCGACGGAGCGACCGAAACGCACAACAGCACGGCGGCAGCGGCCAGAGCGGTCTTCATCGCGAATCCTCCGGGCCAAGAAACCAGCGTCGCCATTGTGCGTGGCCCGCGCGCACGCGTCAACCATTGACGCGGCCAGACGGAGGTCGCTAGAGTGAACGTCCGACGAAGAGCAAGTTTGGTCGCCGCGGCGCGGCGAGCGGAAAGGGGATGTCGCCGATGTTTGAGCCTTCCAACGTCCGGACCATCGCGGTGGGCCTTTGTCTTGCCCTGCATTTGCATTGGGGCGTTCTGAACGAGCGGGAGATTCGTGGGGGAGAGCCCGCCCCGGCCGCTTCACGATCCGATGCGGACGCGGCGAAACCTTTGGAAAAGAACCGGCCCGTCGAGTTGGGCAACCTCCGCGCGGGCCGGATCCTGTTCTTGGGCAACAGCATTACGCTGCACGGCCCGTCGGCGGCCGTGGGCTGGTCCGGCAACTGGGGAATGGCCGCCAGCGCCCGAGAGAAGGATTATGTCCACGTGCTGGTCCGAGCGATCGCCGAAATCACCGGGCGGCGGCCGGAAGTGATGATTGACAACATCGCCGATTTCGAGCGGCACTACGAGATGTTCGACGCGCGGGCCAGGCTGGCGAAACACCTCGCGTTCAAGCCCGAACTGGTGATCGTGGCCATTGGCGAGAACGTGCCCGCCCTCGCTTCGGACGAGTCGCGGTCCGCGTTCCGAAACAGCTTGGTGAATCTGCTGAAGACGCTGAAGGCCAATGGCGATCCCAAGATCGTCGTGCGAAGCTGCTTCTGGCCGGACAAGACCAAAGACGATATCCTGATACAGGCCTGCACAGAGGTCGGCGGCATCTTCGTCGACATCGGCGGCCTGAGCAAGGACGAGTCGCATTACGCCCGCTCGGAGCGGAGCTACGCCCATGCCGGCGTGGCCGCCCATCCGGGCGACAAGGGCATGAAGGCCATCGCGGAGGCGATCCTTGACGGGTTGAGGAGGTAACGACCATGCAGACACGCGAACCTCGCAGTCTTCGGCCGAAAACGTGTTTCACGTTTGCCGGCGTCTTCGTCGTGTTGGCGGCATGGGCGGGCCTTGGTCTTGCGGCGGACGGTGCCGCGACCGGATCGAAGCCCAATATCGTGTTCATCCTTGCCGACGATTACGGCATCCCCGGCGTAAGCTGCTACGGCGGCGAGTTCAAGACGCCGAACCTCGACGCGCTGGCGGCCGGCGGGATCCGCTTCGAGCGATGCTTCGCGGCCCCGCTGTGTGGGCCGTCGCGGGCGCTGTGCCTGTTCGGCCGCTACGTCTTCCGCACCGGGGTGCTCACCAACGGACACGGCGCGGCCGCCAAACCCGACAAGGAAGTCTCGATCGCCAAGGTCCTGAAGCAGGCCGGCTACGCCACGGGTTTTTCCGGCAAATGGAACCAGCTCGCCTACCTGAGCACGCCCGAGGAAGCCAAGGCGTGGGGCTTCGACGAATTCCTGCGCTGGGAGAACCAGCGGGGCGAGCGCTACTGGAAGCCGGCGCTGAACCAGAACGGCCAGCCCGTCCCGGTGACCGAAAAGAGCTACGGCCCCGACCTGTTGCACGAGTTCGCGGTGGATTTCATCCGCCGCCATCGCCACGAGCCGTTTTTCCTCTATTACCCGATGACGCTGATCCACGGCCCGATCCTCCCCACGCCCGACAGCCGCGAATCCGGCCAGGCGAAAGCCAAAGGCAAGCCCCGGCCATTCTACGCCGACAACATCGCCTATCTCGACAAGCTGGTCGGCAAGCTCGTCGCCGCGATCGACGAGATGGGGCTTCGCGAGAGGACGCTGATCGTGTTCACCGGCGACAATGGCAGCGTGGGCAGCCACACGGTCCACGGCCGCCTGGTTGACGGCGCCAAGGGTTCGCTGTTGGAAGGCGGCAGCCGCGTGCCGCTGATCGTCAACTGGAAGGGCGTTTCGCCCGCCGGCCGCGTCCTCAACGACCTTGTGGACTTCAGCGACTTCTTCGCCACCTTCGCCGAGGTCGCCGGCGCAAAGCTGCCCGAAGGCGTGACCCTGGACAGCCGCAGCTTCGCGCCCCAATTGCGCGGCCAAAAGGGCAACCCCCGCGAGTGGGTCTACGTGCAGCTCGGCGCCCAGTGGTACGCGCGCAACGACCGGTGGAAGCTGACCGAGCGCGGCGAATTGTTCGACATGTCCGACGCCCCGCACGCCCAGAAGCTTGTTGCCGCCGACG
>Ga0101944_10006554_pt1 | contig 12269 bp, 10 predicted proteins | sample DewCreD2012metaG_FD_75245 | JGI IMG/M metagenome (GOLD analysis project Ga0101944, IMG submission 75245) | Hot spring sediment bacterial and archeal communities from British Columbia, Canada, to study Microbial Dark Matter (Phase II) - Dewar... ... | reverse complement strand
GTTTCTGGCTGCAGCTGCCTTCCATGGGGCCAACCCGGTCAAATACGCATCCCCATTCTTTCATCTCGTTACCGGGTACACCCTGATCGGCGCCTTTTTCCTGGCAACCGATGATTCCTCTTCTCCGGTGAACTTCCTACCGATGATCCTCTACGGATTGGGGGCGGGCATCCTGACGGTCCTCATTCGTTGCATCGGTGCTTATGCCGACGGTGTGGTCTTCGCGATCCTCGTGTTCAACATCGCCAATCCGCTGCTGGACAAGATCCGGCCGGCGGCAGTGGGAAAGGTGAACGATCATGCGTGAAATGGTGAAAATGGTGGTGGTATTGGCGGTTCTGTGTTCGGTTTCGGGGGGGCTGCTGGCGGCACTGCGAGACGGCACCAAGGACCAGATCGAGAACCAGCAGCTTGAATTCGTCAAGGGACCGGCCATCCGCAAGATCCTGGTGGAGGGAGCCGGTGCGACCAACGATCCGATCAAGGATCGCTTCAAGATCAAGATCGGCGAACGGGAAGAAAGTTTCTTCGTCGGTGTGGTGAACGGAAAACCCAATCTGGTGACCTTCGAATCCGCAGGGAAAGGATTCGGTGGGAGTATCGGTCTGGTTGTCGGCGTCGATGTGACAACGGACAAGATCGCCGGGGTGGCCGTGACCACACACAGTGAAACCCCCGGTATCGGATCCCGTGCTCAGACCGATGCGAAATTCACCAAACAGTTCGTCGGCCTGCCGTTAAGCGGTGAATTCAAGGTCAAGTCGGATGGTGGTCAGGTCGATGCCTTGTCAGGCGCCACCGTCACCTCCCGCGGCGTATCGGGTGCCGTTACGATGGCTGCCCAGATCTATCAGCAGGCCAAGCCGCAACTTGTCGAAAAACTCAAAGCCATGAACAAATAGGAGAGGCTATGGCGAAATCCATTGCACAGGAATTTACAAAAGGGTTGTGGGCAGAAATCCCGCCGTTTCGGTTGGTGCTGGGCCTTTGCCCCATCCTGGCCGTTACCAAAAGTGTCGAAAACGGTATCGGCATGGGAATCGCCGTCACGTTCGTTCTAACCTGTTCCAACATCCTGGTGGCCATGCTGCGCAAGGTCATTCCGTCGAAGGTCCGGATCGCCTGCTTCATCATCGTCATTGCCACCTTCGTCACCGTCGTCGAGCTGCTCATGCAGGCCTATACCTATTCGCTCTTCATGAAGCTGGGTATCTTCATTCCGCTCATCGTCGTCAACTGTATCCCTCTGGGACGAGCGGAGGCCTTCGCCTACAAGAACGGCGTTCTGGCTTCTGCAGCAGACGGGTTGGGGCTTGGCATTGGGTATGGCCTCTCTCTGGTTGCTCTTTCCGCCCTGAGGGAAGTTTTCGGCGTAGGAACGTTTTTCGGTCATCCGGTTTTCGGATCTTCCTTCCAGCCCTTCACCTTCATGGTTGAAGCTCCTGGAGCCTTTGTCTGTCTGGGCCTCATGCTCTGCATCATGAACGTTCTGGGAAAGAAATGATGTGCGGCCTGCTCGGCGATCGGATCTATGCGCGGAAGTGACCTTCGGCGGGACGCAGTCCATAGGAGATGAATCATGAGCGATATTTTTGTGATGTTGATCAGTTTCATTCTGGTAAACAACATCCTGTTGATGCAGTATCTCGGAAACTGCCCGTTTCTGGGAACGTCCAAAAAGATGGAAACCGCAACCGGCATGGCCATGGCGGTCGTCTTCGTTCTGGTGCTGGCGGGCGTGATCACCTGGCTGACGGAAGCCTTCGTGCTGAAGCCTCTCAACCTCCAGTACCTGCGAACGATGGCCTTCATCGTCGTCATTGCCTCCCTCGTGCAATTCGTCGAAATGTTTCTCAAGAAAAGCATTCCGGCCCTCTATGCAGGCCTCGGCATTTATCTGCCGCTCATTACGACCAACTGCGCCGTTCTCGGGGTCTGCCTGATCAACGTCAAGGAGGACTACAACTTCTTCCAGACCATCATCTCCTCCCTCGCGTATTCCATGGGTTTCGGTTTGGCGCTGATCCTGTTTGCCGGTGTACGTGAGCGGATTCTGCTGGCCCGTGTTCCCAAACCCCTGCAGGACACATCCATCGGTCTTGTCACAGCCGGGCTCTTGTCCCTTTCCTTTTTCGCCTTCAAAGGCATGGTCTGATGCAGATGCGTCAGGAGTAAGGAGCCGGAAAGCAGAAGTCAGAAGCAAAGCGGATGACTTCTGATAGTGTACCTCGTTTCCCTGGAGAACCCTGATGATCGAAGCCGTCCTATTCATGTTGGGCCTGGGTTGTGCCTGCGGCACCCTGCTGAGTGCGGCATCCCGTATTTTTTACGTGTATGAGGACCCGCGGATTGCGGCTGTGGAGGAATGCTTGGCCGGGGCCAATTGCGGCGGATGCGGATTCGCCGGATGTTCGGCTGCTGCTGCGGCCGTTGTTGCCGGAAAAGCCAAGCCCAGCGTTTGTATCGTTTCCGGCGCGGAAGGCGCTCAGAAGGTAGCGGCCGTCATGGGCGTCGATCCGGGTGCAGCCGAACCGCGAAAATCCGTGAATGTCTGCGACGGCGGCAACCGTGCTGCAGACAGGTATCGATATGATGGGGTCATGAGCTGTCGGGCCCTGTCGGCCTTCTACGGCGGCCGACGCCTTTGCCGTGTCGGATGCTTGGGCTATGGGGACTGCATCAAGGCCTGCCTCTTCGATGCCATCCACATGGGCTCGGATGGCTATCCCGTCGTCGATGAAGCCAAATGTGTCGGATGCGGAGCCTGCGAAAACGCCTGCCCGAAAAATATCCTCACCGTTCGGACGATGTCCGAGCGGCTGTTGACCTTCAACACGGAAGATGGAGCCCTTTCCCCCTGCCAGCAGACCTGTCCGGCCGAAATCGACATTCCTACCTATATCGATCGCATCCGCAAGGGGGATTATGCGGGTGCAGTGAACACCATTCGGGAACGAAACCCGCTGCTGCTGTCTTGCGGCCGGGTTTGTCCCCACCCCTGCGAAACCAAATGCCGAAGGGGTCTGGAAGACGAACCGGTTTCGATCAACCAGCTGAAACGGTTTGTAGCGGATTACGAAATGAACTTCGGAAAACGGCTTCCCATTCCCTGTGCACCTCCTACAGGGAAAAAGGTGGCCGTTGTGGGCGGAGGTCCTGCGGGCCTGAGCTGCGCCTATTTTCTGCGGCGGCTCGGACATGAAGTGACGATCTTCGACATGATGCCCGAGTTGGGCGGCATGATCCGGTATGGCATTCCCGAATACCGGCTGCCGAAGGCCGTCCTCAAATGGGAGACCGATGGCATTCTGAATCTTGGTATCTCCCATCGGCCCAATGTCCGCTTGGGAAAGGATTTCGATATCGAAAGCCTCAGAGCCGAAGGATTCGATGCCGTTTTTCTCGGGATCGGCGCCTGGCAGGATTATGCCCTGGGAATCGATGGAGAAAACGCCGAAGGCTGTACGACAGGGATTGATTTTCTGACCCGATTCGCCCGATACCAGCAGGAAGGCAACCCCGTCAAGCAGTTCCCCATCGGAAAGCGCTGTGCGGTCATCGGCGGGGGCAATACGGCCATCGACTGTGTTCGGACCTTGATCCGGCTGGGTGCAGAAAAGGTCTATCTCGTCTACCGCAGAACCCGAAGCGAAATGCCGGCCAACGAGGTCGAGATCGAGGCGGCCGAACACGAAGGCGTGGAATTCGTGTTTCTGGCGGCACCGGCTCGGGTGATCGCAGATGAGGCAGGCAAGGTGAAGGCCCTCGAGTATCTGAAGATGGAACTTGGGGAACCGGATGCATCCGGCAGAAGACGGCCGGTACCCGTGGCAGGATCGGAAACCCGCCTGGATGTGGATATGATCGTATCCGCAATCGGACAGGGACCCGATGTGGCCTTCAAGCAGCAGGACAAGGGGCTTGCGGAACTCCGCATCAGCCGCAAGAGCACGATCGAGGCGGACCGGGAAACGCTGCAGACGAATATCCCCTATGTGTTTGCAGCCGGAGATGCCTATACGGGTGCATCCCTCGTGATCGAGGCCATCGGCGGCGGAAGACGCGCCGCTCGATCGATTCACCTGTACCTGACCAACCAGGAAGTGACACCGGTGCCGCTCTCTCTGCAAAAGCGCCACATTCCGGAATCCCTGTTCAAACATGTCGAAGGGGTCGTAAAGCAGAAACGCACCCCGATGCCGGAACTTCCCGTAGCCGAGCGCATCACGTCCTTTGTAGAAAGCGACCTCGTCATCAGCGAACAGGATGCCCTCTATGAAGCCAACCGGTGTCTGAACTGCTGCAGGCTGTGCACCAACGTCGATCGGGCAGCAGCTTGATCGGGAACATCCGTCTCCCGTTTGTCGGTCAAAAAACGCTTCAAGAACCACCCGTACATCGAACCATGGCGTGAACATTCTCTTTTACAGCCCGATGAAACCGATCGACCACCCGAATCCCTCCGGGGATCAGACGACGGCCATCGGGCTGGTGTCCTTTCTGCAGGCAGCCGGTCATCGCGTTGAAACGGCCTGTCGGGTTCGGGCCAGGAATGTGTATTGGAAACCCTGGCTGATTCCGAAGCTTCTTGGCGACCTGCGGCGCATCGAACGCTGGGCGTCCTCCCAAAACCCCGATCTTTTCCTGACCCACCACACCTATTACAAAGCGCCGGATATTCTCGGTCCAGTCGTATCCCGAAGACTTGGAATTCCCTATGTCGTGTTTCAGGGAATGTATTCCACCAAACATCGCCGGAATCCAAGGACGTGGCCGGGGTATGTGCTGAACCGAAGGGCCCTGCAGGCAGCCGCCCACGTTTTTACCAACCGATGGGTGGATCATGAAAATTTGAAACGACTGATTCCGGAGCAGCGACTCAGCTATGTCCGACCTGGTATCGATCCCAGCAGCTTCGGCTTCTCACAGATCCATCGGCTCGAATGGCGGGATCGTCTGAAGATTCCTATCGATATGCCGGTTGTTGTGAGTGCGGCGATGTTTCGTCCGGGGGTCAAGGCCGACGGCATTTCATGGATGATCGAGACAAGCGGTCGAATTCTTGCGAAGGGTTTCCGCCATGTCCTTCTCATCGCTGGAGACGGACCGGAAAGCGACCGCTTGAAAACCCTTGCGTCTGCAAACCCCTCCATCGTATTCTTGGGGAAAATTCCCAGAAGCCGCATGAGTTCCGTATACAGTGCCGGAGATGTATTCGCTTTCCCGGGAATTCGAGAAAGCCTCGGAATGGTGTATCTGGAGGCCCAGAGCTGTGGGCTTCCGGTTGTTGCATTCGACAACGGCGGGATTCCCGAGGTGGTTCGCCGAAACGAGACCGGGTTTCTGACTCGGCCTTTTCAAGAGGATGCGTTCGATCGCGCCATTATCCAATTGCTGACCGATATCGATTTGCGTCGCCGGATGGGGGCTGCCGGCGCCCGATCCGTTCGAGTGGATCACGATGTCCGGCGCAATTTCAGGGAGGTTGAGCGCGTCCTTCAGTCGTTGATCAGGGGCCGATAGGGGGTTCGGACAAAGGCCTTTGGAGGATCATGGAAGGGGGACGTGGGATTTGAATCGTGGCGGAGTCGACGCCACCCCCGCCCATGAAAATAGGCCTGAAAACACTGCCCACTGCCCACTGTCGACTGCCCACTGCCGACTATTTTCACGATAAAGAGGAGTTTTCCACCATGACAGAAACCTCCCTTCGCCTGACACAGACCGTCAAAGGCGCCGGCTGAGCATCGAAGCTGGCTCCGGGGGACCTGGAGCGGGCTTTGTGCGGATTGGTGTTTCCGACGGACGAAAACGTTCTGGTGGGGTTGAGCCGCGCCGATGATGCCGGTGTTTACCGCATTTCCGACGATCTCGCCCTCATTCAAACGGTCGATTTTTTCACGCCGGTTGTGGACGATCCCTATTGGTTCGGGCAGATTGCTGCAGCCAATGCGCTGAGCGATGTCTATGCCATGGGAGGCGTGCCGAAAACGGCCATGAATCTGGTCGGATTTCCCAGCAAGACGATGGATATCGGTATCCTGCGCCAGGTCATTCAGGGGGGGATCGACAAGATCGCAGAGGCGGGAGCCGTTTTGATCGGCGGTCACAGCGTGGAAGACAACGAATTGAAATACGGCCTTTCGGTGACGGGGTTCGTACATCCCGATCGGGTCCTCATCAAGGCCAACCTGCAGCCTGGGGACCGTTTGATTCTGACCAAACCCCTCGGTACCGGGATCGTCAATACGGCTATCAAGGGGGGTCTTGCAGAACCCGAACTGATCGATCGGGTCACCCGGCTGATGGCTGCCCTGAACCGGGAGGCGTCCGAATCGATGCTTCATTATCCCGTGCATGCATGCACCGACATCACGGGATTCGGATTGATCGGACATCTGGCCGAAATGGTGCAAGGCTCGGGGGTCGGGATGCATATCGAGGTTGGAAAGATTCCCATCCTGCAGCAAGCGCGGGATTTTGCCGCCATGGGGCTTGTGCCCGCAGGTGCCTACCGAAATCGGGACTTTCGTGCCCCCATGGTGCATGCCCATGCCGATATCGACCCCTTCGTGATGGATATCCTCTACGATCCACAGACATCCGGAGGTCTGTTGATCTGCGTTCCCCCCTCTGCTGCAGACCGACTTCTCGATGACCTTCATCGGAAGGGAATCGCCGAAGCCGCATGCATCGGCGAAGTGCTTCGCACTGCGGAGACGGTGATCGAGGTGGCACCCTGAACAGGAGAAGGCGGTATGCGAAGGTGCGGCAGTTCGGGAAGGCGGTTTTCGCAGAAATGGAATCCAACAACGACACGGTCCTATGGAACATTCCCAAAAACCCATCGTCGATCTCAGTGATTGCATCCTGTGTGGCGTCTGTGTGGATGTGGCCCCCATGGTTTTTCGGATGAATGCATCGGGTTTCATCGAAGTCATCGATCTCGACACCTATCCGGAAGAACCGGTGAACGACGCCATCCGAAACTGTCCGGGCCGGTGCATCGAGTGGGGGGCATGATACGAGATCCGCAGGCGAAGCCATCCCATCCATTTTAGAGGAACGTTCATGCCGGAAGGCGGTTTCCGAAAGCGTAAAGCCCTGCTTACCCGTTGGATCCGGGAATACGATGTCCCCGAGCTGAAGGCCAGACTTGCCGAAGCCCCGACAGCCGCTTGGGTGCATCCGGTTCTGACCCTGCTGTACCAGAGGGAAGAAACCGTCTTTCCGAAGGCGGTCGAGCTCTGTGGATGGCTCGTTCAGCGGTTGTGGGAAGAAGACCGGGAAGCCGCCCGGAACGTCATCCGAAGGTTGTTCTGGAGTCTCAACGAAGAAAGCGGCGCCATTGGATGGGGTGCTCCCGAGGCACTGGGCGCGATCATCGCATCGAGCGAACCCATCGCTCGGGAATATGCCCGGCTGCTCCTTTCCCTGCTGCGCACTCAGGCCAGTTTCATCGACCACCCGAGTATCCTGAACGGTATCCTTTGGGCTGCGGTTCGGGTTGTCGGATCGTTTCCACAGCTCATGGATGCAGACGTCCCGGATGTTCTGGCGCCCTATTGCGACCATCCCGATCCGGCAACACGGGAACCGGCAAGGATTGTCATCTCCCTCTTCGAAGGGAAATCGTCAACAGGTTCGATGTAACCATTTGGGAAAGGAGCGTTCTATACCGTCGCTGATGTGAGGTAGCGAATCCGATGAATCGTTAACCGTTTGCCAAGCAGGAGGGTCGATGTCCGCCGTCCGCCAACCATTTCGCTATGTTGCTGTCTTCATCCTCTGGATATCGGTCGCGCCGGCTGTCTTAGCCAACGCTGTATCCCTGTCCCTCAACGAAGCCATTCAGGAAGCCCTTCGACAGAATCCCCAGACGGCCGCATCCCTTGCCGTCATCGAGCAGGCCGAACATCAGGTGCAGCAGGCCCGATCCGGATACCATCCCCAGCTCTATCTCTCCGAAACCGTCAGCAATACGAACAATCCGATGTGGGCCTTTGGTACGAAGCTCAACCAGGAGCGGATCACCCAGGAAGATTTCGTGCCGGACCGCTTGAACCATCCATCGTCCATCACGAATTCGGCCACGGTCGTAGGGCTTGAATGGCTGCTCTACACGGGAGGGCAGGTCGGTCTGCGCGTCGACCAGGCCAACATCCAGGTGCAGGGCGCCACCCGCCAGGCCGAACGGGTGCGGCAGCAGCTCATAGCGCGTACCGTTTCCGCCTATTCTCAGGTGGTTTTGGCCAAGGCCAACCTTCGGGTGATCGAAGAGGCCATCCGAACGGCGAATGCCTATCGGGAAATGATCGAAACCCGGTATCGAAGCGGTTTGGTCGTGAAAAGCGATGCGCTGCGCGCCCAGGTTCGGGTGGCGGAACTCGAGCAGGAACGCATTCAGGCGGAAAGCCAGATTCAGGTGGCTCAGGCCATGCTGAACAGCATCCTCGGCCGATCGGTGAACGAGTGCTTCGAGGTATCGGATATCCTGTATCCGCCGAAACCATTGGTGCAGGAGCCGATCGAATCGTGGGAGGAAAAAGCCCTGAAGCGAAGACCCGATCTTGCAGCCATCCGCTTGAAACAGCAGATGGTCGAAAAGGAAGTGGCCCGAAGCAGGGCGGAGCATCTGCCTCAGATAGCGATGATCGGCAATTATGAGATCAACTCGGAAAAATTCGACGATGCCGGAACGAACTACACCATCGGTGCCATGATGAAGGTGAACCTGTACAGCGGTCAGCGGATCACTGCAAAAACCCGGGAGGCCGAGGCGGCCGTCCGTCAGATCGCTGCATGGAAACGGGAAATGGAAGCTGCTGTTCAGGTCGAGACGCGTCAGGCCTATCTTCGGCTGAACAGCGCCTACAACCGGATTGACGTGGCCCAGAAGGCTGTGGCTCAGGCGGAAGAGGGCCTGAAGATCGTACAGGATCGCTATGAAAACGGCCTCTATCCGCTGGTGAGTCTGCTCGATGCGGAATTGGCCCTCAAACAGGCCAGAACCGCTCACCTGCAGACCCTGCATGAATACCTGAATGCAGGGGCAGAGTTGGCGCTTGCCAGTGGGGAAATCGATGCGTCCTTTGATTGGACCGATCCAAGGGATCGATCCAAGGAGCAATAACCATTCGGGGTATTCGGCCGATTGCTTCCTCCGGTTTCCAGCCTTTTGAGGGGGATCGTGAAGGCGAGAAGGCAGAGATGAGCGTTGTGTTCAAAGGAGAAAGATCATGAACGGAACATCCGGAAAGTGTATTCCAAAGGCGTTTCTATCGGTCGCCTTGATCCTTTTCTTGTGGGGCTGTGGCGAAAAGATCCAGCCCGGAAACAAAAGCGCCGCTTCCGCTCCGGCTGTCAAAGCGAGGACAGCCGTTGCCGAAATGTCCGGCCAGGCGGTGGTGCATGAAGCCGTCGGCACGGTGACTGCACGGACGAAGGCCGTTCTTTCGGCGAAGATCATGGGAACGGTGACCGCCGTTCATGTCCGGGAAAGCGATCGGGTGACGGAAGGGCAGCTGCTCATCGAAATCGATCCAAGGACCGTATCGGCTCATCGAAAACAGGCCGAGGCGGGGCTTGCAGAAGCCAGAAAAGCCTATGAAGCGGCCGTCGCCGCCCGGGACAGCGCGGCGTCGATGGCGGAACTGGCCAAGGCCACCTACGATCGGTACGTGAACCTGATGAAGAACGAATCCGCCAGCAGACAGGAATTCGATGAGGTGGCTGCACGGCATCGTCAGGCAGAAGCCGGTCTGAACCAGGCAAAGGCCATGGTCGAGGCAGTCTCCGAAAAAGTCCGCCAGGCCGAAGCTGCCGTTGCGGCATCCCGGGTGATGGACGGCGACAGCCATATCACCGCCCCATATGAAGGGGTGATTACCCAGAGGTTCGTGGATCCGGGAAGTCTTGCGGCACCCGGCTCGCCGCTTCTTGCCATCCGGGCGGTTTCGGGTCATCGGGTGGATCTGATCCTGCCTGAGCATCTCACCCCCCTTGTCAAACCCGGCCTCTCTGTGGTGCTGACCATTCCGGCCCTGTCTCAGCCGAAGATCACCGGCACGGTGATGACCATCGTCCCGTTTTCGGATCCGGCAAGCCGTTCGTTCGTCGCTCAGGTCGACATCCCGGCGGTTGCGGGGCTCCAGGAAGGGCAGTATGCGAAGGGCAGGCTTGAGATCGGAAATGCCGAACGGCTGATGGTTCCGGTCAACGCCCTGATCCAACGAGGGCAATTGACCGGGGTGTACTGGATCGATCCGGAGCAGAAGGCCCGCTTTCGTCTGGTTCGAACGGGATCGATCGAGGGATCGGATATCGAAATTCTTTCGGGATTGAAGCCGGGCGATCGGTATATCCTGGAACCCAATGCCCAGATCGTCGACGGAGCGCTGGTGGAGGGTCTGTCATGAGCACGTCCAAAGGCATCGCCGGCTCTCTGGCCGGAGCGTTCATTCACTCCAAGCTCACCCCGCTCATCATGATCGCATCGATCCTGCTCGGGATTGCGGCTGTGATCGCCCTGCCCCGCGAGGAAGAGCCTCAGATCATCGTTCCCATGATCGATGTGTTCGTCAGCATGCCGGGTGCAAGCTCCCGGGAAGTGGAAGAGCGGGTGACCCGGCCGATGGAAAAGCTCTTGTGGGAAGTCCCCGGTGTGGAATACATCTATTCGACATCGAGCCCGGGGATGTCCATGGCTGTCGTCCGGTTCTATGTGGGAGAGGATGAGGAAAAATCCATCGTGCGGCTTCAGTCGAAACTGATGGCCAACATGGACCGCATTCCCTGCAACGTCAGCCCGCCGCTCGTCAAACCCCGATACATCGACGATGTTCCCATCCTGGCCCTGACGTTCTGGTCCGAGCAGGCGGATCATTACCAGTTGCGACGGGTGGCTGCGGAAGTGGAAACCATCGTCAAGCAGGAAAACGATGTTTCCCTGACGACGCTCATCGGCGGAACCCGAAGACAGATGCGGATCGAACCCGACCCGGTGAAACTTGCGGCATATGGGATCGATTTCCAAAAGCTCGTTCAAATGATCTGCGCCACCAACCAGGAGATGGACGTCGGATCTTATCCGTCCGTATCCGGACAGGTTCTGGTGCACACCGGAGGATTTCTCAAAACCATCGAAGATGTGCGCTCCGTCGTCGTCGCTGTCCATCAGGGAAAACCCATCTATCTGCGGGATGTCGCCACCATTGTGGACGGCCCCGAAGAGCCGGATCAATACGTCTTCTATGGGGAAGGACCTGCCGGAGAAGGTCATGGGGCCGCTGTTCAGGCCAAGGCTTCCGGCGTTTATCCCGCTGTCACGCTGACCGTCGCCAAACGCAAGGGAACCAACGCGACGGCCATTGCCCATCGGGTCCTGAACCGCATCGAACATGTCCGGGGAAACCTCATCCCGAACGATATCCACATGACCGTCAGCCGCAACTACGGGGAAACGGCAAAGGAGAAGTCCGACGAGCTGCTTTACCACATGATGATCGCCGTGGTTTCGGTAACCGTCCTGATCTGGTTCACCCTCGGTCATCGGGAATCCGGTGTCGTAGCGCTCGCCATTCCCGTCACCCTGGCCTTGACCCTGACCGTCTTTTACCTCTATGGCTACACCCTGAACCGGATCACCCTCTTTGCCCTCATCTTTTCCATCGGTATCCTGGTGGACGATGCCATCGTCGTCGTGGAAAACATGGTCCGGCATTTCCGGTTGCCGGAAAACCAGGGCAGAAACCGGCTTGTCGTCGCCATCGAAGCCGTGGACGAGGTCGGCAATCCGACCATTCTCGCCACCCTGACGGTCATTGCAGCCATTTTGCCCATGGCCTTCGTCGGCGGGCTGATGGGGCCCTATATGCGTCCGATTCCTGTCGGTGCCTCGGCTGCGATGGTGTTTTCGCTTCTGGTCGCCTTCATCGTGACCCCCTGGGCTGCCCAGCGGCTCATCCCGGCGCATGGGCCTCACGGAACGGACAGCCATCCCGAAACCGAGGACTGGACGACCCGCCTCTATCGCAGGATCATGAATCCGCTCATCCATCATCCCGGGTGGCGATGGGCATTTCTGATGCTGGTCCTCGTCCTGCTGCTCGCATCCTGTGCGTTGGTCGCAATCGGATGGGTGAAGGTCAAGATGCTTCCCTTCGACAACAAGAGCGAGTTTCAGGTCATCATCGACATGCCGGATACGGCCACGCTGGAGGAAACGGCATCCGCAGCACTCGAGATGGGAGAATACCTGCAGAGCGTGA
>Ga0101944_10006553_pt1 | contig 12271 bp, 10 predicted proteins | sample DewCreD2012metaG_FD_75245 | JGI IMG/M metagenome (GOLD analysis project Ga0101944, IMG submission 75245) | Hot spring sediment bacterial and archeal communities from British Columbia, Canada, to study Microbial Dark Matter (Phase II) - Dewar... ... | reverse complement strand
TTCGTATACGCCGCGCGCGCCGGGCGGCGCGAAGTGCGCGCGGTCCGCATTGCGCATGGCGTGGAGCACGCGCGGGTCGAAGCCGTCGAGGCCCAGGTAGCGCCTGCGCCGGGAGATGATGTCCACAAGCTCGCCGTTGTTGCGGATTGGTTCCATGGTTTTTGCGGTGGCGCTGTTACAGGTAGGCTTGCTCTTCGATGTAGAAGGTGTTGCCGAGGCGCAGGCGTTTGAGTCCGGCGTCGCGCGCGGAGTCCAGAGCCGAGGCGGCGTGCTCGCGCGAGGTGCAGGGCAGGTCGTTGAGGTGGAAGTGCGGGAAGAAGGCGAGCAGGGCGTAGGGCGTGGCCGGGCCGCGCGAGGCCATGAACTGGCTGATGCGCCAGACTTCGGTTGGGGTGACATAGCCCGGCACGAGCACGGTGCTGGCGGCGAGGAGCGGGGCTTCGGGCCTCTGGGCCGCCACCTTCTGCAGGGCGCGGAAGTTGTTCAGCACCTGGCGGTTGGAGATGCCGCACAGGGCGTAGTGGATTTTGGGCGAGAAGGCTTTGAGTTCGATTTTGATGAGGCCGCCGGACTCGAAGGCCAGGCGCGCGATGCGCTGGATGTAGCTGTGGCGCAGGCTGCCGTTGGTTTCCCAGCACAGGCGCAGGATGCGGCCCCGCGTTTCGCGCGCGGCCAGCTCCGCCACCTGCAGCGCGTGCTCGATCTGCGGAATGCTGTCCCCGCCCGTGAAGCGCAGGCAGGTGACGCTGTCGTCAATCTGCTGCACCACCTGCTCGGGGGTCATGAGATATTCGGGCGCAGCCTTCTCGCGGAATTCCCAGTGCTCGCAGAACAGGCAGTTGAAGTTGCACGAGTTGTAGCTGACGGCCAGGCAGTTGAAGCCGGACTCGGCGCCGCGCGAGCGCGAGTATTTGGGATAGCCCGCGGCCGAGCAGCCGGGACACGCGAATGCCGCGGCGCACGAGTTTGGCAGCGGCTCGAGCCGCACTTCCACGAAGGCCGCGCCAGGGGTTTCGCTGGGCACAACGATGTCGCCGTCCGCATTGCCGCGCACCGAGCAGTAGCCTTTTTGTCCCGGCAGCATGCTGCAACTGCGCGCGCACACATCGCACGCCAGGCCGTCCGGCTCGCGCGGGGACATGAGGGGCATGCCGAAGTCCGCGCGCACGCGCCGGTGCACGCTCTCCAGATGCGCGTGGTGTGTCTCGAAATCGCTTTCGATGCAGTCGCGGCACAGCCCGAGGGTGTCGCTGATCAGGCTTCCCTGGGCGTTGCAGCCGATGCAGCTCGACATGGCGCGGCTCCTTTATCAAACAGAGTACATTATAACACCACGGGCGCGATTTGCACCGTGTGGCGTGATGAAGATCGCATTGCCAGCGCGGGGCGGGTTCAGGTAAAATACAGCGACATTGTTCACTCGCGCGCCGTCGCGCGTCCGGGGAGGCCCATGGCACAGGCAGAACACACGCATCCGGTTCCGTTCCACACATTCAGCGGCTCGCACCGCGACATGGGAAAACAGCAGGGCGAAGCCTTGAGCGGCATGATCGCCAGAGGGCGCAAGATGCTGATCGAGTCCGAAGAATTCAACATGGCGCGGCCCGCGTACCTGCCGCGCAGAATGTTCCTCACCCTGGCGCAGTTCGGCATATGGATGAAGTACAGCGCGCACATCCAGTGGTATTGCCCGAGGCAGTTCGAGCGGCTGCTGGGCATCGCGCGCGGAGCGCATGTGCCGCCCGAGTACACGCTGCTGCTGCACGCCATGGAAGTGGAAATGAACAAAGTGGACTACCTCATGCCCGGCGCGTGCACGGCGCTGGGCGTGCGCGGCGCCCGCGCGCTTGGCGGCGAACCCGTGATCGTAAAGAACTTCGACTACCCCGAAAAATTCCGCGAGCTGTACATCGCGCGCCTGGACGCTCCCGCTGGCCGCCACCGCGTGCTGTGCTCCACAGCCGCGCCCCTGGCAGGAAACCACGACGGCGTCAATGAGCACGGACTCGTGATCTGCTACAACTATGGCTACGGGCAGGACGAGCCGCGCCGCAATGTGCCCATCACCCTGTGGGTGCAGGAAGCGCTCGAAACATGCCGCACCACGGCCGAAGCCGTGGACCTGATCAAACGCGGCCGGCGCTGCGGCGGCGCGCTGCTCATGATCTGCGACGCCTCCGGCGATCTGCGCACCCTCGAGGTGTCCAACACCATGGCGCACGAACGCATGCCCCAGCACAGCGTGCTCATCAACACCAACCACTACCTGGACGAGATGATGGCCAGGATTGACGTGCCGAGGGACGCGGTGTACACGGACCGCTGCGTGCCGCCGCTGCGGGGCGTGCGGTGCCGCGAGTCCTCGGAAGCGCGCTACGCCCGCGCCCTGGAACTGCTCGCCGCGCATGACCGGATCGGCGACGCCGAACTCATCGCCATGGCCTCGGACCACGGCGCGCACGGCGCGCCCTCGGACAACACCATCTGCCGCCACTCGGACTACTTTTCCACCACCTGTAGCCTGGTGTTCTACCCCGCGCGCCGCGCCATGAAAATCACCCACGGCAACCCGTGCCGCTCTGAATTTATGGAATTCAGCCTGTAGCCGCCGAAGGCTGGGCCGCCCGCCTGCCGCTGCCGCATACCGCGCATTTTCCACACGAACGCACCGCCATAAAAAATGGGAGCGCCGCAGGCGCTCCCGTAATCAAATCATGCAATGTGCATGAGAAAGGGCTAGAAATCCTGGAAATCATCGTCTGTCATGGGGATGACGGTCTCGGCGCGCGGCCTTCCGGCCAGAGCGGGTTTTCTTGAATCCGGGCGGGCGCTTGCGCGCTTTGCGGACAGTTGCGCTTTGGCTTGCCGCACGAGCTGATGCAGGATGCTGATGTCGAGGCCATGGAGCAACGAGGCCGCGGAGTCCGCGGCAAGGGATTGCCGCGCGGCAACCTTGAAGTCCCCGACCATGTCCGAAAGCGCCTTTGCCTGGGAGGCGAGTTCTTCGGCCGCGCTCGCGGACTCTTCGGCATTGGAGGCGTTCGTTTGGGTGACCTTGTCCATCTGCCCCACGGCGATGTTGATTTGCTCGATGCCCTGCGACTGCTCTTTGGAAGCGGCGGCGATTTCGGACACCAGGTTGTTGACCTTGGTGGCGGCGTCGGCGATTTGAGCGAGGGCGCCGCCCACCTCGTCGGCGATGGCCACCCCGTTGTTGGAGTTTTGCGTGGATTCGGCGATGAGGTCGGCCGTGCTTTTTGCGGCTTCGGCGCTGCGCATGGCCAGGTTTCGCACCTCTTCGGCGACTACCGCGAACCCCTTTCCCGCCTCGCCCGCGCGCGCGGCTTCCACGGCAGCGTTCAACGCCAGCAGATTGGTCTGGAACGCGATTTCATCAATGGTCTTGACGATCTTCGCCGTCTCCTCGGACGATTTCTTGATGTCTGAAATGGCCCTGTTCATGCGTTCCATGGCCTGGTTTCCGTTGACGGTGCGCTCATTGGCCTCCTGGGCCAGCGCGCGCGCCTGGTCCGCATTGCCGGCGTTCTGTTTCGTCATGCTGGCCATTTCTTCGAGGCTGCTGGAAACCTCTTCGAGTGAACTGGCCTGTTCTGACGTGCCCTCGGCCACGCCCTGGGCGCCTGCGCTGATCTGTTCCCCGGCGGCATTGATTTGTCCGACCGCTTCGGCCACCTGCGCCACAATGTCGTGGAGCGCTTTGATGGAATCGTTCAGGTTGGCCACAATGGATCCGTAAGCGCCCGCAAAATCTCCGCTGATGCGAACCGTGAGATCCTTGTCCGCGAGTTTCTGGCACGCGCCGGTGATTTCGTTCATCGTGGTTTCGATGTTGACCATGGCCTCGTTGAGGTTTTGCGCGATGGCGCCGAAATCGCCCGTGTACTTGCTCTCGATGCGGCGGGTCAGATCTCCCTGCGCCAGGCCCTCGGCCACGGCGATGATGTCGTTGAGGACATTTTTGCGGTCGGTGATGTCGAGCACGAATTCCACGGCGCCGATGACCTCGCCGCGGTTGTCTTTGACCGGAGCGCCCGTGTACTCGATGATGATGTCCCGGCCCCCCTGGTGCGTGACGGTTTCCGCGGAGAACACGCCGTCGCGCGTCATGGCCTGGGAGCAGCGGCATTCGGCGGTGCGGCAGTGGGGCGTCTTGAACAGGTCGTAGCACTTGCGCCCGATGCAGTCGTCCTGCCGCAGCCCGAGCACATTGGCGCCCGCGAGATTCATGTAGCGCACGGTGAAGCTTTTGTCTATCGCCATGATGGGCGTGGGAAGGTTTTGGAGGTATTCGACTTTTTCCGAAGCGTCGTCCATGGCGCGCCGGGTTTCCGTGATGTCAACGACATATTCGAGAGCGCCGACGATGGAGCCGGACGCATCTTTGACGGGCATGCCCGTGTACTGGATGGGCATATTGACCCCGTCCGGGTCCGCCACTGTCTGGCCCGTGAAAATTCCGTCGCGGCGCATGGCCTGGTCGCAGCGGCATTCGGCGGTGCGGCAGTGGGGCGTCTTGAACAGGTCGTAACACTTGCGCCCGATGCTTTGCTCCTGCGTCAGGTTGGCGACCCGCGCGCCCGCGGGGTTCATGAATGTGACGGTGAATTCTTTGTCAATCGCCATGATGGGCGCCGGAAGATTGTTCAGGTGCGCCACTTTTTCCTGGGCGGTTTCCATGGCTTGTTTCATGCCGGAAATATCCTGAACGAATTCCAGCGCGCCGACGATCCGGCCCTGTCCGTCGCGAAGCGGCGCGCCGGTGTAAGAGATTGGAAGATTCATGCCCCCGGGGTCGGCCACGGTTTCTCCCTGGGCCGCGGTGTTGTTGCGCATGGCCTGATCGCAGCGGCATTCGGCGGTCCGGCAATGAGGGGTTTTGAAAAGCTCGTAACACTTGCGGCCCACGCATTGCTCCAAACTCATATTCAGCAGCGCCGCGCCAGCGGGGTTGATGTAGGTGACTTGGAATTCCCGGTCAATTGCCATTACCGGGGTGGGCAGCATCTCGATGTACTGTTCTTTGAGCGCCGGGGCGCCAGCCGCGCCGCTGCCGGCGTCCGCATGGTTCTGTCCCTTGCTGGTCATGATTTTCTCCTTGTTTTTATTGCCGCCATGCTTGAGGCATGCTTGCGCAAGCGCGGCTAATCCTGCGATCAGGGTTTATCCCGCAGTTGCGGACCGCCGCCGCCCATCCGTTTGCCCCCCGGCATGTTTCCCGGCGGCTGATGGCGATCTTGTTGCGCGAATTTCCCGTCTCGCGCGCCAACCGGCCGTGTCACTCTATGGTTCTGCGCAAAATTTGTTTCAGCTCTTCGAGCGTGAACGGCTTGCGAAGAGGCGCGCATTCCGGATGTCTGTCGAGAATGGCGCGCTCCGTTTCTCCGATGCTGCAATATGCAAGCACGGCGTTCACGGCAGGATGCCGCGCGTAGAGCTCGTTCATGATTCTCAAAGAGTCCACATCCTTGAAACCCGCATCAATGATGGCCCAATCAAAAGCGATTCCGGATGATCGGATCCGTGACAGGCAATCCGCGCCCGTATTCTCGATAACAGGCGCCATGCCGAGCCTGGGCAGCGCTTTTTCAAAAAAGGCCAGCATGGCCGGTTCCGGGTCGGCGCAAAGCACGACGGGCGCGGCGCGGCGCGGAAAGTCAGCCATTGGAGCGCACCTCATCGCAGGGAAGCCAAATGGAGAACGCGGCGCCGCGCCCGTTCGATGACGCGCGCAACAGTCCGCCGTGCGCGCGCACGGTATCCAGAACGGATGCGATGCCGATGCCCCGGCCTCCGGAGCCGGCGCGCGTGGTGAACCCCGCCCGGCCCAGGTTCGCGATGGCCGCGCGCGTCATGCCCGGGCCGGTGTCCTGCACGCTGATGCGGCACCAAGGGCCGGGCGCGGCGTCCGGGGCGGGCGGCGCGCATGGTTCGCAGCTTATGCGTAGCGCGCCTCCGCCCGGCATGGCTTGGCACGCGTTGCGCATGAGGTTGTACAGGGCCTGTTCCATGGCCGGAACATCCACGCGCACGGGCGGGGTGTCCGGATCCAGGCGCAGCTTGACCTTTACGCCCGGAGGCAGGGTGGGGTGCAGCCAGCACAGCACATCCGCGGCCAGGCGCGGGAGGCTCACTCCGCAACGCGGCGCAGGGTTGTTGTCGCCGCGCGCGGCGGGCCACAGGCGCCCGGCCAGTTCCGCGGCGCGCGCGCACGCCTCAAGAATGCCTTCAGCATGTTCGGCCGCCGCGGCGCTGTCCGGCGCTTCATCAAGCGCCAGTTCCGCGTGCGCGCGGATCACTCCGAGCATGTTCAGAATGTCATGCGCCAAAGCGCGGGCGGGGTGCGGCGCGGCATGGCCCTCCAGCCTCAACGCGTCCATGCGCGGGGTTTTCGCGTTCCAGGGATTTTCAGCGAAGCGCTTGCCGTTCATCGGGCGTTTCCCTCCAGCCCATTTCCATATAAACAACAGATAGATTTTCGTTTCTTGAGAGTAATCGCGCTACACCATCTCCCGGACAGTTTATGTAGATTTTTCATGACGGAATGATTGCATGAAATAATGACAACGAGTAATCAATGCTTGATTGAAACTATGTCAACAGGAGGATCAGATACGACTTATCATGCAGGGCGGATAGGGGAATGGCGCCGGATAACACGGTTCTTGTGCGTCGCGGATCACGATCGAAAGGCCCGGCGTAGGAGTTCTGTCCTGATGCGCGTTTTCAACAGTTTTTTATCAATCCGTTTCGAAAAGCGAAGCGAACGATGTCGCCGGAGTCGCGCAATCCGGTTTTGCCCATGGCGCGGGATTTGTATGTGGCCACGGTATGCGGGCTAAGAAAGAGGTCTTGGGCGATTTCTTCGACGCACATCCCTTTTGCGATTCGCACGATGACCTGCATTTCCCGGTTGGTAAGGCGCGCCAGGGGGTCTTGCTCTCTGTCCTCGAACATGCGCACGGCCAGGGATTCTCGCGCGGATTCCGGGATGTATCTGCCGCCTTCCGCCACTCTGCGTATGGCTTCCGCAAGCACGGCCGGGGCGGCGTCCTTGACAAGGTACCCTCGTGCGCCAGCCTGGAACAACCGCAACATGTATTCCTCGTGATTGTGCATGGTGAGAATGAGGATCCGGGCGGGGAGATTGGTGTCATGGGCCGCCTGCACGGTCTGAAATCCGTCCAGTCCCGGCATTTCGAGATCGAGCACGAGAACATGGGCCGCGTGACTGCGGCACAGGTCCAGGGCTTCGCGGCCCGTGCCGCACTCGGCCGCAACTTCCATGTCCGGTTCGGCCTGGATGAGGCTGATGAAACCGGCCCGAACCAGCGTGTGATCGTCAGCGATTACCACTCGAATCATCGGGTTTCCCCCTGTTCAAGGTGAAAGAAATGAAAATGTCCACTCCCGCGCCCGGGCTGGATATGATGCGCAGGGCTGCGCCGCAGGCGGCCGCGCGCTCGCGCATGCCCAGCAGGCCCAGGCCCTGGCTTTGCTCATCGGGCGCGAAGCCCCGTCCCGTGTCGCTGATCTGGAGAACCAGGTCGCGTCCCTTGCGTTCAAGGCGCACGGAAACCTCGCATGGCCCCGCGTGCCGCGCGATGTTGGTGAGACTCTCTTGAAGCGCCCTGTAAAAGAATAAAGCCACATGGGGGGGCAGATCCTTTGGGCGCATGTATTCTATATGCGAACGCACGACAAATGAAGACCCTTTTTTAAATTCGTTGACATAATGTTCCATAGCCGCGGACAGGCCGAACCGGTCCAGCATGACCGGGTGCAGCCCGTAGCAGATGGCGCGCAGCGCGCCGGACAATTCCTTGAGATTGTTGGAGATGATGCGCGCGGTGTCCGCGGCGTCCGGGATCGCTCGCCTTAGGTTCTCCAATTCAATCGTGGCAATGGTGATCATCTCGCCCGCCTGATCGTGGATGTCCTGGGCGATGCGGCGGCGTTCGGCCTCCTGCGCAGCAATCAACGAACGGGACAATGTCTGGAGCGCTTCCAGTTCGTGCGCCCGGTCCCGCACGCGTTTCTCAAAGCGGCGCGTCCAGCCTGGCGCCCGCTCGTCCGCAAGGGCCGGATCCGCATCCCTGCATCGCGGTTCCCGAAGAAGGATTACGGCAAAGAGTATGGGTCTCTCCGCGCCAGCCAGACGCGCCACGCGCACGAACCACAAGGCATCCGCATTGTCATGGGGCGCGCGCACGATCGCCCGGCGCTCCGTTGCGTTTGCCCGCAACGCTTTTTCCACTTCCCGGCATACTGGTTCGGGGACATAGTCTCGGATGCGTTTGCCGCGGCGCACTCCCGCCTTCTCCGCGCTGCAATACCGAACCCTGCCCTCCGGGTCGCAGATCAGCGCAATCCCGGGCAGCAGCGACAGCAGCGCATGCAGGCGCGCGGCATCAAGCATAGACGCTCCATTTCATTCATAGCATAACAACCGCAAAATGCCGGGGGGAGTTGGGAAACTGCAACTTGAATATTACGCGTAAACAGATCGCAATTCAAGCATAACAACAAAACTTTAATCTCAAGCCGCATGAAAAAACCGCCCCTTCAGAAAGGAGCGGTTTTGATGGCGTTTGATGAACCGCGGTTTCCCGCGGCCTGGGGAATCACACCTGGGGGCGGGGCAGGAGTTTCGCGCGCTCGACCAGCTCGGGCACTTTCTCTTCCCACTCGATGGCCATGATGTGCACGCCGGCCACGCCGGGAATGTTGCGGCATTCCTCGATCTGCTCCATGAGGATCTTGATGCCTTCCTCGGTCTGCTGGCCTTTTTCCACGCCCTTGATGCGGTCAATGAGGGGTTGCGGAATGGTGATGCCGGCAACGAACTTGTTCATGTAGTTGGCCATACCGGCGCTCTTGAGCGGGGTGAGGCCGGCCATAATGTAGCACTTTTCCGTGAGGCCCATGTCCACGGCCTGCTTCATGAAGGTCTTGAAGCGGTCCATGTCGTAGATGCACTGGGTCTGGATGAAGTTGGCGCCCGCGGCGATCTTCTTGGCGAGCCGGTGCACGCGGAACTCGAACGGGTCGCCGAACGGGTTTTCCGCGGCGCCCAGGAACATGCCGATGCCGCCCTCGACTTCCTCGCCGCTGTTGACCTTGCCCTCGTCGCGGATGGTGCGCACCACATCCAGGAGCTGGATGGAATCCATGTCGAACACATTTTTGGCCCTGGGGTGGTTGCCGAATTTCTGGTGGTCGCCGGTGAGGCACAGCATGTTGCGGATGCCCAGGGCGTAGGCGCCGAATACATCGCTCTGCGCGGCGATGCGGTTTCTGTCGCGGGTGACCATCTGCATGATTGGCTCCACGCCCTCTTTGATGAGGATGGCGCTTGTGGCGATGGAGGACATGCGCACCACGGCGGTCTGGTTGTCGGTGACATTGGCGGCGTCCACTTTGCCTTTGATGTAGGAGGCCTTTTTCTTGATGACCTCGATGTCGGCGCCCTTGGGGGGGCCGCACTCGCATGTCACGGCGAAGTGGCCGGCTTTGAAAACTTTTTCAAGGTTGCTGCCTGATTTCAGTTCATCACTCATGGGTCCACTCCCTGATTGAGTTGGGTTTCACCTGCGGGTTCCGGAACGGCGCCGAGACAGGGCGGAACCCGTTTTATTGTGAGCCGCCGCGGGGCGTCAACCCTGGCCCTTGGCCGCGGCTTCGGCTTCTTCGGCTTTCTTTTCGAGTTCCACATTCTTCTTATGCTCTTCCTCGGCGTCAAGCTTGGCCATGTCCTCGCGGGTGAGATGGCGCACGCCGCCGTCAGAGCTGGCGCTCCAGTCCTTCATGGGCATAATCTTGTAAATGTTGTCGAGCTTGCCGATGGACTTGAGGCGTTCGTAGATGAGGTGCCACACGCACTCGATGGTTTTGGGGTCCACCTCGCACATGCCTTTTTCGGAGCCGCCGCAGGGGCCGTTGAGGATGTGCTTGGAGCAGCGGGCGATGGGGCACAGGCCGCCGGTGAGGTGCAGGATGCAGTTGCCGCAGCCCGCGCAGCGCTCTTCCCACACGCCCGGCACTTTGCCCACGGCCAGGCCGCCGGTGTTCAGTCCCGGGAATATCGGCACATTGGGATACACATCCACCAGGCCCTGCACGCCCGCGCCGCAGCCGATGCACACGCACGCTTGCGTTTCGGCCATGGCGTCCTTGACCATGTCGAAATATTCCCAGTCGCACTGGCGCGCAATAGTCATGTGCGTGATCTCGATGTCGCGGTTCTGGTTGTTCTTCACGAACATCTTGAGCGCCGAGGCCATGATGCCGGCTTCTTTTTCGCCGCCGGACAGGCACACGCTCACGCAGCCGCCGCAGCCGAGGATCAGGATCTTGTTGAAGTCCTTGATCATCTCCGCGATTTCTTCCATAGGCTTCTGTTCCGCTACGATCATGGATCTCACTCCTTCTTAGGATGCAGGGGCGGTGTGTCCGCGCCGTTCCCGCGGGCCGCGGCGCGCGGCCTCCGCATTTATGGTGTGGTTCTGTTTTCCCTATTTTTTGTTGAGCGGGCTTGGCCCCATCTCCGTGATTCTGTCGTTCATGATGTTGGCCACTTCCACGAATCGGCCGAACATGGCGGCGGACAGGTTGAACATTTCGAGGCGGCGCGAGCCGACGCCGATTTCATCGAGGATTTTCTTGGCGTAGCGCACGCGCCGCTTGGCCCAGTAGTTGCCCTCGGCGAAGTGGCAGTTGCCCTCGAGGCATCCGGCCACATACACGCCGTCCGCGCCGTGCTCGAACGCTTTGAGCAGGTGCACCACATCCACGCGCCCGGTGCACGGCACGCGGATGAGCTTGATGTTCACGGGATACTCGGTGCGCGTGCTTCCGGCCAGGTCGGCCGCGGCGTACGCGCAGAAGTTGCAGGTGAACGCCACAATTTTGGGCACGAAGCCCTCGGCGGGTTTTCCCTTGATGGCAACCTGTTCCTGATGGTCCGGCATGATTTTTCCTCCCGGGGCCGCTGGGCGGCCTGTGCGAAGTGCTTGGTCCAAAAATCTTAAAAAAATCTGCCGCGCGCTCCTGCGGAGCGGGTTACGCGGGGTCGGGTTCGAAAGTGAACAACTCCTCGATCATGGCGCCGAGCTGAATGTCCTTGAAGCCGCACAGCTCGATGGCCTTGGCCGGGCACTGGCCCACGCAGGTGCCGCAGCCGTGGCATTCCACGGGCGAGATTTCCGCGATGCCCATGCCCACATTCTTCATCTTGGGAATGCCGTAGGGGCACACGCGCACGCAGGTCACGCAGCCCGCGCAAAGCTCCTCGTTGACCACGGCCACGCAGGCGTCGGATTCGAGTTCGTCTTTGCCCAGCACGCTGCCCGCGTGGGCCGCGGCCGCGTAGGACTGCGAAATGGCTTCGTCCACGCTCATGGGCGAGTGGGCCGTGCCGCACAGGTATTCGCCTTCGGACGCGAAATCAATGGGCTGCAGCTTCACATGGGCTTCCTGGAAGAAGCCGTCGGTGTTGAGGGTGAGCTTGAAGCCGCGGGAAACATCTATGGCGTTGTCGCGCGCCACCACGCCCGAGGCCAGGGCCACGCGATCCGCGGGGAACTCGAACTCGCGGCCCATGGTCTGGTCGAAAACGGTCACGGCCAGGCGGCCGCCGCTTTGCGCCACCACGGGCGGCTGATCCTTGTCGAACCGCACGAAGATCACGCCCATCTCGCGCGCTTTGCGGTAGTAATCCTCGCGCATGCCGTAGGTGCGGATGTCGCGGTACATGACATAAATATTCAGATCGGGATTCTTTTCCTTGAGGTGGATGGCGTTCTTGACCGTTGCGGCGCAGCACACGCGCGAGCAGTATTTGTGCTCGTCGTTGCGCGAACCCACGCACTGGATGAACACCAGATCTTTGAGCGACTTGGGGTCGAGTTGCCCGTCGGCAACCTGCTGCTCCAGAGTGCGCACAGTGAGCACGCCGTCGCCGCCGAATCCGTATTCGCCGTCTTTGGGCTGGTACTCGACCGCGCCCGTGGCGATGGTCACGGTGGCGTGCATGACTTCGGTCTTGTTGCCCGCGGCGTCCTGGATGATGCTCTTGAAATGGCCGATGCCGCCGTTGATGTCCACGATTTTGCTGTTGAAGTGGACCGTGATGTTGTTGTTGGCGTTGACGGCCGCAATTTTCTGTTTGACAACCTCGCGGATGTCGCCGCCGTCCAGCGTGGTGCGCAGGTTCAGGGTTTCGCCGCCCAGGTGGTCCGACTGCTCCACGAGC
>Ga0101944_10006552_pt1 | contig 12271 bp, 8 predicted proteins | sample DewCreD2012metaG_FD_75245 | JGI IMG/M metagenome (GOLD analysis project Ga0101944, IMG submission 75245) | Hot spring sediment bacterial and archeal communities from British Columbia, Canada, to study Microbial Dark Matter (Phase II) - Dewar... ... | reverse complement strand
TTCCGCACCCGGTACATCGGCCCGTGAAAAACGCCAGTCCGAATCCAATGCCCGATCCTCAAAGACAAGTTTACGATGTTGGCCGTTTTCATCATAAACAGCCGATAGATCCGTCTTGAATACCCCACATCCCCCCAGCACCCAAGCCAGAATCCCTGTCCCTACGATCATATAACATGCAATTTTGATTTTGGCTGTCATTGCAATACTCCTGTTGTCCAATAAGTCAAGAAAATAGGAATCCAACCTTATCCATTAAATGGTTTAAAGGATCACAGGCTGTTCAAACAGAGGGCATTCTAACGGAAATCCCGCCACAGAAACAAGATTATTTCCTCCCGCTTACCCACGGGTAATTTCAACCTGACACGCCGGGATGGCATCCAGAAACAGCCGCCCATAGGGCTTGGTCACCAGCCGGCTGTCCAGCACGCGCAACCGGGCCAGCCGGCCCAGCGTCTCGCACGCTTCCGGATCGTGGAAATGCAGCGCCAGCGAGCGGCCGAAGTAGAACCGCTGGTGAAAGGCCTGCCAGAGCAGCTCCGCCTCCGGCGTGAACTGGACGCGGCCCAGCCGGTGGTCGTCCGCCAAATGCCGGAAGGCGGTGGACTTGATTTCGTCGAACGCTTCCTGCCCCGGCCGTTTCCAATGCAGCACTGCTTCGGTCTTTTGCACCACCACGCGGAGATCAAACTCGCCGCGTGAACCGGGCGTCAGCGGAGCGGTGGGCAGACGCAGGTTGCCCAGGGTCTGTTTCCAGCGCTCGATCTCGCGGCTGCGACGCCAGCGTGCGAGCCGGCCCTGAATGAGCCTCAGGTCCGTCAGCGGCGCCATGAAATCGGGAATGGGGGTGCGGTGTTCGCGGGCGGCGTTGGCCACGTAGAGCCAGAACTCGTGCTCGTTTTCCGGCAGCGACGGCCAGATGCGCAGCGCGTCCCAGCCATAGCCGCCGAGGCGCAGGCCCATTTGCTCGAAATCCCAATGCGTAATCTGCCGGGCCTGGCGGCAACGCCAGCAGACCTCGCGGATGCGCTGCACGAACTTCGCTTCCTCGTGCCGCAAGGGACGTCCGAGGGCCGCCACCAGTTTGTCGTCCAAATTGCCCGCGGTGGGTCCGGCTTGGCCGGCCGGCGCGGGGGCCGCACCATGCTGTCGCGGCTCCTGGCCGGCGTCCCCGACGAGCCCGCGGTCCGGGAGGTGCCGGCCCCGGTGCTGGTCCGCCCTCCCGCGACCCCGACGCCCGCCCGCTCCCGCGCGCGGCGTTCCCGCGGCCCGTTCCGCCTCGGGATGGATCTCGGCTCGGCCAGCACCAAGGCGGTGCTGCTGGACGGCGCCGGCGCCGTCGCCGCCGCGGCCTACCTCCCGACCCGCGGTCGTCCGCTGCGCGCCGCCCGCGAGGTGCTCGAGGCGCTCCGCCGGCAACGGCCCGCCGCGGAGGTCGCCGGTCTCTGCGCCACCGGCTCGGGGCGCCACCTCGTCGCGCTCTGGCTCGGCGCCGATGCGACGATCGACGAGATCACGGCCCAGGCCCGCGGCGCGCGCGCCGCGTTCGGCGACGACGTCACCGGCGTGATCGAGATCGGCGGACAGGACGCCAAGGCGATCGCGCTGGCGGACGGCCGGGTGGTGCGCTTCGCGATGAACCGGCTGTGCGCCGCCGGCACCGGTTCGTTCCTCGAGGAGCAGGCGGCGCGGCTCGAGACGCCGATCGAGGCGTTCGCCGAGCAGGCGTTCGCCTCGGCGACCCCCGCGCGGCTGGCGGGCAAGTGCGCGGTGTTCATGGATGCGGACCTGGTCCATCACCAGCAGCACGGGGCGTCGCGCGCCGACCTGCTGGCCGGGCTGGCGCACGCGGTGGTCGAGAACTACCTGCGGCGGGTCGGGGGCCCGGTCGAGCTGGGGGAGCGGCCGGTGTTCCAGGGCGGGGTGGCGGCCAACGCCGCGGTGGTCGCCGCGTTCCGGCAGGCGCTGGACCGGCCGGTCCGCGTGCACCCGCACGCCACCGTCTCCGGGGCGCTCGGCGCCGCGCTCTCCGTCCCGGACGGGGCCCCGCGCCGGAGCCTGGCCGAGCTGGCGGCGGCGCCCGAGCCGCCGGCGCGGGCCACGACCTGCCGGCAGTGCGACAACCGCTGCGAGCTGACCGTGCTGCGCGCCGGCGACGGCGGTCCGGTGACGCTCGGGGGCGCCTGCGGCCGTTACGACCGGGCGCGGCTCTTGCCCGGCGCCCGGGAGCGGGAGGACGCGGCGGCGGAGCTCCTGGCCGAGCGCGAGCGGTTGTGGGCCGGTCCGGCCCGTCCGGCCGGCGCCGCGGCGCCGCGCGGGCGGATCGGCGTCCCGCGCGGCATCCTGGCGCACGACCTGTATCCGTTCCTCCGCACGTTCCTCGACGCGCTGGGCTGGGAACCGGTCCCCTCCGGGCCGTCGCGGCGCGCGACGCTGCTGCGCGCCGCGCATGCGTTGACGGCGGAGCCGTGCCTGCCGGCGAAGCTGCTGCTGGGCCATGTCGGCGAGCTGGCCGACGCCGGCCTTCCCGCCGTGTTCCTGCCGACGCTGCTGTCGGTCCCCGAGGCCGACCCGGAGGTCGCGCCGCGGGAGCCGAGCCGTGTCGGCCGGCGCTACCCGTGCATGTACGGCCTGACCGGCGGCGACCTGGCGTGCGCGGCGTCGCTGGTCGACGAGCCCGACCATCACCGCGGGCGTGCCGACGCCGCGCCGACGAAGCTCGAGCGGGCGGTCCGCCGGCTGCTGGGCGACCGGCCGCTGCCCGACCGGGCGACCACGCTGCGGCGCCGCGGCGGCGGCCCGCGGCTCGTCGCCCCCGAGCTGATCCTCGACCCGCGCAGCTCGCTGTTCCGCGGGCTGCTCGTCGAGTTCGCCCGCCGCGAGCGACTCGACCCCGAGGCCGCCGTCGCCGCCGCCCTCCGCGGCCTCGACGCCTATTTCGCGTTCCGCCGCGCGCTGCGGGCCCTCGGACGCCGTTTCCTCGAAGGCCGCGCCGGCGCCCCGATCGCCGTCCTGCTCGGCCACCCCTACGTGGTCCACGACCCGTATCTCAACCTCCAGCTCGTGCGGCGGCTGGCCCGCGCCGGCTTCCTCCCCCTCCCCTTCGACCTGGTGCCCGACGCCCCGCCGCTCGGCCCGAGCTGGGCCTGCATCGGCTGGCGTTCGAACCGCGACCTGCTCCGGGCCGCCGCCTGGGCCGCGGCGCGCGACGACGCCTTTCCCGTCGTGCTGACCTGCTTCGGCTGCGGCCCCGACGCTTTTGTCGTCCGCTTCCTGGAGGAGGCGCTGGACGAGCGGCCGCACCTGACGCTGGAGTTCGACGAGCACCAGGCCGAGGCGGGGTTGGAGACGAGGATCGAAGCGTTCCGGCACGCGGTGGACGAGCCGTGGCGGCGGGCGCGCGCGGCGCGGGGGACGGAGTCCCGGGCCGTGCGGGACGACGCGGCCGACCGTGCCGCCTCCGCGGCGGTTGCTTCGGGGACCCGCCCGTCCGCCGACCCGCTCGAGCGGTGGTCGCCCTGGACGACGGGCCGGCGCGAGGACGTGCGGGACCGGACGATCGTGGTTTCGCGTTTCGGCGACGCCGCGGCGGTGTTCCGCGGGTTCCTCGAGGCGATGGGTCTCGACGCGCGGCTGGGTCCGGAGATCGACGAGTCGAGCCTGGCGTTGGGGCGGGAGTTCGCGGGCGGCCAGGAGTGCAACCCGTTCGCCTACTTCACGGGCGACCTGGTGCGCGCGCTGCAGGAGCCGGGCGCCGACCCGTCGCGGCTCGCCTTCTACGTCCCGGCCAGCGAAGGCGCCTGCCTGCTCGGTCAGTACGGGCGCGGGTTCGAGTCCGCGGCGCGCCGGCTCGGCGCCGAGAATCTCGTGATCTACAACCCCCACTTCGGCGAGCTGACCTCCGGGGCCGGCGTGACGCTGCTGGCCGCCTTCTGGCAGGGCCTCGCGGCCCTCGAGGCGCTGATCCAGCTGGCCGCGGACCTGCGGCCCTTCGAGTTGGAGGCCGGCGCGACCGACCGGGCGCGCCGGCAGGCCGCGGATCTGATCGGCGACGGTGTCGCCCGCCGCCGGGTTCGTCCGGCGGTCGAGCGGGCGGTCGAGCTGTTCGCCGCCATCCCGCGCCGGCCCCTCGAACCGCGCCCGGCGGTGGGTCTGGTCGGCGACGTCTTCACCCGGGCCAACGACGCCGCCAATCGCCACCTCGTCCGGACGATCGAGCAGGCCGGCTGCCGGGTGCTGGTGCCGCCGACGATCACCGACATCGCCGCCTACGTGCCGGGCGAATGGGTGTACGACGGGCGGCGCAGCGGGGACCACCGGTTCGTCCTGCGCAGCGTCCTGCTCGAGACGTGGCAGCGTTTTTCCGGCCTCTGGACCGTTGTGCCGCTCCGCCGCCTCGGTCCGCTCCCGCGCCTGGAACGGACCTACCGCGAGGCGGTGGCCCTGGCCCGGCCGTATCTCGGACGGCCGGTCGAGGCGATGTTGGCGCTGAACGTCTCCAAGGCCGTGGAGCAGCTCGAAGCCGGCGCGCTCGGCGTGCTGTCCGTGGTCTGCCACGGCTGCATGGTCGGCGTGCTTTCCGAGTCGGCGTTTCGGCCGCTCCGCGAAGCCTACCCGGGCCGTCCGGTGCTGACCCTGACCTACGACGGGCTGGGCGACACGCACGTCGCCACGCGCGTCGAAGCCTTCCTGCAACGGGTGCTCGAGCACCGGGAGGCGAGGTCATGAGAACCACCCTGCCCTTCCGCGGTTCCGGCGGAGGACGGGCCGTGGTCTTGGTCGTCCTCCGGCGAGCGCGGCTCGCCGTGCTCGGGCTGCTCGCGGTGCTGGCGGCCGCCGGTTGTTCCCGGCGGGGCGGGCCGCGCGACGGTGCGCCCGCCGCGGAGGCTGCCTCGACGGCGCCCGCGACCGAGGCGGGCGGTGCGGACGAGATCGTGGTGGATCCGTTCTGCGGCGTGCGGCTGAAGCGTTCCGAGGCGGCGGCGTCGGCCGAGTACGGGGGGCAGACCTGGTGGTTCTGCCTCGTCGACCACCGGGATGCGTTCCTGGCCGACCCCGAAGGGGCGCTGCGGCGCCTGCGGGCCGCGCATCCCGACGCCGCGCCCTGAGGGGGCGACCGGCCACGGCAGGATGCCGGGGGCGGCGGGTCGTCCGGCGCGTCGTCCGCGGCGCGGGCTAGAGTTCCACGCAGCCTTCGGAGAGCACCAGGACGTCCAGCAGGCGCAGCAGCAGGTCGCCCAGTTCCGGGTCGGCGGCGACGCGTTCCAGGTCGGCCCGGAGGTCGGGCAGTTCGGCGCGCCGGCGTGCCAGGCGCGCGGCCCATGCGGCCGCCGCGCGCGGGACCGCTTCCGAGCCCAGGACGGGCAGGGCCGCTTCGACGAGCCGATCGTGCGACTCCTCGCGCAGCACGCGCACCAGCAGTTCGTCGAGGGCGAGGCGAAAGCCGGCGTCGGCCATCAGGTCGCGCGCGAGGGCCACGGTTTCCTCGCGCACGGCGGGCGTGGCCGCCAGCCGTTCGGCGGCGGTGGCGACCAGTTCCCGGACCGACGTCAGTTCGGCCGCCGCGGCTCCCAGCGGGAAGCTGCGCACCACCGGCTGGCAGCCGATGCCGGCGGGCCGCGCGGCCCAGCGATCGGCGGCCTCCCGGGTCGCCTCCGGGTCCCCCGGAACGATCCACCGCAGGCGCGCGTCCTGCGCCGCCCGGGTGCCGGACAGCGCCTGGCGGGCCGGGCGCATCGCGACGTCGAACGGGGCGTCGGGCAGCAGCTCCAGCAGCAGCGCCCGCACCTCGGGCAGCGCCAGCACCCGTTCGGCCAGCGCCGCGCGCTGCGCCGCCTCGGCCAGCGCCCCGATCGCGCCGGCCAGCGCCCGTTCCGCGCGGTCCTGCAGGTTTCCGCCGCCGGAGAGCAGCGCCGAGCCGAGCGACAGGAGGGCTCCGGGATCGGCGGCGGACTGCACGAGCGCGTCGGTGATCTGCTGGCGGACCACCGGATGTTCGGCGAGGGCATCGACCAGTCGGCGTCCCGCGGCCGCCAGGCGCGCGTCGCCCGCCATGCGTTGCAGGGCCGCCCGGAGGGCCGCGGCTCGGAGGGCGCCGCCATCCAGCGCCGCGAGCAGCCGGTCGGTCCGCGCGGCCAGGGCTGCGGCGAACGCGCGTTCGCACTCGGCCGCCGCCTGGGCGGGGTCCTGGTGCGGTTCCGTCGCGTCCGGCTCGCCGCCCGGGGTATTCGTGTCCGTTCGCGGGCCGCACGCTCCGAGTCCCCCGGCCAGCGCCAGCACCGCCACGACCCGCCAGGGGATCCCGCTGGTCCGTTCGCTTCTCACCCGGACATCGTACCGGCGACCCCGCGCCCTCGGCAACCCCTTCGGGGACTCGCCCGCCCCGGCGGGGCGAAGGGCGGCGACCGAGCGATTCGGGCGCGCGGCCGCTCGTTGACACCCGGCGCCCGGTGGGGCCAAAGTAGCCGGTGCCCGGCGGGCGGTGTCGCCCGCGAGGTCGGACGAACGGATGCAGACGCTCGAACAGGCGCTTGTCGCCCAGGGGCTGGTCACCCCCGCGCAGATTGCGGAGGCCCGGCAGCTCGAACGGGAGCTGCGCGGCGGCCTGGGGCTCAACCTGGTGCGGCTCCGGTACATGAAGGAGGAGGAGATCGTCGAGGCCTGTCGGCGGGCCGTGCCGGGCATCGGGGTGGCCGACCAGGCGCTGCTCGCCCGGGCCTCCTCGTTCGCCCTGGGGCTGTTGCCCACACCGCTGATCGAGCGGTACCGCGCGGTCCCGGTGGCGCTGCAGGGCGCCCAGCTCACGGTCGCGATGGCGGACCCGCTGGATGCGGAGGCGATTGCGGCCATCGAGCGGCACACGCGCTGCAAGGTCACGCCGCTGGCGACCCCGGAGAGCGTGGTCTCGTGGGCGCTGCTCCGGTACTTCAACATCCTGACGCCGAGCTACGCGGGCGGTGCCGGCACCGGGCTGACCGCCGCGACCGTTTCGCTCGCTCCGGGCGAGGCCGACGTCGACTCGGCGATCCCGCTGCTGCGCCGCCGGCGCGCGCCGGTCGGGGACTCGCCGGAGGATCTGAGCCAGGTGCCGGTCGATCTGACCGTGGGGCGGCGCAAGTCGCAGCCGCCGGCCGCGGGGGAATTGGCGAAGATCGAGGCGGCCCTGGCGCGGCTCGAGCGGCAGACGAAGCGGACGGTGCCGGCGGTCGGCGCGGGGGACGTTCCGCCGGCGGTGCAGGAAGCGACGGTCGTGGCGACGCCGCCCACGAGCCGACCGGTGCCGGCGGAGGCGGCGGTCGCGGGGGCGCAACTTCCGCCGGCCAGGGTGCTCGCGACGCTGCCGCCCGCGGCGACGGCGGAGGCGGACGCGGAGTCCCGGGTGACGCCCTTGCGCCGCTCGGCCCCGGTGGCGACGCCGGCCGAGACTCCGGCACCGCGGCCCGTTCCGTTCATGCCGCCGCCGATCCCCCAGGCCGCGCCCCCCCGGACCGGCACGGCGTTCCAGTATCGCGCGCCCGCCGCGGCGCGCCCGCTGCCGGACGTTCCGGCGCCGCAGGCCGCGCCCGCCGCGGCGCCGGCGGTCTCGCCTCCGCCGCGGCAGCCCGGGCCGGCGATCCCGCCGCCGGCGGGTACCGCCGGGGCGGCGCGCAGCGTCGCGACGACGTTGCCGATCGGGACGGCGGCGACGAAGCCCGGGCCGGCGGTTCCGCCGCCGGCTCCCGCGGCGACGACTCGGCAGCCCGGGCCGGCGATCCCGCCGCCGGCTCCCGCGGCGACGACTCGGCAGCCCGGACCGGCGATCCCGCCGCCGGCTCCCGCCGCCCTGGCGCCGGCGCGTGCGCCGTCGCAGCCGCCGGGCGAGGCCGGCCGGCCGCGTGTCAGCACGCCGCGGCTGGTGGTTTCGCGTCCCTTCTCCCCCTCCTCGCCGGGCCTTCCGGGGCTGCTGCCCGTCTCCGAGCAGGCGGTGCAGCGGTTGCGCGAGCGGATCGCGAAGCTGGAGGACCGGGACGCCGTCACGGCCTCCGCGCTGTTCGCGCTCGAGGAATTGGTCGGCCCCGCCGCCTTCGTGACGCGGCACGAGGCGGTGCTGCGCGTGCACCGAGCGGGGAAGCACTGGAAGGCGTTGTACGGGGACGGCGGCGAGTTGCGCCCCGGGGCCTTCGAGGCGCTCGATCGTTCGTTGGCGGACGGCGAGGCCCGGGTGCTGGACGTCGCGGCGCTGCCGCTGAGGCCGCAGGGGGGCCGGACGCCCCCCCCGCAGCTCGTGCTGGTTCCCGTGCTGCTCGGGGGCCGGGTGGCGGGGGTGTTCGTGGTGCTGACGGAGAAGGCGCCGGAGGTCGTGCGGGGCGAGTTGGCGCGCTACCGCGTGGTGGCGGCGGCGGTTTCGGACCGGCTGCTGGCGATCCTGCGCAAGAAGAAGACGGTGCAGACGACCGGTTGATCGTCCCGGGATGCGGTGGGCGCGGGCCGCGTCCCGCGAACAGGAGCGCGAGATGACGGAACACGACGATTTCCGCAAGCGGTGGGAGGTCTGGAAGGAGCGGCTGGCGAAGGTCGAGGCCAAGGCGAAGCCGCGCCAGCGTGCGCCGGCGTTCTCGGACGGCACGGACGCCGCGCCGCTGTACACGCATCTCGACGCGGCGGGGCTCGACCCGCTCCGGGACCTCGGGTTGCCGGGCGAGCCGCCGTTCACCCGGGGGGTGCAGCCCAACATGTACCGCGGCCGGCTGTGGACGATGCGCCAGTACGCCGGTTTCGGCACGGCCCGCGAGACGAACGAGCGTTTCCGCTACCTGCTCGAGCAGGGCCAGACCGGCCTGTCGGTGGCTTTCGACCTGCCGACGCAGACCGGGTACGACTCGGACGATCCGCACGCCGAGGGGGAGGTCGGGCGGGTGGGGGTGGCGATCGACACGCTGGAGGATCTCGAACTGCTGTTCGACGGCATCCCGCTGGACAAGGTCACGACCTCGATGACGATCAACTCCACGGCCGCCGTGCTGCTGGCGATGTACGTGGCGGCGGCGAGGCGTCGGGGGATCGACCCCGCGGCGCTCGGTGGCACGATCCAGAACGACGTGCTGAAGGAGTACGTGGCGCGGGGCACCTACATCCACCCGCCGCGGCCCTCGATGCGGCTGATCACCGACATCTTCGCCTGGTGCGGCCGGTCCGTGCCGAAGTGGAACGTGATCTCGATCAGCGGCTACCACATGCGCGAGGCGGGGTGCAACGCGGTCCAGGAGGTCGCCTTCACGTTGGCGGACGGTCTGGCCTACGTGCAGGCGGCGATCGATGCGGGGTTGCAGGTCGATGCGTTCGGCGAGCGGCTCTCGTTCTTCTTCGCCGCGCACAACAACCTGCTCGAGGAAGTCGCGAAGTTCCGGGCCGCCCGTCGGCTGTGGGCCCGGCTGCTGGCCGAGCGGTTCGGCGTGACGAACCCGCGGGCGTTGGCGCTGCGTTTCCACACCCAGACCGGCGGCTGCACGCTGACCGCCCAGCAGCCGCTGAACAACGCGGTCCGCGTGGCTTTCCAGGCCCTGGCCGCGGTCCTCGGCGGCACCCAGTCGCTGCACACCAACTCCTTCGACGAGGCGCTGTCGCTGCCGACCCAGGAGGCGGTGACGCTCGCGCTGCGGACCCAGCAGATCGTGGCCTACGAGACCGGGGTCGCCGACGTCGTCGATCCGCTCGCCGGCAGCTACCTCGTCGAGGCGCTCACCGACCGCATCGAGCGCGGGGCGCGGGAGTACCTGCGCAAGATCGACGAGTTGGGGGGGATGGTGGCCGCGATCGAGGCCGGCTACGTCCAGCGGGAGATCCAGAACACGAGCTACGCGTTCCAGCTCCAGGTGGAGAGCGGGTTGCGGACGGTCGTCGGCGTCAACGACTTCGTCTCCGACGCGCCGAAGCCCAGGACGCTGCGGATCGACCCGAAGGTCGAGCGCGAGCAGGTGGAGCGGCTGCGGGCCGTCCGCGCCCGGCGCGACGCGCGGGCCTGGGCGGCGGCCCTGGAGCGGTTGGAGGCGGCGGCCCGCGACCCGCAGGGCGAGCTGATGCCGCAGGTGCTGGGGGCCGTGGAGGCGCTAGCTTCGATCGGCGAGATCTCCGGCGTGTTGCGCAAGGTGTTCGGCGAGTACCGCGAGGTGGTGACGGTCTGAGCGGCGCTCCCGGGCGCCGGCGGGAGGGGAACGGGTGCCGCCACGGACAGCCGCACCGGGCCGGGTCGTCGCGCCGCCGCGCGGGACGCCGCCGGCGGACCGCCCGGCGCGGGACTTCCGGCTCTCCCGCTGGCACTACCTCGGCATCGCCGTCGCGGTCTTCGGCCTCGGGTACCTCGTCTGCCGCGTCGTCGACCGGCTGGTCGTCTCCGACGAGGAGCGGATCGTCGAGCAGCTCGAGCGGCTCGTCGCGCGCGCCCGCGAGCGCGACGTCGAGGCGATCCTCGCAGAGGTGCGGCTGGCGGAGTTCGGCTTTCAGGCCCGGGGTTGGGGCGAGTTGTACTCGTTCGGCGCCGGGGAGGAGGACCGGTTGCGCGCGCTGGCCCGGCAATGGTCCGGCTGGTCCGGCGCGCCCACGCTGCGGATCCGCATCGAGGAGGACGACGTGACCGTGGAGGGCGACCGGGCGCGGGCCTCGGCCGAGCTGCGGTTCGAGGAGGCCGGGCGGCCGTACCGCCAGCCGATCCGCGTCCTCTTCCGTCGCACCGCCGATCGGTGGTATGTCAGCGACCTCGAACTGGTCCGGCCGGACGAGTTCCTCCGACTCTAGGACGGGGGCTCGCGGCCGGCGGGCGGGTGGAATCAGCCCGGGAAGGAGGAACAGAACGATGATGCGTTCGATTGTTGCTCTTGTTGCGGCCTGCGGTCTTGCCGCCGCGGCGCCGGTCCGGGCCGCGGAGCCCGGCCAGACGGTGATCAGCTCGAACTACGGTTCGCTCACGGTGGCGGCGATCTTGCAGACGCTGTTCGGCGCTCGTTTCGACGGCTCGGACTTCGACCGCAACGCGGACGGCACGGTCAACGACTCGGACGATTTCTTCCTCAACAACCATTACGACTTCCAGCTCCAGCGGGCGCGGATCATCCTCAAGGGCAACCTGCTCAGCCCGAACCTGACCTACGCGTTCCAGGGCGACGCCACGAACCCCGAGTTCGTGCTCGACGCGAAGATGAGCTACGTCATCCCGGAGGGCGAAGGCATCTCGACGGCGATCACGGTGGGCCGGACGCTGCCGCCGTTCACGTTGGTCCTGCCGCGGCTCGTCTCGCGCCTCGATGCGATCAACTACCCGCTGTACCTGTTCAACGCGCCTCAGGGCGACCGCCGGCAGCCGTTCTCGCCGCCCAGCAACACGGGGCGGATGGTCGGGCTGTTCGTGACGCAGAAGCTGACGCCGGTCCTGCAGCTCGATTTCGGCGTCTTCAACGGCTTCCAGCGCAACCCGGACCTCGCGCGCTTCACCTTCGCCAATTTCGGCGACGAGAACGACCCGAAGGACTACTTTGCGCGCGTGCAGGTCAAGCCGGTCGAGGGATTGTTGTTCGCGGGCGACTTCTGGGCCGGCTTCCCCGCCTCGCTCAATTCCGAAGGCAACTTCTTCGCCGTTTCCGCCACCGACCCGACGTTGGAGAACGACTCGAACTACTTCGCGGTGTTCGAGGCCGAGTTCACGATGATCGAGGGGCTGAAGCTGATGGGCGAGTTCGCCTACCGGCATTCGACGGTCCGGACCCTCGACACCGGCAGCGGCACGCGCGCCGAGGCGACGACCGACGGGCTGGGCGGCTGGTTCCACGCCGGCTACCTGTTCAAGGACCTGCTCGGCGCCGGCGCCGACTTCGAGCTCATCGCGCGCCTGGACTACTGGGACGGGGACATCGACAACGACGACAACGACACGCTGCGGGTCACGGTCGGCCCGCACTTCTTCCTGGAGGGGCTGCACTCGCAGATTCGTCTGAACTACCTGTTCAACGCCTCCCAGACGCCCCTCACGCCGACCGACGACGGCTTCGACGACCAGCGCCACGAGCTGTGGCTCCAGGCGGTGGTCGAGATCTGACGAGGCTGGCGCCTCAGCCTGGATTTCGCGCGCATCGCTAGCGCCTCCGTTTCGTGGCGAGCAGACCGAGGGGGCGGAATTCTGGCTCTTCGGTGAAAGTCGGGCCGCATGATTTCGCCGTGATGACGTAGATCTGGGCCGTTTCCATTGCGGCGGCTGTGTCGCGGAGGTAGCCGTGGCGGAGTGAGAATTCGAGTGACGAAT
>Ga0101944_10006550_pt1 | contig 12273 bp, 17 predicted proteins | sample DewCreD2012metaG_FD_75245 | JGI IMG/M metagenome (GOLD analysis project Ga0101944, IMG submission 75245) | Hot spring sediment bacterial and archeal communities from British Columbia, Canada, to study Microbial Dark Matter (Phase II) - Dewar... ... | reverse complement strand
ACACCCCTGCCACGGGCATGTAGGTCTGTCGGTCAAGCAGCACCGCCTTGGTAGTGGTGGAACCCGCGTCCACCCCCAGGATGACCTCCATCCCGGGACGAAGTGGCCCCCAGGAACTTCGCGGCGCATAGTTCACCTGGGAAGCATGTGAGGCCAAAGGGGCTCGGGTGGCGAAACTGTGACCCGTACGTCGACGTAGCCACGTCCTCGGCTCACCAAGATCAGCGACCCCCTTCTCTCTTGCCGCGATCGCCGCCCCCAACGCCTCCAGGTATGTGCTGTGCTCATGGACTACGATCTCCGACTCAGGCAAGAGCCCACGCAGGTCTTCCATAAGCAGTCGACTCTGGCTGAGACTCCCCGTGACGAGAACTCTTGTCCGGGGCCAATTGGTCGAGCCGAGTAGTGTCGCTATCTTAGTCGCCAGCTCTGCGATGAGCGATCGCGCGATATCCGCGGGCCCACACTCGCCCTTGTTCAGTTTGTGTGTTGCATCGGACTTGCAGTGGACCGAGCAACGCGCTGCCAAAGGCACCCGGCGCCCACTCTCTGCCGTGCGCAACCCAGACTCCAGATCGAGATTCATGCGTCCGAACTGCTGGACGAGGAATTCCCCACTGCCTGCGGCGCACCGGTTGCTCGACTGCATGGCGCGCACCACGCCATCAGCGAGGCAGTGAACGACAAAACTCTCCCCTCCCAGAGAGAGCACTAGGTCGGTCGCGAGCCGCAGGTAGCGCAGGGCGGCTTCTATGCAAAGCGACTCGGGAAGATACGGTATAGAGAGAGACGAGGAGGCTTGAACCCCAGTAACGATCGCACCCTCCGGGGCAGGCGCATCCCCTGCGACCAACTCGAGGAACGTGCGCTCCAGATCGCCTCCGTGCTTGCGCACATCGGCAACTAGGTGCCCATCGTCATAAAGTCGCACCCGCTTGATTGAAACAGCTCCGAAGTTCCAACCCTCGAACATCGTGGCAGCACCCGAGTTGGCTGTCTTGGTCCTGTTTCCTCGTTCTCATACTACAGCGTCCAGCCAAGTTGCGACAGCCCCACGTAATCCGCTGAACGAGGGCTCCGGCGCGCTCCCCCACCCCCCGACCTCCTCGACGTGCGTCGGCCGCCGTGTCCTTGGGAAAGCGCCGCACAAGGGCAAGAATGAATCGCGCAGGCGTCAGCGAGGTCGACCAACGAGTCTCCGCCCATCGTTCCCGCCTTGCCGCTGCCATCACTGTCACTTATCCGGGGGCGGCCTCAGAACTGCACGAAACCGAAACGGCCTTGGTCGCCAGCAGCCCTAGGAGCGCGTTCCGCGCGGCCTTTACTGTCCCGATCCCTTTCCGCCCCAGATGGGCAGCGCTAATTTCATCCACCAGCGCCACCAGCCGACACCAGGTCTCGCCCACGGAGATCACATCAAAGGCCACCGAGAAAGCGTGCGGCATTCCGCCTCCCGAGTCGGGATCGTTTCGATGCAACGGCTGATGCAGGTTGCTTGACGATGTTGTCCGGCGGTAAGTCGTGGTAGAAGACAGGGAAGATTAGCCGGCCGATGGCCTCGGTGGAGGCCAATCGCACGCGATCATCGGCTTTGCCCATGTGGGGAAGAACTTGAACGGGGCGCGCTCGTCTTCTTTCAAGGTCAGAGATTACCGCAGCGCGCCACCTCATTGGGGCCCGGCCCCGCAGCGATGGCAAATGGATGAGCGGCACCGTCATGACGGGCGTCCGGGGGTCCGGCGCCATCTACGAAGGCTGAGCTGTCTCGGCGGCCGAGCGTTTGCCCTCGCCGGTGTGGGTCACCTGTTCTGCCGGGAGCTGTCGCGGTAGACGAAGACCGCTTGGCCCGCAATTCGGAAGCGCGGACTTGTCATGACCACGGCTGGTGAGTTCTTGCGTATCGATCGGTAAGCGATCCCCGCCGATGAGAAACTGGACGGCAAGTATCTTGTGCGTTCCTCTGATCCGTCTTCCTCCCCCGAGGACATCGCCTTTAGCCGTAAGCAGCTCACTCGCGTAGAACGGGACTGGCGGGGTCTGAAGCATGTCATTGATTTGCGTCCTGTGTATCTCCCCAAAAGAAGAACGCGTCCACGCCCGCGTCATTCTCTGCCAGCTGACCCCCCCTTCTTGCCCGGGCTGCGCAGAGCAAAGACGGTGACACCCGGCTCAGATTACGGCGCGAGGTTGAGCGCCCGAAGCCAAGGTCCGGTTGGTTCCCCCTGTAGAAGAACGGCCCCACCGCGGTCCAGAAGGCCATGTTCCGCAAACTCAAGATCCCGGAACCCCGAACTGCAGGAATTGCGATTGCCCGCCAAGACTTCCCGACGGCGTTCAGGGCCTCGGCACGCCTATATACACGGCGCTTCGGCGCCACAAACGAAATCAGCGGAGGAACACCGGTTCGGGGTGGACAGTGGTGGCATCCTAGAGGGGAGTGTATACTGCCTTGCTCACGCCGACCGCAAGAAGTGGCAGGGCGGTTTTCTGTCCGGCGGCGTGTGTAACATCCATATATCACACCCCTGCTCCGGCAGAGAGGCCGGGGCCGCTTAGACCGTAGGAGGTGGTCCAAACTGAACAGCTACGAGCTGGCTCTTATCTTGCGCTCTACTGTTGAGGAACAAGAGCGCACCGCTGTGCTCGACCGGGTGAAAGAGATCATCACGGGAGACGGCGGGGTCTTGGTCAAGGTAGACGAGTGGGGGAAGAGGCGTCTGGCTTATGAGATCAAGCACCAGCCGGACGGCTTCTACTACTTCCTCTACTTCCAGGCCACACCTCAGACGTTGGACGAGGTGACCCGTGTGCTGGGCATCACCGAGACAGTGCTTCGCTTCCGACCCATCCGGCATGAGAAGCCGTTCGTGATGCAGCAGCCTGTCGCCGCGGCGGCGCCCGCCCCTAAGGCCGCGCCTTCTCCTGTAGCGGCCGACTCGGACGATCAAACTTAGCTGAAGGAGCGAACATGGCTCGCAGTTTCGCTCGTGTAGTCGTGGCCGGCAATCTAACCCGCGATCCTGAGCTCCGACAGACCCCCAACGGTACGCCTGTCTGCCAGTTCGGGGTGGCGGTCAACCGCAGCTACAAAGACCAGTCGGGACAGTGGGCCGAGAGGACGAGTTTTTTTGATGTGGTGGTCTGGGGAGCGCAGGGCGAGAACTGCGCCCGCTATCTGAGCAAGGGCCGGGCTGTCACCGTCGACGGGCGCTTGGAGCAGCGCACCTACGAGGCGCAAGACGGGAGCAAGCGTTCGCGCGTGGAGATAATCGCCGAAAACGTGGTGTTTCAAGTACCACCCGGTGAAGCCCGCGAGCCCGAGTACCGCGTCGGCGGGCCGCTCGGTCCGGAGGCAGCTCCCCAGGACGATTTTCGCGATATCGATTTCGGGGGCGACGACATACCGTTCTAGGCGCTCCCAAGGAGGAAAGAAAAGTGGCGAATCCCAAGAAACAGTCGCGGCGTGCAAGACCGGCAGCGGGTGGCCGCAGGCGTAAGTATTGCTTCTTCTGCAAGGAAGGAGTGGAGGAGGTCGATTACAAGGATTTCACGACCCTTCGGCGCTTCATGTCCGAACGAGGGAAGATCCGGTCTCGGCGCACCACCGGTGCCTGCCGCCGTCACCAGCGTCAGGTCTCGGTCGCGATCAAGCTGGCCCGGGAACTGGCGCTGTTGCCGTATAGCACCCGCTGAGTCGTCCCCCTCCCAGCGGAGATGGCGACAGAGAGCAAGACAAGGGCTGACAAGGAGCAAGGATGCAGATAATCCTCCTGCAAGATGTGGAAAAGGTCGGCAAGAAGGGCGAGGTCGCCGAGGTGGCGGAGGGCTATGCCCGCAACTACTTGCTGCCTCGGAGATTGGCTGAGGTGGCGACGCCTGGTCGTATCGCCCAGGTGCGGAAGATAATGGAGGAGAAGGCGGCTGCCGCTCGCCGGGAGGCCGAGCGGGCGAACGAGACTCGTGAACTCCTATCCAAGACCGTAATTACTATCCCTGCCTCGGTAGGGTCGGGGGACAGACTATTCGGCTCGGTGACCAATCAGGATATCGCCGCCGCCATCTACGCGGCCCGCAAGATCCGGGTCGACAAACGCGCCGTCGATCTGGAAGAGCCCATCAAGATGGTGGGCACCTACCTGGTGAAGGTGGCGGTCCATCCCACCGTGGAGCCGGCCGAGGTCAAGGTCATCGTGGTCCCGGAGGAACGCAAGAGTTAGACTGGTCTTCGTCCTCGGGAGGAGGCCGGAATGGAGAAGACGGGGACCGAAGCAGGCGCGATGCCGCTGATCGGCGACGAGTACGCCCTGCCGCAGAATGTGGATGCGGAGATCTCGGTGCTGGGTGCGAGCATGCTCACGCCGAACGTCATCCCCAGCGTGAGCGAGATAATCCGGCCCCAGCACTTCTTCCGGCAGGCTCACCAACGGATCTTCGAAGTCATCGAGGACTTGTTCTCGCGGGGGGAGCCGGTCGACCCTATCACCGTGAGCGAGGAGTTGGCTAACCGCGCCAGCTTGGAGGCGGTCGGGGGGAAGGCCTACATCCACAGTCTAGTCACGGCGGTCCCGGCTGCGACCAACGCCCGCTACTACGCGGAGATCGTTCGCGAGAACTACTACCTGCGCTCCTTGATAAAGGTAGGCGGCGAGATAACCGAGATGGGGTACCGGCGGGAGCACCCCCCTCGGGAGCTGCTCGACCGCGCCGAGCAGATGGTGTTCGAGATCTCGCAGACACGCATGGTGGGGGAGTTCTCTCCCATCAGCGACCTCATCAGCGAGAGCTTCGCCGAATTGGAGCGGACCATGACCGAGGGGCATCACACGGTGGGGTGCCAGACCGGTTTCCGCGACGTCGACGCCATCATCGGCGGCTTCCAGCCCTCCAATCTCATCATCTTGGCTGCTCGCCCCTCTATGGGTAAGACAGCCTTCGCACTTAATGTGGCGCGCAACGTGGCGGTCGATCAACAGAAAGGCGTGGCCATCTTCAGTTTGGAGATGTCCAAAATGGAGGTGGTCAACCGGCTGATGTGCGCCGAGGCCCGGGTCGACAGTTGGCGGGTCAGGCGGGGGATGCTGCAACCGGCTGAATGGAGCCGGTTAGCGGCAGCGTGCACTCCGCTTCATACCGCTCCCATCTTCATCGACGACAGTGCTTCGCTCAACCTCATGGAGATAAGGGCGAAGTCTCGCCGTCTGAAGGCCAAGGAGAAGAACCTGGGCCTCATCATCGTCGATTATTTGCAGCTCATGATGGGCGACACCACGGCCGAGAACCGGCAGCAGGAGATCTCCCGCATCTCACGCGGCCTCAAGATCCTGGCCCGGGAGCTGGAGGTTCCGGTGATGGCGCTTTCGCAGCTCTCACGGCAAGTGGAGCAACGGGCTGGCAACCGGCCTATGCTCTCAGACCTCAGGGAATCAGGCGCCATCGAGCAAGACGCCGACCTGGTGTTGTTCATCTACCGAGACGAGGTATACAACCGTGAGAGCCCCGACAAAGGGACTGCTGAGATCATCGTGGGGAAGCAACGCAACGGGCCTATCGGGGACTGCAAGCTGGCCTTCGCCCAGAACTATACCCGCTTTGCCGATCTTGCGCCGAAGCGACTGACCGCCTGAGACGGGTCGGTATCTGAACCGGCAGGGAGGGGAAGTGACTGCATCGAACGCGGCAACAGATCGCCGCTACGACGTCATCATCGTGGGCGGGGGGCCGGCCGGCATCTTCGCGGCACTTGAATTATCACGGGTCCCGGGACTGCGCGTGCTCCTCTTAGAGAAAGGATGTGACCTGCCCGAGCGCAGATGCCCGGCGCGCGAGACGGGTCACTGCGCCCATTGCCCCACGTGCCACATCACCACTGGCTGGGGCGGTGCCGGGGCATTCTCCGACGGTAAGCTGACCTTGGGTGCCGAGGTCGGGGGGTGGCTGGGTGACTATCTGCAGGCTTCCGAACTGCAGCGCTTGATCGCTGAGGTTGATGGTCTTTACCGGCGTTTCGGAGCACCCGACCGGTTGTTCGGTGAGGATGGCGACCGGTTCGATCGTTGGTCTGATCTGGCCGCCCGGCAGGGGTTGCGGTTGGTCCGTTCGCCGGTCCGCCACCTGGGCACGGAGCGGGCGGGTCAAGTGCTGGCGGCTATGCGGGCCGAGCTGGAGGAAAGGGTCGACATTCTGACGCGTACCGCGGCGAAGGAGTTGGTCGTCGTCGGCCGACCGATAGGAGGCCGGGCGAAGCGTGCGGAAGCGCTCAGTGGGGCCGAGTTGCTTATGGCCAAGCCCTATTCGGCGCAGGAGAGGCCTGCTCGTTTGGTAGCCGCTCCGGGTGGTTTGGGGAGAGTGGCGGGCGTGGTCACCGCTTCCGGCCAGACCTACGAAAGCCCGGTGGTCATTCTCGCCCCCGGTCGGGAAGGCTCTTCCTGGCTGAGCAGGGAGGCGGAGCGTCTTGGTCTCGAGGTCATCAGTAACGCCGTGGATATCGGGGTCAGGGTGGAAGTGCCGGCCGTGGTCACCGATCCCATCACCGACGAACTCTACGAACCGAAGCTCCTCTACACCTCGCGTCACTTCGAAGACCAAGTGCGGACGTTCTGCATGAATCCGCGAGGGGTCGTTTGCACCGAGTGTTGGGGTGACGCTGTGACGGTCAACGGGCACAGTTATGCCGAGGCGGAGCGCAAGACCGCGAACACCAACTTCGCCCTGCTGGTGTCCACGCGTTTCACCGAACCGTTCAAGGAGCCCATCGCTTACGGGAAGTCAGTAGCCCGGCTGGCCAACATGCTGGGCAGGGACATCCTGGTCCAGCGCCTGGGTGATCTCAGGGCCGGGCATCGCACCACGCCGGAGCGCCTGCGGCGCAGCATCGTCGAGCCGACTCTGCGGGCGGCCACGCCGGGTGACCTGAGTTTCGCTCTTCCTTATCGCCATCTGCGCGACTTGGTCGACATGCTTGACGCGCTTGATGGCCTTCTCCCCGGCGTCGGAGGCAGAGACACCCTTCTCTATGGGGTGGAAGTGAAGTTCTATTCCTCGCGTCTGGCGCTTGACTCCGACCTGGAGACTCCCATTGCCGGGCTGTTCGCGGTGGGTGATGGAGCCGGCGTGACCAGGGGGCTGGTCCAAGCCTCGGCGTCGGGGTTGGTAGCCGCCCGAGCGGCAGTGCGCAGGTTGCGCGCTGCGAAGTCGGACTGAGGAAGAAAGGCGCCCTGAGGTAAACTGTCGGACGCGGGGGCGCGTCTCGGGTCTGGTCGCGGGGCTATGTGGTCCGGGTCGTCGCTGCCGTTGGATCCCCCAAACGACGGGAGGCATGGTGCCGGTTCTTGTGGTGGTTGGCGCCCAGTGGGGCGATGAAGGCAAAGGAAAGGTGACCGACCTTCTGTGCGAACAGGCCGATGTGGTCGTTCGTTACCAGGGCGGGAACAATGCGGGGCACACGGTGGAGAACGCCTGGGGCAAGTTCGCCCTCCATCTGGTGCCGTCTGGAATCTTCAACCGGAACATCCTGGCGATCATCGGGAACGGGGTGGTGATCGACCCCACGGTGCTCCGGCGCGAGATAGACGAGCTGGAAAGCCGGGGGGTGTCCACAGCTAACCTCAAGGTCTCGGCGGGAGCCCACCTTATCATGCCGTACCACATCATGCTGGACCATGTGCAGGAAGTCCGGCTCGGCAAGGGCAAGATAGGGACGACGGGGCGTGGTATCGGTCCTTGTTACGCGGACAAAGCCGCGCGGCAAGGGGTACGCATGCAGGATGTCCTTGACCCGCATGGTTTCCGGGAGCGAGTGCTAGCGACCATGAGAGCCAAGGCCGAGGTGTTGGCCAAAGCCTACGATCAAGACGTCAGCCACCTGGAAGAGGAGTGCGAGCGCTACATCGAGGCGGCCCAGTCGCTGCGCGGCCACATCGACGACACTGCCCTCCTGATCTGGAACGCCTTGCGACGTGACCAGCGGGTGCTCCTAGAGGGGGCGCAGGGGACCATGCTGGACCTCGATCACGGCACTTACCCATACGTGACCTCTTCGAACCCGGTGGCGGGCTACGCCTGCGTGGGTAGTGGCATCGGTCCCATCGAATTGAGCGAAGTCTGGGGTGTGACCAAGGCCTACACCACTCGGGTGGGCGAGGGTCCCTTCCCTACCGAGCTGAGGGACGAATGTGGAGAACGTCTGCGCGAGGTAGGGCAGGAGTTCGGCACCACCACCGGCCGGCCTCGTCGCTGTGGCTGGCTCGACCTGGTGGCACTGCGCCATGCTGCTCGCGTGAACGGGATGACCGGCCTATGCATCACCAAGCTTGATGTGCTCGACGACCTCGACACCATCAAGGTGTGCACTGCCTACCGTTACCAAGGCCAAGAGATACAAGAGATGCCCCTCTCCCAGGCTGTCTTCTGCAAGGTGGAGCCCGTCTACGAAGAACTCCCGGGTTGGAAGACCGACATCAGTGGCATCACCAGTGTCCGTGATCTGCCGCAGGCCACCATCGATTACCTCAATTTCATAGTGCGGAATGTCAGGGTGCCGATATCTCTGATCTCGCTGGGTCCCAAGCGGGAGCAGCACATCAAGGTACCGCATCCCGACTATGCACAGCGAGCGAGCGAAGGTAGGCAGGCTCAAGGCTGAAAGGAGGGCGAGTGGGGCTCGACCGGCGACTTCAGGTCTTGGTGGTCGGCGGTGGTGGTCGCGAACATGCTCTGGTCCGCAGTCTACTGAAGAGTCCGTGGGCCGGCAGGGTGTTGTGTGCTCCGGGTAACGCGGGCATCGAGGCCGACGCGGAGACCGTGGCGGTGGAGGCGGAGGACATACCGGGCCTTATCGCCTTCGTGGAACGGGAGAAGATCGATCTCACCGTCGTGGGCCCGGAGGCGCCTTTGGTGGCCGGCCTGGCCGACCAGCTGCGCGATCGTGGTTTCCGGGTGTTCGGGCCGGGACGCGATGGCGCTCGCCTGGAAGGGTCCAAGTCCTTCGCCAAGGAGATCATGCGCGCGGCTGGAGTTCCCACTGGGGAGGCCGTAGTGGTGACCTCCCACGAGCAGGCCCTCGCCGAGCTGCGGCGCCTGGGAGTCCCGGTCGTCATCAAGGCGGACGGACTGGCGGCTGGCAAAGGGGTGATAGTGGCGAAGACCGAGGAGGAGGCGGAAGCCGCTCTTGGAGAATGCTTCGTCGCTCGGCGTTTCGGGGGAGCAGCCGACCGGGTTCTCTTGGAGGAATTCTTGGAAGGGGAAGAGGTCTCGCTGCTCTCGATCGTGAGCGGTGGCCATATCCTGCCCCTGGCGCCTGCCCAAGATTACAAAAGGGCGCTTGACCAAGACCAAGGCCCCAACACGGGCGGGATGGGTTCGTATTCGCCGGTACCCGCCGTGAATGAAGAGATGTGCGAAAGGCTGGTGGAGACCGTCGTCCGCCCCACAGTGGCCGAACTGGCACGACGGGGGATTGATTTCCGGGGCGTGCTGTACGCTGGCCTCATGCTGACCCGCTCAGGCCCCCGCGTACTTGAGTTCAACTGCCGCTTCGGGGATCCGGAGACGCAGGCTCTCCTTCCCCGACTGGAATCGGACCTTCTCGAGCTTGTGTGGCTCGCAGCGAATGGGGAGCCTCTTCCTCAGCGCGCGCAGTGGAAGCAAGGAGCGGCTGTGGGGGTGGTGATGGCTTCCCGTGGCTATCCGGCCTCCAGCTCCAAAGGGGACGCGATCCGTGGACTCGACGCGGTACGGAAGGTGCCCGGAGTGGAGGTCTTTCACGCCGCCACCCGGGAGGTCGACGGGGCCGTAGTGACGAACGGCGGCCGGGTGCTCACTGTGACTGGACTCGGCGACACTTTCGCTCAGGCTCGGGCCCGGGCTTACGCCGGAGTGGAGTTGATCGACTTCGAGGGGGCCCACTATCGGCGGGACATCGGTCTGCGGGCCGAGGAATGGGAAAAGGCGGCTACCCGCTCTTAGGGCGCAAAGGAGGAGGGACATGGCGAACGGACCGCTCGTCGGCATCTTGATGGGCTCAGCTTCTGACTCCGAGGTCATGGAAGCAGCGGCCAAGGAACTCGAAGCGCGGGGCATTCCGTACGAAAGCAACGTCCTTTCTGCCCACCGGGACCCCGAGGGGGTGCGAGCCTACGCCCTAAGCGCGGAAGCGCGTGGCCTCAAAGTCATCATCGCCGGGGCGGGGAAGGCGGCGGCTCTGCCGGGCGTGGTGGCGTCGATGACGGGGCTTCCAGTCATCGGTGTGCCTATCAAGACCTCCGACCTGGGGGGACTGGACTCGTTGCTCTCCATAGTCCAGATGCCGCCTGGTGTCCCCGTGGCCACGGTGGCCATCAACGGCGCGCGTAACGCGGCTATCCTGGCCGCTCAAATACTGCGAGTGGCGGGATTGGTGGGTACGGCTAGCGGGTCGGCGGGGGAGGCGGTGGCAGGGACCACGGGCTCCGAGTCAGGTAGCGAGGGTGCCGCGGCGGATAGCGACTCTGCGCAGGGCGGCGGCTCATGATCCCCCGGTACAGCACTCCCGAGATGGCGGCGGTGTGGACCGACGAGGCCCGCATGGCCGCGTGGCTCGAGGTCGAACTAGCGGTCTGCGAGGCCTGGGCTCGCCTGGGGCGCATCCCGGATGAAGCGCTGGCGGAGATACGGGCCAAAGCCAGGTTCGATGTCGAGCGGGTCAACCAGATAGAGGAGACCACCCAGCACGACGTCATAGCTTTCGTCAGTTGCGTAGCGGAGAACATAGGGGAGTGTTCCAAGTACGTGCACTACGGATTGACTTCTTCCGACGTGCTCGACACCGGTTTGGCCCTGCAGCTGCGTCGAGCCGGTGAGCTACTCGAAGAAGAGACGACCCGGTTGGGGCGCATCCTGCAGCGGCGGGCTCTCGAGCACCGCGACACGGTGATGATGGGTCGCACGCATGGGGTGCACGCCGAGCCGATCACGTTCGGGCTGGTCCTCGGTCTGTGGGCCTTTGAAGTCAAGCGTGGGCTGGAGCGGCTGCGTCAAGCCGTGCAACAGGTGTCGGTGGGCAAGATCTCTGGTGCGGTAGGGACTTACGCCAGTCTTGACCCGCAAGTGGAACAGATCGCCATGTCCATCCTGGGGCTGGGCATCGAACCGGTTTCCAACCAGGTGGTCCAGCGCGATCGCCATGCGGAGTTCATGGCTGCGCTCGCCCTGCTCGGCACGACCATTGAGAAGATCGCCTTGCAGGTGAGGCATTATCAACGGACCGAGGTGCTGGAGGCCGAGGAGTATTTCGCGCCGGGCCAGAAGGGGTCTTCGGCCATGCCTCACAAGCGCAATCCGATAATCTCCGAGCGGCTTTGTGGCCAGGCTCGACTGCTGCGGGCCAATATGCTCGCCGCCTTCGAGGACGTGGCTCTGTGGCACGAGCGGGATATCAGTCACTCGAGCGTGGAGCGAGTCATCCTTCCCGACAGCACCATCCTCCTCCACTACATGTTGAGGAAAGCCTGTTGGTTGGTGGAGAAGCTGAACGTGTACCCGCAGAACATGGCCGCCAACATGGAGCGCAGCCATGGGCTTCTTTACAGTCAACGCGTCCTCCTCGCGCTGGTCGAGGCGGGCATGCTGCGCGATGACGCCTACCGGGTAGTTCAGCGGAGCGCCATGAAGGCCTGGGAAGAAAGACGGTCGTTCCAGGAGCTGCTGGCGGCCGACCCGGAGGTGACTTCGCGGCTTTCAGCAGAGGAGCTACACGCACTCTTCGACCCTGCCTACCACCTGCGTCACGTTGGGACGATATTCGACCGGGTGGCGGGGATCGAGTGGTGAACGTGGCGAGCTGAAGAGGAACCGCAGGATGGCTCTCAGCCCTGCGCGGGGCCGGTCGGGGCTCCCAGGAAGCTGCTAGAATCAAGACGGGTGGACCCCTCCACCTGGATCCGCCGGAGAGAGGAAGCAGGCATGTTCAAGGTCTCTGTTTACGTGACTCCTAAGCAGGGAGTGGCCGATCCGCAGGGAGCGGTTATCGAGCGAGCCCTGCCGGCCTTAGGCCATCAGGGAGTCAGTGGGGTACGTGTAGGGCGGTATCTCACCCTGAACGTACCGGGAGACGACATCGACCAGGTCCAGGAAGCGGTAGACGACATGTGCCGCAGGCTGCTGGCCAACCCCATCATCGAAGACTACCGCTTCGAAATCAGTCCGGCCGGGGAGGGGGCCTGAAGTGGCGGAGGGCCGGGTCCGCTTCGGGATCGTTGTCTTCCCCGGATCCAACTGCGAATACGATGCTCATCACGC
>Ga0101944_10006549_pt1 | contig 12277 bp, 10 predicted proteins | sample DewCreD2012metaG_FD_75245 | JGI IMG/M metagenome (GOLD analysis project Ga0101944, IMG submission 75245) | Hot spring sediment bacterial and archeal communities from British Columbia, Canada, to study Microbial Dark Matter (Phase II) - Dewar... ... | reverse complement strand
TACTTGATTCAGGTGAAAATGCGCCATTCCTTATCCAGTTACCGCCGACACTGATTGTTGATGATGTTCCTTCTATTGTTGTACTGGTTCCAATTGTAATGTCTCCGGTTACTGTAAGGTTTGACATTATACGGAAAGTTCCCCCAGTCGAATCAGTAATTAAATTTCCGTTAACAGCGGCTGATGATAAGAGTGTAGCAGTTCCGCTTGGTTTTCTTATGATTAAATCATAGTATGTTATACCTCCTGCTACTATTTGTCCACCGCTCCCATTATATATTACTGTGCTGTTTCCCGGGTTAAATGTTGCGCTTCCCGTTCTATTCCAATTTCCAGCAATTTTAATTACAGCATATCCGGTAACTGTAAGATCGGAATTTGCTGGATGGTCAAATCTTCCCTTAACAACCAAATCTCCATTTCCGATAGAAATATTTATCCGGCGATTGTTTGTGCCATCACTTAGAACCAGATTGCCACCTATATCCAGTAAATTGTTGTTAACGAGAATAGTATGTGTTACATCAGATGTGTATGATCCAGATAGATTTCCTGTTGAGCCGACCACAGTTAATTGAGCAGATGCCCCTAGTGTAAGAGCAACAGCCTGAGTACTACCGAAACTTAGTGAACGTATCCTGACGCTTGAATTTATGGTCGGTTGGTTGGTGAAAGAAGAAAAACCGAGTCGTACATATGTAGTTTCATCAGGAGGGATGGCAGGTGATCCACTCACCACAGCCCAGTTTGAAGCGTTCTCCCAGTTGTTATCCACGGTGCCGACCCAATCTAATATTCCCGAAAGTTTGGATTGCAATGTCCACCGACCGCTGATATCCGTAATATTTATTCTTTCCACCCAATTGTCTGTTTCACTGTTCGAAGTTTTCCCTGAGTCTGTCCATACACCACCAGCATATCTAAATATGTTTAAAATAGGTTCATCGTTTCCATTTAATTCAACATCTTCATAGTGCAGACGTAATGTTGCGCTGTATCCGCTTCCACCCGACTGGCTAATGGTATAGGTTCGGTTTATCGAGGTACCTGCTGGAACAAAATCAGCGGGTCCGTCCAAAACCGTTGTTACAGTAATCGACGAAGGATTCGACCCACTTCCTGTGAAGGTTATTGAGTTATTCGGACCCTCGAATGTATATGCGGTTCCATTAGTAAATGTGTGTGCTCTTGTTATTGTGCCGATTATGATTCCGTTTCCAGTTCGTGAAGATGTGACAGTTACTGAGTTGGTGCCGGTATGCATTTCTCCTTGAGACATATTTAAAGAGGAAGTAATAACATCATTTTCCAGGGTCACCAGATTGGTTGAGGAATTTTTATTTACTATTAAATTGTTAAATGTGGTACTGTTTGATCCGCCTATATTAATATTTGAACTTCCTATTAATTGAATTGTACTTGACCAGGGAGTAAATGTTCCATCATTAATCCAGTCACCATAAAGTGAATGTGTATAAGAACTTGCGTTAAGTGTTGCTCCAGAATTGATAGTCAGATCACCATTGATTGCCAATGCACCACCAGCGGTTTTTAAACCACTTCCTGAAAATTTTATGTTATGGTAGGTTGTTGAAATAACTGTCTGTGGATTTGAACCATTGTAGTGTACTGTATTTGGTGTAGTTGAAGTTGCGTTGAATGTTCCTGAATTCAATGTTAGTGTACCTGCTATTCCAAGCACAGAATTACTTCCCAGTTGGAGCATTGTTCCGTTCAGTACAACATTAAAGAGGTTTGCGGTTCCCGATAAGGTAGAGTTACCAATAAATGATACTGTACCTGCACTGGCTGTCAATGATCCCAATACTGATAAATTAGAAGTTAGTGAGAAACTTACGGATGTGGTAACTGTTCCGTTAATATTCAATCCGTAGAATGATATGCTACCCGTTCCACTGATGGTTTTAGATATACCACTCATTGTAATTGTTCCTGCAGAGGTGGTAAATGATGAACCACTGACATTCAGGTCGCCTGCGATTGTAAGAGAACTTCCTGTATTGACCGATCCGCTTATATTCAGATTATTCAGAATAATTCCTGTGCCGCTAATAGTTTTAGAACTTCCATTCATCGTCAATGTTCCAGAGCCACCTGCTGAATGTGTGAAGGTACCAGCTCCACTCGTTGAAAAATCTCCACTCACTGTCAGGTTTGTAGTCGTTGATGCGGTAATTCCTTGTCCACTAACAACCACATTGCCAAAATTATTTGTACCTGTTCCACTTATGACTGCGTTCAGGCCCGTAAATGTAATTTGCCCAGAACCGGTATATGTACCATTATTGGTCCAATTACCAGCAACCGAATGTGCATAGTTGCTTCCATTAAAAGTTGTCGAATTTCCAATTATAACATTCCCGTATACATCGATTGATTCACCTGCAGTAAAGGAGACAGATGTTCCTGTTCCGATTGTGCTTATGAGGTCCCCGGCAATAGATAATGGGTTTACAGGCATCGTCTTGACGACCGCTCCACTGCTGCTGCTTAATTTTAGATTACCGTAGGATTCCCATGAGACTGTCTGATTAGTTCCCGAATATTCAACTGTGCTTGAGATTCCCAAGAGATGTGTTTGGTAATTTGCCGGGAAGGTATTTGTTCCTCCAATTTTTAATGTAGCACCATTGGCAACTATAAAACTTCCTCCTGGATTTCCTGAACCTCTGTCAGCAGTGTATCCTAAAAGGTCTAATGTTCCTGCAGCTACTATTATATTTCCTGTTGTTGTTGCCGAAGAGTCTAAAATGGGTAGATTTCCGCCCAATGATTTTGTCATCGCTCCACTTATTCGTAGTGTAGAATACCTGAATGAATTACTTATCGTTTGATTTTGAGATGTTGCTGCGTAATCTACTATGCTTCCGGCACCTAATCCAATTCTGTTTGTTGAATAATCATAGTTACCTGCAAAGGTTGCGGCTTTTATAAGAATTGTTCCGCCTGTTCCGACTTTTAAAGAACCATTTGGGGCACCTCTCTGGACAAGATAAGTAGGTTGTTCATTTGGATCCAGTGTACCTTGTACGATTAAAGTTGTGACTATAATATTGGCGTTTAACCGTACAGTACTTCCTGCATTGATTTTTAATTTACTAAAAGATGTAGTGCCATTTAACGATTGAGAAGCTCCTGCAAACACTACCATTGAATTTTTATTTGTGGATGTGAACGTCCCTGAATTATTCCAGTTTCCAGTTAGCGTTATTGTTGATTTTGCTGTTTGATTTATAACACCGTTTGAACCAATTGAAATGTCCCCTGCTACGCTCAGATTTCTATTATTTGAGCCCATCGTCAGGGTGGATGCTTTAGTGCCAGTACCTATCGTTAAAGATTTACAGAATGCATTTGCGGTTATTTGTGGTTGATATGTACCGGTAAAGTTTACGTCACCTATAATTGCATCTATTGTTGAATTAGGAACTCCATTGGTCCAGTTTGCAGAATTGTGCCAGGTAGTACTTGTACTCCCCGTCCATGATGTTTGTGCAATTAAAGAAAGAGTTGGAACCAGAAAAAGAATTATAAATAAACAGATAAGAATTTTTACAATTACGGTGAGATTAAATTGAAAATAATTAATTTTACCCATAAACCCTCCATGGGAATTTAGTTAGTAAATTATTTGATTAAATTCTTAAGATGGTACTCCCTGTTGGATGTCTACATTTTTTTAATTAATAATTATTTGTTGGATGTATCCACTTCACCCTTCTAATTTTCATGTTAATTATTTAAAATTGGAAAAACCCTCTTTTAAGGAGTGTACTTAATATATGGAAAAAAAAATAAAATAGTCAATATTTATTTTTTTAATAGTTTAAAAAATTGGTCAAAAAGAGTATAATTTAACTTTGATTTTTACTGATCTCTTTAAAATGTTTTTCTGAATAAATTTGAGTTTTTAAGGAAAATAACGATATTCCAAAACATTTTGTATTTATTCGCAATTATTTTATTTAATTTTATATCTTCTAACCGGTATGAAATTTTTTTATAATCATAAAATTTATTATCTATATACCTGTATTATCAACTATCCTTGTTTAAATCATTTAATTCAATTTCTCCATACAAGAGGAAAACATGAAAAAAAATCATAAAGAGTGCCCGGGAAAATCAAAATATTTGTCAGGAAAACGTGTCCTGCCTAAACCAATTACTAAAAAAAGTGACATCATTTCTCTCATCGATAACATGGACGCCTATAACGGTGGTAGATTAAGAGCCGCATGTCAATTGTTGCGTGAAAAATATTCAAAAGAAAATGTGACAGTCGGATTAAGCATCGCCGGTGCTCTAACACCGGCAGGTCTCGGTCCGTCTGCAATTATTCCTCTCATGAATCATGGCTTCGTGGACTGGATGACCGCTACCGGTGCCAATATGTATCATGACCTTCACTATGCTTTTAATCTGCCAATGTTTCGGGGTAGTCACAATGTCGACGATGCAGATTTGCGCGCCAAAGGAGTTACAAGAATTTACGATATCCTTTTCGATTACGAAGATGTGCTGATGGAAACCGACCGTAGGTTAAGAAAAATTATGCTCCGACCTGAATTCCAGAAAGAAATGGGAACACGTGAATTCTACCATCACCTCGGAAAAGTGATGAATGATTATGAAAAGAAAAATAAACTGGGACAGGTATGCGTCCTGGCAGCGGCTTACCGAAACGGAATTCCTGTTTTTACTTCTTCACCAGGAGATTCTACAATTGGAATGAATGTCGCTGGATTAGAATTACTTGCGGAAGCAAAGGGATTGAAGGATAAATTTAAACTCAAGATTAATCCGAGCATCGATGTGAATGATTCAACTGCTATTATATTAAATGCGAAAAAATATGAAAAAGGGAAAACAGGCGTAGTTTTAATTGGAGGAGGAAGTCCGAAGAATTTCATGCTCCAGACAGAGCCGCAAATACAGGAAGTATTGATGATACCAGAAGCGGGGCAGGACTATGACATCAATATAACTGATGCCCGCCCCGACACCGGCGGACTTTCAGGAGCACCGCCAAGTGAAGCGGCAAGCTGGGGTAAAATTGATCCGACTAAACTGGAAGAAACGGTGACCGCCTATCTGGATGTAACAGTCGCATTTCCTCTGATGGTGGCGTATGTAATACAATCGACGAAGCCGAAGAAACTAAAACGACTTTATGACCGTGGCGATGAACTGAGGAAAAAATTGATCGAGTCATATCTACAAAATAATAAAGAAGTAGATGAATTGAGCAAGATGATGGAAAAATTGCCTTCTTGAAGATTTGTAACCCCAAGAGTAACTAAATACAAATAATAAATTATGGAAAGTAAATTGAAAGAAGAACTTTTAGAACTTGTAGAGCGCAATGGAACTCCGCTCCTGGTTCTTGATCACAATAAGATTCGCGAGAATTACCGCACATTCAAAAAACACCTGCCGCAAGTCCAATGCTATTATGCTGTCAAGGCGAATTCAAACCAGCAAATTATTGAAACATTGTTTCATGAGGGTTCAAGTTTCGATGTTGCATCATATCATGAATTTATGCAGGTGTATCAATATATAAAGCATTTTGAAAAAAAAGATAAAAAGTTTTACGTCTGGGATAAAATTATATTCTCAAATACCATAAAAGATCGTGCGACGTTGCGCAAGATAAAAGAATATAAGCCGCTTGTTACCTATGATAACAGGGCAGAGTTGGAAAAAATAAAGGAGTTTTGCGATACCGCCGGATTGGTTTTAAGGTTGAGAGTCCCTGATACAGGTTCTCAGGTAGAGATGAGTTCTAAGTTTGGTGCAGAACCGGCCGACGGGATGGATCTAATTGATGAAGCGTTTAATCTCGGTCTGACAGTCGAAGGTTTAAGTTTCCATGTAGGAAGTCAGTGCACCAACTTTAATAATTACACCGAAGCGCTGGCGATTACGTCAGAAATATTTCATTCAGCCCGTAAGAAGGGATACAACCTAAATCTAATAGATATCGGTGGCGGATTTCCTGTTCCTTACGATCCGCAGGTTCCTGAATTTGCAAAACTTTCTGCCATACTCAATTCGGAGATAAAACGTTTGTTTCCTGATGATATCCAGGTCCTAGCTGAACCGGGACGTTTCATAGTCGCAACCGCGGCGGTACTAGTTACTGAAATTATAGGGAAAGCCAGAAGAGACGGTAAGGTTTTTTATCATATCAATGATGGTGTCTATCATACATTTTCAGGCGTAGTATATGACCACTGGATTCCCAACTTCAAAGCATTTAAAGATGGTGAAACAGAAATATGTGCGGTAGTCGGACCAACATGCGATAGTTTTGATAAAGTATCTTTAGCAGTTGAACTTCCAGGAAATCTCGAGGTGGGGGATTTTCTCCTGACAGAAAACATAGGAGCGTACAGTATCGCATCAACCACGAAGTTTAACGGCTTCGATGGTGCGAAGGTTGTACATAAATATCTCGCACCAGGCGGTTAAAATTTTATAAAAATCAGAGAATTAGAAAAAGTAAAAAGAATTAAAAGTAATCGTAAAAGCACAGAATATGAATCTAAGGGCTATAGTTAATACTATTTTAAAAGATAACGCTCCGGATAGTTCTGTGAAAGAATTAATTTTCCTTTGCAGGAAAATTGCGCTTGTCCATCTTCGCCGGAAAGCCTCAACGGGTAGACTACTCCATGAAATTTCATCCATGCCATTAGATGATCTCGCCATCGATTGCATTGCCGATCTTTTTCAGCGCGATTGTAAAGGGAATATTGTTCAAATCAGATCGTACTTCGAAGGACTACCGGTCAAGAAAATGTCTGATGAGGATATATTGTCACATCTTCGCCGACTTATCTTCAGCCGTGTGAATCAGAGTATATTCAGAATCAACAATGAGATTGACCCTTCGCTCGGAAAGATAATCCGCAATATAAAACTTGCAATACAGACATTGCACAATTTTGATATTAAAGACAGGTTTGGTGAGAATTGTATTGTTCCAAGTAATTGCGTTTCACTTGAACATTTACCTGTAGTTGAAAATACTGATCTTGAACGTGCCTTGCGCAAAAGTGCTAACGGTAGTGAAAGTATTCCTGAAATGTTGGCAATCCTCTCACGGTATCTTCGTGAACAAGAAGAACATAGTCGGATTTTATCATTAACTATGACGGCATTAATTTTCAGGTCGATATATGCCGATCGATCGGAATACAATACAGATGAAATACAGGCGGAAGATCAATTTATCGTTGGGGATGCAAAGTCAATCATTCATGATGTGTGTCTGAAGATAAAATCAGGAATGGGAATGAAATATGCCAGCAAGAAGAATATCGATCTGGAAACACTCGGAAAATATTTTGACGTGATTGAAGATAATTTATACCAGACAATTATAAACCGGGATGGTGAAAAGTTTTCTTTTTTTGAATGTATGAAATTAGTAATGCCCGGAGTGGAAAAGGAGGAATACTGTAAGAGGCATAAATCAAGGATAGAGTATCTCCATCGAATAACTCAAAAAAGTGTAATTAAAGAGTTAAAAAAGAATATATGAATTACAATATGTCAAAACCAAAGAATTCAGCAGAAACCTTAGTTTGTAATGAGTATAATATAGTATGAAGCACATAGACGAACATACCTTAGAATTATATGTTTTGAAAGCAAGAGAAATTACCGACAAAATACCTGATATTGAAGAACATCTTCGTGAATGCGAGGGATGCCAGGCGCTTGTAGCCGAAATGGATATGTTTTATGAGGATCTGAAATCGGAGCTTGAATCTGTCCAGGAAACTGAAATCTCGACTGAAAAATCCCTTGTTCGGAGCAACGTCAGTTTAAATCCGGTATTTGAGCGAAATGCAAATACGATATATTTTCGACCTTCTGCTCCAATTGCTAAAATATTTTATTTTGTGCGGCGGCATCCCGTCGTTGTGGGATTGAGCAGTTTCGTGCTGGTGGCTGCATTTGGTTGGTGGCTGAACAGCGCAAAGGATTCGGTTCATTCTTTTTTTAAGGATAAGAATGCTGAGGAGTTCAGTTATAATACGGAAAATAATTCCATTGTGGTTGTAAATAAGGATGGAGAAAAAATTTGGGAATTGGAGGCTGAAAATTTAAATAGTGTGAATAATGATATTTTAAAATACAACACGCATTATACATTACTCGAAGATCTGAATAACGATGGGAGAAAAGAACTTATAACAACTGTAAAGACTCCTGCAGATCCTCCGGTTGCTTCAAAATTCAGAGTGTACGATTTTAAAAAAGGATATATCATTGATGAGTACTTATATCAGCCCTTCGAATATCTGAATCGTAAGCATTATAGTTATAGTTTTGATCCCAATCCGATACTTGTTTATCAGTCGTCTGATAATGCTAAGAAGGAAATCTTTTTAGGAGCACATAATGTTGGTCATTCGCCCTTTTTTATAGGCAGGTATGATCATGAAGGTAAAAATATAGGTAGATACTGGCATTTTGGTACTTTGAACGGTATACAAAGTATGGATTTAAATGGTGATGGTCATAAAGAAATTATTGCATATGGACAGAATGACGGCCAGGACACATTAAATCCGAGCGTTTCTTATGCTGTGATTATTGTCCTGGATCCGTTGAAAATTGATGGAGACAAAAAATCACTGCTTTCAGGAGGTTACAATTTTGATTATTCGGATGCTGAGTTATTTTATCTGCGATTTCCTTTAACGGATATTAATTTAAAATTACACGAAACCTCCTCTATTTTGTCGATTGAAACAGCCGGAACCAATAATCTTAAGGTTACTTACGAAGTTTCACTTGATGAAAGCGATAGACCGTATTTATATTATACACTGGCAAACGATTTGAAGGTACTGGAAATTCAACCTTCAGATTATTACAAAAAATATCATTCTAAACTTGTAGACAGCGGTTTGCTGAAATCATATAATCTGGATAAATATCTTGAACGATTGAAAAATCGGGTGGAATACTGGGACGGCAAAACGTGGCGAAGTGATTGGACGAGCATAGAAAAAAATCGTCCATGATACGCTGATGTACAGTTGTGGTGCGATTCACCTTCAGGTATAATGCAAGGTTGAAGGTTAGTCGCACATAAGCGATGTACCCCCCTCACTCCAAAAATCCAACGAAACTATTTTAACCAGCTTTTATGTTATAAATTCTTATAATACCACAAGTTTTCTAATCTTTTTTTGTCTAATTTAATATATTTCTCCATTCGTTAATTGTTAAATTTGTTGTGCAGGAATCAGGTATACTTACAAAAATAGAGTCGCATGACCCGTCAGCGTTTCGAGACCTCTTTGATATGTATCATCAGATGGTATTCAATTTATGCTTCAGAATGACGGGCAATCGACAGGAAGGAGAAGATTTAACTCAGGAAGTCTTTCTGAAAGTTTATCAATCCCTTAATAATTTCCGTTTGGAATCAAAGCTTTCAACGTGGCTTTATAGGATTACGATAAATCATTGTTTGAATCAGCAGATGAAGAAAAAACGACAAAGATGGTTATCTCTTGAATTTGTAATGGAATCAGAAAGCGATGTAAAAAACCTATCATTAGTGACCACAAAGAATAATCCTGATATTGTCCTCGAACAAAAAGAAACCGAGTTGATTGTCCAGAAGTGTATAAACTCTCTTCCCGCCAAACAGCGTATTGCAATCATATTGCACAGATATGAAGGACTATCATACCAGGACATTGCCGACGTAATGAAATGTTCGGTTGCGTCTGTGGAATCCCGACTTTTCCGGGCAAAACAAAATCTTGTCCTCAAATTACGTCCATATTTGAAGGATTTATAACCGCAAGTTTTATGGATAATTTTTGTCTAATATTTAAGAGGTAAAATTTAATGGTTCATAAATTAATAAAGAAAAAGTTAATACTATATCTGGATGGTGATCTGCCTGAACACGAAACAGCGGAAGTAAAAGATCATCTTTCACAATGTAGTTCTTGCGAAAAAGAGTTAAGGTTACTATCGTCTGTGTGGATTAATAAGAATAGCCCTGAGAAAATTGCTAATCCCGAATATTTGTGGACAAAAATCGATGCACGGCTAAGGGAATTTAACAATGAGAACCAGACTCGTTCATTCATTAAATTAGCACCGGCCTTTAGATTGATGGTTGTAGTCATTCTATTACTTGGTGCTGTTTTATTAGGTAACTATATAGGCAGAGTTTCCAATGATGATATTGCAGATCGGATTGACGAATATTTATGGACATCATACAGTTTAGATTATCTCGAGCCTGTCCCTAAGGAATCTATCGGTAAGATATTTTCAGTTGAACTTATTTCTCGGGAGGGAGGGATGCAGAAATGAAGAAGAAGTGGTTCATGTTAGGTCTTATTGTGCTTACTATCATTAATATCTCCGCGCTTGGCACATTTTTATACAATCGCTTGAGCAATGATGAAGGTAATAATATGCCCTGTGATACAGTCACACATGGCTGTTATCTAAAAAGTCATCTTAAAATATCCGATGAACAGGCTTTAAATCTTGATTCATCGGAGAGTATGTATCGGCATAAGACCGATCCGATTATCAGGCAGATTATTGAAAAAAGAAGCATCCTGGTGGCAGAACTGATAAAAGAAGAATCTGACACGATAAAAATAGGTCATGTGTTGAATGAAATTAATTCTTTGCAGGCTCTTATTCAGAAAGATGCTTTAGATCGTTTAATCAGAGAAAAAAATATACTGAGGCCGGAACAACGCAGTGGATATTTTTCACTCATTCTTGGAAAATTATGTTATGAAGCAGATAGTTTGTTAAATACTAAATGTCAACAACAATCAAATCACCAATAAAAGGATCAAAATAAAATGAAACGAATCGTTGTAGCAACATTAACAATGTTGGTGGCAATTTTACTGCTATCAGTATTATTGTATGGTGGGGATGGGAAGTCTGTAAAGAAGGAAACACCAAAAAGGCCTCAGGAACAAATTCAAAAGCCCTGCCAGGATAAGCAGTCACAGGATATGTGTAAAGGAAAGGATATCAAGAAATGTGATCAGGAGAAATGTTTAACTGCGTGTAAAGAAAAGCACGATAAAGGTGAATGCAAGGATCATGATCCCGCAATGTGTTCAGCAGAATGTCTTAAGAAGTGCACGGGGCACGATAATCCTCCCAAAAAATAGAGTAATAATATGCGGCGTGTTTGAAAAAATGCGCCGTTTTTTTTTCCTGCCGTCAGTGTACATCCCACCATATTTTAATGTAAAATAAGTTTAGATATCTAAATTGAATTTGGATAGAGATTTTTCTATAATTAATTTTAATAAAAAATAATAACAACATTTTCCAGATTTATGTCAAAAGAATTAAACGTTGATATTGAAAAATATATCCGTGATATCGCACTTCCTAAATTATACGGTCAGAAATTTGTGCAAAAGAGTCTTTTGCTGCAGAGTGGCGGACAGTATAAATTTGATAATGTTTCGGAAGATGAGAATATTGTTGCAATAATTTCAACCAGTCCTGGTAGAACCCCTGAAGGGAAGCAAGCAACTGAAAACCTCCAGAAATTGCGTCAGAATGTTTATTGGGCAACAATGATCGAGCATAATCCGAAAATAATCGTGGTTCTGACAGAACAATCAATGGTTAATCTTGTGAAGGAGGAGAAAAAGAAAGATAGATTTCCTAAAGAGATTGAAGTGGTAAAAGTTAAACTGCCGGATTAACTCTCTTAAAGTCTAGTTAATAATGAAGTAAATTATTATTTCCCATCATAGTTCGACACTAAGCAAATAATAATTAATGCGAATAAAAATAGGCATCATCCTGAGCGGAGACTCTGTCCGCATTCGGGGGAGAAGGATGACTCTGTATGTTAATTGTCACCGTCATGCTTCGACTCCGCTCAGCATGACGGCTGGTTCGATCCTTCGACAGTTTCATACACCCACAACAATTCGAGAAGCAGTTAAAAAAAAATATTAGTGACGTTAAGTACAAGTAACACCGTCATGGTTCGTTCCTGAGATAAACTCAGGAGAGCCTCCGCTCACCATGACCGCGTGTTTTAGTCAACACCGTCATGCTTCGACTCCGCTCAGCATGACGGTAGTTTTATTACTGAGATAAACTCAGGAGAGCCTCCGCTCACCATGACCGCGTGTTTTAGTCAACACCGTCATGCTTCGACTCCGCTCAGCATGACGGTAGTTTTATTACTGAGATAAACTCAGGAGAGCCT
>Ga0101944_10006547_pt1 | contig 12285 bp, 11 predicted proteins | sample DewCreD2012metaG_FD_75245 | JGI IMG/M metagenome (GOLD analysis project Ga0101944, IMG submission 75245) | Hot spring sediment bacterial and archeal communities from British Columbia, Canada, to study Microbial Dark Matter (Phase II) - Dewar... ... | reverse complement strand
AAGGCTTTCACATTTCCTTTCTTATATTGTATTATGGAATTAATGATAGCATCTATAATAAAAACTGATATTAAAAGTAAAAAAATATTTCTATAAAAAATAATATCAAATCTATTATTATACGAAATTATCATAAATATTGATCCAGCAATAGGGATTAAAAGAGAACATATGAGTCGCACTATTGTTACTTTGTGAGAAATATATTGTTTCAAAAATAGTGATAAAAATGAAGGGAAAAATATTAGACCCGTTTGTGAAAATATTAATATAGCATTTGAAGGAATTGGTAAAGCTGAATATCTATTCTCAATATAATGAAGTGAGAGAGCTATAGAAATACAAAGAGAAGATATGGAAAAATATAAATATTCAATTTCTTTTTGACGCTTAATAAAAAACAGTATAAAAAATATACTTATAGCACATAACAATACAGAAAATGATTCAATAAGATCTATAAGAAAAAAATCAAATAGCAATTTCTTTTTACTTAGTTTAGCGTAATCATCAATAATAATTGGAGACATTATCCATGATTCAGCGTTATAATAGACTTTGATTGCTAAAACATTATTGCCTTTTTTAGGTAATGTCCCAAATAGTGTGTAAAAGATGCTTGAAAGAAGCATTGTACTCCTACCAGATAATATAAATTGCTTTAAAATATTATTGTATAAGGAGGAGCACAATGCTACAAACACAGTATAATTATGCACAGGATTTTTGCAAGAAAGAATTTACACAAAATCGATTTGAAGATCTGGTGCAGCAGTATGAAGATTTCATTAAAGCATTAGTACATCGTAGCTGTGAGATCTTCGTAGAAGAGGCATTTGAAGAATTCATTAGAGAGAAAATTGGGAAACATGTAAAACGATCAAGCGATGGAAAAATGGTCATGGAATATCGTAATGGGTATCGGTATATAAAACATGGGATCATAGGGACTATAGCATTGAGCAACATTCGTGTACCCCGCAATAGAGCAGGAGGATTTAGATGCGAGATATTGAGAGATATACGTGAACAGGCATCCAAGATAGCATTATTGATAAGTTCACTGTATGTTAATGGTATATCAACGAGGAAGATGAAACGGAGCTTTGAGCGTGCCGGAATCACACTTCCTGGGTTATCACGGAGCAATGTTAGCAGAGCAGTACGGCAACTAGTACAAGAATATATTGCATGGATCAACAGGCCTATTACCCGTAAATTTATATACATTCAGGTAGATACTGTATATATTCGGGCACGAAAATTGGGAAATACCCGATTAGGAGTCATGATAGCCATAGGAATTGATGAAGATGGGCACAAAGAGGTACTCTATTTTAGGATAGTGGGGACAGAGAAGACAATACAAACTGATGAGGTATTTCAGAATTTAATTCGTCGGGGATTGGATATACAATCAGTACAATTAGTAACGACGGATGGATCAAAAGGACCAATTAGTTCGATATGTGCGTTATTTGGCGAAGAGAAATTGCAGCGATGCACAGTACACAAGACAGAAAACGTGGTTTCAAAATGTCCCAAGAATCTGAGAGAAGAAGTGAAAGCAAAATTACACCGTTTATGGAATTGTGAAACGCTTCTTGAAGCAGAACAATTTCTTGAAACTATACGTGCTGAATATAGTGCGATAGCTCCAAAAGCAATGGAATGTTTATATGATGATAAAGAACATCTTTTCAGGTATTTACAGTTTCCTGTAAGTCATCGGAAAACTATACGTAATACAAATTTAATTGAACGGGTTATACGCGAAGTAAGGAGAAGGACAAAAGTAATGGATAATGTGATGGATAATGAATATAGTTTATATGCGTTAATGACAGGAATATTTCAAGAACAGAACGAACGTTGGAATAACAAAAGTCATTGGAGTAGAAAGTAATTTTTTATGTATCTGGTAGGATTACACACTAAATTGGACTTGACCGATATTTTTTCAATCCATAAAATTTTTAAATTTCATTTAGTTGAAGAGATACATAATTACATTTAGCATTTCACAACACATCCAAATAATAAATTTATTCACACATAAATATATAAATATTAAAAAATTCTATATTAAGTTAATTCCCAAATGCATTGTTGTGTAAGAACAATAAATGCAAATTCCGACTTTAACAATGAAACTTTGTTTCGTTTTTATATGAAACTATTTCTTAAGGAATAAATGTTGAAAAAATTTTTGAATTGATTATATATAATACATTTTTTTGCTTTACAACATTAAAATCATTTTTATTTTATTAAATTTAATCGATATAATTTATATAGTACTTTTTTAAAAATTTAGATGCTTACGAGAGGAAATGGAACCATCAAAGCGACGAAGAGATATTCCTGTTCTTTTGCTGCACGACATTGACCCTCAATGGGAATTGCATGAACAGGAAGCCGCACATCAGTCAGCACAAATACTTATTAATGAATTACAGAATGAAGGCCACAGCGTTATTGATGTTCCAGTTATACATCATTCCTTAGACTCAGTATTAAAATCCTACAATCCCAGTGAATATATCCTCTTCAATTGGTGTGAAGGTTTGCCTGGTGTTAGTCATAGTGAACATGCTGTTGCGCAAATACTTGAGGAACATAATTTTGTATATACGGGTTCTTCGCCAGAAGTGTTATTTATTGGGTGGAATAAAGCTGCAATCAAAAGCCTTTTAAAAAGCAAAAACATCCCTACCCCTGACGGTATTGTTATTAATAATGCTAAATCTATTAACTGGGAAAGATTCCCTGCAATTGTTAAGCCGGCATACGAACACTGCAGTTTAGGCATAACACAGGATTCAGTTGTTACCAATCAAAGTGAGCTTGCTGATAGAATACAGTATATTTTAAACAATTTCAAGCAACCTGCACTTGTGGAAGATTTTATTGATGGCAGAGAGTTTCATGTAACCTTATGGGGAAATGGCGTTATATATGCCCTACCACCAGCAGAAATGGATTTTAGTGCTTTTAGTAATATTAAAGACAGGCTATGCACCTATAATTCCAAATTTATGCCTGGCTCTCCCCATTATGAAAACATTATTTGTGAGGTTCCTGCTTCTTTAAACTCAAAGGAATTAGAATTGCTTAATGATACAGCAGAAAAGGCTTACAGGGCGTTAGGTTGCCGTGATTATGCCCGTATTGATATTCGCCTTAAGGATGACATCTTTTACATTCTTGATATTAACCCTAATCCTGATTTCAGCCCCGATACTTCAACTGTATATGCTGCCCAAAATGCAGGCCTTTCGTATGGGGCACTTGCCAGTTGTATTGTAAATGTTGCAGCACTACGCCACCCTGTATATTCTTCATTAATTCAGGAGTAATTTACCCCACCCCTTTTGCCAAAGTAATACTAAACCGGCTTAACTTTTCTTTTCACTGTTCCTTTAAATATTCAAAATTCCACACATGGAATTGGCCACGTTTATCAAAATAAAACAATTGTTTTTCCCTCTCTGAATAAAAAATATCATCTATACCATCAAATAAAAACATTGATATAGTTTGTTTATCATTCAAATTTTTAAAATAATACAGGCTATCATTTATAAAAGCCGCACAAGATTCACGTGTTATCCAAAAAACTTTGCGTGGAGGAATTCCCGTTTTATAAAAGACATTATTAAATACAAATCCATTTTTATATATACTTCTCGAATAATCCCATTGTAAAAGTTTATAGGGAAGTTTTATTCTCATTCTACCAACAGCTGCATAATAAAGACGCCCATTTATAACTAAGCTATAATAGTCCCCTTCACCATAACCAACTCTACCATCGGTAATTAATCCCAAATAGCGGCGATAGAACTGTATTTCTTTATCAAACATTATATACAATATCTTATGAGGTGCTATGGCCAGCAGGTTTTTTTCTACACTTATTTTAAATGCATTCTTTAAATAAAATTCTTCTCCTGTAGTTTCACAATAAATAGTTCCATTTTTAAACAACATATAAAAATCATGTAAATATTTGCTACGTCCACCTGTCCACGCCTCCATAAAATAAACTACATCAGGCATTACTATTTTTGGTTCATTGTGTTCAAGAGGATATTCAATAAAATATAAATTACTGTTATATACAAATAATTCACCTTTTCTTCCCTTATAATAGTCATATATCATAAGGTCCTCTTTGCTTATTAATATCACAGGTTATATTGTTATCATCTGTTATAATAGGAAAACCGTTCATATATTCTTTTTTGTACTTTTGAAGTTCGTTTACATCAACAGTAACCTCTTTTTCCCACAAAAAATCTTTAATATTCTTAATATAAATATTTTTTCTTTCTTTATAAATTTTTATTTTACAATATGCCAGTCCTCCACATAATAATAAGGCTGTTATAATTTCTCCAAATAATTCTTCAAATATATCTGTAACTATTTTATAGAATGCTCCCATATTCAGAAGTGCTAAAAATAAAAGAAATAATTCCCATAGATTAACTTTAAGCTTCATGGCATCCTCCGCTGTATATGCCTTTTTTCATTTCCTATATGTTTATACATCATACTATTTGACTGTACCAACCCTTTTATTATTGCCTTTAAATTAAAATAAAAGCCCAAAGGTATGACATATTTTGTCCCACATGGTATTTTTTTTTAACCTCACCCCCAGCCCCTCTCCTTAGTAAGGCGAGGGGTGATGGTGAGTGGTGGAATTATTGGAGGGAATGGATTCCGAGTCACGCACGTAATGACGGTTGGTGGAAAATGTCATGCTGATCCCGACAAAGTCGGGATTCAGCATCTTGACTTTGTCATGCTGATCCCGACAAAGTCGGGATTCAGCATCTAATGCATAAATAGATTCCGAATCAAGTTCGGAATGACATTCGAAGGAAACAGATTGCGGATCAGGCCCGCAGTGACGGCTGGTGATAACGTCATCCTGAATCCCGATCGCATCGGGACAGGCTTGTTTCAGATACGCTGTCATTCTGATCCCGACAAAGTCGGGAGTCAGCATCTCCATACTGTCATGCTGATCCCGACAAAGTCAGGATTCAGCATCTAATGCATAAATAGATTCCGAATCAAGTTCGGAATGACATTCTATGGGAATATATACCGGATCAAGCCCGCAAAGACGGCTGGTGATAACGTCTTCCTGAATCCCGATTGCATCGGGATAAAGGATCTTGCCGTTAAATCAAAGGGATTCTCCCCGATGAAACCGGGGCCAGTATACTGGTTTCATGTTTTTATAACCATAAAGATTTGCCTAATCCTTATGGTTATGATAATGGATTATTTTGGAAATGTTAAATATTTTCTGTACAATTTTTTGTATACCACATTCATACCAGGTAAAAATTCTACTTTTCTGTAGGGATATGGTAATCCTGTAGGGATGTTACTATTGGTTAATAAATATTACAAAGTCCTATTCTATTTCTAAAATTTTCAATTCTTTCCAAACATCTTTGATTAAATAAAAATGATTGTCTTTTGTCCAAATTGGGATTTCGTTTTTTATTGCTATAAAAGATAAAACAGCATTCTTTGCGCCATGAATTAATTCTGCTATTACAATTCCACAAATTGCTACATCTTCATCAAGAAATATCTTTCTATATTCCTCTGAAGGCTTTTTCCAAAAATCAATTATTATGTTTGTATCAACAAGAATCATAATATACTATCTTTTCTTAACTGATATATAGCCTTTTCATCAATATCGATATTACCTACCAGACTAAAAAATTTATCTTTCTTTCCTTTTTTTACTTCATTTTCCAAAATGATAACTTCATATTCTGCATCTTCACTAAAATTTTTTGGTAAATCAATAATTATCTTTTTATTTATAGGTTTTACAATTCTTCTAATAGCATTCATATTAAACCTCCGTTTTATTACAATTAAAAACGTCAAAGGTAGCATAATCTAATATATAAGAATGTAGATTATCTTTAATAATTTTTCAAGAAATATTTATATGTTTTTTATGTTCCAAAATCCATGTATAAAAACACTTAATTATTTTCATCATTAACCCAATTGCGGGGGTTGTTAATTATATATCCAACCAACATTTTTTTTGCAAATTTTCCACCATCATTTAATACCATTTCCGCATCCACAATATTGCCAAATAAATGCTACCGGTTTTGGGTTACTATGGTAATGTAATACGCCATTTATACCTATATTTTTTTCAACAAAATATTTGAATTCTATTTACCTCTGGATATTCATTCCATTCACGGCCATTAAATTTTCGTCCATTTTCTTTTTTATTCCTTTTAATTTCATCTGCCCCCCATGTTCCCCATTGTTTGAAGAAAAAGGCAACATTTTGTTCTTTACACTGCGTAAATATTTCTTCTACCCATTCTTTCTTTATTGGCCGTGCTTGTCTTCCTGATTCACCGCCAACAATTACCCAATGTATGCCTGATAAATCTAATTTCCCAATTGCACCAATTAAAGGTTCAAACGAGATAAACTTAGTAGCAGCTTTAATTTTTTTTAATGTATCTATGCGTTTTTTGTACGTAGCATCTTCTACAGTTACACCAAGCCAAACGTTTTCTGGAATTCTTCTACTCAAAAAATAATCATACATAATATTTTCTCTTTTTGTAAGAATCTGATAAATATGTTGTGGCGTTTTTTCAATTACTTCAAAAATCAAATCAAGATAACTAAAAGGCATTTTTTCATGGAATAAATCGCTCATTGAATTGACAAAGAATTTTGTTGGCTTCTTTATTTTTAATGGTTCCTCAAGCCTGTGTGGTAAAATCTTAAACTTAAAACCATCTTTATAATCATCGATTCCCATTGCTTGTAATCTTTTAGCAAAAACTTCCGCATAACAAAATTTACAACCAAGAGATATCTTATCACATCCTATACTAGGATTCCACACCTTCTCTGTCCATTCAATTTTTGTAGATTTCATTTTTGCTTTTTCCCAATAATTTGGCTTGCAATTTTATATGCTGTTTTGTTATTAGAAGCAAAAACAAAATGATAAATCGTAACATTTTTACTATTTTTTAGCAACAAGGGATTTTCTGTAACATATAGAAATATTTTCTTTAAATTACGAATATAAATCTCTGCTATTTTAGCGATAGAATCACCAACTTTTGTAATTTGTTCTTCTTCGCCAAATAATGTCTTTTCTTTTTTCTCTTCATAAAATATTTGTCTAATTTCCTCAATAGGTAAACCAAAAAAAGATTCAAGCTTTTCTTGAAAAATTAATTCACCACTATTGTCTAATAACCTATTTACTATCACTCCTGAAGGAATTAAGATCCAAAGATCGACTCTTTTATCCCTCAGAGTTTCTATGCTATCCCAATTAATTTGCATGCCAAAAGGATCTAAAAAGACAAGTGCAGCCATTTGCTCATTTAGTTCACTTGAAAATTTTTTTATTTCAGCATTCATATCATTATAAATAAAATTACAACTATCTGTTAATAGATTTTTCATTTTAAGGTTTGTTCGTAAATCATTTAAGGAATTATTGCTATTATCAACAAAATAATATTTATCAAATTTTATTTGCATTCCTAATACTCTTTCTGCCGAACCTTTATACACAGATAATTCTTTAGCAGATACATCATCAAAGAAAAACGATTGATCGTTATTTCTCTCAATTCCTCTATCGCCACTACCAGCAAATCCATCAAAATATATAGTTATTGGCCATCCTGCTCTATTCTTTTTTTGAGAATTCATAATTTTTAGGTAAGCTTTGACATAGTCTTCAAACGCTTGAAGCTTAATTTCAGTCCAATCACCACCCCAGCTTTGAGATGTTTTGTTTTCCACATCCATTTTCATTTCCCTCCTTTTAAATGTAATCATTCTTTTTTTGTTTGAAATTAAAAGATTTACTAATATAATCATCAATTTTTTTATCATCCCAGTTTGTTGTTTCTTTTAACCCCGCTTTTATAATATTAAGGTATTCTTCGCAGGGTTTATGTAATTCATGTGTCCAGCAACCGGTAAAGGTTTTAATTTCAAACCCATCTTTTTTGCCTATATGCAAGATTGTGTTATACCAGATTCCTTCTTGCTTATTTATATCTTCAAACTGGCTCTCACTGATTTTCCACAGCCTGACCACTGCATAGTGTTCAGGGTCTGATTCCTGTTCACAACTTAGAAAAGCAACGCCGCCATTGTTCCATCGTAGTGAATGTTTGGCAAAATATAATCGATAGGGCACATACTGCCAGCCAAGATCCTCTGGTGGGGTCTTATCAGTGCAGCCTTCATATTCTCTGTTTTGAAATACACCACCTTGGATGTAAACCATAAGGCGTTCTTTCAAAAGATTTGAACCATAGGCGGCGTAGATAAGTTTATTGTTTTCAACCTTCAATTATTTTTACCTACCATCTGTTAAATCAATCGGCCAATACATTTGAATGTCCGTTTTCTGCCTGCACCGGTTGATGACTATTGGGGATGGTTGTGGCCAATAATTATTTGCTTTTACTTTCCCAGTTTGTAACTCAAAAATTTTGTCCGTCATTGACTCAATTTAAAAAACGATGAGTTGGCTCATATATCTCTCGCTTCAAGTGGCTTACATCTACTGTCTGATTCGAAATATTAGTGTATATAAGCATATGATTGTGGTGGATATTTTACAAAGTTTTCAAGATTTAAAGGCCGTTCATATAAAATTAAATTGCCAATCTTTATAGCATATCCTATATTCGCATCTTTAAAGTAATTCATAAAAAAATCCTTTTCAACACCTGAAAATAAGAAAGTTTTAATCCACAAAGTGTTAGGTTCTTCAACTAATATTTCTTCGATAAAAAACTCTCCTATAATTCTTTTCCAAGGCGAAGTTGCATAAATAATAACGCTTTCAACATTTTTTTTAAATATCCTTCTTCGATATTCAAATTTCTTTTCGCCATTAATTATTTTCTCAACAAATTCTGGTTTAATAGATAATAAAACTTTCATCGATTTTTGCCTCTTTTATAATTTTTTTGAAAGATTCAACACCTATTTGTTTTAATCCTCTTAACTCATTTTCTGCACCACTAAGTATTTCCCTTTCCAGTAATATTGCTCTATTAATTCTTTCTCCCAATTGAAATGAATATACATGCAAAAAGTTAATTATAAATGGTCTTAAGGTTGGTTTATAATTCCAAAATTTTCTTAATTTTTCGTCATTAAAAACACTTCTTTTTCTACACTTAATGATGAAATCATTTTCGTCTTTAATATCCTCAATTATATTTTCAACAATCCCTATAGTAGTTATCACTGAACTATAATATGCTCGTTTATCTTTTTCAGCAGTTCTATAAAATAATAGAATATCATTTTTTGAAATATTTCTTTCCAATGATCTCGAAACATAAACTTTTGATATGGCATTTCTATGTGGCCTATCTTCTTTAAAATCCTCTGGTGATTCTGTTCTTAATATGGAGTCGGGTAAAAGTTCAGTATGGTATTCTGGATATATGGGAACTATAAATATTTTATTTTTACTAACTGTAATATAAGGAAAAGTTTTTTTAGGATTTTCATAATCATACTTTTTATTAAAATCTCTAACTAAAACTTTTTCTCCAGTTTTTTTAGTTCCATGTTCAAAAAATCCCCATTCATGTAATAAATCAATTAGTCTTTTCTGTTCAGGTCGCTTATCAAAAATTGTTATATAAATTTCATCTACTTTTTGTTTTATTGCGTTATCGAAAACAATTTTCAAGAATCTCTCACCAAGTTTAAAACCATTTAGTGAAACTTTAAAAGAACCTATTTTTAGTCTTTTTTTGGGTTGTAAAATAGGTTCTATATCTGAATAATTTTCACTGCGATCTTCTACTTTTAAATATAAAAATGCTATTAGATTGCCGTGCTCATTTTTTGAAACATAAACTGGTTCATTTGTTTTTTTTCTAAACCATTTTTCAAATTCTAAATAATCTTCTTTAAAACTATCAAAAAAAGAATCATTGAGATTTTCCTGGCCAAAGTATGATTTTTGAACACTTAAAACTCTATAATCAAGTAAACTTGGATGTTCTACAGTTACCTTTTCTAAAAATTGCTCAATAGTAAAAACTTTATCATTAATTCCAAGTTCGATAGCTTTTTTATGTATTTTTTTATCTTCAGTAATCAAACAATCTACAGTGCCTACATATACCTCATTTAATAAAAGTGTATCGTTTTTGTCGTTCTCCTTTACATCATATTTTTTTGATATTTCGTTTATCTCTTTATTAAGTTTTTCGGAAGTTATTAATTTTGTATAGGATTCAAGTTTAATATTAATAGTTTTCTTTTGTTGTTTATCTTTTAGCCTTTCAATTTCTCTAATTGTAACTGGATGAATGTATTTATCTGCTTTTATTTTATCCAGCCAGTTAAAGAGTTTACCGATGTCTTCATTGATAACTCTATCGGTTTCTCTATGAATGATAATATTTGTATCTAATAAAACTTTAGTATTCATTTTATTCCCCACCTTCCACTATCCTTATTTCCTCCTCTGTCAAATCATACAACCTATATACCAACGCATCTATCTCCCTTTCCCATTGACTCGTATCCGCATTTTTATTTTGTTTCTTTGCCTCTAAAATATTATACACCAAAGCCTCAATTTGGTTTACTATGGCTTTGTTCAATTTGGTGATGGGTGGAATGGGTAAATTTTCCAAAAATGCCTTTTTATATCGATAACCTTCTTCTCCTAAACCACCACCAGCGTAATAACGTTTAAAAAAGAAAGTAACTGGCTTTGAATTTAATAATCCACAAATGTATTTTACATGTTCTCCAGTCATTAAAAAACTTGTAGCTTCTACGTAAAATCCGGTATTATCTAAATAAAATTGTGGACTTCTTACAATCTCTGAATACACCACCTTCTCCTTCTCAAACTCGGGGTAGTAGGCAATCTGGTCTTGTGTTTCAAACCATTTATTACCTGTTTTTTTGCGTGCATCAAAACCAAGTTGAGGATATTTTTTGCCAGATTGTTCTAATTGCCGTTTATCAAAATTATCAAGAAAATATTTTTTTAATGCAGGGTAATCTTCAATATTTAAGTGTAATGCCGGAAAAGTTCCTATCACCCACAAACCAGCCCATTCGTAATAATATCGTTTAATATCCCTGCCGCGCAAAATAGGCTTGATAATGGCTTCGGTGCGGCGGCGTTCGTCTTCATCCTGGCAGTTTGCCAGTATCTCATTGCGTTTTTCGGTAGTGATTATAAAAGCGTCGTTTAAGCCGGTTAATATGCCACGGTAAATATTTACATCCCAATCTTTTAGAGGCTTGCCAATGCTTTCAATTTTTTCTTTAAGTTTTTGCTCGGCTTGATTGCCAATAAACCATGCGTCTTTGTTGAGTCTGGTAAGAATTACCCCTTTCTCTTTTAAGCTTTGTGCTATATCTTGATTTTTGTTTGTATAGGTTACTGCTGTAAGATTGTTTTGATTCTTTGATTTTTGAATTAACAAAATATTTGTATCTACTGTTGCATTTTCAAACACTCCAGGTCCTAAGTCTATTAACTGCAAAGGATTATATTTAGCAAAAAATTCACGCAATTTTTCACCGTAACCGGCACGCATCCACTTGTTGGAAGTAATATATGCAAGTATTCCGTTTTGTTTCAACAGTTGAATTCCCTTTTCGTAAAAAAGGCAGTAGATATCGCCTGTTTTTTTAAATACTTCATAGTGTTGTTCTTTGTATAAATCACCATATTTTTGGTTTTTGTTATAGGCTTTTTGCAACTGAATATACGGCGGATTACCTATAACAATATCAAAGCCCGTTTCTTTTATAACCGGTTGAAAAGCTTTTTCCAAAGGCGTAAATACCTCATTGAATCTTGTAAAATCAATTGGCAGTATATTGTGTTTATTGTGGTTGTTTTTGATATACTCTATTGCATTTATCAGGTGTACTTCATCCTGGATATAGGTATCACTATAGCTTTTTGCCCATAGTTTCTGTTTTGTGCCATCTGCGTATGTGGGTGTTGCAGGAATACTGTAGTGTGCTCCGCTGGTTGTACTGGGCTGCTGTGTATGGTTCGTATCCTCTGTGTGTCCTGTATGCTCTGGCATCCCACGGGTATCACCTTGCAACCCACGGGTATCACCTTGCAACCCACGGGTATCACCTTGCAACCCACGGGTTAACCCGTGGGTTGCAAGGTGGGTTGCATCCCCGTGGGTTGCTCCGTGGGTTGCATCCCCGTGG
>Ga0101944_10006544_pt1 | contig 12294 bp, 8 predicted proteins | sample DewCreD2012metaG_FD_75245 | JGI IMG/M metagenome (GOLD analysis project Ga0101944, IMG submission 75245) | Hot spring sediment bacterial and archeal communities from British Columbia, Canada, to study Microbial Dark Matter (Phase II) - Dewar... ... | reverse complement strand
GTTCGTCCCCTCAACCTCCGGATAGAGGGTGCGCATGTGAGCCAGGCGGTCCGGGCTGGTGTCGCAAATGCGTTTGAGACGGCAATCCGGCAGTTGGCGGAGATTGCGGATGAGGTTGGGCCCCCAGTAGCCGCACCCCACCACGCCGACATTAAGCGGTTTGTGGCGCATGGGGTGTTACAGGGTTTCGCGCGAGACGCGTGGTGTTGGGAGCAGGACCGGGGCGGGCGTTGGCCGCGCGGCTTGGCGCGCCTCGCGCACCTGAGCAGCCAGGGCCGAGAACGTCCGGGCCATGATCTTCAAATCCAGCCAGAGCGACTTGGTGCGGGCGTACCGAATGTCTAGCTCGATCATCTGGCTGAAGGTGGTCTTGTTCTTACCGCTGACCTGCCAAAGACCGGTCAGGCCCGGCACAGCCTCAAAGCGCTGTTTGTCATGCTCCGACAGAATCTCATATTCGTACGGGATGCACGGGCGCGGCCCCACGAGGCTCATTTCGCCGAGCAACACGTTGATGAGCTGAGGCAGCTCATCCAGTCCAGTGGCGCGAAGGAACGCGCCGCCCGGAATAAGGCGTGGGTCGCCGGCCGCGTCCAGCTTGGTCAGCGGCGCGTCGGCCTCCATGAGCGCGCGCAGGTGCCGGGCATGGGCCTGTTGGTCGGCGTTGACGCGCATGGTGCGGAACTTCAGGCAGACAAAGCGTTGGCCGCGGAGGCCGACCCGCTCCTGTCGAAACAGGGCCGGCCCCTGCGAGACCACTTTGATGTATGCGGCAATGCACAGCCCCACCGGCAGCGTAACCGGCAGGGAAATCAACAGGCAGAACAGGTCCAGCAGCCGTTTCCACACGGGCATCGCGGCGCGAAACTCGGCCCGCGCGTCCCGGTCATCAAACGCGGCAGACTGCGCAGCCGGGGTGGTCTCGCCGGGCCACAGCGTCAAGGTCGCCCGGCCTGCGGTCCACGCATCGGCGCGGGCCGCGGCGCGCCGCCAGCACGGCCCGGCTCGCATACTGCCTTGGTTGCCTCGCACCAGACGCAGCTCCCGCTGCGTGGGTGAGCGGTATGCCCCTGTAAGGGCTACGGCGGGGCCGTCACGCCCCGTTGTTGTTGCCGACCGGCTACCAATTCCGAGCGGCATCCGATTCAGGTTTTGTCCAGCCATACGTATGTTCAGCGTCTGTACCTACCGAACTCCGGGTTTCGATCGCCTGGTGCTGGTTTGCCCGAGCACTCGGCATCGTTGCCCAGGCCCTCTTTTTACCACGAACTGGAACCGTCACAATCGGGGCGCTGTCGTATCTTTGACCTGGGTTTTTGCCCTAAAGCTTCCGCATTACTACGGAATGAGGCGGGGACGACAAACCTGCGCCGCAAGCGGCCAAGAGGCCCGAAAAGACGGATTTTTCCCACAGGCCAACGGCGTGGTGATTTGGAACTTTGCCCGGGAAGTCCCAAGGGAATCCCCGGGCGACTTGTCCATGATTCACTGTCGGGTCGCCGGACTGCCAGCCAGCGCGCCCGTGCCTGGATGGAGCGGTTGGAGCCGGGCCGGGCTGGACAGTGTTGAGACAAACCGCATTCGCTGACCAAAGGTGATGCAGCAAGGTCACAAGCTGGCCGGCCACGCGGACGCACAGGGCCGCGCCCAGGTGGGTAACGGGCAGGTTTGTGCGGATGTCCGTCAACAGCCTGCTTGCGGGCGCACCCAAGCTCGCCCCGGACAACGGGCAGTGGCCACCCGAGGCGGCGCACAGGCTGGAGCGGGCCATTGCTCAATCCGCAGGCCTGGAGGCCGACGTCGCGCATTGAGGGTGGACCGGCAAGACGCGCCGGTTGTTTACCAGATGGCGCCTTCGAACGCCTGAACGGTGGCTGGCGGTTGTGTCGGCGAAAACGCCTCGCGCAAGTAGGCCGTCGGGAAATTGTATTGGTAAACAGGCGGGAAGTTCGTCACCAGCCCTTTGTCGCGAAAGGCACGGATCAGGTCTTGTTGCCGCTGCACCACCTGCCAGACCTCGTTCGAGGCCATGACATAGGCCCCTTGCAAGCCGAGCCGCACCTGATCGAGCCGGTCCCGCCGCACAGGTGAAGGGACGGGCTGTGGTTGCAGTAACGCGTGGACCAGGCTGTTTGTTTGGAGTTGAATCATGCCGACGTAGCCCTCGCCCAGAGCGAATGCCGCATAAAATGCCAGCGCGGAGACCTGGGCGTCGGCCAGTTCGTCCGGCCCGCAGGGCAACCACCCCACGGCGCGGGACACGGTGTCGCCCCGCCGCTCCGGCAGGTGATCGAGGAGGAGGAAACGGATCCGCTCCCGCTGCCAGACCAGTCCATTTCGAGGGCGCAGGGGCACGCCCCGGTCGGCGCCACTGCCAACCACCCAAACGTTGCCCACCACGACGTTCGTGAGCACCACCACCAACCTTTCTCCAGGCTTGCCCAGGCCAATCAGCAAGTGGTCCGGGAACGGGTCCGGCGCGCGAGCGGCCAGGTCCAAAACCAACTCCCAAGTGCCGGCGCGGGTGATACGGCCGGTGGCAGTCAGACTCTTGTAGCGCGCCCAAATGGGCCGATTGGGCGGTCGCCAGCCCCAGAGCGTATTGGGCGTCCCCTGCTGCAGCACCATGTTGTCTGTGAACAGGGGTGGGAGTGTGACGTGCGCCGGCTGCGGCTCAGGCTTGCGGGCGCAGTCGCTACACAACAACACAGCCGCCAGGGCGCCGCTCAGCCAGCAGCGGCCAGCCAGCGTGAGGCGGGAATTCCGATGGGATGCGGGATTCATCGGTTGGGAAGCCGTTCAGTCGTTTTGGAAAAGGACAAGTCGGAAGCCGCAAAAGTCGTGGCGCTCGCTCGGCGGCAGGACAATCAGCTCCCGGGTAGCCAACTTGTGCAGGGCATTGGAGTCGCCGTGCCGCCACGAACCGCCGCACAAGACCTGTTCCTGGCACCACTCCGCGACGTTGCCCCCTACGTGGTGGAGCCCGAATTCGTTTGCGGCGGTTGCAGCCGACCACACTGGCGCCGTGCGCGGGTAGCCATCGTGGCGATCCAGCACGCTCCAATTGGCGGGCCACTGCGGCCCTTGAACCTCGTGCCCGGCGTAGTTGCCGCGGATGTCGCCCGCCGCATCGCCCCAAGGGTAGAATCGGCCTCCAGCCAACGCGCACCATTCGTTGGTGGTGGGCAGGCGGTACCCCTGCCGTTGGGCCAGCCCGCCACCGGCCAGCTCCCGGGCTGTCAACCAGTCACAAAACCGTGCCGCATCATGCCAGTTGACCGCCACCACGGGATGGTTGTCGGTCTGGGCAAACCCCGGGTTGCGCCACGAGAAACCGATCTGCACGGCGCCTGTGGCGGTAAGCGACCAGAGGTCGTTGGTGATGAAATGGCCGCTGGCCTCGACAAACTGCCGAAACTGGCCTACGGAGGTCTCGGTCGCGCACACCCAGTTGGACAGCCGAGGTAGCCAGTGGAACACCATGCCCAGCGAGTTTGTCCAGGTTTCACCCCGACGGGGATAAGGGCTGCGGGTGAGCGACAGACGAAGCACCTGGCTAACCGCGGGGTTGAACAGATAGTTGGTCTGGACGTCCAGATGGCCTGCCAGGCGTACCGTGAAGGGTATGACACCGGACGCAAACCGGTGACTGAACGGTGTTTGGTTGGAAAGGATGGGGCTGCTGAGGCTGCATCCGGGAGGCCACTGAACCCAGGCCCCAGGTGGTGTACTGTCCACGGTCAATTCCGCGTTTCGGGCGAATGCGAACTTCAGCTCGGTAGTGCGGTTCGCCTCGATGGCCAGGGGCTCTCTCATGACCCAATCCCGGTCGCGGGTCAGCTCGACGATCTCCAACTGGTACGGCCCGGGTCTCAGCTCCGTGGCGGTGAACTCCATCACTCCGGGTTGGAGTGTGTTGCTGGCCACCACTGTCCCCTCGCGATTCAACAACCGGTAGCTGTGGCGGAGTTGACGGCGATCATCACTGTCCAGTGTGACGCGCACCGCGCCGGTGACCTCAGCCGGCGCCGGGCTTGGCCTGGCCGTGGTGTCCGGCTGGTCCGCTGGCACATCGGGGATTTCGACCGGCGCGGTCGCAACGCCCTGATTGGTGAAATGGGTGGTCATGGGTGGCGGCGGTTGGTTGGCCATGTCCCGTTGGTCCGCCCCGTCTTGCGGCCGAAGCCACCGGTCCAACCTGGCGCGGATGTCGCCCCAGTTCTGCCACCACGCCGCACCGGCCGCCAGCGCCATCACCAGCAACCAGACCCCCATCCCGCCGGCGGACTTGGCCGGTCCAACCGGCTCTTCCCATTGGCCGGATTCAGGCAACCGGGCCCGCGTCGCCCCAGCCTCGAAACTTCCCCCTACTCCGCCCGGTGGCAGCAGACGGATCAGCTCACGCGTCTTGGGCCGATACGCCGGGTCTTTTTCCAGGCAACTATGAACGAGGTTCGCCAAGCGGTGCGGGACCTCGTTCCGGCGGCCCAGGGCATCCAGGCGTCTGGGAATCGGCTCGATCGGCTCGGTGTTGATCTGCTCGGCCAACCTCTCGGGGCTGTCTGCGTCGAACGGCGGCGTGCCGGTTAGCAGCTCGTACCAGGTGGCGCCCAGCGCGTAGATGTCGTCGGCCGGCGTGGCCGGCTGGCCCATGATCTGTTGCGGGCTCGAGTACCACAGCGTCCCCATCGCCACCAGCTCCATCTCGGGACGCAACGGGTCGTTGACGGCACGCGCGATGCCGAAATCCGACAGCTTCACGACCGGCCCGTGCGGTCCCTCGCCCAAGAGCAGGTTGCTGGGCTTGATGTCGCGATGGACGATGCCTACCGTCTCGTGAGCGTAAAACAGCGCGGCGGCCAATTGCTCACTCAGTTGAGCGACCATCTTCCAAGGCATCACGTGTCCGGGCGCCTCTTCCAGCCAGCGAGCCACGCTGTTACCTTCCACAAACTCCATCTTGATGAACGGCGTGCCGTCCCGGGTGGTGTGCAGATCGAAGATGTGGACAATGTTCGGGTGGCTGAGCTGTTGGCTGCGCAACACCTCGGCCCGGAGGGACGCCAGTGCCCGCGGCTCGTGCCGAATCGCCTCCGAGAGAAACTTCAGCGCCACGAAATGCGGCTCCCCTTCCTGACTCAGCGCTTGGTCGTTGGCCAGCCACACCTCGCCCATGCCGCCCTGCCCCAGCCGATCCAGCAGCACAAATCGGTCGTTTGGTCCCACGGCCATCCCGGCGCACAGCACGGACTCACCCGGCGGGGCCGGCGGCCCCTCCATCGGCTCCAAACGTCCGGTGGTGCAGGCAAAAAGACAGCGCGGGCACAACCCGCGCAATCCGCTGGAGTGCATCAGACGGCCGCAGCGACGGCACTGGAGCGCGACACTCATGGTCTACGGCCCAACAGCCTCAACGCCCCGGCGCGCTTGGTGTCCAGCAGCTCGCTCACCCCGTTTCCTCGACCGAAAACAGCAGCGACTGCAAATAGCGGGATTCGGCCTCGACCTCCTCCAGGTTGCCCACCGTCTGGGCGACTTCATCGCGAAAACGCTGCCGGAAGCGTTCCCGCAAGCGCAACACGGCCGTCTTGATCGCGTCCTTGGACACACCCAATTCAGCGGCCAGTTCTGAATACGGCTTGTTCAGATCGTCGCCGGTCAGCAAACCGCGCAGGTTGTCAAACAACCGCCCGTTGTTCCGCGCCCGGTAGTCGGCCTCCAGCGCGGCGATCACGCGTTGCCGGATGCTTTCTGCCCAAAGCCGGTCCAGCTCGCGCTCCAACCCCGGCGTGACCGCCGGTTCAAACGCCAGCTCCCCGGCGTCAGCCGGCGCATCCAGGGAGCAGACCATCTCCGGCGGGATCACCCGGGCGCGTTTGCGACGCCGCCATTCGTCCCGGACGAAGTTCTTGAAACAAGCCAGCAGGAAGGTTCGGAAACGCCCCCGCTCCCGACCGGCACTGGCCGGCAGGTTGCGCTCGATGAAGTGGCAAAAAAAACTCTGCGTCAGGTCCTCCGCCTCATCCGGGTTCTTCAGCCAAAACCGGGCAAACTCCAGGAGCGGCGGGCGATAATCTTCGCACAACCGCGCCAAGGCGGCTTCAGCGCCCGGCGCACCCTGGTGTCCGGCCCGGAGCACGGTGGTCCACCGCGTGGACTTGAAATGCCCGCCAATTGCGTCCATGGGTTGGTCTGACGACCGCGGCGGTATATCAGCCCCCTGGAAACGTCGCAAGCACCGAAGCCGGCCGCCTGCGCGCCGGATGCAGGTGCACCTCACCGGACCCGCGTCACCCGACTGCCGACTCAACCACATACGCCGGGGCACCCCGCGTGTTGCGGCGGCTGCCGGGTTCGTGGGAGAGAATTCTTGCTGTCCCCTGTCACCTTGCCGCCGCGCCTTCGTAGAACCCAGCGGAAACCATGCAGCAAGCCGAGACACAACTGTTGGACGAGCAAATGCCGGAATCAGCCGGCGACCGGGTGCCCACCGCGGGGCGACGCAACCCGTCCGCAATGGCCCAAGCCGCCGGTCCGGGCGCCTTGCCCGTCGAACCGGCCGAGGTGATTTGGACCATCGGGGCGGCTGCGGATTGTGACATCCGCCTCGACGTGGCCACGGATTACATCGCGTGTTTGATCAAGCGCGGGCCGCGGGTGTTCGTTCGCAAGCTTGGCAGCCAGGAAGCCGTGCTGGTCAACGGCACGCCTTTGAGCAAGGGCGACTCCCAAGAGCTGACGCACCGGGATGACCTGAACGTTGCGGGCACAACAATTGTGCTCGAACCCCGACATTTCTTTACCGGCCTGCCGCTCGGCCTGGATACCTCCCGGCTCTACGCCCGGTTGCCCCACGACGCCAACGGCCGGTTGCTGTGCGAGGGCGCATACCTGCGCGCCCAACCCGGAACCCTGACGGTCATCCTCGGTCCGGTGGGTTGTGGCAAGAGCGTGTTCCTGAGTCTGCTCAATGGCGACTTGATGCCATCCGAGGGGCGGGTGTTGATCGGGGGACGGTTCGACCTTTGGCGTGACGCCGACCGGCTGAACGGATGCATCGGGTATGTGCCACAGGGCGATGTGCTGATTCCGGAACTGACCGTCTGCCAATCGCTGGATTGCCGGCTAAGGCTGCGCTTCCCCGACATGGCTGCCGAGGTGCGCCGAAGCATCATCCTGGACACCTGTCGCCAGGTGGGTGTCAGCGAGGCCAAGCTGGACACGTTTCTCAACGCGCAAATTGGCACGGCGGACGGCACCCCCCGGGGCTTGAGCGGGGGCGAACGCAGACTGGCTAACATCGCCCACGAGCTGTTGCTCAGACCGCGCATCCTCTTGCTCGACGAACCAACCTCGGGGCTGGATTCGACCGACGCAGAGCTTGTCGTTCGGCTGCTGAAGGAGCTGGCCACCGAACAGAACATCACGGTTGTGGCCACGATGCACCAACCCAGCCGCGAATCGTTCGCCCACTTCGACGATCTGTTGGTCATGGTGGAGGGCGGTCGGCTCGCGTTTTACGGGCCGGCCACCGGCGCGGTGGAGTTCTTCGAGCGCGCATCGGACCTGCCCTGCCCCAGCGAGTCCAATCCCGCGGCGTTCATCCTGGAACGGGCCAGCCAGGCCGACGAGGCGGGGCGTCTGGTGCAGTTCCACCAAGCCCACCCATGCGTGCAGCCGCTGGAGAACGACGCCGGCATCGCCTCCGCGGGGGCGGACGGGAATCGCTCGCGTCGGCCGGGCCATTTCTGCGCGAAGTTGGCGACGTTACTCTGGCGCAATTTGCTCGTGTTGCGGGCGGACAAGTTCAATGTCCGGCTAACCTTTGGACAGGTGCCCTTGATCGCGCTGCTGCTGGTGCTGGCTTTCGGCGGCATTCACCAAGACGGCGCCGGCTTCGAACAATTGGCCCGCCGCGCCTGGTTCTTCACCGTCGGCAAGGAGCCGTATCAGCAGCAGGGGCGCCCCGTGCCAGTCGAGCAACTGCTTGCGGATGCAGAAGCCGGGGAGACCTACATGCTCAGCACACCCGCGGCACGACGGCGCGGCGGGGTGTATTTCGTCCTGGTGGCCGCCAGCGTCTGGTTCGGGATTCTGGGTGGCTGTCGTGAGATTGTCTCTGAGAAGCCGGTGCTGCGCCGGGAATGCAAGGTGGGCCTGGACCTGGCGCCCTACCTTGCGGGCAAGACCGCCACGCTGGCAGCCCTGACCGGCCTGCAAACCGCCGGCTTGACCGTGTTGACCGTGCCGGTGCTGCTGGGCCATTCCCTTCCCTGCCTGGCGGCCACCTGGTGCGTGCTTTGGTTGGTGGCAGTGGCCGCGTCGTCCCTGGGGCTGCTGGTGTCTTGCCTGTCCCCAACCCAGCGTTTCGCCCTGACCGCCGTGCCGCTGCTCATGATCCCTCAGATGGTGCTCGGGGGCATGGTGCGGCCGGCGGCGGACATGGCCGAGGACCGGTGGCTGCCGCGTGCCTTGAGCTGGATGACCCTGCAACGGTGGGGTTTCGAGGCCGTGCTGCATTTCGACACGTTCGGTACCACCGGCGTCATGATCCAGGAGTGCACACCGGAAACAGCTTCGCGGTACGGCGCGCTGGACTGGGTGCGCCTGAGCGACGGGAGTCTGCCCGAGTGTTTCTTCGGACGGCACGGCCGGGCCGTCTCGCTGGCGCTGCCGGTGGCGGTGCTGATGCTGAGCAACGGCCTGTTGCTGGCAGCGGCTCGTGCTCAACTCCGACGCAGCGTGAAACCTTACGCGCCGACGCAACCGTGAACAGATTTGCCGGCCCGTCTGCCGGCAAAGCAGAAACAACCAAACAAACCAAACCCAGGCCGGTCCAACGCCGGCCGCAACGAGAAAGGAAACAACAATGAAAACCACAACCCTCACCGCCCTGGCCGCTTGCGCCCTCGCGCTCAGCTCCGCCGCCACCTCCCCGGATGTCACGTGGATGGGCAACGTGGAACTGTCGGCCGTCAACCGGGCCAAGATCGTCGAAAAACACGGCGATTATTTCCTGGAGGTCGAACTTGCCCTGTGCAACAAGGGGACGGAAACCTTGAAGCTCCGCAAGGGCATTTTCGCGATGACCCTGGAGGCCCGCCGACCCGCGTCCGAGGACGAGCAAACGCAGGAAGCCACAACGACGAGCGGCCAAAAGCAGCCGGCCAAGAAAACCACCGCGGCCAAGGACAAGACCGACAAGCAGGAAACGAAGGTGGAGACCATCGAAGTGGGCGAGGCCGTCATTGACGAGGTGGAGCTGCCCGGCACCAACGGCAGCAAGAAGCCCGGTGCCATCACCAAGGTCGTCACCATCTACCTGGGACCCGCCAACGACAAGGCGACCACGCAAAAGGCCATGCGTCTGCTCAACGCCATTGGCCTGCCGTCCAACGCCATCACCGTGCAATTCCACGGGGTGGCCGAGATCGGCATGAAAGTGCCGCACGGCTGGGTCTTCGAGCTGGGCAAGCGCTATGAATTGGACCTCCAGTACGCGCCCAGCGTCCAACGCCGTGTGCCGTTCATCTAATCCTGGAACGAACCGAAAGGGGCGGCAGCGCCGAGGCGCCGCCCCTTTTCCCCCCACCTCACCCGCTTCATCCTTATGATCTCCCAGGTCGCCATCGAAATCGCCGGCGGCTCACTGCGGGGCCGAGCCGACTTGGTGCGTCTCGATCCGCGCCTGGCTCGTGTGAGCGCTCTCATCGCCCTGCCTCAACCGGCGCTCGTTACTGTCGGCCGGGCCTTGGATTGCGAAATCTGCCTGCCGCCGGATGACGACCAGATTTCTCGCAGACATTTTGTGCTGGAGATCACCGCCGACAGTGTCCGGCTACGCGATTGCGGCAGTCGCAATGGCACGCTGGTCAACGACCAACCCCTTCCCCGCCCATCCGGCCCTGAAACCGGAGCCTCTGCCCCGACGGACAACGCCACCGCGGTCAAGTTGCGCCACGGCGACTGCATTCTGGCCGGGCAAACCGAGTTTCGCATCCACATCAACCAGCAAGTGCCAAGCCCCGATCCGCCTACCCCGGCCATGTCCCGGCCCTGCGGGCGTCGCCGCAGGTGGAACACAGGATACCATTCGCGGCGTTCCATTAGCGTACGGCAAGGAGGCGATGTCCAACACTCGCCCGCCAGCGCGGCGAAGCACCCGCCGCCGGCGGCCGGCCCGGTCCATGAAGCGGCAAGCCTTGCGCACGCGTCGTCGGCCAGTGGCCATGACGCATCGCAACAAGCTCTCCTACCGGCTGGTGCGCCAAGCCCGAGCGGTTGCTGGTCCGTCTCATACCCTGGCACGGTGGCTGACCAGTTCACCGGAGCGCACCTTGCCGTCGCCACGCCCGCGTACTGCCACGCCCCCCTGCCCCAGCCGAACCTTTGGCCGACACCGCGTTTGATGCTGTCCAACCGGTTCGGCCCGCCCCAGATCGAGGGCTTCGCCATCCAGCGGTGCCTGGGACGCAACTCGCTTGGCGCGTCATTTCTGTGTCGCGCGCTGTCGGACAACCGCCTTGCCGCCATCAAGGTTGTGCGGTCCTCGGGGAACCAGGACGACTGGTTTTGCAACATGCTGGAAGCGGAACTTGGCAGCATTCTGGCACTGCGGCATGAGAACCTGGTCGGCGTCGAAGAGCATCGCTTAACGCGCTTCGGCGACCAGGGCTGGGGACTGTGCCTGGCCACCGCGTATTGCCCGGAGGGCAACGCAAGCCAACTGGCCGCCAAGCACGGCGGCCGGCTGCCCCCGCACAAGGTCCACGACATGTTGAGCGACTGCCTTGAGGGGCTGGCTTTCTTGCACGCCCGAGGGCGGGTTCACGGCAACCTGAAACCTTCCAACGTGCTCTTTACCAGCCACGATGGGAGGCTGCGCGCGCGCTTGGCGGACGGCGTCTGGCCAGTGCGGTTGCCGCTCACGCTGGCAGCTCACGGTGTCGTCACAGCCCACGAGCCGACGCCAGACGGCCAGTTCCAGTCCGGCTGCGCCGGCGATCCGGTCTTGTGCTCGCCAACCGCGGACGTTTGGTGTCTGGGGGCGATTGCCCGGGCGTTGCTGACGGGCCGGCGTTGGCAGGTTGACTCAAGCGGGGAGGCGGTTTCGGGCGGGGCAACACACGCCGCATCTGGCTGGCCGCATTACCATGTCGTGCCGCGGACACTGGAGGGCTTGTTCGAGGTGATTGACCGGGCGCTTTCGACGGCGCCGGAATCCCGCTTTCCGGACGCCGTGGCCATGTGGGCGGCCTTCCAACGCGTGCCCCGGCCCCCGGCCATTCGCGTGGACGTCGCCTGAGCCTGCGCCGGCGTCGGGATCAGCGTGGTGGCGGCCTGTCCGCCTGGGCCGAGCAGCCCGGCTCGCTGGCGATGAGCCGACATGCCGACTGCTCGCGGCAAGCAGGCCGCGAGCGCTACCTGCACCGCGCAACCGTGCCTGTGCCGGCTGGCGCGACGACACCTCTCGCAGCCCTCGCCGCTCAAGCTCACGCCGGCCGCCGGGGCGACTACGCTCGATTCAATCGCACCGGAGCCGGTAGAAGCGCGTGCCCGCCGAGGGCACGAGCGTAACGCGGGCCACGCCGTTGGTCAGCTCGACCACGGCGTCCGGCACGGGCGTCCAAAGCTGCGCCGCGTCCAGCGCGGCGCTTTGCTCCAGCATGCAGTTGGGCCGCGTGGGTTGCCATTCGATGACAAACCGCCCGCCCTCCGCCCGAATGCTGAGCGGCCCCGCGGCTGCCGCCTCCACGGCCCGATAGAAGCCCTGCGTCTCGGCCGCGGCCAATCCAACGAGGTTGCTCGATGTGCCGCTCAGCGCGACCAGCCGCAGCGTTTCCCAACTGCCGCCCGTCAGGCCAGGGCATTTCTCGATGGTGTACTGCCGGCCAGGCCGCCCGTAGAGGGTCAGCCCGGCGGTCGGCCCGCTGCGTGTCAGGTCGGCCAGAATGGGCTGCTCGCCGATCACAAACACCCGCCCGCCGCCGCCGCCGCCGTGGTCGTAGCGGCTGCCATCCGTGCCGCGCCCCGACACGGCTTGCGCGCGCAAGCCGACCACGGTTGAACCGCAGCCGGGCGCGGTGCTGAAGTGCAACCGCGCCAACTCCTGCGTGCCCTGGAGGAACGCACCCGGCGCGGTCGTGAAGGTGACGCGATACTGGTTGGTCGCGGTCGGTTCTAGCGAGCTGCCGCCCAGACCCGGCGCACGCGGTTCCAACACCAGATCCTCCAAGCCGGCCCGATCCAGCGTCAGCGTGAAGGCGACGTTCGTCAGCGGCATGCCCGCGACCA
>Ga0101944_10006542_pt1 | contig 12298 bp, 8 predicted proteins | sample DewCreD2012metaG_FD_75245 | JGI IMG/M metagenome (GOLD analysis project Ga0101944, IMG submission 75245) | Hot spring sediment bacterial and archeal communities from British Columbia, Canada, to study Microbial Dark Matter (Phase II) - Dewar... ... | reverse complement strand
CGAGAAGACCTCGGTGCTCCTCACCTACCGGAACCGAGCGGGCCGGAACCGCTTAATCTGTCAGAACCGCTGCCGGCCCAGGGCGCTCGCTGAGCCCTCGGAAAGCGCATTATCTGCTTGGCCGCCGCAACCGCACGGGGAGCGGGCAAGTTGATATTCGCCAGCGGGCTTCTGTGCCGTCAGGCCGCGGGGGTTCCCTCAGGCCTCAGGCGGACGCATGCTGGGCCGGATGCGTCTTGGGGGCTCGGGGTGGGGTCCTTGCGCGCGGCGATGAGCGATGGCGGATCCCCGGTTAACTGCGTGTTAAGGGCGCAACGATGTATCAATAAATTATCAATGATGATGTAATCATCTACATTTGCCCAAATTTTCCTTACATGCACCACAGTTGCGTCTTTGCTATGGGTGCTTAATTGAGGGCAAACAACGTCAACGGCGGACACATTGACCATCCAGACGCCAAAAATTCAGGGCCCCAAACTCGTTGTTCCCCCGAAGGCGGGGGCGGAGCCGCCCAAGGCCGGGACGGCGCCGCCGCGCCCGCCTGCGCCGCCTGAGCGAAATCGCATCCCCGGGCGCGTCCCGCCAGCGCCAGCGCAGCCGGAACCGTCCAGCGATGCGCCACAGCCAGGGCGCCAAAGAGCAAAAGGAGAAGAAGTAGATAACGGGCGAATCTCGACACCACTCTGACTATACCATCCAGGGATTCACTAACCGGCCAGCATGGACCGCTCGGCGAAGTACATCTTCAAAGCCTCATCCACCGGCGGCATGGGCGGAAGACCGAGTTTCTCCATCTTGCGGTTGCTCAGCGCCGTGTACCTCGGACGGCGCGCCGCGGCGCGGTACTCACGCTCGCTCACGGCTTGCAGCGCCGGACGCTTCACCCCCGCCACGGCGAAGATGCGCCGCGCGAAATCAAACCAGGTGATGGGAACGCCGCCCCCGATGTGGTAAAGCCCGGCAGCCTTCCGCTCCACCAAATCCGCGGCGCGCGCGGCGAGCAGCGGAGCGAACGTCGGACTGCCGGTGAAACCGTCCACCAGGCGGACGGTCTTCTTTTCCGCCGCCATGCGCAGCATCAGCTCCACGAAATTCCCGCGGTTGTTTTTCAGCCCGCCCGGCCCATACACCCCGCAGGTGCGGATGATGAGGGCGTCGTCGAGATAGGCGCGGGCGAAAGCCTCCCCCGCCAGCTTGGACACCCCGTAAGCGCCCAGCGGGCGCGGGGGATCCTCCTCCGTATAAGGACGCCCCGCTTCTCCGTCGAACACATAATCCGTGGAGAACTGCACCAGCCGCGCGCCGCTCTGCCGGCAGGCCAGCGCCAGATTTCGCACGCCCAGCCCGTTTACCAGAAACGCATTCAGCGGTTCGGCTTCCGCCAGGTCCACCTGGTTGTATGCCGCCGCGTTCAGCACCACCGCCGGGTCGAGCGATGCAATCGCCTGTTCCGTCTTGAACTCGTCCGTGATATCCACCGTGGACCGGTCCAATCCCGCCACCGGATACCCGCGCGCGCTGAACTCCCGCACCAGCTCGACGCCAAGCTGACCCGCGCTGCCCACCACTACGATTCGCTGCGCCATCCAACCGCCAGCATATCGCAGAAAACCGCGGCGCCGCTTTGCGAGAATGTAGGAATGCTGCGGGCGCGGTTCCTGATCCTTCTTGTCACCGCTGTGGCGGCGTGCGCTCAGGGCAAGCTGCCGGCGGACTACGACGGCTACGTTCGCCGGGCGATGAAAGAATACGGCGTGCCCGGCGTTTCCATCGCCATCGTCAAAGACGGCGCAACCGTGCTTCTTCAAGGCTATGGAGCGCGCGCGGAGGGCAAGCCCGGCGCCGTGGACCCCGACACCGTCTTCGGCATCGCTTCCCTGTCGAAGGCGTTCACCGCCGCCGCCATCGCCATGCTCGCCGACGAAGGGCGCCTGGGTTGGGATGACCCGGTGGTGAAACATCTGCCGTGGTTTCAGCTTTGGGATCCCTGGGTGACGCGCGAAATCACGGTGCGCGATCTGCTGTGCCACCGCAGCGGCTTGCCTCCTTATGGCGGCGACATGCTGAGCTTCTTTTCCCCCGTGCCGCGCGAAGAGATCGTGCGCCGGCTGCGGTGGCTCAAGCCGGAATCCAGCTTTCGCAGCCGCTACGCCTATCAGAACAACATGTACCTCGCCGCCGGCGAGGTGATTCGCGCCGCCTCCGGCGTCACCTGGGACGAGTTCGTAGCCCGCCGCATCTTCGATCCCCTGGGCATGAAGCGGTCCTCGACTTCCATTAAGAATTTCCCGCCGGACGGAAACGTGGCCATGCCGCACGCCAAGGTGCGCGGAGGGCAGCAGTTGATCGAATGGCCGAACTGGGACTCCACCGGCGCGGCGGGCGCCATCAATGCATCCGCCCGCGACATGGCGGAGTGGATGCGCTTGCAGCTCGGCGCCGGAGAATACCGCGGTAAGCGCTTGTTCAGCGAGGCGTCCAGCCGCGAGATGTGGACCCCGCACACCATCACTCCCGCTCCGCGCATCCCTCCGGGCGCCAGGCTCCCGCGCCCCAACTTCACCGCCTACGGGCTCGGATGGGCGCTGTTCGACTATCAGGGACGCAAAGCCGTCACGCACAGCGGCGGACTCACCGGCATGACCTGCCGCCTGCTGCTCCTCCCCTCGGAGCGGCTTGGCGTCTTGGTGTTGACCAACGCCGAAAACCCCCTGCATTATCCGCTGATCTACCGCGCCGCCGATGCGCTGCTCGGACTGCCGGAAACCGATTGGATCGCCGTGCACCGAGATGCTCAGCGCCGCACGCCTGAGCGGCGCTTCCCCGCCCGCGTGGAAGGAACCCGCCCCGCGCTCGCTCCTGAAGCATACGCCGGCTTGTACCGCAATCCCATGCTCGGCGACGTCCGCATTGAACGAAACGAAGCGCGGTGGCGCCTGCGGATGGAAGGTCTGGGACCGGAAGCCGAAGCCGTCATGGAGCACTGGAATTACGAAACCTTCCGCCTCACCTGGAAGGACCCCACCTGGCCGCTCACCAACCTCGTCTTTCAGCTCGACTCGCAAGGCGCCATCGAGGGCGCGCGCATGGAAGTGGCCGAACCGGCGGACCCGAGCTTCGACTTTCACAACTACCCTCTGGAGCGCGTCCATGCGAAGAAATAGCGCCGGCTGGATCGACGTCACCGTTCCCATCCGCCGCGGCATGCCGCTCTGGCCGGGCGACCCTGAAATCGCCCTGGAGACGGTCGAAAAGCCTGACTTCCGCGTCACCTCCCTGCGCATGAGCGTTCACACGGGCACGCACATCGACGCCCCGCGGCACTTTTTCGCCGCCGGGCCTTCGATTGACGCCATGCCGCCCGAAGTTGGCCTGGGACGCGCGCGGCTCATTGACGCCGCCATGGCGGCAGGGGTGGAAGACATCCGGCGCGCCCTGCCCTGCGAACGGCTGCTCGTGCGCTGCGGCGGATACATTCTTCCCCAAGGGGCCGAAGCCATCGCCGCCGCGGGAGTCCGCCTGGTGGGCGTGGATTCGCTCTCCGTCGACCCGCTCGACAGCCGGGAGTACCCCGCGCACAAGACCCTGCTCGCCGCCGGCGTGTGGATTGTCGAGCTTCTCGACCTCAGGGACGCCGAGCCGGGCGGCTACGATCTCATCTGCCTGCCGATGCGCATCGCCGGCGCCGACGGAGCTCCCGCCCGCGTGCTGATCCGCCCGCTTGCGGAATAATGGAGGCATGCTCTCTAATTCGTTCACCGGCAAGAGCGCCTTGGTGACCGGCGCTTCCCGCGGCATCGGCGCCGCCACCGCGCTCGCCTTCGCGCGGCATGGCGCCGAGCGGGTGGTCATTCATTACGGATCTTACGAGGAAGGCGCGCGCAGGGTGGTGGAGCAAATCCAGGCCGCCGGCGCCCGGGCGGAGGCGATCCAGGCGGACCTCGGCGCCGAAGATGGCATTCGAAACTTCACCGCCGAACTCAGGCGGCGCGGCTGGGCGTTCGACATCCTGGTGAACAACGCCGGCTCGCTGGTCGGGCGCGCCTCTTTGATCGAGTTCACGGAGGAGCTTTACGACCGCGTGTTCAACCTCAACGTCAAGAGCGTGTGGTTCATTACGCAAGCCGTCGCGCCCGCCATGTTGGCCAAGCGCTCCGGCGTGATCGTCAACGTCAGCTCCATCGCCGCGCGCACCGGCGGCGGACCCGGCGCCGCCGTTTATTCAGCCGCCAAGGCTGCCGTGAGCAGCTTCACCAAGAGCTGGGCCAAGGAACTCGCGCCGCACGGCATTCGCGTCAACGCCGTGAGCCCCGGCACGGTGGACAACCACTTCCATGAGCAATTTTCGACGCGCGAGATGCTGGACAATGTGATCAAAGCCACACCCGCCGGACGGCTCGGCACGAACGAAGAAGTCGCCAGCGCCATTCTCTTCTTGGCCGGAGAAGGCGCGCGTTACATCCACGGGCAGACCATCGAAATCAACGGCGGCATGTTCATGGTGTGACGCGAATCCGTATCGAGGGCGACGCCGCCGAACCCACGCGCAAAATCACCGGGACGTCGCCGGCGGGCGACTCAGCGGGAATCCGTATTCCCACCATCAGGAGCCCCGGCACATCCGCGGAAGGCTCCACGCTCAACACATCCGCCGCCAGACCGCCCACCGACACCGATACCGGCAGCCTCGTCACGCCCTCGCCGGTGGCGCGCAGCAGCACGGAGCCGCCGCGCTGGAACTCGCCTTCCACAGGGAACAAACCCGGCGCCGCGCCCGCGAGCCGGATGGTTTCCGCGTAACCGGCCGCCGTGAAGCGCACCGCCGCGCGCTGCGCCAGCTCGGGCGGAATCCGCACCAAGAACGCGCCGGGGTTCACTGCCACGGGCGCGGCTGCAAGGTCGTCGAACCACACCGCCTGCGGCGCGGGCAATCCTTCCACCAGGAGAAGCTGCCCCGCGGCGAACGGCCCCGGCTCGAGCGTCGCCGCGTGCACCACGCGCGGCTGCACCACCGCCGCCGGCGCGGCGCCGGGCGATGAGAACTCAATGCGCCGTATGCGGTGGTTGCCCGTGTCCGCCACCAGCAACCGCCCCGCCCCGTCCCACGCCAAAGCCGTGGGGAAGGACAACTGCATCCGGCGCGCAACTCCGCTTTCCCCATTGAATCCCTCTTCCGCCGTGCCGGCAATTGTCTCCGGCGCGGCGCCCGGCGCGAGCTTCCGGATGCGGTGAAACCCGGTGTCCGCAACGTAAACGGCCCCGTCGCCGTCCACCGCCACCCCGCACGGTCCGTTGAGTTGGTCGGCCAGCGAGGCGACGGCGCCTTGCGGCGAGATCTTGCGGATCAGGTTGTTGCCGGCGTCCGCCACGTAGAGGTTCCCCTGCGCGTCCACAGCCAGACCTTGCGGTTCGTTGAGTTCCGGCCCAGCCGCGCCGGGCGCGGGAAGGATCTGCGATTCGCCCGAAGCTGTCAGCTTCCGTATGCGGTTCGCGCCGGTGTCCGATACATAAACGTTGCCCGCCGCGTCCACAGCCACGCCCGCAGGACGGTTCAAGCCCGCCGCCAGCAACACGGCGAGTCCTTGCCCGGCGCCGAGCTTCCATAATCTCCCGGCCGCGGATTCCGTGAAATAGATGTCGCCCGCCGGAGACGACGCCACGGCGGACGGCGATCGAAGCCCCTCGAGAAGAGTGCTCACCACCCCCGCCGCGTCCACCTTCCGCAACCTGCCGTTCTCCCTGTCGGCGACGACAAAACCGCCGTCCGGCAGCCCGGCTACCCCTTGCGGCGCCCGGAAGCGCGCCTCCGTGGCCGATCTCCCGTCGCCGGCGAAACCGTACGTCCCGCCGCCCGCGAACAGGACGGTTTGCGAACCCTGAATCCGGTACACCGCCGTTCCCCGCACCGCGTACACCGCGCCGCCCGCATCCACCGCCAGATCGTGCGCGCCGCCGGGAATGTGCGCAGGCTGCCCCAGCGGGTGCATCCGCAAGGCTTGCTCCCCATCGGCGATATACAACACGCCCGCAGCGTCTATAGCCACGCTCAGCGGCCGGTAAAGCGGAATCGGGAAGACGAAAGACGGCATGCCCGCCACACCCAGCGTTTCGATCCGCCCCCCGCGCACGTAGCGTATGCGGCGGTTTCCGGTGTCGGCGAAATACACCACGCCCGCCGCGTCCACAGCCAGGCCGCCGGGCGCGTGAATCGAAGCGTCCACCGCCAAACCGCCGTCCCCGGTGTAGCCCGGATGGCCTGTTCCGGCCACCACGCCCGCCAGCCCGGAACCTTTGAGCCGGTAGATTCGGTGTCCCCCGAAGTCGGAAATATACAACGCGCCGGACACATCCACCGCCACGTTGCGCGGCGCGGCCAGACGGAGCGGTCCGTCCTCTCCCCCGGCCACCGTCGAAATCGTTCCATCCCGGGACACGCGCCGCACCCGGGCGTTGCCCAGGTCGGCTATGTAAACGTTGCCTTGGGAATCCGCCGCCACGCCGTATGGAAAGCGCAACTGCGCCTGCGTGGCGGGTCCGCCGTCGCCCCGGAAACCGGCGTGGCCGTCGCCGGCGAAGGTGCGTATGATTCCATCGGGCGTCACGACGCGGACCCGGTGGTCCCCGGCGTCGGCGATGTACACATGGCCGCGCCAGTCCACCGCCACGCCTTCCGGCTGCACCAGGGCGGCCAGCACGGCCGGGCCCCCGTCGCCCGCCTCATCGCTTCCGGCGGCCGTCCTCAGCCAGGGTTGGGCGTACAGAGCGCCGGCCGCCGCTAGCGACGCCGGCAAAAGCAGGCTAAGGGCGCGCATGGTTCGATCTTTGCCTCTCTAAATAAGTGGCCCGGGCGGCTCTAGTTCTCTCTCGGGTTGCCGAAAAGCCTGTCAGAGGCGAGCCATGAAAGCCTTCTCTATCCTCCTTCTGGCGGCAGCGGCGCTCGGGGCCGAGCCGCCCTTGCGACTGAAAGCCCGGGGCGAAGCCGGGGAAGCGGCCCTTCGCCGGGCGCCCAAAAGCCGCAACGCGGCCATCCGCCACGGTATCGCGCCACTGGAAACGGCGCGCTTCGAGGGAATTCGCGCCCTCCGCTACGTGCCCGACGGCGGCGTGCTGGCGGTCAAGACGGACCCTTACGAAGATCCCCCTGGCTGGCGCGAATTGCGCCCGGAGGAGAAAGTCAGCCCTTTGGTCCTCCAATCGCCGCCCGGCGAGGAAAAGCTCTGGCTGGTGGAATTCCATCCGGATGTCGCCGACGGCGACGCCCGCGCCATCGTGGCGGATTCCGGCATGCAAGCGGTCGAACACCCGGACCTGCTGCCCGGGCATCTTCTCGTGCGGGGGCAGGCGGACCCCGCCGCGGCGCTCGCAGAGTGGGACGAGGTCGCCTATGTCTTCCCGGCATCTGAAGAGCTCCGCGCCGGAACGGCAGTTTACGGCTGTCCCGGTCCCTTAACCGCGCTTGGACAAGTCGGACAGTACATCGCTCAAATTGGGGAGGGTTGGGACGGACCTGGACGCAACGCCGCCACACTCACTTACTACTATGAGCAGCTTACGGCGAAACTAACCCCGCAAACGCAGCGCGCGTCGTTTGAAAAAGCGCTCGCCGAATGGAGCCGCGCTGTGGCGGTCGATTTCCGGCCAACCACGGAACCTCTAGCCGCCCGTTCGCTCAACATCCTGTTCGCGCGCGGCGCCCACGGTGACGCCTATCCCTTCGACGGACCGGGGCGGGTGCTGGCCCACACCTTCTACCCCGCGCCGGTGAGCTGGGAGCCCCTCGCCGGAGATCTCCATTTTGACGACGACGAGTCCTGGCAGTCGGGCGCGCCGGACTTCTACAGCGTCGCTTTGCACGAATTGGGACACGCCCTCGGCCTGGGGCATTCCGACAAACCGGGAACGGTGATGTACCCCTATTATCAACGCCTGGAAAAACTCACCGAAGAAGACATCGCCGCCATTCAGCGGCTATACGCCCCTCGCGAAACCGCCGCGCCGCCGCCCGCTCCCGCACCGCCCACAGCGCCGTCAGCGCCCGCCAACCCCGCGCCCCGCGACACCACCCCGCCGCTGCTTGCCATTCGTTCGCCGCAAACAACCTCGCTATCTACCACCGCCTCCAATATCGTCATTAGCGGAACCGCCTCCGACAACGTGGGCGTAGCCCAAGTCACTTGGTCCACTTCCACCGGTCATAAAGGCGCCGCAGAAGGCACGACCACCTGGGTCACGCCCCCTATCCCGCTCTATTATGGGACCAACTCCGTCACCATCCGCGCCGCCGACGCCGCCGGAAATCAATCCTGGCGCGCGATTACCGTCACCCGGCGCTGATGCGTTAGACTGGCGGGCGTGAGGTTCGCTGCCGCTTGCCTTTTCCTGACGCTGTTGGCGGCGCCCTGGATTCTCCTTTCGAGCGGCGCGCGCATCCCTGCCTTTCCCGGCGCGGAAGGGGCGGGTATGTTCGCCACCGGAGGCCGCGGCGGCGAAGTGTACGTCGTGCGCACCCTGAAGGCGGCCGGTCCCGGCAGCCTCGCCGACGCCGTCAGCCGTCCCAACCGCTTCATCGTGTTCGCCGTTTCCGGCGTGATTGATTTGGCCGGGACGCGCCCCGGAAAGGCCGGATCCTTGCGCATCTCTCAGCCCAACATCACCATCGCCGGCCAGACGGCGCCGGGCGAAGGCATCACGCTGATCAACGGCGCCATCAACGTCACCGCCGGCAACGTGATCATACGCCACCTGCGCGTGCGCCGCGGGTTCATCCGCAAAGGCGACATGGGCGACGCCATCGGCATCAAGGGGCAGTTCGAGAACGTCATCGTGGATCACGTCTCCACTTCCTGGGCTACCGACGAGAACCTGACGCTTACCCAAGCCAACCTCGTGACGGCGCAGTACGCCATCGTCGCGGAAGCTCTGGATTACTTCAATCCGCCCCAGACTCCACCTCGTCATGCCTTCGGCTCTCTGTTCGGCAGCGCCTTCGACGGAGGGCGCATGACGATCCACCACAGCCTGTATGCCCACAACCGGCTGCGCAACGCGCGGACCACGGCGGGCGGTCGCATCCCGCCGGTGCTCGACTTCCGCAACAACGTGATCTATGACTCCAAGGAAGCCACCTCCCACACCGGTTCGGAAGCGGTGCACGCCAACTGGGTGGCTAACTACATAAAGGACGGACCCTCCACCGGCATCGAAGACTACCCGGACGAAGTCCGGCAGACGGTATTCGCTTTCCACAGCGGCGGTGAACACAAGATCTATCTGGAGGGCAACTACATTTTCGGAAGTCCGGAGCGAACGGCGGACAACTGGCTGGCGGTGTCGTTCGGCCGGCGGGGCCGCACCCTGGTCCGCAAGGAGGATGTACGCGCCGCTCAGCCCTTCGACACGCCGTTCGTGACCACCCAGACCGCCGTCCAAGCGTACGAAACCGTGCTCGAAGAAGCGGGCGCTGTCTTGCCTTCGCGGGATGTGGTGGACTGGCGCGTGATACGGGATGTCCGGCAAGGTACGGGCGCCGTCATCAACACGGAACTCGACATCCCCGAAGCCGGGCGCGTGCTTCTGCATCGTTCCCTTCCCACGCTGCCGGATTCCGATGGGGACGGCATCCCCGACTACTGGGAGCTTCAATTCGGCTTGAACCCCAAGGATCCTTCGGACGCCATGTTGGACCCCGACGGCGACGGCTACGCCAACATCGAAGAATACGTGAACAACACCGGCCCGCGCGGCGGCAAGACGCCGTTGGTGTACGTCTCGGCTTCGTGCCCGCGCGCGTGGGCGGGCGATGAGCACCCGGGGGCGTTCCGGTTTTGGCGCAGCGGTCCGGCCGAGGGCGAACTGGCCGTGTCCTACTCGGTTTCGGGCGCCGCCCGCCCGGGCCACGAATACAAGGCGCTCAGCGGCACGGCGATCATCCCGGCGGGCAAGCGTTACGTCGATGTTCCGGTTGAGCCGCTGAAGACCATGGCGTGGGACGGCGAGCGCGATGTGATCGCCACGATTCACGCTTCGCCTTCGTATAAAATCGGCTGCCCGCTGCGAGCCGTCGTCGTGGTCGTCCGGGGCTCCAGTCCGCCTCCCGTCCGGCTCTCCGACATCGCGCCGGACGGCGGCGCCACCGCAGCCGACCTCAAGTCGGCCGCCAGGGTCAAGGAAGAGCACAAGGTGAAGAAGGACGCCAAACTCAAAGCCCGCGCCAATAAGTAAAGGGACAGACGTCTCTGTCCCGAAGCGAAGCGAAGCGGACCGAGCGGTCTGTCCCTCCCACCTCCCGCCTGAGAACTTCCCCTCCTTCCCCCCACTACCTCGTGTAGTGTACTTGGCGGCGGTATTCTCGGCCGCTCCGGACGGCGCCCATGTCGGCCACGGATTTTTCTCTGTCACACTCGCTTGGAGCCTTGAACGCGGCCACCGCAGACTGGCCGGAACGTTTCGACAAACTCCTCGCCGGACGCCGTGTGGCCATTGTCCACGAATGGCTCACGGTCTGGTCGGGCTCAGAAAACGTGGTGGAGCAATTCCTGACCGTCTTGCCTAAAGCCGACCTCTTTTCCGTAGTCGACTTCTTGCCCGCCGCCGACCGCCCGCGATTGCGAAACCGCGAGCCGAAAACCACGTTCCTACAGAAGGCGCCCGGCGCCCGGCGATACTACCGCTCGCTGTTGCCGCTCATGCCGCTTGCCGTGGAGAACCTGGACGTGAGCGGCTACGACGTCATTTTGAGCAGTTCCCACGCCGTCGCCAAAGGAGTCCTGACGTCCCCACGCCAGTTGCACGTCTGCTATTGCCACAGCCCCATCCGCTACGCCTGGGACTTGCAAAACCAATACCTTCGGGAAACCGCCGGATATCGCGGTCTGGCGGGAATTCTGGCCCGGCTGCTGCTGCATTACATACGCATCTGGGACGTGCGCACGGCCAACGGAGTGGACGTGTTTGTCACCGGCTCTTCCTTTGTTGCCTCTCGTATCGAGAAGGTATACCGCCGGCCGGCAACCATACTACCACCTCCGGTGGACACGGAGTATTTCCAGCCCAGCCCGCGGAAGAGGTCGGACTACTACGTCACCGTCAGCCGTTTGGTGCCTTATAAATGCGTGCATCTCATCATCGAAGCATTCAACCGGATGCCGCAGCGGAGGCTGGTGGTGATAGGCAGGGGGCCGGACGAAGAGCGGTGCCGGGCCTTGGCCGGGCCGAACGTCGAACTCCTGGGGTATGCGCCTCCTGAAAAACTACTGGAGGCCCTACAAAGTGCTAAAGCGTTCCTCTATGCGGCCGAAGAGGACTTTGGGATTGTGATGGCCGAAGCCCAGGCTTGCGGCACTCCGGTGATTTGTTACGGGGAAGGCGGGGCGCGCGACATAGTGACCCCCGGGATGAATGGTGAATTCTTCCATGAGCAGAGCGCGGAGGCCATCCAAGCCGCCATCGATCAATTCGAGGAAAAGGGCCACCCATATGATCCGAACGTTGTCCGGCAAAGCGCCGAACGATTCAGTCCAGACCGGTTCCGCGCAGGACTTTACCAGATTCTGGAGCAGAGTCTCAGTGAGCGAAGCGGTTGAATCCTTGCCGGTGGAGGACGCCAAAATACTGTCGCCGCAAGCGCGGTCGCTTCTCAACCTGGGAGTGGCGGTGGAGGGCGGCGTGGCGCCGATCCCGGCGCCCGCGGTCGTCCTCTGGCCGGCGGGGTCATGGCGCGCCGTTGCGCTGGCGCTCAAGCGCGCCCTCGACATCGCGGGCGCGCTGTTCGCCCTGATCTTTCTCAGCCCTCTCTTCCTGGCTTGCGCGATTCTGGTGAAGGTTTCTTCGCCGGGCCCGGTGTTGTTCGCGCATCCGCGGGTGGGGTGGGGAGGCAAGCCATTCCGGTTGTGGAAATTCCGAACCATGTACCAGGACGCCGCGGCGCATCTGGCCCGTTATCTGGAAAGCAACCCCCAGGCGCGCGAGGAATGGGAGCGCTGCCACAAACTGAAAGTCGATCCCCGCGTCACGCCGGTGGGGCGTTTCCTGCGCCGCTTCTCGCTCGACGAGCTGCCGCAGTTTTGGAACATCCTCTTGGGCGAAATGAGCCTCGTGGGACCGCGCCCGTGCGTGGAACGCGAGGTGAACGCCTACGCTCAGGAATTCCGCACCGTGCTCGCCATGCGGCCCGGGCTTACCGGACTGTGGCAGACTTCGGGCCGCAGCCGCATCCACTTCGACGAACGCCTGCGCTTGGAACAAACCTACGTCACCCGCTGGAACCTTTGGGACGACTTCGCCATCATGTTGAAAA
>Ga0101944_10006540_pt1 | contig 12305 bp, 13 predicted proteins | sample DewCreD2012metaG_FD_75245 | JGI IMG/M metagenome (GOLD analysis project Ga0101944, IMG submission 75245) | Hot spring sediment bacterial and archeal communities from British Columbia, Canada, to study Microbial Dark Matter (Phase II) - Dewar... ... | reverse complement strand
GTCTGCGCCACCACATAGCAGGCTGTCCAAATCATCAACGTGGCCACCGAGGGAAGTGCGGTGGGCCAGGTCAATGGCCTGACCGTCCTGGAGGTGGCCGACCACGAGTTTGCCATCCCCTCCCGCATCACCGCCCAGACCTATATGGGACGCGGCAACGTGGTGGTCATTGATCGCGAGGCGAACCTGGCCGGCAACATCCACAACAAGGGTGTGCTGATCCTGCAGGGATTTCTCGGTGCCCGCTATGCCCAGCACAAAGGCTTGAACCTGTCGGCCAGCCTGACATTCGAGCAGAACTACGATCGCATTGAGGGTGACAGCGCCAGCTCGGCCGAGCTGTATGCCCTGCTATCCAGCCTCTCCGGTCTGCCGGTGCGTCAGGACCTGGCGGTCACCGGTTCTGTTGATCAGCAGGGTCGCGTGCAGGCAATCGGCGCTGTCACTGCCAAGATCGAGGGCTTCTTCGACATCTGCCAGGCGCGTGGTCTGACCGGCAGCCAGGGGGTTGTCATCCCGGCCGCCAATGCCAAACACCTGATGTTGCGCGAAGATGTCGTGCAGGCAGTGCGTGACGGGCAATTCCACATCTACGCGGTAGAGACGGTGGATGAAGGCATCGCGCTGCTCACCGGTGTCGAGGCTGGCGTCGCCGACAGCGAGGGCAACTATCCGGAGGGCAGTGTCAATCAGCGCGTTCAGAAGCGCCTGTTGGAAATGGCCGAGGAAAAGAGCGACCGCGACGAGGAAGAGGACGAATGCGGCGACGATGGCTGTGGTGGCAGCGGCAGCGATGCCGACTATACCGACGACGAATGGTGAGAGATCGTCATAGATCTATAGATCTGATGAAACGACAGCCAACCGCCCGCCTTCCCGTCAGGGGAAGCGGGCGGTTGGCTAATTGCTGTCAATTGGGGCGATGGTGATTAGGCGCCGACCGCCGCGCGGGCTGTTGCCGCCAGGTCAGAGAATGCCTTGGCGTCCCGCACAGCCAGATCGGCCAGCATCTTGCGGTCCAACTCGACTCCGGCCTGCTTGAGACCGTTCATCAGCTGACTATAGCTGAGGCCGTTCTGTCGCGCTGCCGCATTGATCCGGACGATCCACAAGCGGCGAAAATCGCGCTTGCGGTTGCGCCGGTCGCGGTAGGCATACCAGAGCGACTTCATCAGCGCCTCGTTGGCGCGCCGGAAGAGGCGATGCTTCGAGCCTCGCTGCCCCTCGGTCTGCTTCAGTACGTCCTTATGCCGCCTGTGGGTACGCGGACCCCCTTTGACTCTAGCCACGTGTCATCCATCCTTCAAAAGACAATGAATCGCAACGGCACGACAACTCACAGGTAGGGCGCGAGGCGCTTGACCCGCTTCTTGTTGCCAATGCTCTCGACCTCGATCATGGTGTCGAACAATGCCTTCACACGACGCGGCTTGTTGCGTCGCAGGTGGCTCTTGCCGACGCGCGTGCGCATCAGCTTGCCTGTGCCGGTGTAGCGAAAGCGCTTGGAGGTAGCCTTATGTGTTTTCAACTTGGGCATCGTATTCCTACTCCCGCCTGCCGAATCTTATCGGCTGGGTGCCAATATCATCAACATCGTGGGGCCTTCCATCCGCCCCTCCTGCTCAACTGTGGCCACATCGGACAACTCCTGAGCCACCCGGTCGAGCATTTCTTTGGCCAGCTCAGGGTGCGTGATCTCACGACCACGGAATCTGATTCGCACCTTGACCTTGAACCCTTTGGCCAAAAAGCGACGAGCATCCCGCAGCTTGTAATCAACGTCGTGCTCGCCGGTCTTCGGCCGGAGACGGATCTCCTTAATCTCGGTCTGTTTCTGCGATTTGCGCGATTCGCGTTCCTTCTTGGCGCGCTCGTACAGAAACTTCCCGTAATCCATCAGCCGACAGACAGGCGGGTCGGCTTGCGGAGCCACCTCGACCAGGTCTGTCTGCTGTTCTCTGGCAATCCGAAGCGCCTCGGTGATCGGCACCACCCCCAACTGGGCGCCTTTCCCGTCAATCAGGCGCACCTCCGGCACTAGAATCTCTTCATTGATTCGGTGTTGATCTTTACTGCTGATCGCGCTTTCTCCTTACGTGCGAATCGGCTCCTGTCACCCGAGTACCTCGCCAGGCTGCGCCCGGCTGCATAGGCCCAGTCGGGCACCCCTGCGAGCGCCCCTGGTTTTGTGAACGACAATCAACTATAACACAGTCGCGTTAATCCGTCAAATTGGTCAGCGTGGCAGCTCATAACGCCAATCTATGCTGTCCAGATGCCGAATGAACGCGACGACAGCGTCTACCAGCACCCGGCGCATCGCAGCCCCCTTGGCCTGCGTAGCCCTGGTGGGATCCCCGGTGGCGCCGGTATTGGTCAGCTCGCTGAACTTCCACTTGAGGTCGGCGTGCGGCGGCAGGATGGGCACGACCCCCTGCGCGTGCTCCATGTCCACGAGATGGGGGAAGAGTTCCAGGCAGATGCTGGTCTCCCCTTCGCCGGCGTGGCCGAGGCCGTTCCACACTTCGAACGTGCCGGGCGGAAGCAGCTGGCCCGCCGTTACCCACCAGGCGTCCTGAACCGCGATCTTCATCTCAGGGTGGGCGACTTTCACACTCCGTGCCGCCACCTCAATCGGTGCGCTATTGCCATCGTGACCGTTGAAGATGAACACGCGATGAAGCCCTTCGCGGTGCAGCGAGAGCAGAATATCCCGCAGCAGCTCGGTCATCGTCTCGTAGCGCAACGACACCGTGAACGAGAAGTCTTTGTAATGCTCGCTCATGCCATACCACAGCGGCGGCAGGAGCAGGATGTCGTCGAAATGGTCGGCCACCTCTTTTGCCAGCATATAGCTCACAAGACAGTCGGTGCCGAAGGGCAGGTGGCCCCCGTGGTTCTCAAGCGATCCCACGTTCAGCATCGCCTTGTTAAACTTGTGCGATCGGTATTTGTGTCCGTTGAGCTCTTCTGCCTGATAGACTGCCATAGCGTTCACCTCGTCATGGAATTGCCGATAATAGACAACTGTAGCGACAGGCGGTCACATCTGACCGTCGCACGAAAAGACGAGCCGTCGGCAGCCGCCGCAACGCCGGCTGCCGACGGCTCAGCCTACAATCACTTACTGCGGCGTGATCTCGGTTTCGAACGAGTAGACGCCGTCCTGCACCTTGATAATGGTCACCGACTTGTTGGGCACGCGCTTTCCGGGCTCGTAACTGATGACGCCGGTGACGCCCTTGAAGTCTTTGGTTGTCGCCAGGGCATCCCGGATGGCCGCCGGCTCTGCCGAGTTGGCCCGCTTGATGGCATCCGCGATCTGGTTCATCATGTCATAGCCCAGGGCGGCGAAGGCGTTCTCGGGCGGGATGCCGTACTCGGCCTTGTACGCCTGCACAAACCCCTGCACCACCGGATCGGGATTCTCCAGCGAGGCGTGGGTGGCGTAGTAGACCGCGTCGGCGTTCTCACCCGCCACCTCGCCGATCAGGGGTGTGTCGAAGCCGTCACCGGAGAGGATGGGCTGCGTCAAGCCAGCCTCGCGGATCTGCTTCGTCGTGATGCCGGCCTCGTTCGGGATCGCCGAGACGAACAGCACATCCGGCTGCGGCGAGAGAGCCTTCAGGCGCGCTATCTGGGCCGAGAAGTCGGTGTCGCCGCTCTGGTACTTGTCCTCGAGCACGATCTCACCGCCCAGTGCCGTCCAGCGCTCCCGGAAGAAGCTCGCCAGCGCTGTCGTGAAGTCGTACGCCTGATCCACCAGCAGCCACGCCGTCTTCGCCTTGAGGTTGTTGAAGGCGAACTCGGCCACCGCATACGCCTGGATGTTGTCCCCGAACGGGGTCATAAAGAAGTAGTCGCCTATCTGATCGGGCAACGTCGGCAACGTCGCGCCGGCGGTGACAAAGGGTATGCCCGCTGCCTGGGCGATCGGGCCGGCTGCCAGGGCATAGGTCGAGTCGTTCAGACCACCGATGGCAACCACGCCGTGCACGTTGATCATCTCGGACACGGCATTCGTCACTGCCGTCTGGTCGGTCTTGCCGTCTATCGCCACGATCTCGATGGGCCGACCACCCAGCAGGCCACCGGCCTCGTTGATCTGCTTTGCCGCCAACTTCATGCCGTTCAGGCCGGGCGCGTCAATCGAGGACATCCCACCCGTCACGTTGTACATCCCACCAATCTTGATGGGGTCGGCGGCAGCCGCGTGACCATAGGGCAGCGCGCCGAGCAACAGGCACAACAGAACTGCGACACTCAACAAGCGTTTCATGGTTGCCTCCTTCTTGTTTGGCAGGTCAGAGATTGGCTGATCCAGGACGATCCTTCGCATGACTTACGCACTCGAACGACCGAAGCTCAATGACTGTTGCCTGCACCTCCTTTCTCAGAACGTGAATGAGCAACGAGGCGGCCGACACTCAGGCGGACGGTGACGCCTGCCTGTCAACCGCATCCGCTCCGCGCCGGTCAAACAGCTGCGGCAGCCGAATTTCGCGGCCGCCCAACAGCCCCTGTCGCCGGAAGATCATCACCAGGGCAATCGTGATGGCGATGATGATCTGGCTCAACCCGTACAGAGGATGCCCGCCCAGGGACAGGCGTGTCTCGACGCTGCGCAGGAGCTCCGGCACCAGCGTCATCAGCGTGGCTCCCACGATCGAACCGCTGATGGAACCCATACCGCCGACCACGAGCATGACAACCACGTTGAAGGTGATCAGGAACGAGAATGAATGAGGCGTGATCGCGCTGATCAGGTGGCCCCACAGCGCGCCGGCGATGCCAGCAAAGAAGGCCCCCACACAGAATGCCAACATCCGGTGAGCGGTTACATTGATACCGCGTGCCGCCGCGGCTGTGGCGTCCTCGCGGATCGCGCACATCGCGCGACCATAGGTTGAGTTCACCAGCCGCCAGATCACATAGCCGGTGACCACAGCCCAGCCGAAGGCCCACCAGATGTCGGTGAAGACTGGCAGGCCGTTGATGCCCTTGGCGCCGCGCGTCACGGCGGTCCAATTGATGGCCACGGCGCGCACGATCACCATCAGGCCGAGTGTCGCGACGGCGAGGTAGTGGCCACGCAATCGCAACACCGGGATACCGACAATCATCGCCACGAAAGCCGCCAGCACCCCACCCACAATCGTCGCCACGAGAAACGGCACTGCCAGCTGACCGAGCCAGGGCGGGAGATCGGGCATCAACGTGGCCTTGCTGGCCACCGGCAGCGTCAACACGGCCGACGTGTAGGCGCCAATCGCCATGAACGCGGCGTGACCCAGCGAGAAGTCGCCGACGAAGCCATTGGTCAGATTCAGGCTCAGCGTCAAGATGATGTTGATGGCGACGACTGCCAGAATGCGCTGGTAGTAGTCGTTGAGCAGCGTCTGAGCCGCGAAGAGCAGGGCAGCCAGGACAGCCAGGTAGAGAAGGGTGTTCTTGTTCAGCATAGATCACCCCTCTCGTTCCGCGGTGGTCGGCAGCAAGCCGCGCGGCCTGACCAGCAATACCAACAGCAGCAAGCCGAACACGAACGCATCACGGTAGCCGGAGAACTCGGGTGGCAGGAAGCCGACAAAGAAAATCTCGGCGAAGCCCAACAGGTAACCGCCCAGCATCGCCCCGGGGATGCTGCCGATGCCGCCGATGACCGCGGCCACAAACGCCTTCAGACCGGGCAGAAAACCCATAAACGGCTCGATCGAACCGAAGCGACCCGCCCACATAAACCCGGCCACCGCCGCCAGCGCCGAGCCGATGGCAAAGGCATAGGCGATGACCTGATTGATGTCAATGCCCATCAATCGCGCGGCGCGCAAGTTCTCGGCGCAGGCGCGCATCGCCACACCCACCCGCGTGCGGGTGACAAATACGGTCAGGAGTGCCATCAGCCCGATCGCCACCGAGACGCTGATCGCTTCAAGCGTCGAAAAGCTCACCACCCCCACTTGCTGCTGGGCGATCAAGTCGGCCGGCAGGCGGAAGGCGCGCGGCTGGGCGCTGAGCGACATCACCGTGCCATTCTGGATGATGCTGCTGACCGCCAGGCTGGTGATGAGCATCGCCACCTCGGGCGCGCCGCGCAAGGGCCGATAGGCCAGCCGCTCGACGAGAATGCCCACCCCGCCGACGACAATCATCGGCACTAACACAGCAGCACCCAGCGGCAGCGCCGTGTTCAGGATGAGGGCCAGCGCCAGGTAGGCCCCCACCATCACCAGATCACCGTGGGCAAAGTTGATCAGCCGCAGGATGCCGTAGACAATCGTCAGGCCGATCGCCACCAGGGCGTAGATGCTGCCCAGGTTAAGGCCGTTCACGATTTGCTGGGCGATGTAAGGCAGAGAATACACGCCGTCAGCCTCCTAAGTAGGCTTTCTTGACCTCTTCGTTGACCGCCAATTCGCGCGCCGGTCCCTCGAGCTTCATGTGGCCGGTCTCCAGCACATACGCGCGGTCGGCCACGCGCAGCGCCTGAAAGGCATTCTGCTCGACCAGCAGAATGGTCACACCGCTATGGCGCAACTCCTGGATCACCTCGAAGATGCGGTCCACCAGCAGTGGCGCCAGGCCCAGAGACGGCTCGTCAAGGAGCAGAACCTTGGGACGGCTCATGAGCGCCCGCGCCATCGCCAGCATCTGCTGCTCACCGCCGGAGAGGGTGCCGGCGGCCTGTCCGCGTCGTTGCGCCAGAATGGGGAACAGCGTGTTGACCCATTCCAGGTCACGCACGGTGCCCTCCCTGTCGCGCCGGTGGTAGGCACCCATCATCAGATTCTCGGCCACCGTCAGTCCGGTGAAGATCTGGCGCCCTTCCGGGCAGTGGGAGATGCCGCGACGGACCAGTTCGTGCGGCGGCGTATGGGTGATATCCTGGCCGTCAAAACGTATTCGACCCCGGCGCGGATGGAGGATGCCCGAAATGGTGAGCAGCGTTGTCGTCTTCCCCGCTCCGTTGGAGCCGACAATGGTGACCAGCTCACCGGCGTCGAGGCGCAACGAGATGCCCTTAAGCGCCTGGATGCTATCGTAGTAGACGGATACCTCTTCGACTTCGAGCAGCATTCCCGATCCTTTTTCGGCGGGGGTTAGATGCCCGCCTCCCGAACGGCAGCGGCCGTCATCGGCTGGCTGTGACCCAGATACGCCTCAATCACGCGCGGATTGTTCTGAATCTCGGTCGGAGTGCCCTCGGCGATCACCTCGCCGTAGCTGAGTGCCTGGATGCGGCTGCAGATGCCCATAATGACTCGCATGTCGTGCTCAATCAGGAGAATGGTCAGGGAAAAGTCCTGCCTGATGCGCGTGATGAGCGCCATCAGCTCCTCTTTCTCGCTGGGATTCATGCCTGCCGCCGGCTCGTCGAGCAACAGCAGGGTGGGACGAGTCGCCAGAGCCGTTGCAATTTCCAGCCGACGCTGATGGCCGAAGGACAGGCTGTGCGCGGGACTGGCCGCCAGCTCGACCAGATCGAACATCTCCAGCAGGCGCAATCCCTCTTCGGTCAGCCGCCGTTCCTGACCGATGAAACCGGGCAGCGACAGGATGGTCTGTCCTAACCCTATCCGCTCGTGGGCTTGCAGGCCGATCTTTACGTTCTCCAACACCGACAATGCTCGGAATATGCGGATGTTCTGAAACGTGCGCACGACTCCGGCGCGCGCGATCTCGTGTGGGGCGTGGCCGGCAATGTCGCGGCCCTGAAAGCGAATGCGGCCGGCGGTGGGCTTCAGCACACCGGTGATTAGATTGAACACCGTGGTCTTGCCCGCTCCGTTGGGGCCGATGATGCCCACGATCTCACCCGCCCGCACCCGCGTGTGGTAGCGATCCACTGCCAGCAGGCCCTTGAAGGTCTTGGTGAGGTTGTCAATCTCGAGCAAATATCCGTCGGAGCCAGAACTTTCGGTGGCGCTCATAGGGCACTCTCAAGGGCCAGGATGTATGACCATAACAATGACACCAACTGCGGCTCAATCAGTCAACGGTCAGTGTCTTGGACAGGTTGCGCGGGTAGTCCGGATCAATGCCGCGCTGGACGCTGACGCGATAGGCCACCAGCTGCATAGGGATCGTGGCCAGAATCGGATTGAGCCACTGGCCGGCCGCCGGAACGGTGAGGTATTCGTGCACGTTCTTGCGCAGCCGTTCGTCTTCTTCAGCCACCGCAATCGCCACACCTTCGCGGCAGGTGACCTCATTAATGTGGTTGATCATCATGTCTACGTCGTCGGGGGCAGTGACGAAGACCACCGGATAGCCGGGTGTCACCGCCGACAGCGGGCCGTGCTTGAACTCCGAGCTGAACATACCTTCGCAATGCGCATAGGTGATTTCCTTCAGCTTGAGCGCGCCCTCAAGCGCAGTCGGGTGGGTCACGCCGTAGCCCAGGTAGTACAGGCTGTCACGCCCGGCCAGCCGCTCTACAATCGGGTCGAGCTGAGTGTCCGACTCGGCCAGGGTACGGACAATCAGGTCTGGCACTCGTGCCAGGTCCTTCGCATCCTGGCCGGCCAGCAATTTCGCCATCACCAGCATCAAGATGCACTCGTTGAGGAACGTCTTGGTGGCGGCAACACTGAATTCGTAGCCGCACTGCAACAACAGGTGGCTGTCGGCCGCACGCACAAGGCTGGAGCCGTCCACATTCGTCACGGCCAGGATGCGCACCCCTCTGGACTGCGCCAGATTCACCGCATTCAGAACGTCCTTGGTCTCGCCACTCTGGCTGACAAAGATAACGGTGGTCGTCTCATCCAGGCTGTGGCTGTACCGCTCAATGAATTGTCCGGGCAGCGTGGGGATCACCAGGCGATCAGCCAGCTGGCTGAAATAGTACGTGCCCAGGAGACAGGCGTGAAAGCTGCTGCCCGAACCGACCAGGAACACCGGATCGCGGCCACGCATCGCCTCGACGAGCCGTGGCAACACCGGCGTGTCTCGGAGATACCGCAACAACTCACCAGCCGAGCGAGGCTGATCGTGAATCTCCTTGAGTATGAAATGGGGATAGTCACCTTTGTCGCCCGACGGAATCTCGCCCTCGAACACCTCCGGCGATCGTTCGACGATGCCTCCGTCGCTCACGCGGCGAATCTCCACGCGATCGGGCGACAGGATGACAATCTCACCATCCTCAATGCGCAGAATGCGGCGGGTGAGTGGCAAGATCGAGGGCAGGTCTGAGGAGCAGCAGGTCATCCCATCGCCGATGCCCACCACCAACCCCGATCCCTTCTTGATGGCGTAGAGACGAGGATCGGCGCGGTGGGTAATGACGAAAGCGTAGTCGCCAGCCAGGTCGGCATGGGCGCGGCGGATGGCCTCGACCATATCGCAGCCACGGTTGAAATGGCGCTCCACCGCGTGCACGCAGCTCTCCCCATCGTTCTCACCGCGAACTGTCAGCCCCTCCTGGCGGAAGAGATCACGCAGCTGGGCGTTGTTGACGATGTTCCCATTGTGCGCGCCCACGATGTCGCCGTCCGAATCGAGGTGAGGCTGGGCGTTCCGTGCCGCAATCTGCCCAAACGTCGCCCAGCGCACCTGGACGATGCCGCGGGTGCCGCGCATATCGCCAAAGCGCAGCCGCTCGGCCACCTCATCAATCCGACCGACGTCTTTGCGCAGGTCCACGCCATCCGCAGAAACAACGGCGCAGCCGGCCGAGTCGTAGCCGCGGTAGGCCAGTCGCATACCGGCTCCCGCCAGCAGCGACCCCAGGTCTGCCGTTTGCGCTGTCACAATGCCGAAGATGCCACACATAGATAGCTGCACCAGGACAGGAGAGGAATTGAGTCGGTGAGATCAGCGCGCTGACGCCGCGACGCCTGTATCGGGCACTATACCACAGACTACCCCTTTCGTCAAGGTCATTTCGTCCTGAAATTGCTCCCCTCCGGCCTGGATGGTACAATCCAGCCACCCCAGAGCACCAACAGGAGCTGCTATGCGACCCGTTGACGAACAGCTGTCCATCCTGATGCAGGGCGCGGAGTTTGGTGACCCACAGATCTACCAGGTTATGGAGGCAGAACTGCGCGAGCGGCTGCAGGAAGGCCGCCCGCTGCGGGTGTACTGCGGTTATGATCCCACCGCGCCGGATATCCACCTGGGCCACACTGTCACGATGCGCAAGCTGCGCCAGTTCCAGGACCTGGGCCACGAGGTAACCTTCTTGATTGGCACCTTCACCGGCCTGATCGGCGACCCAAGCGACAAGGACAGCGCTCGCCCCCAGCGCACGATGGAAGAACTGATGGAGAACGCCCGCACGTATGCCGAGCAGGCCTTCAAGATCCTCGATCGTGACCGGACGCTGATTCGCTACAATGCCGACTGGCTGAGCCAGCTGACCTTCGCCGACACAATTCGCCTGGCAAGCCATTTCACCGTGCAGCAGTTCCTGGCGCGCGACAACTTCAGCAAACGTATGGCCAAGGGCGACCCGATCTGGTTGCACGAGTTCTTCTACGCGCTGATGCAGGGCTATGACGCCGTCGCAATGCAGACAGATGTGCAGATCGGCGCCACCGAGCAGCTGTTCAACCTGATGGCCGGCCGCAAACTGCAGGAAGCCTTCGGTCAGCGACCCCAGATCTGCCTGACGTTGCCGATACTGGTCGGCACGGATGGCCGCATTCGTATGTCTAAGAGCATGGGCAACTACATCGGCATCAACGAGCCGCCTGAGGCGCAATACGGCAAGGTGATGAGCCTGCCCGACGATGCGATGCCGCAGTATTTTCGCCTCGTCACGCGCTTCGAGCCACCCCGGATCGCCGGGATTGAGGCCGACCTGCAGGCGGGCCGCTTGCACCCACGCGACGCCAAGATGCTGTTGGCGCGTGAGATCGTGGCCATCTTCCACGGCGAGGCAGCGGCCGAACGCGCGGAGGAGCATTTCAAGACCGTCTTCCAGCAACGGGACCTCCCGCCCGACATGGCGGAGTTTCGACTCACCGCGCCGACCAACATTGTTGATCTGATCGTGACGGCCGGCCTGGCGCCGAGCAAGCGCGAGGCACGCCGGCTCATCGAACAGGGCGGGGTGAAGCTCGAAGGCGATGCCGTTGCCTCGGCTGATCTCGTTGTCGAGCCCGGCCGTCCCCGGGTCTTGCAGGTGGGCCGCCGACGTTTCGTCCGACTGGTGTGAGATAGGAGATTGCGATGACTGCTGGAAAGAAGATCCTGTGGCTGTTGATTGGCATGATACTGACCGTTGTCCTGGCGTGCGGAGCCTGTCTGCCGCTGGCGTTGCTGGCCGGGTCGGCAATGCAGGGCACACAGGTGGCCTCGCAGCTGCCGAAAGGACCGGGCGTGGCTGTGGTGCGTGTCGAAGGGATGATCGTCTCCGGGGATCCGCCCAGCAGCCCGTTTGGGTCGCAAACTGGCACCGCCTATTCCGGCCAGGTCGTGCGTCACCTCAAGCAAGCCGAGGAAGACAGCAACGTCAAGGCCGTCGTGCTGCGGGTGGATAGCCCGGGCGGCGGTGTGGTCGCTTCCAGCGAAATCCACGCCCAGATGGCCGCGATGAGCAAACCGGTTGTGGTTTCGATGGGCAGCATGGCGGCATCAGGCGGCTACTACATCTCAGCGCCGGCCACCTACATCTTTGCCAATCCCGACACGCTGACCGGCAGCATCGGCGTCATTGCCCAGTTTCTCGACCTGAGCAAATTGCTGGCAGACTATGGCATCGCGGCCACCACGATCAAGAGCGGCACCTTCAAAGATGAGGGCAGTATGTTCCGGCCGATGACCGAGGCAGAGAAGGCAATCTGGCAGGCGATCATTGACGAAGCCTACGAGGGTTTCGTCACCGTTGTGGCCGAGGGACGCGACCTGACAGTTGACGAGGTCAAGGATCTCGCCGACGGTCGGGTGTACACCGGTCGCCAGGCTCTGGAACTGAAGCTGGTGGACGGTCTGGGAAATATGCGCGAGGCGATCCTCAAGGCGGGTGAGCTCGGCGGCATTGAGGGCGAACCGGAGATCATCGAGTACCGCGAGCCGTTTGACTTCTTCAGCAGCCTGTTCCAGATGGTCACACCGGCCGACCCGCTGGCCAACCTGCTGCGTCTGCTCGACCGCAGCCACGGGCCGGTTCTGCAATACCTGTACGCTGCGCCGTGAGCGTCCGCTCTATTACGCTCCCGCCGGTCCGTGACCGGCGGCCAGGGCGGCTCACACGTGCTCCCGCCGGTCCGCGACCGGCGGAGATGGCGACGGGTCACGGACCCGTCGCGAGCAATTAAGCAACGCTCCCGCCAGTCCGTGACCGGCGGCCAGGG
>Ga0101944_10006539_pt1 | contig 12305 bp, 11 predicted proteins | sample DewCreD2012metaG_FD_75245 | JGI IMG/M metagenome (GOLD analysis project Ga0101944, IMG submission 75245) | Hot spring sediment bacterial and archeal communities from British Columbia, Canada, to study Microbial Dark Matter (Phase II) - Dewar... ... | reverse complement strand
CTGGCCTTCAAGCTCCAACGCAGTTCGCTCCGCTTCTGCCTTCTTCTGGCGTGCGGCGGCGGCGGCATCGGCTTCAATCATCAACTTGTTCTTGGCGCCCTCGGCATTGATGACCGCGGCCTTTTTTTGACCTTCGGCAACGATGCTTGCTTGCTCGGCCTCGGCATGCGCCTTGGTGATAAGGGTGGCATTCAATTCGGCCCTCTTGAGCTCCCTGACCTTGTCTTGCAACCTGGTTCGGGCCTCCGTGTTGGCCTCTTCCACCTCAACCTCCGCGACAACCACGTCTTTTTTCGCCGTGGCTTCCGCCAGAGGACCGGCCTGATCGGCCTTAGCCCTCTCGCGAGCGATTTCGGCGTCGTAGCCGGCCTGCTTGGTTTGCAGGTCGCGTTGAGCTTGAGCAATCTGGGCCTTGTTGTCAGCAGCGACCTTTTCGGCCTCACGCTGAGCGTTGGTCGTCTGAATTGTCTGTCGGCGAGTCTGCTCGGCCTCCTGGATAGCTGCCTCAGCTTTCACCTCGGCGATTTTCGGCTTTCCGAGAGATTCAATGACGCCATGGGGGTCGCTGACCTCCTGGATATTCAGGACGATGATTTCGCAGCCGATCTTCGCCATCTCGTTGGATACGAGATTTGAGATCTGCTGCTTGAACGTGTCCTGATCCCGAAGGATCGTCTCCATGTTGCTTTGCCCGATTAGGGCTCGAACGTGACCGTCGACAATCCCGCGAACCTTGTCTGAAATCTCCTTCAGAGTAGATTCACCGAAAATGCCAGCAGCAACGGGAAGCATTTCTTCCTTGTTGCTGATTTTGGCGGAAACGCTCGCCTTCACGTTAACCGGAACGCTGTCCTTGTTCGGCACGTTCTCCAAAGAGACGTTGAACTGGAACAACGACAGGTCGAGGAAAAAGAAGTTCTCCATCATTGGCATGACGAACTTGGCACCGCCAGAGACAACTCTGGTTTTGCCACCGCCGTAGACTATTAGCGCCTTCTGGGGCGGGACTTTCACATAGCGGTGGGAGAGGGTGCGCAGAAGCGCGCCCAAGGCCACCACAATCATGACAATCATCGCCGGCACGGCGATGATGTCCCAAATCCCCTGAATGCTTTTTGAGGATGCATCGGTCTGCAGCAGGAAAGAAAGAATGAAAATTGAATTCACCACATAGCCTCCTTGGCTTTTTCGAACGAACCTTCAGTCAACCACCGGCTCCACCACCAGGGTGCTGCCGGTTGCCTCAACCACCTTGACCTGCGCCGACATGGGAATCGGCTCTGTGCCTCGCGAACGAGCTTGGAAAAATTCCGAACGCCCGTCAACAACACAACGAACCTCGCCCATTTTGCCGGGCAAAATCGGCGTGTCCACGATTCCTCGTAGACCCACAGCCGAGAAGCCCTTAACGACTGAATTGCCCTGATGGCGGTAGAGGTAGTTCATCAGAACATACCCCAAACCACCCATGACAAATCCCCCGAAAATGCCTCCCAGCGAAGCCCACATCACGCTAGCTCCGGCGCGGGCGACAAAAAAACCCCCCGCTCCGAAACCAACCAAGAACATCCAGAGCACCTTGAACGAAAGGAACGACATGTTCCCGCCATCACCAGCGTCGGCGTCGTGGTCTGCCTCATGATCTGCGTCGTGGTCCAACTCGTGGTCCCCGCCACCGAAAATCATGGATAGCGCCGTCATCAACACACCAAAAAGCGCAATCCAAGCAAAACGCATGGAATTGGCCATTTTGTAGAGGAAGAAACCTTCCATCATACCTACCTCCTTCTTATTTGCAGTTTTCAAGCTGCTTGCGTAAAGAAGTTTTTGGCCTCATGGCCGACCCTTCACGCATCAGGACATATTATAGCGTATTGACAATGTTTTGTCAATATTTACAAATATTTGACAATGTTTCCTAAATATAGCCATCCCTGACGAGAAAAATTCTCGGTTGCACTAAGCGCTAGTAGAATTTTCCTCAGCAATAATACGGAACGAGCCCTTTCCAAATGCTTTTTCTATCATACGAGCGAATGGCAAAATATTGCCAGTTATTTGAGCGCGAATTACCACCTCAAAAACCTCTTCTCTAATTGGGTATTCTTCCGGCAAATTAACACACACCTCGTCCGCTAAACCTTCTAATTTATTCAATTCTTCGGAGCGAGAAAATCCCACATCAGAACCAACAGATTCAATCAGAGCCGAATCACTTATATATTCCTTATAGAATTTACGCTCCATAAATCCAACAACAGCTTCTTCCAAATCTTGAAAATAAATTTTTTTGCCATCACGCGAATAAACAGATATGCCCGAACGATATGGGCGAAGCTTTGGGGCGCTGCCTTCTTTTTCTATAATCTGGAGCGCGGAGTAGCTGTAGTTATGAAATAATTCGTGAAACAACACTTGGCAAAAATCTACATCCGAAACAGCTCTTTCAACAACCACAGAAGCCCCAACCACACTGTGAGCTCCATGCTCAAAACGATTAAGCCGGCTATCATCTCTCATTGCGCCGGCAGGCAAAAGATGAATCCTCTCTAGGGGAATATCCGACACATCTAGACGCCCATATTTTGACAAATAAGAGGCGACAGCATCCCTGACAAACTTTATCAACTCTAAATCTCTGGATGATTTTTCCAACTCATCTTTAAATTTTTTCTCACCTATAAGACTAGACGCCAAAGAAACCTCCCTTTCTATTTCCTCCTTATTTCTCTGGAGATTTTTTCCGACGCCAACTAATTTATCGTGATAAAAAGACTCAAAACTCATAATCTTTATTTTTTATTCTTACCGCCCCACTTCATATTCTGCGCTCCCCTATCCACAAACCACTCATCGCGCGCATCAAACCACCAGGCATCCGGATGAGTTGAAACAAGCATCTTGCCGATTTTCTGACCCCCGGCGGTTTTTAATCTTTTAATTGCTATACCAATCCACTCCTTGGCCTTGCTGTTACCCTTCACCTCTTCGTGTCTTAGGGTGCAAATCCACTCCAACTGATCTGCGTCTTTTACAAGTTTTGCCTCTAAGCTCTTCTTCTCCTGCTCTTCTAAAAACAAGGAATGTATTTCCCCACCAAAAGGCACGCTCTTGGCAATATCGGAAACGGCCTCACTCTCCGCCAGTCGTCCATAACGCTGATGCATATAGTTATGGTCCGATGTCCTACCCTCGCCTATATCATGAAACAAAGCCATCAAAACCACTTTGTTTTTATCCGCCTTAGGTTCAAAATAACAAAGAGCATAAGCAATCATTGCCGTATGAAAAAGATGCTCTGCCACTGACTGGTTGCCACTGCCTAAAAGCCACAAACCCGAACGGGGCGTCTTGCCGTGAATTGATGTTTCATAAACAAAATCCGCAATTCTGGAATAATCACTCTTCTTATTCTCTTTTTTCATTTGGATATTTGTGCGGTTTATGGAGATTTGTTAGCCTCAGTATAGAACATTTAACTCCCAAGGAGGATTAAAGGAATGTCTCCCCAAAAACGCAGGAAAACCATCCTAGCCGCTCTAAGAAACCTGGGAGGGCAAGCAACCACCCGGGAAATCGCCATGGCGACCAATCTCAACGTCAACGGCGTGTCCCAAACCCTAGGCTCCATGGTCGGGCAGGTGACCTGCCTGGGTGGCAGGGGTGGCGACACCAAGTGGAAGCTGGAATAATCATCGTCTTAAACCAAAAAGAAACAATGGACCGAAAGCCCTGTTATGAGGGGTTTTCGGTCCTTTGAATTTAAGACCGGAGGTTGCCATAATCTGCTTATATATGAAACTCAGTTTTGTGGTACCGGCTCACAACGAAGAAGCAGGTATAGAATCCTGTCTAAATTCTATTTTTGAGGAAATAAAAAATAGCGGAGTTGAGGCGGAGGTTATAGTTATTAATAACGCAAGCTCCGACAGGACCCACGAAGTCGCCCTATCTTGTGGTGCCAAGGTGGTGGATGAAAATCGCAAAGGAATAGTCTGGGCTAGACAAAGAGGCCTAGAAGAATCGTGTGGCGAATTAGTGGCAAATATAGATGCAGACAATCACCTACCAGCAGGATGGATAAAAAATGTTTTGGAAAGATTTGAAAACGACAAAGAGATGGTCTGTTATTCCGGACCATTTATTTATCGCGATATCTCCCCTATCGGGCTTATTATTACAAAAGTTTTTTACACAATCGGACTTGGCTTGGTTAAAATATTTAAAATTTTTGGAGCAGACGGAGGGATTGTGCAAGGTGGAAACTTTGTCTTCCGTCGGGAAGTAATGCTTGGGGCGGGAGGATATGACACTTCTATAAAGTTTTACGGCGAAGATACTGCTGTGGCTATGCGCCTTTCTCCTTTTGGTAAAATAGTTTTTTCCTCCGATCTACCCATTTCAAGCTCTGGCAGGAGGATGATTGAAGAGGGAATCTTAATTACTGGCTTTAAATACGCGGTTAATTTTGTATGGATTAGCTTATTTAAGCGGCCATTCAATTTTCGCGCCCAAGACATCAGGCACCACAACCGCTAACACTTTAAGCCCGGTTCACCCATTAATCCGTATGAACATATTCATAGGACAATCTGTTGTATTCTTCTGTGGGGTATTCGCAAACACCATCCTCGTGCCACAAAAGAAAGTGCGATATCCCAACATCTAAATCCAAACGACTGCACACCGTGCAATATGGCTTGCCCGACCGCTTGACCCGCCCATCCTCATCAACTCGCACAAAGTAAAGTTTTGATTCTTTTAATTTTTCTGGATTTTTTTCTAAAGCGTTTAAAATTGCTCGCCACTCGGCATGCATACAGCAAGTTCTGTCGTATTTTGGTTTGCCGGGACCAAATTCTTTATTGCATACTCTGTTTTCTTCTTTATCCAGGGGCGGAGCGTTATAACCTTCTCCTATCACCTGTCCATCTTTCACAATCACTGCCCCGCACTTCGCCTTAAGACAAAGTGCTTTTTTAGCGACTTCCACCGCCTTGTTCATACACAAAACCGCCTCTTCTTCCTGCTGTTCTTTTAGATACTCCATATTCTCATATTCACAAGACCTCTTACACCCCATGGCACTTCTTAAATTTCTTGCCACTACCACAGGGGCAGGGGTCGTTTCTACCAACTCCCTGATATTTGGGATCTGTATTCTGGGGCGCAACCGCCACGGATGTCTCTTGGTTGTTTTTGGAAGTTCCATTTTCATTCTGGACAACCTGAGCCATTCGGAAAATATTGGCAGAAACCCACTCGTTAAAATGACGCCACAAATCCTGATATAACCTGTTAGCTTCCTTGCGGTATTCAACCAAGGGGTCGCGCTGGCCATAAGCTCTTAAATTGGTGGAGTCATGCAAGCCCTCCAAATCTTCCAGATGATTCATCCAAAGCATATCCAACATAGAAATGAGTCTGGTGGGAGTTGCTCCGTCTTGAGAAACTCTCTTGCTAGCGGCCCAAACCAACTCTTCTATCTTTGCCTCATCTTCTATTTTCAAATTCTCAACATCCGCCTTGTCTAAAGCAATCCCAAAAGAAACAAGCATTTCTTTTAGTTTGTCGCTGGCGCTTAATTCCTCCCCCTCTAGGGCCGGTGCATTTAAAAGACTCACTCTAACATCACCCACAAAAGAAAACACGGAAGAAAAAACTAATTCCTCAACCTGCTCTCTGGAAACTGCAGATATTATTTGACCCCGCCTTAAATAAACAGCATTTCTTTGTTTATCCAAAACATCATCATATTCCAGCATATGCTTTCTGGCATCAAAATTCGCGCCCTCCACCTTGCTTTGCGCCTCAGCTATGGCTCGGCTCACAAAACTCATACTAATCGGCTCGTCTTCGGGCAAATTAAATCTCTCCATCAGTCCTCTTATTTTGTCTCCTCCGAATATGCGCACCAAATCATCATCTAAACAAAGATAAAATTGAGACTCTCCCGGATCTCCTTGTCGCCCGGAACGTCCGCGCAACTGGTTATCAATGCGCCGCGCGTCGTGTCTTTCGGTGCCCACCACATAAAGCCCTCCTGCCTGCAAAACTTTTTTAGAATCTTCCGGGGTGGGCGGATTGCCGCCTAAAATTATGTCTACTCCACGGCCGGCCATATTTGTTGCAACAGTAACCGAACCGGGCTTGCCGGCTTGGGCAATAATAGAACCCTCCCGCTCGTTATTTTTGGCGTTTAATAATTCATGCGGAATTCCATTTTTGGAAAGATAGGCGGAAACCATTTCGTTCTTGGCGATAGAAGTGGTGCCGATAAGAACCGGCTGGCCTTTTTTGCGACGACTTTCCACATCCTTCATTATCGCCTTCATTTTGGCGTCAAAATCTTTATAGATTAAATCCTCGTTATCTTTGCGAGCACAGAGCTTGTTGGTGGGCACGGTGAAAACCTCCAAACCATAAACCTTGTGAAATTCTTCCGCGGAAGTCTGAGCAGTTCCGGTCATTCCGGAAATCTTTTTATACATACGGAAATAGTTCTGTATAGAAATCTTTCCATAGGTGCGACTTTCATCTTTTACAGAAACCCCCTCTTTGGCTTCTATTGCCTGATGCAACCCGCCGTTATAACGCCTGCCCTGCAAAACTCTGCCAGTAAACTCATCTACAATAAATATTTGTCCGTCCTTAACCACATAGTCTTTGTCTTTCTTAAAAACCGCGTGAGCTTTTAGGGCTTCCTCAAAATAATGGACCAGGCGTATATTTTCCGGAGCATAAAGATTGGCAATATTTAATTCTCGCTGAACTTTTTCTATAGCGCTATCTTTGGGTATCACCGAACGTCTTTTTTCATCCAACTCATAATCCTCCGGCGCGCTCATTCGCGAGGTTATCCGCGCAAAAGCTTTATACAACTCGGAAGACTGAGTATCGGGAGCGGAAATTATAAGCGGAGTTCTGGCTTCATCAATCAATATAGAGTCCACCTCGTCCACTATCGCAAAAGAAAGCGGTCTTTGGGATTGACCTTCCATGCTGTAAGCCAAGTTGTCCCTTAAGTAATCAAAACCAAATTCATGATTGGTGCCATAAGTAATATCCGCCAAGTAAGCTTCTCTTCTACTTATGGGTTTTAAATAATCCTGTTGCACCTTAAAAGAGCCAGTTTCATCCCGAGACTCGTCCGCAAGAGCTTGCGCGTCTTCCGGTACCTTCCAGTCCGGGTCATACATATAAGCATTAAAAGGAGTCAGGCAAGAAACCGAAAGCCCCAAGAAACGGTAAATCTGACCCATCCAAACCGCATCGCGGCGGGCCAAGTATTCATTAACAGTAACCACGTGGGCGCCGTTACCGGAAAGAGCATTCAGGTACGCCGGAGCAACTGCCGCCAAAGTCTTACCCTCACCGGTGGACATCTCAGTTATAGCTCCCCTATGAAGAATAAGACCGCCTAACATCTGAACATCATAGGGACGCTTATTTAATGTCCTAACCGACGCTTCGCGGGCAAGCGCAAAAGCCTCCACCGCGGCATCGTCCAAACTAAGTCCATTCTGGCGAATTTTATCTCGCAAAACCAAAGAACGCTCTTTTATCGCTTCATCCGAAAGAGATTTAATCTCCGCCTCCAGGGCATTGATTTCCAAGACCTTGGCCTGGAATTTTGACAATGGGTCACCACCAATAATCTTTTTTATAGCAGAAAACATAATATTTAAAGGCGAAATGGATTATACGCCAAAATAACCTCTTTGGCGACTTTTATTATTGACATAATACCTATTAAATGTTATATTTAAAAAGGCAATAAGTGGCAAAAAAACGCCACCCCGAACCACCAAACTTCGGGCAAAAACAACCAAAAAAGGAAGGTGTATCATTGTGTCCCCAAATTTCTGGTACGGAGTAATAGTGGGAGCGACCGGACTGTTTGTTGTGGAGCTCATTTTTTTCTTCCTGGTCACGCTGCGAAACAGGAAGGTCTACGAACAGGAAGAGGAAGAGGTTGCAACCGAAGAAAGAGCAAAGGAATCCTCGATTATGAATATCCGGCCCAATCTCATCGGTGCAAAAATCTCCGCAGAGCTGAAAGCTGCCTGTCGCGAAAACGGAAGGTGGTTAGTGGTTCGCGAAGAGCTCTGCAGAGCTGGGTCTAACAGGTTCTGCGCAATAAGCGTCAGCTATCTGGGTGATATACCCATGGACGATGCCAGCAGGACGGGGACAAAAGCCATCACAATCTTCACCGCACATATGATGGTTTGTGAAGGGTGGTTTGAGCTGAGTTGCGATATGCCGATGAGGAGATCGGCCACATTCCGAATTGCGGATGAAAAAGAGATGGAGAACTTCCTGAAGTGGGCAACCGAGGAGGTGCGCAGCTGGCAGCCAGCGACCCTCGTTGCAGAAAAAGACTGACCCGCTCACTAGCAAGACCGCAAATCGCCCGTCCCCGAACAACACTTCGGAAGCGGGCGATTTTTTATTTCTGAAATTATTTAGCAGCTCGGCGAACTGTTTTTATTTTTTTCTTTTGTTCTTCTCTGTATCTCTCCAATGCCTCCTTCAGAGTGTCCTTACAGGCATCCAAAGTAAGCATCGCATCACTCCCCTTTTCGCGCACTACAAATTTCTTCTTAGGAATAGTTAGAATCGCCTCTGCCATAAAAACATCACCCTTATGGTGATGGGTATCGCGCGCAACTTCCACTGCCAGTCTTACCGAACCTTCCTCCTCATAAACTTTTATGAATTTAGCTAAAGTGGAAAAGTTTTTATTTACATAATTTTCGACCGTCGGAGTGGGGTCTAAATTGGTGTATTTTATGGCGATATTCATACTCTGATAATAGCAAACCAAAAATAAATTAAATATAAATTGTGGATATTCTGAAAATACCTACCAAGAACAAAATCGCCCGCATGGGGTGCGAGCGATTCTGCATTATAAGGAAAGATTATTTCCTCTTTTTCTTGGCAGCCTTTTTAGTCGCCTTTTTCTTAGCAACTTTTTTGGCAGCCTTCTTTTTGGCTGGCATAGAACCAAAAGTACTTTTGGTATTAACTGGGTTGCCGACTACCCCAGCTGCCGAGATGAAAATAAAAAAATATTTTCACTCGTAGTGACACGCAATGTTATCACTTGTATTAATTCTAACAAAGTAGTTTTTATATGAAGCGAAAAAATGTGGATAACTTTTTAAAAAACGATTTTGCTGGAAAATATTTTCTCGCAAAACTAAAAAATAATTTTATTTATTTTTTTAAAAATAAAAACATTATTATTAAAAAAACAAAAAGAGGCCCTCTGTGGTAGCGGCGGTGACCTCCTACTTGCTTGTTGTTTAAGTGAGTGCTCGATCCGCTACCATACAAGGCCCCTTTTAATAAATGCTCAAGTATTATATCAACAAAACATCCCAACAAAGCAAGCCCTCCTCCCCTCGCCCCAATTTAGCCGGATAGAAATCAAAACCCGCCTTGCGGCGGGTTTTGACCAAGCAGTAGGTGGGGAAATGCGTCAGTCGATATCATCGCTCACGCGTTTCTCTCACTCACTTATAAATATCCTACACCCAAAAAACTAAAAAGTCAAGCCCTGTTTATACACCGAGCAGATTTTACTTTGCCGAAACGGTTTCTGTCTTTTTAAAAACTATGAATTTATAGCCCAAAAAATTACCTATAAAAGAAACCAGAAAGCCGGCCACCGGAGCTAATAAGTTTGTAGTTAAGTCCGGGTCGTATCCGGCGGATAACAGAATTCCCCGCACGCCGGTTGCAACACTAACGTTCACCGCCCAGTTGATTAAGGCAATTATATAAAACTTTGCCCCCTCCGAAGCATTAGCTTTGCCTTCAATTGAGAAAGTCCAAGTGCGATTCCAAATGTAGCTGTTGGTGGTTGCGGACAAAAAAGCTATGGTCTTAAAAGACGCGAACATAAACTGCGATGGATGGGCGGAAATGAGCCAAGTTAAAAGGTTTAAGACTCCCAAATCCACAAAACTATTCAAAGACCCTACCGCCCCGAATTTAGCAAATTGAAAAGCCACCGACGCATATCTGTTTAACTTGGAAGCGACCCACAGGGCGAAGGGCGCCAACAAGGTAAAAAATACCAAAAACATAACCCTCGCCTGCCCTTCTTCCAAAGAGGTCGCGTTCATTACTTTTTCCCTCAAATTGGTAATAAGAAGCTGAGAAAGAAGTCCGACCAAAATACCCACGATGGTCACCAGCACATAATCTTTTCGTTTAGCCATGGTCTCTATTATAGCACCCCAGCCCCTCCCCATTTTCTAATATTGACCAAAAATGCTCTTTGTATTATTTATATGTCAGGACCTTGTACTATTATGCTTGAAATCATAGCCACAATCGGACTTGTCGCGGCAATACTTTTTGTCGCATACATAATCTTCTCCCCCAGCGTAAAGAGGGGCGACTAAAAAGCCGGACACCCCCGCACTAGGAATTTTCTGGTGCGGGGCTTTGCTTTTAAATTGACACTCCCGCCAGCAAAATATATCTTTGAAGCTAGTTTGAGCCCGAACGCGTAAGACCTGAACCCGGCACCCCAAGGGGAAACGGGCAGGCGGCTTTAAGGAAAAAACCGTGTTGAAAATCAAAGATTTAGGATTCTGGGTCATGTGGGTAGGACTGCTTCTGCTCATCACGACCTACCCGGCTTTCTTCGTGATGCCCAACCACCCCGCCAGAAACTTGAGCAACAGTCCCTGGGCCGGACCCATCTACTTTGGCATGTTTCTGCTGGGAATTGTGCTCTTTTGGCGCGGAAGTCGCGCCTCAATGATTAACAAGTACAAAATTCCCAAGATATACGCCTGTGAAAGCCAGGGGGTAATCGGGGCTTGCTGTGAAGAAGATTACCAAAGAGACATGGAAGAAACTTCACGACTACGCAGAGTTCTCGGAAACATTAAATACCGCCCCAAGCCAACTCTGATGGCGCTCTTTACCGACAACACAGAGGCCATCACTCGACTGGGGAAACTGCGCAGTGGCAGCCGAGTGGATTTTGAAATCATCTGCGATGACTGCCAGGTGCGCTGGGTGGATATGCAGGTTCCGCGAGAGCTTGAACCGGGACGCCCCGCCATCAACCTGGAACACGCCCGAAGTCTTCTACGGGGCGACGGACACTTCTTCTCCGCTAGCCAGATGATTCAATCCGCAGACAAGAAGATGGCAATAGCCACCGCGCTGGCGGCTGCTCTATTCCTCCTAGTCTCCGGCTGGAGTGTTTGGAAGTACTACCTCTAGCCCCCTTCGATAACAAATCCCCCCAGAGGCGCTTGCGCCTCTGGGGGATAGTCATTTTTAAGCTATCGTTGCCTTTATTCTCCTGACTCCGGAAGCAACCGCTTCTTCTTTTAAGATCTTGAACTTGCCAATCTCTCCGGTGCGAGTGATATGAGGACCTCCGCAAAACTCTCTGGAAATAACTTCTCCGGTTTTATCATCCACCACACTATAAACACTAACCATATCAGGATATTTTTCACCAAACACGCCAATCGCGCCGAGTTTTTCCGCCTCCTGCCTAGGTAGCATTTCTTTTTTCATAGGCAAATCACGCGCTATCCAATCATTAACCATCTCTTCTACTTTATTTTTTTCTTCTTCGCTCATTTTGGCTGGGTGGGAAAAATCAAATCTGGTTCTTTCCGGATTTATGTTGCTACCCCGCTGATAAACATGCGGGCCCAAAACCCTTCGCAACGCCGCGTTCATCAGATGAGTTGCGGTGTGATAACGGACCGCAATGTCGCTTTGATCAGCAAGCCCGCCCTTAAAAGCTCCCGAAGTGGCAGTGCGTGATAAATCCTGATGATTGGCATACTCTTTTTTAAATTCCTCCACATCAACTTTTTTATTTAATTCCGCTGCCTGTTCTATAGTTAACTCCAGAGGAAAGCCATAAGTGGAAAAAAGCACAAACGCATCCCGCCCGGAGATTACATCGGAAGAAGATGCCAGTTTGTTAAATATTTTCAAGCCATCATCCAGCGTGGAAATAAATTTTTTAACCTCCACCGTCAAAGATTCGCATATATTCATTTCTTGGGATTTAAGATTCGGATACCACTGCCCGTAATAGGCAATATATTCTCTTGCAACATCCGAAGCCCAAGTGGGAGAAAGCTCCACCCCAAAACGCCTGCTCTCCGCAACCGCGCGCCTAATCAGGCGGCGCAGTATATAGCCCCTGTCTTTATTGCCGGGCACAACACCATCAGAAAGCATAAAGGTCGCCGCGCGCAAATGGTCCAAAACGACTCGTTGAGCGCGACGTAAACGAATCTGATCCC
>Ga0101944_10006537_pt1 | contig 12309 bp, 6 predicted proteins | sample DewCreD2012metaG_FD_75245 | JGI IMG/M metagenome (GOLD analysis project Ga0101944, IMG submission 75245) | Hot spring sediment bacterial and archeal communities from British Columbia, Canada, to study Microbial Dark Matter (Phase II) - Dewar... ... | reverse complement strand
GAGCAGCCAGAAAACCGGCATCGCCATCAAGCGGCAAAGCTGTGGATGGGATAACGACTATCTCCTAAAGGTAGTCCTGGCGTGAGCTTCCATCAAAAGCGATTGCCCTGGGGGCAACACCGACCCCGGCGCGAAATTAACAAGACAAAAGGCCCGTGGCGATCGCTCCGGTTCAGGCCATGGCAGGCGACCGGCTGAGGGTTTAACATGGCTTCGGCTTGGCGCGCCCGTCATCTCAACGCGCCGACGATCACGAACGGAGGACCGCATCATGACCTATCGATTGCTCGCTCTCGCGGCGGGTTTCATACTTGCCTCATTCGCGAACGTGTCTGGCGCCGCCGAGGCGATCGAGATGGGTTTCGCCCGGCCGCCGGCGTCGGCCCGGCCGTGGGTCTACTGGTTCCCCCTGGATGGCAACCTCAGCCGCGAGGGCATCACGCTGGACCTTGAGGCGATGGCCCGCGTCGGCATTGGCGGTGTGCTGTACATGGAGACCGAGCAGGGCACGCCCACCGGACCGGCTGCCTTCGCGGGACCCCTCTGGCGGGAGTTGTTCAAGCACATCTGTGCGGAGGCCGCCCGTCTGGGCCTGGAAGTGAACATGAACAACGACGCGGGCTGGTGCGGCAGCGGCGGGCCGTGGATCACGCCCGAACTCTCCATGCAGCGGGTGGTCTGGCTGGAGACCGAGGTGACCGGGCCGGCGCCGTTCGACGGGCCCGTCCCGCAGCCGGCCGCGACCGCGGGCTACTACCGCGATATCGCCGTCTTTGCCTATCCCACGCCGACGGTGAATTACGTCATTCCCCACATCCGCGGCAAGTCGGCCGCCATCAAGCAGGAGATTCCCCTGCGGGCTTCCTTCCAGCCGCTGCCCGCCGGAGCGGTGATCCCCAGGGACCGCCTGATCGACCTGACGGCGCAGTTCAAGGATGGCAGGCTTGCCTGGCAGGTGCCGCAGGGCAAGTGGACCATCCTCCGCATGGGACACACCAGCACCGGCGCAACCAACTTGCCCGCGCCGGCGAGCGGCCGCGGCCTGGAATGCGACAAGCTCAGCAAGGAAGCGGCCGAGGCCCATTTCAACGGCCTGATGGCCAAGCTCATCGACGACAACAGGCCCCTGGTGGGCCAGGGCAAGACGCTGGTCTCCATGCACATTGACAGCTGGGAGGTCGGCTCGCAGAACTGGACGCCGAGGTTCCGCGAGGAGTTCAGGCGGCTGCGCGGCTACGACCCGCTGCCCTGGCTTCCGGTGATGCGCGGCAGGGTCATCGACAACCTGGAGGTTTCCGAGCGATTCCTCTGGGACCTTCGGCAGACGATCAATGACCTGCTGGTGGAGAACTACGCGGGCCATTTCCGCGAGCTGGCCCGCCGCAACGGGATTCGCCTCTCGATCGAGGCGTACGACGGCAGCCCGACCGACGACATGATGTACGCCGGCCAGGCCGACGAGCCGATGGCCGAGTTCTGGTCCTGGGGGCGTTTCGGCGCGGCGTACAGCTGCACGCAGATGTCGTCGGCCGCCCACGTCTACGGCAAGCCCATCCTCGGCGCCGAGGCTTTCACCGCGACCGACGCCGAGAAGTGGCAGGGTCACCCGGGCAACATCAAGGACCTGGGCGACTGGGCGTTCTGCGAAGGGATCAACCGGTTCGTGTTCCATCGCTACGCGCTCCAGCCGTGGAAGGACCAGCGCCCGGGCATGTCGATGGGCCCCTGGGGCCTGCACTACGAGCGGACCCAGACCTGGTGGGAGCAGTCCGGGGCCTGGCACCAGTATCTATCGCGATGCCAGCATATGCTGCAACAGGGGCTGTTCGTGGCCGACCTGTGCTTCCTGGCGCCTGAAACCTCGCCGCAGCGGTTCAAGTCGCCGGTGAAGTCGGGGTTCGACCGGCCCGGATACAACTTCGACGGCTGCCCGCCGCACGCCCTGCTGACGCGGATGAGCGTCCAGGACGGACGGATCACGCTGCCGGATGGCATGAGCTACCGCATGCTCGTGTTGCCCAGGACGGCGACGATGACGCCTGCCCTTCTGCGGAAGATCAAGGAACTGGTGATGGCGGGGGCGACGGTGGTGGGCGCTCCGCCGATCAAGTCGCCGAGCCTGGAAGATTACCCGCGGTGCGATGAACAGGTGCGCGCGCTGGCGGCCGAGCTGTGGGGCGGCGGCGAGGCTCCGGCCGAGCTCACCGAGCGGCGCGTCGGCAAGGGACGGATCTTCTGGGGCGGCGAGTTTCGCACGCCCGATCAGTCGCCGGAGGCGGCCAATCTCCTGGCGCGGGCCAGGTGGATCTGGCATGACGAGGGCAATCCCGCGCAGGCCGCCCCCCCCGAAAGGCGATTCTTCCGGCGCGCCTTCAGGCTCGACCGGGTGGATGCCATTGCGTCGGCACGCCTGACGATGACCGCCGACAATTCCTTCGTCTGCATGGTCAACGGCAGGAAGGTCGGTGAGGGCGACAACTTCACGCGCACTTATGACATGAATGTCAAGTCCGCCCTGCGCGATGGAGAGAATGTCATCACCGTCACGGCGGTGAACGGCGCCGACCATCCCAACCCCGCGGGCCTGATCGGTATCCTTCGCGTTCAGTATGCCCAGGGGCCGACGGTGGATGTGACCACCGACGGCACCTGGCAGTCGGCCGTGAGCCAGGACGGCGCGTACTCCGCCGCAAGGGAACTCGGTGCCCTGGGCATGGAACCCTGGGGCGACATCGAGCAACTCACCGCGGCAACCGACCCGATTCCCGACATCAACATCCTCTGCGACCTGCTGGGCAGGCAGGGTGTTGCGCCCGATTTCGCTTCCGAGGGCGGAGCGTTCCGATACATCCACAAGCGAATCGGCCGGAACGACGTGTACTTTGTGGCCAACAAGGATGGCCAACCCAGGCAGTCCCTCTGCTCGTTCCGTGTGACCGGAAAGCGCCCGGAGCTCTGGTGGCCGGAGAATGGCCGAATTCAGCGCCCGGCCGTTTACGATCAGGCCGAGGGCATGATGCGCATGCCGCTCTGGCTGGAGGCGCACGAGTCGGTGTTTGTTGTCTTCAGGGATGATGCCGGACCGGAGGCGGATCGGATCGTGGAAGTCAGCAGTGACGGCCGACCGGCCGGCGGCGATGCGATCCGGCTGGCGCGAGGCGCGGACGGCCGGGTTGAGGCCGAAGTGCGTCGGCCCGGCTCGTATTTCCTGAAGGATGCGGCCGGCAACAGCCGAACCCTCACCGTTGAGTCGATCCCGTTGCCGATCGAGGTTGGCGGTCCGTGGGAAGTGCGTTTTGCCCCGGGCTGGGGCGCCCCTGAACAGGTCATCCTCGAGAAGCTCATTTCCTGGCACCAGCACCCCGACGCGGGCGTCAAGTATTTCTCGGGAACGGCGGTCTACCGCAAGTCATTTGATCTGCCGGCCGACCGCCTGGGCGAGGGAAGGAAACTCCATCTGGACCTTGGGCGTGTGGCCGTCATGGCGCAGGTGACGCTCAACGGCACGAATCTGGGCACCCTCTGGAAGGAGCCTTACAGGGTGGACATCACCGGCTCGGCCCGCGCCGGCGCCAATGACCTGGAGATCAGGGTGGTGAACCTCTGGATCAACCGGCAGATCGGCGATGAGCAACTCCCCGAGGACAGCGACCGCAACCCCAACGGCACGCTCAAGAGCTGGCCGAAATGGGTCGAGGCCGGTCAGCGCAGCCCCACCGGCCGCTATACCTTCACCAGTTGGCGGCTGTGGAAGAAGGACGATGCGCTGGCGGAATCAGGGTTGATCGGCCCGGTGAAAGTCGGCAGCAGCGTGGTGCGGACCGCAAGCCGGTGAGGCGCGGGCGAGGGCCGCGCGGATCAGCGCCCGTTTTCCGCCAGTTCCTTGGCCACCGCGCCCACCACGCCCTTGGCGTCGCCGAACAGCATCAGCGTGTGGTCCAGCGTGTACAGCTCGTTTTCGATGCCCGCGAAGCCGGGGTTCATCGACCGCTTGATCGCGATCACTGTCCGCGCCTGGTCGGCGTTGAGGATCGGCATGCCGTAGATCGGCGAGCTCTTGTCGTGCCGGGCGGCCGGGTTCACCACGTCGTTGGCCCCGATCACCAGCGCTACGTCGCACTGCGGAAAATCCCCGTTGATCTCGTCCATCTCCACCAGCCGGTCATACGGGATCTCCGCCTCGGCCAGCAGCACGTTCATGTGTCCCGGCATGCGCCCGGCCACCGGGTGGATCGCGAACTTCACTTCCACCCCGCGCCGTGTCAGGTGATCAAACAGCTCCCGCACCTTGTGCTGTGCCTGCGCCACGGCCATTCCGTACCCGGGAATGATGATGACGCTTCGCGCCGCCTCGAGGATCTGCGCCGCTTCTTCCGGCGTGGTCGATCGCACGGTCTTCTTCTCGCCCGCCTCCGCCGCCGACGCCTGCACCTGCCCGAACGCTCCGAAGAGCACATTGGTGAAGCTGCGGTTCATCGCCTTGCACATGATGATGCTCAGGATGAAGCCGCTGGCCCCGTCCAGCGCGCCGGCGATGATCAGCAGCTTGTTGTCCAGGACGAATCCCATCATGCTCGCCGACAATCCCGCGTAGCTGTTCAGGAGAGAAATCACCGTCGGCATGTCGGCCCCGCCGATCGGCAGGATCAGGAGCACGCCAAACGCCAGCGCCAGCAGCAGCAGGATCGGGAAGAGCCACGCCCACTGCGGCCGGATGATCAGCAGCGTCGCGCACAGGACCGCCGCCCCCAGGATCGCGAAGTTGATCGCGTTCTGGTTCCTGTAAGTCAGCGGCCGCGTCGGCAGCAGGTCCTGCAGCTTTCCGAATGCCATCAGGCTGCCGGTGAACGTCAGCGCCCCCAGCAGCACCTCCAGCGTCAGGAACAGCATCACGAGCGGGTGGGGTGGATGGCTCGCCAGGTCAAACAGGTAGTAGTGCGCCGTGCCTACCAGTGCCGCCGCCAGCGCGCCGAATGCGTGCGACAGCGCCGTCCGCTGCGGCACGGCCGTCATCGGCATGAAGATCGCCATCGGCGCGCCGATCAGCCCGCCGATCGCGAACCCGATGAGGATCCATTCGTAGCTGACGATGTTGTGATGCAGCAGGGCGCCCACGACGGCGGCCGCCATGCCGATCTGCCCGGCGATGTTGCCGCGCCGCGCCGTGTCCGGGGCGCTGAGCCACTTCAGCGACAGCACGAACAGCGCCGCCGCCAACAGGTATGTCGCCGTGGAAAACGCCCCGGCCACGCCGGTGTTTCCCCCCGTCGCCATCGAGGCAAGCAGGAAGCTCATCGCTTGACCTCCCGCCTGCGGAACATCTTCAGCATCCGGTCGGTGATCATGAACCCGCCGATGATGTTGGTGGACGCGGCCGCCACCGCGATCGTCCCCAGGACCGTCGCCAGCGCCGACTGCCTGGCGCCCGCCAGTTCAATCGCCGCCACCACGCTGATCGCCGAAATGGCGTTGGTCAGCGACATCAGCGGCGTGTGCAAGAGCGGACTGACGCGCTTGATCACCTCCAGGCCCAGGAAGGCTGCCAGGATGAACACGTAAAGATGAGACCCGAAATCAGGCATGAGCGATCAACTCCTTGGCTCGTGGATGGACAACCTGCCCGCCCTGGCACAGCAGCACCCCGGCGATCACCTCGTCGGCCGAGTCGATCTTCAGCGTTCCCTCGGCCGTCACGATCAGCTTGATCAGGTTCAGCAGGTTGTTCGAGTAAACCAGGCTGGCGTGGAAGGGAACCGTGGCCGGGACGTTGGTGATCCCCACCAGCGTCACGCCGTTCTTCTGCACGATCCGCCCCGGCTCGGTCAATTCACAATTCCCGCCGCTCTCGGCCGCCAGGTCCACGATCACCGACCCCGGCTGCATCCTGCCGACCACCTCCGCCGGAATCAGCCGCGGTGCCGGCTTGCCGGGAATCGCCGCCGTCGTGATGACCACATCCGACTCGGCCACCACCTGCGCCATCAGTTCCTGCTGCTTGCGCTGCTGCTCGGCCGACAGTTCCTTCGCATACCCGCCCGCCCCGCGCGCCTCGGTTGTGTCCAGCGGCAGTTCCACGAATCGAGCCCCTACGCTCTGCACCTGCTCCTTGACCTCCGGCCGAACGTCGTAGGCGCTGACGATCGCCCCCAGCCGCCTGGCCGTGGCGATCGCCTGCAATCCCGCCACACCGGCGCCGATGACAAAGACCCTCGCCGGCTGGATCGTCCCCGCCGCCGTCATCAGCATCGGGAAAATCTTCGGGCACCGTTCCGCCGCCAGGATCACCGCCTTGTATCCGGCCAGGTTTGCCTGCGAACTGAGCACGTCCATGCTCTGCGCCCGCGTGATCCGCGGCAGGTACTCCAGCGCCATGGCCGTCAGGCCATGCCCGGCCATCGCCTCGATCAACTCCCGGTTGCGGTGCGGCGCGAGCATCCCCGCCACCAGCGATCCGCTCTTCATGCGGCGAACCTGCTCAAGCGTGGGCGGCCTGACCACCAGCACCGCGTCGGCCTGTTCCCATCCCTCTTGGCCGATTACGCTCGCACCGGCGGCGCGATACGCATCATCCGTATACGATGAGGCCGCGCCCGCGCCGGATTCGACCAGCACCGACACCGCCGGCGACGCCAGTCTCTTTGCCGTTGCCGGAACCAGCGCCACCCGCGTCTCATCCGATCCGGTTTGATTTGGGACAAACAGTTTCATGTTGGACATGCCCCGGAACACTAGGCGCGCCGAAGGGGAATGAAAAGCCCGCCGGTATTCGCCGGCGCTTCCCCGGCGGGGCATTTCTCTCAACCCCACCCCTGCCAACATCCGATAAACAGACAAGCCGATGCTCCGCAACCTGATCCAGTCCTGGCGCGCACGAGTGTCACAGCGCTGCCGTGCGCCGGCCGGCCTTGACCCGACCGACGTGCTGGATCTGCTCGGTCGGCCTGCCGTCTCGCTGGATACCCCGGAACTGCAACGGTTTATCGCCAGCAAGACAATCCTGGTCACCGGCGCCGGCGGTTCCATCGGCTCGGAGATCTGCCGCCAGATCATGAAGTTCTGCCCCCGGCGGCTGGTCATGCTCGACCGTTTCGAAAACGCCCTCTTTGAGATCGACCGCGAATTGCGCGAGCGATGGGTGGGCGCGGACCTTGTTCCCGCCGTCGCCGACATCACCGATCAGACCCGCATCGAGAACCTCTTCGCCGCCCACCAGCCGGATGTCATCTTCCACGCCGCCGCTCACAAGCATGTCCCCATGATGGAAGCCAACCCCGGCGAGGCCATCAAGAACAACGTCCTGGGTACCAGGATCGTTGCCGACGCCGCCCTCCGCCACCGCGCCCACGCCTTCGTCCTCATCAGCACCGACAAGGCCGTGAACCCCACCAGCGTCATGGGCGCCAGCAAGCGATGCGCGGAACTCTACATCCAGAGCCTGAATGATCGTCATGCGTCGCTTGCCTCTCAGCAGCAGACTCCCTCCACCCGCTTTCTCGCCGTCCGCTTCGGCAACGTGCTGGTCTCCTCCGGTTCGGTCATCCCCATCTTCCAGAAGCAGATCGCGGCCGGCGGGCCGGTCACCGTGACCCACCCCGACATGCAGCGCTATTTCATGACCATTCCCGAGGCCTCCCAACTGGTCATGCAGGCCGGCGCCATCGGCAAGGGCGGCGAAATCTTCATCCTCGACATGGGCCGGCCGATCCGCATCCTCGACCTGGCCCGGGCCATGATCCGCCGCCACGGGCTGGTTCCCGACGAGGACATCCCCATCGTGTTCACGGGCATTCGCCCCGGCGAAAAGCTCTTTGAGGAACTGGCCGCCGGTTCCGAGCAAACCCGGCCCACCTCCCACGAGAAGATTCGCATCTGGCAGCTTCCCCCGGCGACGCGCTGCGGCGTCGAGCGCATGCTGGCCATCCTCACCGATGTGATCGACGCCCCGGCTCCCCAGGTCATCGCCGCCCTACGCCAGTGCGTGGAAGAATACCAGCCCGCCGCGTCATCTCCCCCCATGCGGCTGGTCGCCGCGGCGTAGGGCGCGGGTTGCGTGGCACTTCTTGCGGCCGGCGGTCCTGGATGGCGGGGGCAGTCCCCGTAGCACGGGCGTCTCGCCCGTGCCCAACTCCGCGCGAACACCGACGCTCAGAACATCCTCGGCATCGCCGTGCGGCCCTCCATCCAACGCCGGAATTGTCACTCACCCCAGGGCGCGACTTTCCGCCGTCCGCTTTTGAGCCGCCGACCGATTTCGAGTATACACGTTCACCCTCTGCCGTTTCATGGAGGCGCGCCCCAATGGCATCCGGCTTCACGCATCTGCACGTCCACACCCACTACTCGCTGCTCGACGGTGCCTGCAAGGTGCCCAACCTGGTCAAGCGCGCCAAGGAACTGGGCATGGACTCCATCGCCATCACCGATCACGGCTGCCTTTTCGGCGTCATCGAGTTCTTCAACGAGTGCAAGAAAGAAGGCATCAAGCCGATCCTGGGCATGGAAGCCTACATGGCCCCCGGTGATCGCCGCGAGCGATCGACTCCCGGCGGCAACGCCGGCGAAGCGGCCTACCATCTGCTCCTGCTGGCCGAAAACCAGGAGGGCTACAGGAACCTGATGAAGCTCGGCTCCATCGCCTACCGCGAGGGGTTTTACTACAAGCCGCGCATCGACAAGGCCGTGCTCAAGGAACTTTGCAGGGGCCTGGTCGCCACCAGCTCGTGCCTCGGCGGCGAAATCCCTTCCGCCTTCATCAAGCGCGACTACAAGCACGCCAGGCAGATCGCTGAAACCTACCTCGAGATCTTCGGCCCCGACCGCTTCTTCATCGAAATCCAGAAGCAGGGCATCCCCGAACAGGATATGGTCAACCCCGAGCTGGTGGACCTGGCGAAAAAACTCGGCTGCGGCATCGTCGCCACCAACGACGTGCATTTCCTCACGAGGGAAGACCACTTCGCCCACGATGTCCTCTGCTGCATCAGCATGGGCAGGCTCATCACGGACGAGAACCGCCTGAAGTATCCGACAGAGCTTTACCTGAAGAGCCCCGGCGAGATGCAGGAGGCCCTCGGCCACTGGCCCGAGGCGCTGGACAACACCGTGCGCATCGCCCGGATGTGCAACCTGGAACTCGAATTCGGCAGGAAATACGCCCCGGTCTACAAGGTCCCGCCCGAAAAGCTCCTGCCTCTGTCCCCGGAACAGGACCGGGGCGAGGGCGTCCCGATGCGCGAGGATGAGCGGTATCTCCGCCAGCTTTGCGAACAGGGTCTGGAATGGCGCTACGGCACCCGCGACGTCTCGCCGGAAATCCGCGCTCGCCTCGATCACGAGCTGAAGATCATCTGCATGAAGAACTTCTGCTCGTATTTCCTTATCGTCTGGGACTTCTGCAACTACGCCCGCGCCAACGGCATTCCCGTCGGCGCCAGGGGCAGCGGCGTCGGCACGATGGTCGGCTACCTCCTGGGACTCTGCAACGTCGATCCCATCCGCTACAACCTTCTGTTCGAACGCTTCATGGACCCCAGCCGAAACGAGATGCCCGATATCGATATCGACATCTGCCAGGAGGGACGCCAGAAGGTCATCGAGTACGTCCGCAACAAGTACGGCCACGTCGCCCAGATCATCACCTTCGGCACATTGGCCGCCAGGGCCGCCTGCAAGGATGTGGGTCGCGTTCTGGGCGTGCCGCTGCCCGAGATCGACAAGCTCACCAAGCTCATCCCCGGCACGCCGGGCATGACGCTCAGAAAGGCGCTGGATGCCTCGCCCGAACTGGCCTCGCTCTACAAGACCAGCGACACCATCCGCCGCGTCATCGACACCGCCCGGCAACTCGAGGGCATGTGCCGCAACGCCGGCTGCCACGCGGCGGGCGTCATCATCGCCGACCAGCCCATCGACAACATCGCGCCCCTCTACAAGGATTCTGACGGCAATATCCTCACCCAGTTCGAAGGCCCCATCGCCGAAAAAGTCGGCCTGCTCAAGATGGACTTCCTGGGGCTGCGCACCCTCACCACCCTCCAGCGCGCCATCGACCTGGAATTCCAGACGCGAGCGTCGCGAGGCGCACACCAGCTGTCCCCCGGCGCCGGGAACGCTCCCCCGCTCACCCCGGAAGGCAAGATCGACATCGAGCGCATCTCCTTCACCGATCCCAACGTCTTCAAGCTCTTCCAGCGAGGCCAAACCAAGGGCATCTTCCAGTTCGAATCCGGCGGCATGCAGGACCTGCTGATGAAAATGGTCCCCGACCGCATCGAGGACCTGATCGCCGCCAACGCGCTCTACCGCCCCGGGCCGATGGAGCTCATCCCGCTCTACTGCAACCGCAAGCACGGCCGCGAGCGCGTCCCCGAGGTCCATCCCATCATGGACAGAATCCTGGCCGAGACCTACGGCATCATGGTCTACCAGGAACAGGTGATGCAGATCTTCAACCAGCTCGGCGGCATCGAGCTGTCCAACGCCTACAAGCTCATCAAGGCGATCTCCAAGAAGACCGTTGACGTCATCGCCAGGTTCAAACCCGATTTCATCAAGGGCGCCATCGCCAAGGGCGTCGCCGAGGCCAAGGCCGAGGAAATCTTCGAACTGATCCTGAAATTCGGCGGCTACGGCTTCAACAAGAGCCATAGCACCCGCTACGCCATCGTCGCCTTCCAGACCGCCTACATGAAGGTCTACCACCCCGTTGAGTACATGGCGGCGCTGCTCACCTTCGAAATGGGCTCCACGGAAAAGGTCGTCGAGTATATCGAGGAGTGCCGACGCCTGCTCCTGCCCGATGGCCGACGGGGCATCAGGGTCCTGCCCCCCGACATCAACTATTCCGACAAGGACTTCACCCCCATCTACCAGGACGGCGAAGAAGCGACGCAGTGGCGCGGCGACGGAGCCAAAGGCAAGTCGTCCTCTCCCCGCCGTTCGGTTGCTGCGCCGACTCCAAAGGAAGGCGTCATCCGCTTCGGCCTGATGGCCGTCCGCGGCGTCGGAGAAAAAGCCGTCGAGGCGGTCATCCACGAACGCAGGGGAAAGGGGCCGTTCACAAGTCTCTATGACTTTTGCGAGCGCGTCGATCTCCGCCATATCACCCGCGCCACCATCGAGGCCCTGATCAAGTGCGGCGCCTTCTCCTCTCTCAACGCCCGTCGCGCACAACTTCTGCATGTCCTCGAACGCGCCGTCGAAATGGGCCAGCAGCAGCAGAACGACCGCCGCATGGGGCAACTGAGCATGTTCGACGCTCCGGGCTTCGCCTCGCCGTCCGCCGCTCAGCCCCCATCCCTGCCCGACATCGAAGAACTCCCCAACGCCGAACTCCTCAAGTTTGAAAAGGAACTCCTCGGCTTCTACATCACCAGCCACCCCCTCACCGAACACCAGTCGGCCATCGACCGCTACACCACCCACACCACCCGCGACATCCGGACCGCCCCGGCAGAAACCGAAGTCACCATCGGCGGAATGATCAACCGCGTCAAGAAGACCGTCACCAAGCAGGGCCGGTCCGCCGGCCAGCAGATGGCCATGATCACTCTCGAGGACCTGGAGGGCCAGGTTGACGCCGTGCTCTTCGCCGAGACCTTTGCCGAGGTGAATCAGAAGTACCCGGGCGCCATCGCCGCCGAAAGCATCGTCTTCATGAGGGGCAAGGTGGACCGCCGCCGCGAAACCCCGAGCATCATTGTCAGCGAAGTCATCCCCCTTGACCAGGCCGTCTCCAGGCTCACGACCAGTCTTGTTCTCAGGCTTGATCGCACGCGCCACAAGCCCGACGTTGTCCCCCTGATCCGCCAGGTCCTGGGCAAACACGCCGGAAGGACCCCCGTTTTCGCAACCGTCGCGGTCGAGCCCGGGCGCAGTGTCGTCATGAGCCTCGGCTCCGACGTCTGCATCAAGCCCGGCCGCCAGATCGTCGATGACCTCGAAATGCTGCTGGGCAACGGCGGCGTCCAGCTCGTCGGCGCCGGCACCAGGCGAGCCAGGAAGCACGCCACCCGGCAAACCCTCTACGGCGAATTATCCGAATCGGCTCCCGATGCCGCTCCGGCCGAGTTCGCCGCAGCCCCCGAGCCCGACGAAGAGTAGGGGCGAGGCATGCCTCGCCCTCTCACCCCGATTCTCCACCTCCTCCGCCAACGCGTCGCCTGCAACACCGTAGCACGGGCATCCTGCCACTACTGTCCGGAATCCATGGGGCAATCCCATCGCGGTGCCGGGTTCGGCGGCGGACGCCCTCCACGGCCCCTCCCGGCCGGGCCGGGCATCCCCGGCAGCGCGCAGCATCAACCCCCG
>Ga0101944_10006536_pt1 | contig 12312 bp, 13 predicted proteins | sample DewCreD2012metaG_FD_75245 | JGI IMG/M metagenome (GOLD analysis project Ga0101944, IMG submission 75245) | Hot spring sediment bacterial and archeal communities from British Columbia, Canada, to study Microbial Dark Matter (Phase II) - Dewar... ... | reverse complement strand
CAACAGCGCACGGTCCGGTGAGTGCAACGCCGAAGTGGATTTATGCTATTTTTAAATAGAACTAAGTAACAATCAGAAGCGCCAAGAGGCAGAAGATGTTAATTCTTCTGCCTCTTTTTTTTGACCTAGAAAGATGGTATGGCGATGAAGCCCATCCGGCAACTGGGGCAACCAAAAATACCAGCGGGGAAACCACAGCCTTTTGGCCTGCCCCAGCCGTAAAGTTTATGTTAGACAATATAGTTGTATCAATTTTAAAATGAAGAGCACTAACGCGCTACATTTTTACACAATAAATTTTATAGTCTGGCGATTATATTTGTGCTTTAGTATTGATGGATGAACTTTCAGGTTTGTCTTAATCTCTGGATTGGCGAAACTTATTGGGATACCACTAACAAAATAACCGGGAACCCTAACATTCCGGTTGTGGGGAAAGTTGGATTCAGCCTGACAGAGAGCACCAAACGACCATGGAGCACACATATCGGAACCCATATTGAAATAACCAAAACATTTCAGTTTATGGTTGATATGGGCTCAAACTTTCATGGTCTGTTCGTTGTCACCCCGGCATTTATTTATCGTTATTAGAAAAAAGTTTGGATGCTTTTCAAAAACACGCAATGCACTTGGGGAACGCTCTTAATTTAACTCCTTGTATAATTGGTCAACAAGCTATTTAACCATATCTAAACTCGAACTTTAACAGTACCATTGTTGATCTCGCCTTTGCTCTGCCTCCGGTTTCTGTGTATCAAGCTGATAGTTTGAGAACCTGTGCCACCGCACTTAATAAAATTTTTGCAAGCATTTTTATAAAACGATTTCTTTCAATAAGACTAATAATTTTCTCACCATTGCGGTAGTATAACTCAATCAATTTTTGACCAACAGCGTTGTGCGCCAAGACAGTATCGCGAAATTTCCTTATGCTGCTCAGCTGCGCATTGTCTCTGCCGAGCAGATGACGTGCAGGACAGGTATTGCCTCTGAATTGATTAAGGAAAGCAATGGTCGCCTCATTTATTTCCGCCTGTTGTTCTTCTCTGGTAATATCTGGGATGTCATTTTCTCCCGGCTCACCTGCACACCAGCAGAACTGTGAATGATTGGCACCCTCAATTTCTACCCACTGGGTGTCTGGGGGTAAATTTATTGCGCTTGCCTTGATTGCGTCTATACCCAAATCTTTTGTGCCATAAATAGAAATGACTTTGAGGTCTGTTTGAGCCAAACTGGAAGTTTCTGCCGGATATGATGCCCACAGCACAATACCTTGAAACATTTCCAAATGTTCATATGCATAAAAACACGCAGCAACGCCTCCAAGAGAATGGCCCCCGATTATCCATTTTTCAACTGAGTGGTTGTCATTTATAACTGTTGCGGCGCGATCATGACTCATAATCGCAAGATCCTGTTTCATTTTTACTACAGCTACCAGGAATCCCTTTGCCGCGATAGCATGAGCAGCGGGAGCGTATGCTTCGGGATAAGCATATGCTCCGGGATAAACAATGAATCCGACGGTAGGCGTTGCATATCGTGGCTTAAACACATAGTAAAAATTAGAATCCTCCGGCCACTGCGCCACGGTCACTTTCGTTACTGTAACGATACGGTCTGATTCCAACGCCTTTAATGCTTCGGGCATGAGGATACAATCCGCATGAACATCACCCCAATTGCCCAGGATCGCAGAGCATAGCATAAATCCCAAAACAAAATAAAATGACGGTATTGTTTTGAACTTCATAGAAACCCCCTTGTTTTTAAAATGAAGCCAAATTGGTGTTCGGCATAATGTTTATTGGTAGATCATTTTATCCAGGTTACATTATATATCCCCTCGCGCAGGTTGAGAATCCGCACTTTATGCGGAACAATTTTTATAAACCGATAGTGGAAAGGCGGTAGCAGATCGCCTCTCTGTTGAAGACGGTGGAAGATTCCCAGATCTTGCATCAAAGCAGCAAACTCATCAGGTTCCTTTCGCATTGAAATGACTGATGCCTTCCCCCAGCATTGCAGACCCCGCACCTCAAGTATGCCCATTCGCCCTTTTATCCGTGATGCGATTGCATAAGAAACGTTGGGATTTGCAGTTAAGTTGGCAAACTTCCCGCCGCCTTCAGAAAGCACATAAACAATCATTCCAGCATGAAAATACCCAACCGGTGTGCACCGCGGCACATCATTTTTAGAAGTGGAGAGATAAAGGATGTTGTTGGCGGCGAGGAATGAGATAACTTCCTGCGTAAATTCCTCTGCTGTTTTAAATACCCTTAAAGATATGCCCTCTCTTTTGCATAAGTCCCGGACGAATGCCGGAACTTTTGGGACGATCAAACGAGCCATAATTCTCAGCCGCCTTTTGTCTTAATATAGGTTCAACACGATCGTAATACGACGGACAAAATTTTTCCGGATATCGGCTAAAACCTTATGCCGAGATTAACCTCTCTCATGACCAATATTCATATCTGACTATTTCAGCAAGCTTTTTTCTTGTTTTTTTGCTGCGCAGTTTTTGCGGGTAGCCTACCGTCAGCAACGACACCACCCTTATTTCCTGGGGTATCTGCAAAATAGCCTGTACCGCCTTCTCATCAAAAGCCCCAATCCAGCACGTGCCCAGGCCTTCCTCCACGGCCTTGAGCGTAATGTGATCAACGGCTATGGCGACATCAATGGGGTAACACGGCTGGCCGCACATCATGACATGATTGTCTGTCTGGGCGCAGGCAGCAATTACGACCGGCGCCTCTGCGACAAAACGCTGATTGGCAGCAGCAGCCATTAGCTTTTGCCTGGTTTTCTTGTCTGTTACCACGACAAACCGCCATTCCTGCCGGTTGCTTGCTGAGGGAGCAAGCCGGGCGGCCTCGAGCAGCAGTTGTATTTTTTTATTTTCCACCGGCGCGCTTTTATAATTGCGAACGCTTTCCCGCTGTCTAATTGCATCCATGACATCCATGATGACCTCCCTTCTTTTGAGCCTGGCTAAACTTCTCTGTAAGTTTTTATAAAAATATATCCCTGCCGCATACAGAGGTCAAATAGAAATAGTATTCAGGACATCCTCAAAAATTATCCCTAAAATTCAGATAAACTGCCTGAAAACACAAAAACGCAGTGGAAAAAAAGTTGACATGGAAACCAGCACCACGGTTTTTCAGAGCCACGACACAACCGTCCTGTTGGGAACACGCCAGGTGTTGTTAAATTCTGTAGTTCTTCGTTGCCAGTGCAGCCCCGGTGGCGAGGGCTCTACCGGCTGCCTGTTTGGGTAAGGACACGGGCCGCACCAACGTCGTGATGCACGCGGAGGAGCATAGAGTTGTGGCAGAGAAAACCTTCAGCCACAGCAATGAAACCATTAAAGAGACGAGAAGCGTCCCTGACGGGACGGTTGATAGACGGTAAAAACGGGGGTGGTTGATAGCTAACTATTTGAAATAGCTTAAAAGTAGTGGTCGGGGCGAGAGGATTTGAACCTCCGACCCCCTGCGCCCAAGGCAGGTGCGCTAACCAGACTGCGCTACGCCCCGATATTAAAAAATTTCTAAATGCGCAATTCTAAATTCTAAACACAATAACGGCGCACAATCTTAAAGAGATTTGTGGTAACAAGTATCATAAGTTAGTTTAAAAAGCAATTACTCTGTTTATTTGGTCTGCTTTTGCGATTGGGTTTTGAGGAAATCAGGGAGGATTTTTATAAGCTCGTGCAAAGCCCGGGCGCGGTGACTGATCTGATTCTTTTGCTCGCCAGGCATTTCTGCAAACGTGAGGCCTGAAACCGGGTCAAGAAATACCGGATCATATCCAAAGCCATTTTTACCGCGAGGCTGTGTCGTGATAAACCCGCGATATTCACCTTCTACAATCCGGCACTGACCTGAAGGTGCTGCAATCGCAAGCGCACACCGAAAGCGTGCACCCCGTTTCTCAGGCACAACACCTTCAAGCTCTCGAAGAAGTTTTTCATAATTATTTTTGTCATCCGCACTATTTCCCGCATAGCGGGCAGAAAAAATTCCCGGTCGTCCATCCAGCCAGTCAACCTCCAGCCCCGAATCATCGGCTATCGCGAGGAGACCGGTGAAGGCGCAGACGGCTTGCGCTTTCTTTAACGCATTTTCAGCAAAACTTTTCCCATCTTCAACAACTGACGGGCAATCAGGAAAGTCTTTGAGAGAAAGAAGCTGCACAGCAAAATCTTTCAGCAGTTCTTTTAATTCTCTCAATTTATTTTGATTTGTCGTCGCGGCTACTATTTTCATCCGATTTCGTCCCTTAGTTCAAGCGTATGGCGATCTTTCTGCTCAAGAGACACGAATCAGGATTCTTGATTCCCGAATCCCGAGCCCCGACTCACAATCCACAAGATGCTACATCGGTATCTCTGGCTGAATGACAATGCGGTCTATGTTGGTTTGCTTGATGTCAGGAGGAAGCTTGGTGTTTTTGAAAAACAGCGTATTCCCCTTGCGAATCAACAGCGTCGTCATTACCGGGTTGTCCAAGTAAAAGGTATATTTCTGGCACTCCTGGTGGCAAGGGAACACCCCGATCATCCCCTTTTTTTCAGGAATGTCGCAGTTTGCGACCAGGCAAAAACGCGTTGTGCTGACATAGGCAAAAGGAATATACAGGGAGAGTTTCAAATCTTCTGGCACGCCTTTCAAGCAGAGTCCCTGCAATGGATTGTCAAGCTCCACCCGGTTTATGTTGTGTTTCTTTAAAAATTGTTGATATGCCGGGACGCCAAGATTAGTGCTGCGAAGATGCTGAACTGCATCGGGGGGCAGCCGGTCCAAAAAATGCACGACGCGCGGACCGCGTTTGATTTTGGTGAGTAACCTGCCTTGCACAACATGCAGATTCGGAAAATTCTGCTGGATGATACGCAGCACGCCCCAGTCATTAAATACCACCTCTGTTTCTGCCGGCAGACCTTCAAGCAACTGAATAATTTTTTTAATGCCCGCATCAGTTACATAGGGTGTAACAAAGGTGAAACGTATTCCCCGGTCAGTAATTTCGCGATGGATTTCCGAGAGGGTTTCAGCGCCGGGCAATAACCGTTCGCAAAACTCATTTCCGAAATAGACTCGCTGGTAATCAGCGGTAAGGTATTTTAGATTTTTCTTTTTTGAGATAAACAGGGCGCGTTCCACGTACTAAACCCCATGATTTTATTGAATGTATTTTGCTATTTCATTATAACTGACACACGGGTCTTTGTCATGCCAGTAATTTTTTTCAAAAAATATGGCCAGAAACTGTTCTGTTTCTGGCCATATGGATATGTAAAAACCATGCCCTTTACTTTAGCCCGGACCGTTTGTCGCCTTTCCAGCCGAGCTTTATGTCAACCGCATAGAAGAGTTTCAAACGCATGTAGCTCATTTTCCACTTACCATTTTCCTTGCGATATTTATCAAATTCAAGACCGGCAAGAAAAATATCTTTGCCGCTGGCCATAGTGCTGGTCTGCCAGAGATAAAAAACCCCTTCTGCCTCAGTGTCGCTTAATATTGTAATGCGCGGCTGCAGGAAATAATGCACGCCAAAAAGCAGAGAATCCTTGGCGCCTGCAAAGAATTGACAAACGGCATCCAAGCCGACATGCTTTCCAAAACCTTCTGCCTCGCCATCCCATATAGCATCGTGGGTGAACAGGTCTCGCATACGCGTAGGGTTATACATATCATCACAGGCATCGGCATACTCGGCCTTTAATTGTTTGATGGCTTCAATATCCTCCAATCTTTGGACACGTTTTGCAAGCTCATTGATATCCATAGCCGTCCTCCTTTAATGTGGGTGATTTAAATACTGTTGTCCTTTAGCCTTTGGATTCCCTAACCAGTTTAAATTGTCAGGGGGAAAAAGAAATACCATTATAATAAGCTATTAATCTACTTTTCTCACCCCTTCTTGTCAACATAAAAGAAGCATTAATTTCACCGCAATGTCTTATCAAATTCAGGTAGACCGCCTGAAAACAAAAATGCAGTGGATAAAAAAAGGAAAAATAAAAACACCTATGTGCTGTTTCATCCCCACCAATGAAATGTTGCGGGGTTTTTTCCGGCCGCTTATTTATTATACGTCTTATACGCTGCCTATCCTCTTGATTTAAAATATTTTTTTGATTTATCTTCTTAAGTACCGTGGTGGGTATCCGATTTTATATGATATAAATTTAAAGAAAGGAGGCTTACCATGGCAAACTTCATTGATAAAACCATATTCTGGATTAAAATAAATGAGGATGCGATACTGAATTTTCTTGCATATGTTATAACGCCCATTCTGGTCATTGTCATCCTCGCATGGGTTACTTTTTCATGATAGCTATTTTTATTTTTTCAAAATTTTTACAGGGAAGTTTAGCCTTAATTTGAGAACCACCCGCGCGTTGCCGTCCGTTCCAAAAAATCTTCAATTATCCGCATAGTAACTTCTCACAACACCCCAAAGGAAAAACATCGCTCACCGTATTCATTGAAGATGGTGAAAATGCTCTTAGGGAAATCTTTCGCCGTTTTTGGGTATGGGTAAGAAAACTCTTCAAAACGAGTTACCCTTTGTGATATTTGTATTACAGCATCACGGTAATATCTTTAACAGAATTATAGGGCGGTATGAAAAAAAGAATTACAAAACTGTGGCAACTGGTTGGCAGGGAAATTGAAGCAATGCTGATCACCAGTCCGGAAAACATCCGTTATCTCTGCGGGTTTTCCGGCAGCGAGGGCAGTATTTTTTTTGCCCGGCAGGAAGGCTTTTTTTTAACCGACGGCAGATACACGACGCAAGCCCGCGAAGAGGTAAAAGGCTTGGATGTCATAACCTATAAAGAAAAGATAAAAGGGATTGCCGGCATTATAAAAAAAATGCGCGTCCGGTCGGTTGGTTTTGAAGCACATGCGGTAACAGTAGCTTTACTGAAGGAACTTGAGAAAGAAATTCCCGCTGTAGTCTTGCAGCCATACAGCGATAAACTTGATCAGTTGCGCATTATCAAAGATACTTCGGAAATAACAATCCTGAAAAAGGCAGCACACATTGCTGGCCAAAGCTTAATGCAGGTTATGCCACTGATCAAACCCGGGGTCAGAGAAATAGAGATAGCGGCTGAACTGGAATACCGCATTAGAAAAAACGGCGGAGACGGCCCCTCATTTCCCTTTATCGTCGCTTCCGGGGCTCGTGCTGCTCTGCCGCATGGCACTGCGTCTCAAAAAAAAATTGCAGCAGGAGATTTCGTGGTGGTTGATTATGGGGCAATTTATGGCGGATACGCGTCGGATGAAACCTGCACGTTCATTATAGGGAGGCCGACCCGAAAACAAGAACAGATCTACCGTATTGTCCGGGAGGCGCAGAAACGGGCACTTTATGCACTGAAGCCAGGGCAATCACTTAAAAAGGTTGATGAAGCAGCCCGCTTATATATAGAAAAACAGGGTTATAAGAAATATTTTAAACATGGAACAGGGCATGGAATTGGCCTGGCAGTTCACGAACCTCCCCGCATTTCATTGCTTTCAAAGGACACAGCACTTGAAGGCATGGTAGTCACTATTGAGCCTGGTATCTATTTGCCAGGCTGGGGCGGGGTGCGGATAGAGGATACGGCGGTGGTTACAAGGCATGGTGCAGAAGTAATTACCGAAACAAACAAAGCGCTTACCGTGCTTGCGTGATCAATGTCTGGCAGCTAATAATGCCGATAGCCTTTCTCCTGGGCGGCTATATCCATGGCAATCGTTATAATATTTTCTACCGGAAGGCATACCTCATCACCCGCCATGCGCAGATCAATGGTTTTAATATACCGTTTACACTCATCACAGACGTAAAGCCGATACCGGCCGTCCTCGCTGAGATAATAAATCTGCTCATCAATGTTTTCACAAAAAGGGCAGCCAATGCGGTTATAACGCCATACACTGCTGCATCGCGAGCAGAGCAGGCTGCGGGCTCCGGTTTCTTTGTCAAGAGCAGCAAACGATGGTTTTCCGCCGCAGATCGGGCAATAATTGCGCTGCCAGACGCTCTGATCAATGTGCGGCATCATAAGTTCGCTGACAATGTGCATGTAGGGCATTAACGCCAAGCCTGCCGCCAGCATGGTGATATTCTCTGGGGTGTCAGATATAATAACGGGGTTTCTGCTTTCAAAGATATTTTGGGCCAATTCCATCGCTGTTTTGTCAATTATTTCTAAATTAGCCTCTCCTTTTGTCCGGGCAAAAAATAATTGTTGAGGAATTCAAGCATCCGGTTAAAAAACTGGATAAACTCGGTTTGCTCGATTGGTATTTCATTAAAAATAACTTGGGGGGCGCCTGTGGAAAAACGAGCACGATTTATGGTGTGTTTAACCACAGCGCCGTATCTTTCTGATACAAGCAATTGTCGTTTAAAAGCAATCTGCACTTGAAAAAGCTTTTCTTAGAAATCAAAAAGTTCTTTAATCTCCGGACGCTTGCTTCGTGCATTCCGTAAAGCATTTAATATTGTTAAATCGGTTTGTACAAAAGGCATGGCAGTTTGTCAGAGGGCTGGTAATAATACTAATACTATACACCCCGGCCGTGCTGTTCTATTCTATATCTTTCACATTAATTTAGAAAACGGAACTGTCTTGTTTTACATAACAGATTAACTCGTTATGTATGCTTTCTTTTTGGCAGTCTCAGCGTACAGTGATCATAAAAGAAAGAAGTTTCTTAGGAGCGTGTGAGCCAAAGCCCTGAGGCAACGAAAGGGGAAGCACTCCCCTATGTTGGACACCATTGAAAACGGAATATTTTTATCCAGGATAGCTAACTTGAGTGTATGAAACAAGTGAATTTAGATACTGCTGATTTTGGGCGGGAGTGAAATGGTAAAAGTCGTACCTTTGCCTACCTGGCTCACGACATCAATTTTACCAAGATGAGCTTCTACAATACCTTTTACAATAGATAGGCCTAATCCTGAACCAGCCACCATGCGTGTTTGGTCTGATTGCACCCGATAAAATTTGTCAAATATGCGAGGGATATCTTCCTTCTTTATCCCGATACCAGTATCCTGTACCACTATTGTTACATATTCACCTTGACGGCCAGTCTTGATAACAATGTGACCCCCTTCTGGTGTATAATGAAGAGCGTTACTCACGAGATTAATAAAAATTTCTTCCATATTATTAGGATCAGCATCAATAAGTGGCAGATTTTTTGCCTTTTTCAGTTGTAGCGTAATATTTTTTTTTGCCGCCTGCTGACTTAAGAGTTCAACTACTTTTTGAGCGATATCATTTAGTTGCAGGGGTTCTTTACACTGGACTATTTGCCCTGCTTCAATCCGGGAGAGGTCAAGAAGATTTTTTATTAGAGTGAGCAGATTATCTATGCGCATTTTGATCCGTGATAAAACTTCATTTTGTTTTTCAGTGACCACACCCAAAAGTCCTTCTGCGATAGTAAATATCTGCTGTTGAATCGCCGTGAGCGGCGCCTTCAGTTCATGAGAAACCATGGCAATAAAATCCGATTTCATACGGTCAAGTTCTTTTAAATAGCTAATATCCTGCAAAACAAAAACCGTACCGAGAATTTCATCATCTGCCTTTATCGGGCATGCATGAATGCGCAGATGTAATTTCGCCTCACCAGGTAACGTTATCTCGCGACAAATTGCCGATAAGTTTTTGGTTTGAAGCTCTGACATCATTTGCGGTAATATAAAAAGTTTTTTGTCCATAATACAATGTTCCAAGGGTTTGTTAACCATGGATTCCATTTTTATACCAAGCATTTGCGCCGCTGCCGGGTTGTTAAGCACAATGTGATTCTCCCGATTAATAACTAGAATACCATCAACAAGAGCGTTGACTATCACCCGTAGTTTGCTTTTTTCGGTGGCAATATCACGCAGACTTTTCTCTCGCTCTTCACGAAGGACGCGCGCTTCATTTTCCAATTCCTTTTTGGTAATGGCCCGGTTAACCACGATTCGTAGTTGATCAGGAGTAAAAGGCTTAGAAATAAAATCATAAGCGCCCATTTTCATGGCGTCCACCGCCGCTTCAACCGTCGCATATCCCGTAATAACAATCACTAGAAGTTCTGGAGCACGTTGTTGTATGCGTTCGAGCACCTCTATACCGGAAAGGCCGGGCATCTTGAGGTCGAGGAGGAGCAACGCATATTGTTTCTGTCGGATCATCTCTAATCCTTCTGCGCCATTCCGCGCGGTGTCAACGATAAAGCCCTGTTTTGTTAAGATAAGGGCACATCCATCGCGAATAGAAGCGTCATCATCAATAACAAGTATAGGCCCTATCGTGGACGGCGCGTTCAGGTTTTCCGTAAAGGTATTAACCATGACGTGGTAAAATAAAATGCATAGACCTTGGTATTAAGCAAGATGGTAGTATAAAATACCGCTCTACTTATTTAAAAGAAACTCTACCCTCCGTAACAATTCCGATGGCTCAACTGGTTTTGGAATATAATCCTCTGCTTCCATTTCCATTCCCATACGGGTTGTATATTGGGTCTCATGGATATGCTCAGCAACAGCGGTCAGAAGAATAATGGGGATCTCCTTGTATTGATTGTTGGCTTTTAATTCAGCACACATTTTATAGCCATCCTTCTCCGGCATCATGACATCAAGAATAATCAGATCAGGTTTTTGCTCTCTGACCTTCTCCCATCCTTCTATCCCATTATAGGCTACCCGCACGACGTGTTCCTTACTTTCAAGTAATGTTTTTACTGCATGAACAAAATCATAATCATCATCAATGAGCAATATATCTGCCACGTTTACTCACCTCCTTCAGTAAAATTTGTTAATTCCGGCTGCCTTTAAAATTTCCGGCACGACTTCTTCCTTTCCTATGGCCATTATGTGGACGCCATCACATAATCGTTCTTCTTTGATGCGGCGTATCATTCGTCCGGCAATCTCTATGCCCGTGGTTAATGCGCCCCCTTTGGGCGCTTGAGCCAGTTCATCAATAAGCGCTAGCGGCACCGTAATTCCTGGAACATTTTCATTCACATATCTCGCCATGCGGGCGGAAATCAGCAGCAGAATGCCAGCAAGAATCTTAACATTAAACTTTCGAGCAAATTCCATAAAACGGCAAAAATTATCCAGATCGTAAATAGCCTGGGTTTGGAAAAATTCTGCTCCGGACTCAACTTTTTTTTCAAATTTTATGAGCTGAGGTTCTATAGGGTCTGCCTCCGGCGTTACGATTGCACCGGCACAAAATGAAACACTACCATTCAGCGCGTTGTCCCCAAGGTCTTTCCCTGTTTCCAGTAAGCGCACTGTCCGCAGCAACTGGCTTGAGTCGAGATCAAAGACACCTTTTGCACTTTTGTGATCGCCAACCGGAACTGCGTCACCGGTCAAGCACAACACATTATAAATGCCCCGCGTGTAGGCAAACAACAGCTCTGCTTGGAGCGCAATGCGATTGCGGTCTCTGCAGGTCATCTGCAGAATCGGCTCGCCGCCCAATTCTTTGATTATAAGAGCGCCGCCGATGGAAGGAAAGCGCATTACAGAGCTTTGATGGTCTGTGACATTCAGTGCATCAACCTTATCTTTAAGCAGCTGGATGTGGTGAATCATAGGATCAAGATTCGTCCCTTTCGGTGGGCCAATTTCGCTGGTAATGACAAAGGCGCCCGAGTGGAGAGCCTCTTTAAAGCTGCGCGTCATCTTCAGTGCTCCTTTCCTCTAAAGAAATAAGTAGTTTGCCGGGCTTGGGTTCAATATTATAGTTTTTTGGTTGTTGATACCTGCGCATCAGATCGAGGCGCCCCATTTGTTCAAGCTTTCTATAGATAAGCGTCCATACACAATCTTTATTTGGGTCAATTTCACACTTTCCTTTATTAGTTCCGCCGCACGGTCCGTTCACTAATCCTTTGTGACAGTCGGCAACTGGACATATACCGCCTGTTTCTCCCAATATGCACTGGCCGCATTGCATACATATTTCCTCAAATATCCCGACGCTTTTTTCTTTCCCTATGAACAGGGTATCAAGCGCAGGAATGACCGCTTTATCCAGATGCATGGCAATGGTTTGAACGCCAAAAGCACAGGTCATAATAAGCAGGGCGTCAGACTGCATCATGGCAGGTAAGTGTAGCGCCAATGCCTCGTGTGTCAATTCATCGCAGGCAACCGGTATGACCATCCAGCCCAGCACTTGTTTTTGCGCTTCAGTGAGTAGATGTGCCATATGTTGAACCTCGGTAACACCGCCGGTTC
>Ga0101944_10006535_pt1 | contig 12312 bp, 7 predicted proteins | sample DewCreD2012metaG_FD_75245 | JGI IMG/M metagenome (GOLD analysis project Ga0101944, IMG submission 75245) | Hot spring sediment bacterial and archeal communities from British Columbia, Canada, to study Microbial Dark Matter (Phase II) - Dewar... ... | reverse complement strand
ACCTGTCTGGTTGTTTCGGTCGTCGGCTCAGGAGTTTCAGTACCCGTTGGAGTAGGTGTAACAGTACTGGTAACGTTTCTGATCTCAGTGATCTTGATTAGCCAGTAACCGATGTTTTTTGCCTGCTTTGTATCTTCAACCTGTGTAAGCATATTGACCTGTGTATCCGGAGCAAAAACCTTGTCTTCCAGAACGGTGTTACTGGTATCGCCAAGTATGTAAGGCAAAACTCCTCTGGGAACCCAGCCGAAGTCACCACCTTTTGATTTCGAATTATTCTCTCTGGAAAGTTCGGTTGCGATGTCTCCGAAGCTCTCTCCTTTCTCCAGCCTGGCTTTTACAGCATCTACCTGGCTCTGACTTTCCAGAAACATCGCCAGTACCGCTCTCTGTTCGGCAGTCTGCGGAACTATCTTTTTATCAAAATACTCATTCTTCAGTTTATCCAGTACCAGTTCAGCACGCACCGCATCAATAATTGCAGGTTTTGCCGGATATTTACGCTCAGCAATGGTCTTGTTAACTTCTTCGTCACTGACTGTTATGGAATAAGGCTCTTTAGCTGCCTCTCTGATTACCAGCTCATTCTGTTCAATCTGCTGCACGGCAATATCTGTTACATATGGAATATACTCTGTTCCCGTAGTCAGACCATAAAGAACCAGCATATCTATGTAATAATCAAGGTTATACTCTTTATCACCAACCTTGATTACGACAGCATTTAACGGTTTGTATCTCCCCAGGTAGATACCAGTTCCCACCATTACCAGCACCGCCAATATGACCACCGCTCCAGCCAGCATCGCAATCCGCTGAATGCGGTTTTCCCTCTGCCAGTGGGAAAGCTGGCGTTTGGTCATTTCACGCTTTGGTCTATCACTCTTCTTTGACAATGGATCCCCCTTTTAGATCTGAATTCACAAACGTACAACCATCTTCAGGTCGCAATTCAACTCTATTATACATAAAAGGGTGGTCTTTTAAAACAATCTCAGAGAGCGCTGCAGGTTTAAATAGCGGATAAGCCTATATTTTTTGACCTGTTTCTGAATATTACATACAATGATGATTAATCGCATTAAAAATTAAGGTCATGAACATAATTCAACTTCAGGTACATTTATGTAAAACATCACACTCAACGAAAAAAATCGAACCCGGCATAGAGCAGGAATATGGAAACGAATCTAAGAGATACCGGCATAGAAGTACTCGGACAATTCCCTTGGGGTACTCACTTCTGCCAGTTTTACAGGACTAAAAAAGATCTTGTGGAGATATTGATTCCCTATTTTAGAGCCGGGCTGGCCGCTAATGAATTTTGCCTCTGGATAACCTCTGAACCTCTCAAGAAAGAAGAAGCATATCGAGCAATAGCCAGTGCAATACCACAGGGTGATGAAAGCATTAAAAGCGGCCAGATCGAGATTCTGCCATATGAAGAATGGTATTTAAAAGACGGTAAATTCGACCCACAAACGGTGCTAAGAAGCTGGGTAGAAAAAATGGAATCCGCTTTGCAGCACGGTTATGCCGGTCTGCGCCTGAGTGCCAATACCTTCTGGCTGGAGAAGAAAGACTGGAACAGCTTCACCGAATATGAGTCAGAGGTACACAAGATCATTTCCAATTACAGGATGCTGGCACTCTGCACTTACAACTTAACGCGCTGCAGTGCAACGGAGATTATAGATGTAATTCAAAACCATGAATTTGCATTGATAAAGCAAGAGGGGAAATGGGAACTGTTCGAGAACTCGGCATATAAGGTTACCAAAGAAGCACTGCTGCAAACTCGAGAAAAATTTGAGCGACTGTATCTCGCTATGAGCGAGGGAGTTGCCCTTCATCAGGTGATCTACGATCCCACAGGTAAACCGGTTGATTACATTATCACAGACGTCAATCCTGCATATGAATCTATTCTGGGATTAAAAAGAGAATCCGTCATAGGTAAAAAGGCTTCCGAAGTCTACAGGAGCAAAGAACCTCCCTTTCTGGATATATATGCCAGAATGGCGTCTTCAGGAGAAAGCACTTCTTTCGAATCTTATTTCGCTCCGATGAAAAAACACTTCAGCATTTCGGTATTTTCCATCCAGAAAGGGCAATTCGCCACGGTCTTCTCTGATATCACTGCCCGCAAACAGACGGAAGAAAAGATCAGACAGCAAGCCGATGAATGGAAAATGACTTTTAATTCGCTCACCGACATGATTTCGATTCAGGATCGAGAGTTCAGGCTGGTCAGGGTAAATAAAGCCTATGAAGAAGCAGTAAAAATGAAAGAAGCTGACCTGATCGGCAAAAGGTGTTACGAAGTCATTCACGGGTTATCCTGTCCCCAGATAAACTGCCCCCATCATCAAACGGTTGTCACCGGTAAAACCATTACCACCGAATCATTTGAGCCGCGTTTGGGTCTCTTCATTGAGGCAACAACTTCGCCAATTTTTGATGATAATGGAGAAGTCCGAGGAACAGTCCACGTTATCAAAAACATCACAGAACGTAAAATAGCCGATGAAATGCTGAAACAAAGCCAGAAAGACCTCAATCACGCCCAGGCAGTCTCTCATACAGGAAGCTGGCGGCTGAATGTTCAGCAAAACGAGCTCACCTGGTCAGATGAAACCTACCGTATTTTCAAAATCCCCGCCGGAACTCCTATGAATTATGAAAAGTTTCTTTCACTGATTTATCCCGAAGACCGCGATTACGTGAATCAGAAATGGCAGGCGGCTCTCAAAGGGGAAGCCTATGATATTGAACACCGCATTGTGACTGGCAATGAAATAAGATGGGTTAGAGAAAAAGCGGAACTGGAGTATGATGAGCAAGGTAACCTTTCCGGAGGATTCGGCACTGTACAGGATATCACCGAGCGGAAACGGATGGAAGAAGCTTTACAATTTGAAGCAGATAAATTGAAGAACATTCTGAATTCCATGGAAGATGGGGTCTATATTGTCAATCGCAATTATGATATCGAATATATTAACCCGGCAATGCAGGCACGCTTTGGTGAACTGAACTCCCAGAAATGCTATCAATATCTGCACGATCGGCAGGATGTCTGCCCCTGGTGCCGCAATCAGGAAGTCTTCAGTGGAAATAGAATCCACTGGGAACTGTTTTTCCCCAGAGCAAACGGAACATTTGAAATTACCGGCATACCGATGCGTAATTCCGCAGGAGAGATCACCAAACTGGAAATCCTCCACGACATTACCGAACGTAAAAAAGCCGAGGAACGCATACAGAAACTCAACCAGTCACTACTACAGCGTACCGCTGAACTGGAATTCGCTAACAGGGAGCTTGAAGCTTTCAGCTATTCAGTTTCGCATGACCTGCGATCTCCCCTCCGCAGTATTGACGGCTTCAGCCAGGCTCTTCTGGAAGATTATTCAGCATTACTTGATGACCAGGGTAAAGATTGTCTCCGCAGGATCCGACAGTCCAGTCAGCTAATGTCGGAATTGATTGATGATCTTCTCAGTTTATCCCGTGCTACAATGACAGAGCTTCATCTGGAAACTATTAATCTCAGTGAAACAGCGGAACAGATCGCCGCCCATCTACAGAGCGAAGATCCTGCCCGGCAGGTTAAGTGGGTTATTCAATCAGGTTTACAAGCTTCCGGTGATCCACGACTGGTACACCAGCTTCTGGAAAACCTCCTGAGCAATGCCTTCAAATTTACTGCCAGAACACCCCAGGCACAGATTGAATTCGGTGGCAAAACATTACAAAATGAGATAATTTATTATGTAAAAGACAACGGAGCTGGTTTCGATATGGCTTACTCAGGAAAGCTCTTTAAGCCATTCCAGCGACTTCATTCTTCCTCTGAGTATCCCGGGACAGGTATCGGTCTGGCTCTTGTACAGAGAATCGTAATCCGCCACGGTGGCAGAGTCTGGGCAGAAGCCGAACCGGGAAAAGGTGCCTGTTTCTATTTCACTCTGAAGCCAAACTCTACCGAAATTGAATAATCAGAACCGGAGTACGTTGTGGGAGGATGATTTCCGGAAATGTCTTTGCAAATAGAGAGGGTTAATTACCGCCGTATTCTCCGCTGGGAAATGTAGGGCATTCTATTTATAGTCTTATTCGGTGCGTTGCTTCACTTTACATTTGAACTGAGCGGCGGGTGGTTACCACTTGGTGTAATTTCAGCAGTAAATGAAAGTGTCTGGGAGCACTTAAAGCTCGCCTTCTACCCATCCCTGTTTTTCACCCCGATCGAATATTTCTTTCTCTTTAGACCCGGAAAACCAATTTCGGGTTTCCTGCTTGCCAGGGCTCTGGGCACACTGCTGATGCCGATTATAATAGTAGCTATCTTTTACTCTTATACCTCTTTTACGAGAGAGAGTATTCTGTCCGTCGACCTTTCGTCATTTGTTATCGCAATTGCCGCGGGTCAATTTGTCAGCTACCTTCTTTTACGCAAGCTTGCTTTTCCTGCCTGGGCAGATTTAATCGGGCTGTGCATCTTCTCCGCAGGAATTCTTCTCTTCGCTATCTTCACTTTTTATCCTCCTTATCTCGGTATTTTTCAGGATCCAGAAAGCGGGCAGTATGGCATATGAATGCGCGAAATTATAGCTATATGACCTGCCTGCTTTCGAATCAGGAAAGGGAGCTAGCTGGTTAATATGCCTGCCAGATTGTGATTTACATCACACATAAGTACTACTTATTCGAGGATTTACATATAGTGATTATCGTGCTATATTAACTACAGCGAGTGTTGGATTCCAGTAACTAACGCTCGTTTACTTATCATCCTCCTCTGCGGTCAGCCTACCGTTGCAGCCCGGTAGGCTGACAAATTTTTATCGCCATCATTATTTACTGTGCTTTCAATCACTTATCAGGTACATTAAGAGATATGCTACAATAATACAAAACCAGATAAAGCCTGCAAGGAGGTTCCAGGTGAGCCCGGAAATCAGTCTCAGCCGTGAACTAGGATATCTGCGTACAGGTCTTGCCGTTCCTGAACTGCGTGTAGCCGATGTAGATCACAATATCAGATCGATTCTGAACGTGGTTAAACAGGCCTGCGACGAGAATATCCAGGTTCTGGCATTCCCCGAGATGTCAATCACTGGTTATGTTCTGGGCGACCTTGTTCAGCAGTCTGCACTCCTCAACAAAGCCAGACAGGGTCTGCAGACTCTTTTAGCGGAAACCAGCAAAATCCCCATGATAATCATTGTTGGCATGCCAATGCTTGTTGAATTAAAGGTGTATAACTGTGCGGTAGTTATGAATTCGGGGAAAATCCTGGGAGTTATCCCCAAAACATACCTGCCTAATTACAAGGAATTCTATGATGAACGATGGTTTGAAACCGGCTCAAAGACCCGTACTAATTCACTTAACCTGGCAGGGCAAGAAACCCCTTTTGGCAACGACCTGCTGTTTAAGATAAACGGTCTCGAATCTGCAATCCTGGGCATCGAAATCTGCGAAGATCTCTGGATACCGCTCGCTCCTCACGAATATCAGGCTCTGGCAGGAGCCACCATTCTGATCAATCTTTCTGCCAGCAACGAAGTACTCGGGAAAGCCGAATGGCGCCGCACCATGGTCGCCTCGGAATCAGGACGCTGTCTGGCAGCCTATTGCTATACTGGTTGTGGCATCGGCGAGTCTTCCAACGATATGGTATTCGGAGGTCATGCCATTATCGCCGAAAATGGCACCATTTACAATGAATCGCAACGATTTTCCAGGGAATCACGTTTGATTTACTCAGATATTGATCTGGATAAACTGGCATTTGAACGCCGGACGGTAACCAGCTTTCAAAGTGCTTCTAACAATGTAAAGTCATTCAGAGTAATTGAATCTGAAGTCATGGATCCTCCGGCGCTGAAATTACATCGCTATATTGATCCGCATCCCTTTGTGCCTTCAGATCCCGCCCAGAGGACAGCCAGGTGCCGAGAAATCTTTTCCATGCAGGTAGCAGCATTGGCAGAAAAATTAACCGGCTCCGGACTTGAACATGTAGTGCTGGGAGTGTCAGGTGGACTTGATTCTACGCTGGCACTGCTGGCAGCGGTAAAAACCATGGACTTTCTCAATTTACCGCGCACTAACGTGCACGCCTTTACTCTGCCCGGTTTCGGCACCACTCGCCGCACCAGGAATAATGCCACCAGGCTCAGTCAATCTTTAGGTGTCAGCTTTGAGGAGGTCAGCATCGTCCGCACCTGCACATCTTACCTGAAAGACCTCGGGCACGAAGGTAATACTGACGTGGTTTTTGAAAACGCCCAGGCGCGTTACCGCACTGGCTTTTTGTTCAACAAAGCCAATGAATACAAAGCCATTATGCTCGGCACCGGTGATTTAACCGAGGTAGCACTGGGCTGGAGCACCTTTGCTGGAGACCAGGTGTCCCATTACCACATTAACGTTTCCGTGCCTAAAACCCTTGTTCGTTACCTTGTACGCTGGGTAGCAGATGAAGAAATGGCATCTTCACCCGCTCAAAAAGTGCTCTATGATATCCTGGCAACCCCTATTTCGCCGGAACTGTTACCCCCGAAAAAGGGCAGAATCATCCAGAAAAGTGAAGATATAATCGGTCCTGTGGAATTGGCGGATTTCTATCTTTATCCGTTCATCCGCTTTGGTATCAGACCTGGCAAAATCCTTTTCGTAGCCAGCGAAGTTAATAAACGCGGGCTTTTTGACCGATCTTATACTCTTGATGAACTTTATCAATGGTTGAAGAGTTTTATCACCAGGTTTTTCAATAACCAGTTCAAAAGGACCTGCATGCCTGAAGGCCCCAAAGTAGGTACGGTAAGCCTTTCACCACGCAGTGACTGGCGGATGCCTTCCGATGCCTCTCCCAGATTGTGGTTAGAAGATCTGGAGGAGATGTATCGGAAATTAAAGGATTAAATGATATATCCCTCTTGCTTTTACAGTAACTTCCAATTCACTGGTCAGTGTGTCCGGATTAATGTGAAAAATTAGCTGTTGCTCCTGTAATAGATAGCCTCCTTCCTTATCAAATACTGCACCTTAAGTCTTGTTAAAGATAATATCTTTGGTCTTCATCAGCCAATTCCCTTATACCACATTAACTGCCGACCGGTGTAACCTGCCCTCAGTTTACCATATCTTCACCCCGCAAATTCTAAATAAATGCTTAAGATTTTCTTAATAATTACTTTAGAAGAACTTACTGCCATTTATGATTCAAATCATAGAAGGTGTTTTTTCCGTATTTTAGAATGAATCATAGATAAAATGATTAAAATAATTTGAAAGGAGTTGCGAATGACAAAAATGTTCTGTTATCAATGCGAACAGGCTATGGGAGGCAAAGCCTGTATAAGGGGTGGAATCTGCGGAAAATCTGCCGAAGTTTCCAATAAACAGGATGAGCTCACCTGCGCCTTGATCGGTTTAGCCAGAGCCAGTCGCGGAAAAACACCTCCTGAATCAACAGATGAACTGGTAATGCAGGCACTTTTTGCAACCTTAACCAACGTAAATTTTGATGCGGCACGTATTGATGAGTATAAAGGTCAGGTGCAGACGGCAAAACAACAGCTCGGGGGATCACCTGACTTTAATATGGCAGATCTCTGGACTGGAGACCCGGATGAAGTATCCATGCGGTCTACATTGCTTTTCGGCTTACGTGGTATGGCAGCTTACGCCTGGCATGCCTGGGTGCTGGGGAAAAAGGACAAAGAGGTTACAGACTGGCTCTACAAAGGATTGTATGAGCTTGGAGAAAAACATTCGATAGAAGAATGGCTGAATTTGATTATGGAATTTGGGCAGATCAACTTAAAATGCATGGCTCTACTGGATGAAGCAAATACCTCTGCCTATGGCCATCCGGTTCCTACCAGAGTTTCCCGAAAAATTGAAAAAGGTCCCTTTATTGTAATCAGCGGTCATGATCTTTACGATTTAAAACAGCTTCTGGAACAGACAGAGGGCAAAGGTATCAATATTTACACTCATGGAGAAATGTTGCCTGCACATGCTTATCCAGGATTGAAAAAATACCCTCACCTGAAAGGCAATTTCGGCACAGCCTGGCAAAACCAGCAAACAGAATTTGATAAAATACCCGGCGCAATAATCTTCACAACTAACTGTCTGATGTTGCCCAGACCTTCTTATGCAGACCGGACTTTTACCACATCTGTTGTCGGTCATCCAGCCCTGAAACATATTCCGGAAAACAATGGACGTAAAGATTTTACGCCGGTAATCGAGAAAGCTCTCGAACTGGGCGGCTGGCAGGAGGAGAAGGTTTTTGCAGGAATTAACGGAGGCACCGAGATGATAACCGGCTTTGCCCGGAATACCGTGTTGGGTGTAGCAGACAAGGTAATCGAAGCCGTTAAATCCGGGGCTATCCGACATTTCTTTCTTGTCGGTGGATGCGATGGAGCCAAACCCGGCAGAAATTACTATACCGAATTTGTTAAAAAGGTTCCTCAGGATACCGTTATACTCACCCTTGCCTGTGGAAAATACCGCTTTAACGACCTGAACCTGGGTGAAATCGGTGGGTTGCCACGACTGATGGATGTTGGGCAATGCAATGATGCCTACTCGGCTATCAAAATCGCGCTGGCTCTTTCAGAAGCGTTTAATGTTGGAGTTAATGATCTACCACTGAGCCTGATCCTCTCCTGGTATGAACAGAAGGCAGTTTGTATCTTGCTCACACTTCTATCGCTCGGAATTAAGAACATCTATCTTGGACCATCACTGCCAGCGTTTATTTCGCCGAACGTGCTGAAGATTCTGGCGGATAAATTCAACATCAAGCCTATCAGCACTCCTGAAGCAGATTTAAAAGCTATCCTGGGATAGTTTACTATCAAAAACAGGGGGGTATGTCAGTAGCTGCCCCCTGTTTATTTTTCTGCCTTAAATTCTTCTATTCATTCTCAAGGAGATCTGTGTAAAATTCTGCTTTATCCAGAAGTAACCTGACCTCTGGTCCACTGACCAGTGGTACCAAGCCGGTAAGCATAAATGCAAATATCTACCAGGTACCAGATTCCAAATCCGCCACCGGTAATCAGCTTTAGCACCCCCCAGCCTGCCTCACCTTTATAGAATCGGTCAATACCTATGATCCCCAGGGCAACACTGAGCAAGAGATAGGTTACCAGATTGCTCCACCATTCAGGGCTACCCGCTTTGATCATTTTCATCTCCTTAATTACTTTTTTAAATTAATTTTTTCCTCTTTTTTCTGGAGAGGAATATCATCATTTGCAAATATTTATGTTAAATATTCTTTCAGATAAAAAGGTCTTCTATGACCGGGAGCTTCCCTGAAAACCTCCGCAACACCTGTCCAGCGCTTCAACCAGTTTTTCGGGTGGGTCTGATTTACAGATAAAATCTACCGCTCCTGATTCCAGTGCAATACGCCTGACCTGAGGACGACTACTTATGATAATCACGGATATAGATGAATTGCTACGGAGAATCCCGGATACCAGCTCTGCCGGTTTGATCCCCGGCAACTCCCACTCCAGCAAAAGAAGATCAGGGTTGACCACTGTTAATAGATGAGCCAGATCATCAGAACCGGTAGCTTCAGCAATATACGCCACATCCCGCTTCTCGGTCAGCAGCAGTTTCAAAGCCGATCTGACCTCCGGATGGCTATCCGCAATCAACACACGCATTCACACACCCCCTGAAGCCAGTAAAATCACACTCAGACCCGTGCTACCTACTTAAATTGCCAGGATACTTTGGAAATTACCCGGTGAATTCCTCTCTGGCAATGGCAACGAGTATGATAGCCACTATTCCCAGCACATTGGAAATAATCAGAGCAGTAATAGATCCCGCCAGTGCCCAGCCCCACCTTCTTCTCTGGGTTGCATAAACCCCGCCAGTAATTGAAATCACTCCCAGAGCCAGTGCCGGTATCCCCATCAGAAAAAAGAGCACAGGCATTAACACAAATGCCCCGCCAAAAACCGTGGAAATGCCAGCAATAACGGAGAATACCAGCACTGCTACCAGACACATTGCTCCCGCAATGATACTTAAGACACCTGCTATCACGGGTCTGGCAGTTTTCTGGGGAAGTTTGTCAATCTGAGCAGACATCCCTATGCCTCCTGTCTTCTCTTAACTACCAGTTTAAAAAGAAATCTCCCCGAACACGCCATGCATTCGGAGAGATTTTAACAGGGTAAACGAATAGTCTCGGACTGGTCACCTGACCAGGTTATGCTTTAAAGCCAGAGCTACAGCTTCTGTTCTGGTGGTCACACCCAGCTTGGAAAGAATATTGCTGACATGGAATTTCACGGTTGACTGGCTGACTATCAGTCTTTCAGCAATCGCATTATTTGGTAATCCCTCTACCATCAAAGCCAGTATCTCTTTTTCACGCTCAGTGAGATCATATGACTGCTCAGCGGGCTTTTTGATTTCCTGGATAAGCACCTGTGCCGCTTCAGGGGAAAGCCTGGGTTGTCCAGCCATTGCCCCTCTTATGGCTACCACCAGATCATCGGCCGAAACGTTCTTGATCAGGTAACTCATAGCACCGGCCTTCAATGCACCCTCCACCATTTCTTTCTCTTTGTAACTTGTGAGTACGATAATACGCATATCAGGCCATTTTTCGTGAATTACCGCAGTAGCCGCTACACCATCCATTTCAGGCATCAACAGGTCCATTAAAACCACATCCGGTTTGTATTTCTCACATAGTTCGATGGCTTCTTTACCATTACTGGCTTCCCCTACAAGTTCCAATCCATCGTAAGAAAGCAGCACCGCCCCAAGCCCGCTTCTAACCACTGCATGATCGTCTACCAGTAACACCCGGATTGGCTTTTCCATTTTACTTCGCCTCCATACCGTTTTTACATCTTACTCTGACTTCAGTGCCGCATCCTGGTTGACTCGATATCGCCAGATCAGCTCCGATTCTCCTGGCTCTTTCCTTCATAATCCCAATTCCCAGACTTTCAGCCTGAACCGCCTCCTGATTAAACCCTTTTCCATTGTCATTAATTATCAATTCAACTCCATCTGAACGACAATTTAATCTGACCCGGGATGAACTGGCTCCGGAGTGTTTGGCAACATTATTCAGAGCCTCCTGCGCAATCCGATACAGAGCAATCTTTGTATCCACAGCTAGCTCACAATGACCGTCCATTTCCACTGTAACAGGTATTCTGGCTCTTCCCGTAATGGATTCCGCTAGTTGCCTGATCAAATCGCTGATTTCTGCATCAGCCAGAGCAGCCGGACGTAGTTCGAGCAATAATGTTCTCATTTCTGCCAGTGCACCGCGGGTAAGCTGACGTATTTCTTCGAGCCGTCTCCGCCCCTCTTCTATATTCTTTTCCCATAATCTGGGAACCACCTCCGCAATTAGACTCGCAGAGAATAGAGTTTGGCTAACTGCATCATGTAAATCACGCGCAAGACGCGTACGCTCTTCAAGGGTAGCTTTTTCCCTCAATTGTTGAGCCATCACTTCTTCCGCTCTTTTCTGCTCGGTCCGATTAATCCCTATGCATAGTATTTCTTTGAGACAGCCTTCTTCGTCATAAATTGGCTGATTGGTCCAGATTACCCAGACCTTTTCTCCATTACTGCGCAAATTTTCATTTTCATTATGCAGATATTTTTCAGGATGACTGACCAGATAATCTATCATTGCCCGCAGATCGTTTCCTGCTGAATCTATTGGCGGTACGATGGTTCCAATTACATTCTTCCCCAGAATTTCTGTTTCACGGTAGCCAAAGAAATCAAGTGCGTATTTGTTCATAAAAATAACGTTTCCACCAGGATCCATTTCAAGAATGATACTGTTAGCATTTTCAATTAAATGCCTGTACTTGGATTCACTTCGGCGAAGGGCTTCCTGAGTCTTTTGATGCTCTTCTATCTCCTGTAATAGAAGTGCATTTGATAGTCTGAGTTCGGCTGTCCTCTGCTCAACCCTTAGCTCTAATTCTTCATGCGCTTTTTTTAATTCTTCTTCGGCGTTCTTCCGCTCCGTAACGTCGAGCAACTGTCCTATAGTCTGGACATCGCCACCAGATCCTCTGTAAATCGCCGAACTCAGTTCTGCACATCTTTTTTGCCCGTCTCGGCGAAAGAAACAAAATTCATATCTCGAGGGTAAATTTTCTCCCCTTTGCCTGCGTATGTAGCGATCGGATACCAGCTTCCGGCTTTCATCATCGAGAAACCTGCGGAAATCACTACCAACAATTTCTGCCTGAGAGTAACCCAGAATCTCTGCTA
>Ga0101944_10006534_pt1 | contig 12313 bp, 10 predicted proteins | sample DewCreD2012metaG_FD_75245 | JGI IMG/M metagenome (GOLD analysis project Ga0101944, IMG submission 75245) | Hot spring sediment bacterial and archeal communities from British Columbia, Canada, to study Microbial Dark Matter (Phase II) - Dewar... ... | reverse complement strand
GTCCTGCTCATTGTTCGACGAAATGGGACGGATGCCGCTGCCGTCGGGGCGGCAGCGATAGAGGATCGCCACCTGCGTGAGCCAACAGTTGACCCAGCGGCGCCCGCGGCTGGAGACGAAGACGATGTCCCCGTCGGGCAAGTAGGTAGGCTCAAAATCGTCCCACGGACCGCTCGTAATCTGGCGCAATCCGGTCCCGTCGGAGTTGATTTCGTAAAGGTGGTAGTATTCTGTTCCGCCCTTGCGGTAAGCGAACAAGATCTTCTTTCCGTCGTAGTGGACCTGAGGATCGCGGACGCCTCCGCGCGGATCGTCCAGAATGGCGGTGACTTTGCCGCTGCGGAGGTTCAGCTTGCACAGCTTGCCTCCTTCCGCGTACGCCTTCCGGTCCCGGTCGTGGGCGTAGTACCCGAAGTTGGCGTACCAGTGCCCATCGGCGCTCGGGCTGCCCGGATAGCGGACGGCAAATACGATCTCCTCAACCTGGGAAAGAGGACCGGCCATGGCAGCCTCATACAAGGCGCGGTTGACCGGCGGGGGCGGCAACTTCGGCTGAGCGAATGCCGCGGCCGCGGCCACAACAATCCATACGGCTCCGGCGCGATACATGAACTACATTCTATGCGAGCCGCGCGCTACCAGGGTTTGACCAGCAGCGCCGGGTCGAAATCCGCCCGGCTCAACGCGGCTTTCGCCGATCCGCGGTTGATGATCAGGAGAGTGGACCCCGGCTTCGCGGGCGACTTCACCTCAATCTGACTGGCCGACCACAAACCTTTGTGTTGCCGCAGACCGTAATAGATGAACTCCTTGGACGCGCCCGTGGCGCGCACGGTCTTCAGCACCCGCACGGGATAGAGGATCTCCTGGTCCAGCCACGCGGTCACGGCGGCGTAATGCGAGCGGTCCGCTGGACCCGGCTCGCTCCGCACTACATAGCATTGCCGCGCTCCGTATTTTTCCTCCTTCAACAAAGTCTGCCGGCTCCACAGGAAGTGGCTCTCCATCAAATCTTCAAAAGACAGATGCGAACCGAGCAGTTCTTCATTCCACCGGTCAAAAACCATCTCCTGAGCGGCGCGGTCCTTCGGGCGCGCCACCCGGATGGACGCACGCCCGGAAGCTGAGATGTCGAGCAACAGCCGGACTCGCTCAGCGGCGGGCTCCGTTACTTCACAAAAGAAGCGGATCTCTCCCCCGAAGGACTTGGCCCGCATGGCCACCTGGTGCGGCTTGCGTTCTCCGCCTGCTCCGACCACCACCACCCGCCCGCTGGCGCGGAGATCCGTCGCCTTGCGCGCTTCGCGGATTTGGGACACGATGGCCGCGGCCGTAGGCCTTCCGCTCTCTCCGGCGAAGGTAGCGGCGGCCAGAATCAGGATCGTTCCGGCACAAAAGATTCGCATATCCGCCCATCCCGGAAGGTAATGCACCGCCGGGCGCGGCGCGCCACTTCCTCTTCGTGCGTCACCACAATCATGGTAGTGTTCCGGCGCGCTTGAATCGCAGCCAGCAAATCCAGAATCTTCAGCGAATTCTCGGTATCCAGATTGCCGGTTGGTTCGTCCGCCAACAGAATCTCAGGGTTATTCGCAAGACTGCGGGCGACAGCCACCCTTTGCCGCTCGCCCGCCGACAATTGGGCTGGGTACTGATGCAGCCGGCCGTCAAGCCCCATCTCGGCGAGCAGCGCTTCCGCCCGGCTGCGCCGCTCCGAGGCGCTCGCCCGGGTTTCCATCATGGGGATCTGAACATTTTCGAGAGCGGTCAGCGTCGGCAGAAGGTGGAACGCTTGAAACACGAAGCCCACACAACGGGAGCGATAGAGGTCCACGTCGAAAGGATGGGCGAGAATCTGTCCGCGAAAGCGCACTTCTCCTCCCGTGGGGCTATCCAGCCCTCCCAGCAGGTGTAGCAAGGTCGACTTGCCGCTTCCGCTCGGACCTCGCACGGCGACGAATTCGCCCTCCCGCACCTGCAAATCCACTCCGCGCAGCGCTTGAATGCGGCCGTCGTCGTAATATTTCGTCAGGGCGCGCGTTTCCAAAACCCACTCACTCATGGCGCAGAGCCTCCACCGGGGACAAGCGCGCTCCGCGGTATGCAGGCAGGAAGCCGGCTGCCAACCCAATGCCGATCGCCAAAATGATCGCTTGCAGCGCCTCCCCGACCGGAATGGAAGACTGGGCGATGTTGGCTGTGGCGCGGATGGACGCCAGCGAGTGCAACGCCAGCCACCCTCCTGCGATCCCCAAAACGCCTCCGGCGCAGCCGAGCATGGCAGCCTCGAGGAGAATCAGTCTCATGATGCGCCCGCAGCGCCATCCCAAGGCGCGAAGCACCCCGATTTCCCGCGTCCGCTCAAATACGCTCATGGCCATGGTATTGGCGATGCCCAGAGCTCCGATGAACAGCGCGATGGCGGAGGTTCCCCAGGCGGTGGCGCGCGCCAGCACCACCACCTGGTGATTCCGCGCCATGTCGCCCGCCGGCACGGCTCGCAAGCCGGGGAAATCCGCCTCGATGCGCAGGCGGGCGCGCCGCACCTCTTCCGGCGCCGGCTGCGAAGCGCCTCGCGAGCGAACCCGCACCCGGAAGGAAGTCACCTTGTCGCCCAAATCCGACAGGCGCTGCAACTGCCGCAAAGGCATCACCGCTCCGCCGGTTTCAATCGCCGAGCGCCCGCGGAAAACCGCCACCACCTCAAACGGCGTCCCTTGGATTTCGACAGTGTCGCCGGTCTTTTTCGACAGGCTCTCAGCCAGCACCTCTCCCAGCATGATTTCCGCAGCCTCGCCACGGAAGCGCCGCCCGCTGAGAATGACGATGGCGTCGAGGTCGAAAGAATCGTCCAGCCAGCCGTAGATCACCGCGTTGATCTCCGGCGTCAGATCCATGATGTTCATGACGTTGGGAACCGCGTCCGCCACCTCGGGCAGCGAGCGCAGTTGCGCGCCGAGCGAGGCATCCAGAGAAGTATTGAGAAACGTTCCGCGCACCACCACCAAGTCCGTGCCGGAGCCTTCGTAAATCTTCAGCCATTCCTGCTCGAAGGAACGTGAGAAACCCACCAAAGCGACGAAAGCGGTGATCCCCAAAGCGACGCCGCACAAAGTTAATGCAGTGCGCAACCTCCGCCGAAGGATATTCTTAAGAGCGAAGCCCATGAACGAGAGATGTCGCGCGGCGGCCAAGCCGCTCAGTATAACAGATGACGCCACGATTACGGCAGAGCCGCTATGACAGCGTCCGAAACGCAATTGATGGCCGTCATCGCAGCTATCGTGGTGACGGGAACGTTTGTTTTCCGCCAGGATCTTCGCAAGAATACACTCGTGTTTCTCCTGGGCGCGGGCGCAGGCTATGTTTTTCAGATCCCGCTCGGCGCAGCCCTGAACCGCTACACCCCCAACATCACGCTGTATGTAGGCTACGTCAGCGTGGCGGTGATGCTGGCCTGGGGCATGGGGCTGGTGGGGGTGTGGGCGGTCCACTGCTGGCTGGCGCGCTTGTTCCGCTGCCGGCACAGTCTGCCGCTTTATCTGCTCTCCGGCGTGCCGGTGGTGTTCATTGTCGAAACCATCGGTTCGAACGTCATCGCCATGAAGCTGCACAATCACCAGCAGTACGCTTCGCTGGCGCCGGCTCTGAACGCCATGCACGCTCCGGCGTGGCTTTACGCGTACTACGTGGCGGCGGCGATCCTTTTCTATCTGGCGCTGCGGCGGTTGGGATTGCATACGGATGATTGGCGGCGTGCGCCGGCGCGCCGGTGGGTCAAGAATGCCATCTTGGCTGCTTCCAGCTTAGAACTGCGGCAAAGATAGTCCCGGCTGTCAGGTGTTTCCTGTGGGCGATTTAGGTAATCCCCCTCTATGACCACTGGCCCGAAACACTCTACACTGGTCCCGCGAGTGAGGAAGTTCTAAAGCGGATCACCCGGTCCGGTTCCAAATTGGAACCAGATGTTCCAATTTGGGATGCAGTTTGGGACAGATCCCCTGAATTGGGGAGTGGCCCCTCCTCCCAAAGGGGGTATCGGGTTGCGGAACTCGTTCCGCTTCAGTCTTCTATCGGTCGAAATGGAAAAGTCTTTAATTTGTTGATCTCAGAGGCGCTATGCTGCCATTGGCGAAGACAGTAGGTCCGTCGTTGAAACGCTCCGGAAAGTTTGGCCCCCGCATTGCCTTTGAAAGGACGCCGGCCGGTCCAAGCCGGCGCGAAGAACCCGGCGGGGCCGGGGAACATCACGAAAACGAAGAGCGAGAGCCCGACATGTCTGCTATCAGTGTCTCAGCCAGCCCGCAGGATCGTATGGCGAGGCGGGATCAGATTATCCTGGAGCATCTACCGCTGGTGAAGGTGATCGCGTTGCGAGTGCATGAAAACCTGCCGGTTCATGTGGATTTGGATGACTTGGTCCATGCGGGCGTGCTAGGCCTGTTCGACGCCGTGGATAAGTTCGACCCCAGCAAGCAGGTGCAATTTTCCAGCTACGCCAAGCACCGCATCAAGGGCGCTATCCTGGACAGCCTGCGGCAGCTAGATTGGGCCTCAAGAGATCTGCGGCGCCGTCACAAGCAGGTGGAAGCGGCTACGCGCGATTTGGCTAGCGAACTGCACCGCGCCCCGACAGAAGCGGAAATCGCGGAGCGATTGGGCGTAGAGGTGGACCGTTGGCGTCAAATGGCGCGCGACCTGCGCAATGTCGGCTTAATATCGGCGTCCACGCGCTCCACCGATCACCCCGACTTGCCCGCGCCGGACTTTCCCAGCGGCCCAGACACCCAGCCGGACTCGATGTGCGCGCGCGAGGAGTTGCGGCAGGCGCTTGGCCAAGCCATGAAGGCGTTGCCGGAACGTTATCAGAAAGTGGTCGTGCTGTACTACACGAACGAGCTGACGATGAAGGAAATCGGCGGCATGCTCGGCATCAACGAGAGCCGTGTTTCCCAAATCCACAAGGCGGCGCTGGAGAAAATGGCGGCCGCGTTACAACAGGCGGGCATCCATTCCGCCCAGGCTTTTTGAGCTTCCTCCTCAAGGCGGCGATTCCGTCTTGTGCTCCCCTCGCGGGTTTGAGCCTCGGCGCGCTCAAACCCGCGAGGCCATCCTTTCGGCCCTAGCGCAAATCGATCCAGTAGGGCATGGCGCGCATCACGCCGCCGCTCGCCCACAGCCGCGGATCGAAGCCGAGCAACGCCTCCTTCAGCCGCGCCTCCACGGAAGACTCAAACGAAGCCTCCATGCTCTTGGCGAAAAGCCGCTCGAAAACGCTCTTTTTCGGCGGATAGACGACCAGGCGGATCTTTTCGTCCTTGCCTATTTTCGCCTTCGCCCGGACCAGTTCGATGGCCCTGTCCATGCCCCCCAACTCGTCCACCAAGCCGTTCTGCTTAGCCTGCGTTCCCATCCATACCCTCCCTTGCGCCAGCGGCTCGATTTCCTCCACCTTGCGCTTTCGGCTCTCGGCTACGCGCGCCAAAAAGCCCTGATACATGGCATCCATGGCTTCGCGCAGCTTGGCCCGCCCCTCTTGGGAAAGCGGGCGGTAGTCTGAGTCCACGTCGGCGAATTTGCCGCGAGTCAGTATTTCCTTCTGAACGCCCAGTTTGTCGTACAAGCCCTTCAAGTTAAGCTTGCCGTAGATCACGCCGATGGAGCCGGTCAGCGTGTGCGGGTAGGCGACGATCGCATCTCCCGTACTAGCGATGTAGTAGCCGCCAGAAGCAGCTACGTCCGACATCGAAACCACCAGCGGCTTCTTCTGGCTCAGCAGCCGCACCTCGCGCAGGATCTCGTCGGATGCGACGCCGTCGCCTCCGGGCGAATCGATGCGCAGGATGACCCCGGAAATCGAAGCGTCGGAGGCGAGCTTTCGAAGCAGCCTCGAAAAACTGACCGAGAGGATCGGATCGTCGCCCTCGCCACGCAGGATCGTGCCGTCCGCCACGAGCAGCGCGATCCGCTTTTTTCCCTCCCCCGGTCCCGCGGCTTTCACGTAGTCCCGAAAGCCGATGCGCTTCAATTCCTTCTGATTCAGCCGGCTCCGCAGTTCGCCGAGCACTTCGTCTTCATATTTCAGTTCGTCGATCAGTCCGGCGTCCTTGGCTGCCGTCGCCAGGAACGGACCCCGGTCGATCAGTTTCCGCACCTCGTCCGCCGGCCGCTTCCGCCCTTCGGAGATGGCCTGAATCAATCCGCCGAAAACGTGGTCGAGGATCGAGTTCAGCACTTCCCGCGATTCGGGGGTGAGCTGATTCCGGGTAAACATATCTCCGGCGTCTTTGTACTTGCCCGCGTGTTCGATTTCGGCTTGGATTCCCAACTTGTCGAGGGTGTTCTTCAGGAACAAGGCTTCGGCGCGTAACCCTTTAAGGTCAAGGTAATCCTCACGGCTCATGTAGATCTTGTCCGCAGCCGTGGCGAGGTAGTAATCGCGTGTGCCGGGCATGCTCAGCCAGGCGATAACCGGCTTGCCGCTCTTGCGGAACTTGAGCACTCCCTGCCGGATTTCGTCCAGCTTCGCCCAGCCCGCCGCCGGACGCCTGGGCATAAGCAGCAACGCCTTGACGCGGGGGTCCGCGGCCGCCCGGTCCAGCGCCGTCCAGATTTCGTGCATCGCCGGCGGCGCCTGCTCTTCGTAAAACGGCAACGGAATCTCCATCCCCGGCTTTTCGCTGATCGATCCTTGGAGCTTCAAGACCAGTGTCGAGCCGTCGGCGATCGCCGGTTTCGACGCGCCCAAACGCGCCAGCGCCAAAATCACCAACAGCCCCGTAACCGCCGCGAGCGCCAAGCCCGTGATCAAGCCAATGAGGAATTTCTTCATGCCGGTATCAGCCCTTCACGCCTTCCAGGATCAGGTCCACGCGGCGGCTGACTTCCTTGAGGTAAGCCGCGTCTCCGGCAGGCAATTCCACGGTCGCAGTCCCGCGGAAATTCACCTCGCCGAGCGCCTTATGGACCTCAATCCAGTCCACGTCGCCCTCCCGCAAGGGCGTCCACTCCACCTGCCCCTTGCGGTAACGGAAGTCCTTGAGATGCACAGCGGCGATGCGCTTGTTCAGCACCCGGATCCAGTCTTCGGGAAAACCATAGAACATCATATTGCCGACATCCAGATACGCCTGCACCCAGGGGCTTCGAAATTCGTCCACGTAACGAGCCATTTCGAGCGGGCTGAGCAAGAATTTGTTCCATACCTCTTCGATGGCGATGACGACCTTCAGTTTCTCCGCCAGGGGGATCACCTTTCGAATCTGAGCCTGCGAGCGTTTCCACGCCTCTTCGTAGTAACTGAACTTGGGACTCACCACCGCCGGAACCAGCAGAACAATGCCGGCGCCCCAGAAGTGGGCGTTTTTCAGGCTTGTTTCCATCCCCTCCATGCCTTTCTTAACCACTTCAGGGTCTGGGGAATTGAGCGGAAACTGCCAGTGGGCCATATTCATGACGGAGTGGATCTTGAGGCCGGCTTTTTCGGCGCCCTTCTTGATTGCCTCCGCCTCGTTCGGGTCGGTCACGGTGCGGCATTCCAGGTCCTCAAAGCCCGCGTCGCGGGCGACTTTGAGACGGTCCTCGAGCGGGAGGTCCTTCGGCAGCATGGAGATGAGGACGCCTTTGCGGATGGTTCGCTTCGCAGCACCCGGCGCAGCGGCGGCAGCCAACCCTGCCACGACAAATTCTCTTCGATTCATGTTTCCCCCTTGATCAAACAAAACGGATTCCTAGTTCCGCGGCCACCTTTTGGATGTGCCTCTTGCCCTCTTCGTATTCTTCCGCCGTCTTCAGGTGCTCCATCATCAGCGGAACGTCCGCCTGTAGCTTGGCCAGTTCGCGCAGGTAAGGACGGTAGTCGATGGAGCCTCGTCCGGGCACAACCTCGACGAAATGGAGATTCATCTCCGGCACCCACTCCAGATCCTTGGCATGGCACGAGACGATCCAAGGTCCCAGCTTCCGGAAGCACTCCTCGGTGAAGGCGGCGTTGTTATAAAACCGCTCAGGGCTGTTGATTCCATTACAAATGTCGATATGCACAGCGAACGCCTTGCGGTCGACTGCTTTGATCAGGCGCAGGTAGGAGTCCGGCCCGTCGGGAACCGCCCAGCCCATCATCTCGATGGCAAACCTGGTGCGCTTGGGCTTGACTTGGTCGATGAGCTTGCGGCAGTTCTCCACCGTGGCGTCGAAAAATTCCTTCGAAAAGTTCTTCGGGTGCGGACCGTACCAGACCTTCGGGTTATAAGATCCCGCGATGTCCACGCAACAGCGGGCGCCGATCTCTTCAGCCAAAGCCAGCCTTTCGGCCACGTAGTTGTAGTTGGCCTTCCGGGTTTCGGGATTGGGATCGAGGAGATTCCGCCAAGCGCCGACCTCGGCGATGATGACGTTTTCGGCGGCGTACGCCTTCTCAAAAGCGCGTATGCGGCCGGTGTCTTGCAGCTTGACGTTAGGGCAGTAAGCCGCTGCGTAACCCAGGCGGCGGTGTTCGCGAGCCAGTTCCGCCGGGTCGGCGCTCTTGAGGAACACGGGACCGCCCAGCCGTACCGGGCGCAATGAGGCCCCCGCGGACAGCGTCCCAAGCGGCAGGCTGGCGAGGACTTGACGGCGGGATGGTAGGAGAGCCACGAAGAGATTCTAGCAATCCCGCGGGATGAAAAACGGGCGGCGTGACTGTGGCGCTCCGCCGCCCCGCGGCGCTGTCAGACGAGGTTGGGGATCTTGATGATCTTTTTCTGGATGGCGTACTGGACCAATTGCGCCTTATTATGGATATCCAACTTACGCATCAGGTTGAACTTATGCGCTTCCACGGTCTTGACGCTGAGGTTGAGGTCGCAGGCGATTTCCTTGACCGAATTCCCCTCGGCGAGCATCTTCAGGATTTCGCGCTCGCGGGTGGTGAGCGTCGCAAAGCGCGGCAGGCGGTTGGCTGACTTGATACGGGTTCGGAAGTCGTCCACCAGTTGCGAGAGCATACGGGGGCTCAGGTAGCTGCCGCCCCGGCACACGTCGCGCACGGCGGAGACCAACTGAGCCGCCGGACTGTCCTTCAGGACGTAACCGCTTGCGCCCACCTCCATTCCTTCCACCAAGTAGTCCTCGTCGTCGTACATGGTCAGGAACAGCACGCGGGTTTCCGGGCGGTTTTTCTTAATCTGGCGCGTGGCTTCGAAGCTGCTGATCCCGGGCATGCCGATGTCCATCAGCACCACATCTGGGCGCACCTCGCCTGCCTTGTCAATGGCGTCTCCTCCGTTGGAGGCTTCGCCGACCACCTCCATGTCCGCTTCCGCTGAAAGCAACGTCTTGATACCCTGACGGAACAGCGTGTGATCGTCTGCCAGTAGAATTCGTATCTTGGCCATAATTTCGCCTGTGCTCTAAAGATTTCGTTCTCAAGCCTGTAGGGCGCACATCTTGCCCTCTGCCGCACTCTCCCGCGGCAGCGGGAGTTCAATCCTGATCCGAGTTCCTTGGGGGCCCTTCCCCAAGGGCCCCGCCGGGTGGCTCACCAAGTGGAAACTCCCGCCGAGAAGAGCCACTCGCTCTCGCATCCCGGCTATCCCAAAGGAGTTCTGCTTACCGAATGCCGGCTCCACCTGGAAGCCAACTCCGTTGTCCTCCACCTGCAACCGCAATACACCATCGGCGGAACTAAGAAAAACATTTACGGCCGATGCGGAAGAATGCTTAACAATGTTGTTGAAACACTCCTGGACCAGCCGGTACACCATGATTTCGGTCTTCTTCGGCAGGTGCGCTAATCGTCCCATTTGCAGCCGCACGCGGGCGGGATGCACCTGATGGAACTGCGCCACCAATTGCCGGATGGCCGCCGCCAACCCGAATTGCTCCAACACAGACGGGCTGAGCGCCTTGATCAGCCGCCGGATTTCCACAATCGTCTTCTCGGTGACCTCGCGGACGCGGGACAGTTTCTCTTTCAGCTCCGGGGTGGTGGAGCAGGACTGTTCCATCACCTCCAACGCCAGCCGGATGCACAACAACGACTGTCCGGCTTCATCATGCAGTTCCCGGCTGATGCGCTGCCGCTCCACTTCTTCGACGTGCAGCATATGCTCGCCCAGCTTCCGGATCTGGTCCTCCCGCTGCGCCAAGTCGTCGATCAAGCGGGCTCTTTCGGCTGCCGACACGCACCGTTCCGCTGCGCCGGCGAGCAACTCCATTTCCCGCGGCAGCCAGTCGTAGGGCTTGTCAAAGGCGAACTGCATCACGCCGGCCAACCTTCCGTTCTCCGACAGCGGCAATGACCAGCAGTGCCGGTAGCGTTTTGCCCAGGCGGGATCCAGCGCCAGCTTAGACAAGGTATCGCCTGCCTCCGACCGCGGCCGGTTTAGAGCCTGCTGCCGGCGGCGGGACACAACCACCGGCGCCGGAGCGGCTATCCGCCCGTTTCGCGCCGCTGAAGCCCCGCATTCCCACCTTTCATGAACTGCGCGCCAAAACCAAAGATGCGCTTCTTCCGCCCGGCTGAATCGCAGTAACGCCGCCAGATACCGGTTCAATAGCTCGGCGAAGCTCCCGGACTCCGTCTCCGCCCGGTACAGCTCATAGAATGTTTCGGTTTCCGACTCGCGCACTTGATAGAACGCGTTGTTCAGCGTAAGGGCAGTGGAGGTATGCAACCGGTCCCGGACCTTCTGCCATTCGAATCCAGCCTCCACCCGCTCGTCCAGAACACGGTTGTACGCCGCCAGCATCTGCGTCACTTCATTGGGGGACAAGTTAAACTTGGCGAGGCGTCTCGCGTTGTACTCGACTTGCTCGAAGAAGTCCTCCGGCTGTTTGCCGCCGGCCAGCATCCGCGCCGCCTCCCCGGTGGTGATCGCCAGTAGAGCTTTTTGCGCTTTCTGATGAAACAGCCGGGAACGCATTTCCGCCCTCAAGCGCCGGTCCGCGGCGGCGGCATGGGGCAACGTCTTGTGCGCGAACCACTCCAAATCCTTCCGCGGCCACTGCCCCATAATGTCGAGGGCGCCAGTCAGCCGCAGGTTGGCGTCAGCTTTCCTCACTTCCCTACATATCGTTCCGTTAAGGGAAACACTTTAGACCAGCCGCAGGACTTGTGACCTAAAGGCCCCCACCCCGTTCACCGAATGGCTTTGTAAGTCGTTCATCGGCGCTCCGAAGGTGCTATTTGTGGTACCCGGAGGTGTAAGACGTGGTTCGAAGGTTCTTCCGGCGCTCTTCCTTTCTTTTCCTCGGAACCCTGCTGATCACTGGGGACGCGCTCGCACAGGCGCCCCAAGCGGTCATCCGGGGAACCCTGACCGACGAGAGCGGAGCGGTCATCCCAGGCGTCCGCATCGCGGCCCGAAGAACGGACACGGGAATCAGCCGGACCGCCGAGACCGGCGCCGACGGCAGTTACTACCTGCCCTATCTGGCGCCCGGCGTTTACGCGGTCACGGCGGAGCGGGAGGGTTTTCAGAAAGCCGTCACGCCTCGGGTGGAACTGACCGTGAATCAGGTCGCCACCGTCGACATGGTTCTGCGGGTCGGCGCGATCACTCAGGAAGTCACAGTCGAAGCCAGGGGCGTGGGCGTCGAAAAAGAGAGCGGCGCTTTGGGAACGGTGATCGACAACCGCGAGATAGAAAGTCTTCCCCTGCTGGGGCGCAACCCTTACGCGCTGGTGGAATTGGCGCCGGGAGTGCGGACCAGCGCCCGGTGGAATGAACTCGCGGTGGATGAAACCAGCCAGGCGGTGGTCTCGGTTAACGGCGCGCGGGGGAATCAGAGCGAGTTCCTGCTCGACGGGGCGCCCAATTCCAACCCCATTCGTAACAACCCGGTGGTGATACCCAGCGTCGCCGCCGTTCAAGAGTTCAAAGTGGAGACCAACTCCTTCAGCGCCGAATTCGGGCGCGCGGCGGGCGGCGTCATCAACGTCGTGACGCGGTCGGGAACCAACCAGATGCGTGGAGAAATCTACGAGTTCTTCCGCAATGATGTGTTCGACGCCAGCGACTTTTTCGCCAACCGCGCAGGGGCGGACCGCCCCATCCTCCGGTACAACCAGTTCGGCGGCTCCTTGGGCGGGCCGGTCCGCAAGAACCGGGCCTTCTTCTTCGCCAACTACGAGGGCGTGCGCACCCGCCAGGGGCTGACGTTTCTCTCCACCGTGCCATCCCTCCCGCAGCGCGAGGGCGACTTCAGCCAGACGTACTACCGCGCCACGCAACTGATCGTCATGTATGATCCAGCCACCACGCGCCCGGATCCGCGCACCCCGGGCCGCTCGATCCGCGATCCGTTCCCCGGCAACCGCATTCCCGCCGAG
>Ga0101944_10006531_pt1 | contig 12319 bp, 8 predicted proteins | sample DewCreD2012metaG_FD_75245 | JGI IMG/M metagenome (GOLD analysis project Ga0101944, IMG submission 75245) | Hot spring sediment bacterial and archeal communities from British Columbia, Canada, to study Microbial Dark Matter (Phase II) - Dewar... ... | reverse complement strand
GATGACCCCGACCAGCCCGGTTATTTTAGCACATACTGAATTGTCCGTGGACAGACAGAATTTTTTTTACCCATATACCCCTGCCTGTTTCAATGAATCTGCAATTTCTTTTAGATTAAGCTGTGTGAGCTTCTCTATGGTCGGCACCCCGTTTTTATCCCAGCCGCGCAGACGATAGTATTCATCCAGCATTCGTTCCCACTGCTCGGGATCAATCAGTTCACCCTTATATTTCCCGTTCGGAACCGGCTCTCGCGCCCATTTGCCCATGAGATGATCGTCCTTCCGTCCCATGCCTTCACGGCACGAAAATGCCCGTTCAACATTGAACACCCGCTCGCCAATAGTTAGCATTTGCGGTTCATCAAGTTTTATCCCCGAGGCAAAGTAATAAAGCTCAGCAAGATGGTCATATTTAAACTCTTTTGTTCCCGTCCCCAGACCCAACAGGAAACGGCACAATTCAAAAAGATCCGGCAAGATTGAAATATTTTGATAATAAATGAGCGGCCCTGCTTTATTATACGAAACGGGATTGAGAACTTCAGCAGAGCCGAATTTTGCATCGGCCTGTTCAGGCGTCATCACGGGAAAGGCAGGAAATTCAACGGGCACCAGCGCCCGCAGATGATCCGCGCCGCGTGTAGCTGTGGCAAAGCCCAGAGAAGTTCCTTTGAGCATACGGCTATCCACTCCGGCCATGACCATACCTTTGCAGTGGCTGACATATTTTTCCGCTTCCTTTCCAAATTTTGGAGCAGCACGCACAATGCCCTCGGCAAAAAGTTCACCCACCCCCTCGCGATAGGCTATCTTTTCCATCAAATGCATCATTGCTTCATAGTTTCCCCAGGTAAGCTCAAGCCCGTCGAGGTCCTCTGCTGAGACAATGCCCTTCTCATACCACTCCATTGCCACTGCCGCTGCCTGGCCGAATTCAATCAGATCAATGCCATACTGATTACCCATATTGTTCATCTTAAAAATGGAATCAACATTGGCATTGCCGCATACCGGCCCCAGCGGAGTAAACGCACCCTCTTCAATCTTGTTGCCCCACTCGCCGGCAAACGGGCCGTCGGGGACTTCAAATTTCTTCCCGCAGCCAATTGGACATCTGAAACAAGGCTTATTTGCCTTGTAATACCGCGCCGCAACCTTCAGCGGTTCAAAATTATCAATGCCTTCAAAACCGCCGGTCTGCTGAAAATTTCTGACTGCAAGGAACCCGGCTTTGTCAGTGGAATATGTGCCGGTTGAACCTCCTTTTTTGCGAAAGTGTTCATAGGCGTTTGATGCGCCTATTTTCTTATGCAAGTTCCGGGCGCAGGTATTAAAGCCCTCACGATCATACAGCGTTACTTCCCGGGTTCCCCTGACCGCAATCGCCTTGAGATTCTTGGATCCCATTACTGCACCCATGCCGGTTCGGGCAGCGGCACGCTCTTCGTGAATGACGCTCGCAATCCGCACAAGATGTTCGCCAGCCTGCCCTATGGATGCCACCCTGATTCGTTTGTCTCCCAATTCACGTTTAATAAGTGTTTCTGTCTCTCTGACATTTTTACCCCACAAGTGCCGCGCCGACCTGATTGCCGGTTTGCCGTCATCAATCAATATATATACCGGTTCATCAGCCTTGCCTTGAATAAGAATGTGATCAATTCCCGCCCGCTTCATAGCAGGGCCAAAATATCCTCCGGCATTTGAATCGCCCAGGATTCCAGTCAGGGGAGACTTGGCGGTGACATTGAATCGCGCAGGACACGGGGCTGACGTCCCTGAGAAAGGGCCGCAGCCGAAAATCAAGACATTTTCAGGAGACAACGGGTCAATATGGGCAGCGGTTTCACGAAAAACCAACCAGGCATTGATCCCTCGTCCGCCCACGAACTTGTGCCGCAGCTCCCTATCCAATTGCTCTTTTTCAAACCTCCTGCTGGTTAAATCCGCCCTGAGGATTATGCCCTGATCCATCATCACGATATCCTTTCTTCACAAGCCTGTTTTGCTTTCTTTATCACATGCTCCACAATCTGGACTGCTGACGCCCGGTTTAACGAGCGTACCGGCATTGCGATACATTACCCTAACACAAATCGGCCCAATATTGGCAGTATTTTTTCCCTGTCCACAAAATTTGGCTAATGTTTTGCAAACACATGTTCCATCAGGATCAAACAAACATTCACGATCAGCAAGGAGGTCAAAAATGCTTTATCTGGGACATTTTGTTTTTGAAACATATGACGGTGAAAAAAGAATCGGATATTTCAATCTGCTGGTTGATGCTGCAGACGTGGAAATGGCCAAAATAAGTTTTCGTAATCGTCTGTCGCTTTTTAAACAGCAGACTGATTTGTTTACCGGCTGCATTCGATTTTTTCTTGATGGCATTGTGGAATTATCTGCTGTGCCCACGGAAGCCATCTTAACTAACTATCGAACCTTTCATGGAGATCCGCCGCCGTCAATTTATAACATGTTACCTGATCAGAACGTAACCGGATGCATTATTTATTCAGTGATACCAGACAAGAGCGAGCAATCCTGCCCTAAAATTGAGCCGTTTTTAACGTTTGAGTAATGTTCACCCCTTGTGCCAGTAGAGGTTCCTCAACAATGTTTTGACGGGGTTCCCGCGCTAAAAAAAATTTTTTGTCTCCGGCATTTAATACCCAATGGTAAGGATCTCAGTCAGCGGTAAAAACATAAAGGAGGTCTCAGTTTGAGGCCTCCTTTACTCAAGAAAGTCACTTATTCAGGAAACGGTACACGTTAATGCCCGGCAACCTCCCCTGATTTCTCCGGTTCCTGATCACGCGTTTGAGCATACTTTTTCCCAACCATCGACATCAATGCCAGCCCTACCATTGCCAACCCAAAACCATATGAAAGCTTTACCGCAATACGCAGCGGCGCCTTGGCAAATATTTCTGATTTATGGATAGGACCAAGGTTAAGCGTATTGGTTCCCGGTTCATGGCACTTTGCGCAGAGAGGGGCAGCAGTTTCTTTATTGCCGTGCTTTGCCACCTCAACATGACAGTCCAGACATCGGTCGGTTCTGAAATCCCCGGCCAAATTTACTTTGCCGTGTCCCCGCAATCGGGCGACAACCAGCGACGCCAAAAGTCCCGGCCCTTTTACCAGTTCCTTGTGACATGCTCCGCAGGTCGTGGGAACATTCTGTGGATGGGTGCTTGCCCGCTGGTCATCACGTGAAAACGTATAATGCATGGTATGACAATCATAACAGTGCGGCGCCTTCGGATCATGAGATGCCAACAGTTTTCCGTGGGCGCTTTCTGCATAGAGTTCCTGAACCTCCTCATGGCATGCTGCGCACTGTGCATCGGGCACGCCTTCCGCAGGGTGGTCCAGCGTTGCAGCCTCATGACATTCCATGCAGGTGTAATCAAGTCTGCCGTGGACTGATTCCTGAAAAAGTTTTTTGTCAACGTATAGACTCCGGCTATTACCCCGTGCATCTGTCTTCATAAGATTAGGATCACTGTGGCACTCAAGACACTCGTCAATCTCCTGTGAGCGGCACAATTTAGGCAGCGCCAATACTAATGAGCCTGCAATGAGGAGAAATACAATCAAATACGATTCGTGAGTTCTTCGTGACATCGCCCTGCTCATTTATGGAGTGCGTTGGCAATGTATTCCGCAATGTCAAACACCTTCACTGCGTCAAAAACATTTTTTGTTTTCAAACCATCCTCAAACATCGTGAGACAGTAAGGACATGCCGTGGCAATGGCATCCGGCTGTTTCTCAAGCGCCTGTTCAACACGCGCTTCATTAATCCTTCTGCCCAGATGTTCTTCCATCCACATCCTGCCGCCTCCGGCGCCGCAACAAAAGCTGCGGTCTAAATTTTTATTCATTTCAACGAGGGAGACCCCGCTGATCGCCTTGAGCAGTGTGCGGGGCTGTTGATAAATATCATTATAACGCCCGAGAAAACATGAATCATGATAGCACACGGTCATCGGCGGGGCTGAGCCGTTGAGTGAAATCCTTCCCTGGCGTAGCAAATCGCAGAGAAACTCGCTATGGTGCACAACCTCCAGCGAAATGCCATACTGGGGATATTCATTTTTAAGTGCATTATGACAATGGGGACAAATCGTCAAAATTTTCTTCACGCCATATTGCTGAAAAACGCTGATGTTGTGCTGAACCAGCGCGTCATAGACATATTCATTGCCAATCCGCCTTGCAGAGTCTCCGCAACAGCCTTCCTCAGTTCCCAAGATCCCAAAATTGACGCCCGCTTGCTGCAGAATTTTCACAACTGCTGTTGAAACTTTCTTATAGCGGTCGTCAAATGCGCCGGCGCAGCCGGCATACAGAAGTATCTCAACCTCGCCAGCTTCAGCCATAGTTGGCACGCCCAGTTCTTTAGCCCACTCGCCTCTCATGTGCCGTCCGATGCCCCAGGGATTGCTGTTATTTTCCATATTTTTGAAAACAGCCTGCACCTCCACTGGAAAGTTTGACTCCATCAGCACCAGGTCGCGCCGCATCTCAATCGTCTTGTCAACGGTGGTGATAAAAACCGGACATTGAAAATGACAGTTAAGGCACATGGTGCATGACCAGACCGTGTCATGCTGAATAACATCGCCGATCATTAATTTTTCGGCTTGTTCATTGTCTGCCGCCGGCGGTTTAAGCTTTTCCTCCATGTGGGCTTTTAAATCCTGGATCAATTTTTTGGGCGAGAGCGGCTTATCGGTAAGATGGGCCGGGCATGAATCCTGGCAACGTCCGCAGCGGGTGCAGGCATCAAGATGAAAGAGCTGCAAACGGGTAAAATCCTCAAGTCGCGCGGCCCCGAATGTTTCAGCGGTTTCAAAATCATCTATTTTGCGAAGCACACCGGGCGGCCCGTAGGTCCTGAGAAAAACATTGATTGCTGAAGTTATAATGTGGAGAAACTTTGTGTAGGGAATGCAGGCAATCAACCCCAGCACGACAAACAGATGAGTTCGCCAGAGGAGTTTATGAAGGCTTATCTGGCTGTGAGCAGGTGCAAATGAAAACAGCCAAGAAAATGCGTACCCTGCCGGAGCCCATACGCCGGGTTCGCCGGTAATGTTGAGCCGCAGCCCCTCAACGCAAAAACCGAGAATGATAATGAGGCATACCCAGATAAGGGCTACGGCATCTTCTGCCCGACTATCGCTCAGACGGTCGGGTTTCTGTACATATCGGCGATAGGCCGCGAGGCCGATACCCAGCAACCCCAAACAACCCACCGCATCCAGAAACAGCGAAAACAGGTTACCAAATAGGACCGGCGTGCTGAACTGAAATTGAACTGCGAGTATGATGATCAGCGGAATGGCACAGGCGCAAAAGATGAACACATGCATGAGCCCGGGATAAAGTTCGCGCACAATGCGCCGGTGCCCAATAGCATAAATAATAAAATCTGCGCACCGCTGGCCAATCCCCCGAACTTTATCATCCCTTTGCCCCAGCATCCAGAGCCGATATCGCCTCCTGATGCCTATACAAAAAATAGTCAGCGCTATGAGCACCCATAGCGGATCAAGTATTGTCAGCATGATGTTCTAAACAGTAATAGGAAGTTCCCACAATCGAACTGCCCTGCCAGCGCCACGTTATTCCGCGAGAAGCGGCGCAGTGTTCATGCTTCGGCCTTAAGCTTTTTCAATTCCTGCGTCATGGCGGGGACGACTTTGAACAGGTCATCCACAATACCATAATCGCATTTAGTAAAGATGGGGGCTTCCGGATCTTTGTTGATAGCGACGATTACTTTAGAAGTTCCCATGCCCGCATAATGCTGGATGGAACCAGAAATGCCGCAGGCGATGTATAAATTTGGCGACACCACTTTGCCCGTCTGCCCGACCTGTTCAGAAACTGGTTTCCATCCTGCGTCAACAGCAGCGCGCGATGCGCCGACCGTGGCGCCGATCACGTCTGCCATTTCATCCAGCAGTTTAAAGTTTGCGGCGTCTTTCATGCCCCGGCCGCCGGAAACAATAATTTCCGCCTCGGTAAGGTCAACTTTTGCCGCAGCAGTCTTTATGGTTTCTACGATAGTCACGCGGATATCGCTTGCTGATAACTCTGCAGCAACTTTTTCAAGTGTTGCCTTTTTAGAAGTATCCGGGGGCGCGGGAATGAGAACATTAGGCCTGATGGAGGCCATGATGATCGGGGCGTTGGGAAACGCCACATCCGCATAGACTTTGCCCGCATACATGGGCCGTCTGACAAAGAAGGTGCCGCTGTCATCCATATTAATTTGCGTACAATCAGTTGCAAGCCCGGCATTAACCCGCGCAGCAACTTTTGCCGAAAGGTCTTTGCCAATAACTGTTGAACCGAACAGCACCATTGAGGGCTGCTGTTTGGTAATGAGATCGGCCAGAACCTTGGCATAGCCATCGCTGGTGTAGCTTCCCAGAAGGTCATGCTCAACGAAATACACTTTAGCAGCACCGTAGGACGCGCATTGGTCAGCTATATTTTCCTGAATGCCTTTACCAAGGCATACCGCGCACAGTTCTTCTCCCTTTTTATCTGCTATGGGTTTAATGTTGCTCAATATCTCAAAGGTAACTTTTCTAACCGCAGTTTCAGTGAGCTCTGCGAATACCCAAATTCCTTTTCCCATGTTTTTTCTCCTTTATATTTAATTAAACCGTATCGTAGAACACCAGGAATCAATTAAACCGGAATGTTAAATTGCCTTTGCCTCTTCGCGCAGCAATTTGACCAGCGCCGCCGCCTTCTGTTCCGGCGTCTCGCCGGCGATGATCTGTGCTGCCTTTCTCTGTGGTGGCGCATAACTTTTTATTATCTTGGTTCGGGCGCCTGCTGCGCCGCATGATGAAGCGTCGAGCTTGAGGTCAGCGGCTTTAACCGCCTTGATCTCTTTTTTCTTGGCTTTCATTATGCCGGGAAGCGATGCATATCGTGGTTCGTTGAGGCCTTTTTGACAGGTAATCACGGCTGGCAGCGGCAGTTCCAGCACTTCTTCACCCCCCACAATCTGGCGGTTTACCTTTACCTTCTTTTTGTCCGGCGATACCTCAACCTTTACCACTAGATTAGCATGAGGAAGGTTTAAATATTCTGCAAGTGCAACACCTACCTGTGCCGCGTCATCGTCAATGGCCTGCTTTCCGCAGAAAATAATATCATATTCCATCCCCTTTATCTGCTCAGCAAGCGCCCGCGCCGTGGTAAATGCGTCGCCGCCGTCGAGCGCCGGGTCGTCAAGGTGCACCGCCTTGTCTGCGCCCATTGCCAGAGCCGTTCGGATGGCCTCAACACTGCGATCAGGACCAAGACAAACAATGGTCACACTGCCCTGTCCGAATTTTTCTTTCTGCTTGAGTGCTTCTTCAACGCCAAATTCATCATAGGGATTAATAATGAACTTAACATCCTGCAGCAAAACGTCAGAGCCATCAGGCTTTATTCTAATTTGTGCCTCGGTATCAGGAACCTGTTTTAAACATACAATGCTATTCACGATTTACCTCCTGTTTGCATGAATTAAAAAATGAACACGTTCTCATTTGCGAATCGCGCACTGACACGAGCTGCGCAATGAGGTTTTTTACCTATCTACTGGTTTGCTGTCAAGGTTTTTTTCCGATTCATCTATGCGGTTTTTTAAAGCAACACACATGCGTTAAATCAGGATAACTCTGGTTTGAATTATAAAAAAATTTCTTTGCACGTTGTAAGGCAGGAAAAAAATGGCAGTCAATCTCGTTTAATCTACAGCAACTAAGGGTAATTTAGAGGGGATATTTGGGGTTATTTCTTTATTGGGGTGAAATGAGATTGACTGCCAATATAAGAACCTATTTTTAAAAGAACCTGTGTTTTTAAAATAATCAGATTAGCGCTTATGTTCCTCCAGAGAGGAGGGAGCTGGCAATCAATTTATCACATCACACAATAAGGAATCTTATAAGAGGGGGATCACGGGTTCCGGCGCAATTTCCATTAAATTGATTGCCAGCAAATTTTTGATTTAATAAATTAACAAAAAATATGCCAAAGGCTATAACAATCCTCTGGCATCATTAACTATATGATTTTACTTTTTATTAATCTGTAATACGCGTGTAATTTTTGTTAATTTCTGAGCATCAAAACAAAGTTTTTTTGTCAATTTGTCACAATTTAATCTTTATTATTCAAGCCTCTTAACGACGAAGCCAGACCGCTGGAAAATAATTACCGTAAATACAATATGTTGTCATTTTGACAGGCATTCAATCAAGACCATCCTCTTCTTCATCAAGGCGACGATAAATAGTTCGAGTAGAGATACCCAGGAGTTTTGAGGCTATGTTTTTGTCGCCCTTTGACTGCTTTAAGGTTTCTTCCATGACCATTCTTTCTATTTCCTTTAATGGGATTTTACCGATGGGAATGTTGAGTATGCGTTCCCCGACAGAAATTACCGGGCTTTCTTTAACTGCCGCAACAATTTCTTCCGGTATATCATCAATTGTGATTTGTTCTGAACGGGTCAATACGACCGCGCGTTCTATGGTATTTTCAAGTTCCCTAACATTTCCCGGCCACCGGTATTTTTTGAGCACCTCCCGGGCTTCCTTGGCAAAACCAGAAACCTGTTTGTTGTTTTTTTTGCCATAGAGAGAAAGAAAATGATGCGCAAGCAGTTCAATATCATCGTCTCCTCTGTCTCTCAGAGGGGGAATATGGATGTTAATAACATTGAGGCGATAATACAGATCTTCACGGAATTTCTTATGTTCTACCGCCTGCTTCAAGGGAATGTTGGTGGCAGCAATAACCCTCACATCCGCTCTGAACGTCTTTCCGCCCCCTAAACGCTCAAATTCGCCATTTTGTAAGACGCGCAGGAGTTTTACCTGAACCGCGGGATTGATATCTCCTACTTCATCCAGAAAGAGTGTCCCGCCATGAGCAAGTTCAAACCGTCCTTCCCTTCTGGCTATTGCGCCGGTAAAAGCACCCCGCTCATACCCGAACAGTTCAGCCTCAAGGAGCGTTTCCGGAAGAGCCGCACAACTCACCTTGATGAAAGGTTTGCCCCTTCGGGAGCTTTGTTCATGAATTGCCTGTGCGATAACTTCTTTACCAACGCCGCTCTCGCCCGTTATTAAAATAGTAGCGGAACTTGAAGCAACCTGGCCAACCAGATCCATAACTTTACGCATCGCAGCACTTTTGCCTATAATGTTGCCGCTGCCCTGGATGGTCTTCAGTTGTTCATGAAGCCATTTGTTTTCAAGGCGCAATGACTGTTTTTCCAAGGCATTTCGCACACGGTTCAATATGGTGGTCTTATCCACCGGTTTCTGAATAAAATCAAACGCCCCTTCCTTCATAACTTCAACGGCAACTTCAACCGTTCCATATCCGGTTATGAGTATGACTTCAATATCGGGAGATATGGTCTTGGCAACTTTCAGCAACTCTGCTCCATCAACCTTGGGCATTTTCAGGTCGGTCAGCACCAGCGGAATATCATACTTTTGAAGAAGATTAATGCCCTCTTCCCCATCGCTTGCAGTCATAACCGAATAACCCTGTTTCTGCAGTATTTTGCTAATAGCCTCTCTGACGCTTTCGCTATCATCCACGACCAGAATAGGTTTTGCGGGCATGGTAGTCATGGTTTGATCTGTTACTTCCACGTATGCGTTCCTTTATCATACAATGTATGGGCTTTGGGACGCCTATCGGTATCTGCCCATAGTTTGTTTTATGAGCGTTCAATGCTCATGCAGGGGAAGACGCACAATAAAACGCGTCCCCTCATGGCGCCTGCTTTCACATGAAATTTCCCCGCCATGCTCGCTGATGATGTGCTTGGTTATAGAAAGACCAAGCCCCGTCCCGCCGACTTTAGTGCTGAAAAACGGGGTAAATATCTGTTCAAGGTTTTGTTCTGAAATACCTTCACCGCTGTCCATAAAGGTTATCTCAACCCAGTTTCCATTTATCCGGGTGGCAATATCCAGCGAGCCCCCCTCCGGCATCGCCTCAACGGCATTTCGGATGAGATTAATAAAAGCCCTGCGGAGTTGATCGTAATCAATATTAATGGGCGGAACTTCAGGATCAAACGATTTTTTTACGACTATGTTGTGCACCCGAAATTCCTCTTCCATGAAAGCCAGGATTTCTTCCAGCGTAACATTTATATTTCCCTGGGCGAGCCTTATTTTGGGCAGTCTCGTAAACTGGAGATAATCATCAAGGACGTTGTGCAGACCTTTTAATTCATGCTTTATGGTATGAACCAGTTCCTGGGCTTCTGCGGTATCTATCCCGGCATATCCTTTAATTTCATCCTCCAACAGATCTATATTAAGGGTCAACGCGCTCAGCGGATTCCTGATTTCATGAGCTACCTGGGCGGACATTTTGCCAATAATTGCCAGCCGTTCATTTTGGATAATTTCCGACTGAAGTATCCGCTCACTGGTGACATCTTTGACATATTCAACCACGCGGACCGTTTTGCCAGCTTCGTCTTTTAACGGAAAGGTGTAGAGATGGAAATAATATTTCTTCCCTCCCAGCGTGATACTAACCCGCTCTCGAAATGCAGGTTGACCGGTGGCAAACGTCTCTTTTGCGGGACAGCCCAAACACAGTTCCCCCCGCTCCAAAAACACGTCGTGACACGGCCTGCCCAAAAAAAACTTCAAAGGTTTATTTTGCCAGCGGCACACGGCATCATTCACCATTAGCACCCGGTAATGCTGGTCAACAATTGAAATGCCGTCGGTAATGCCGTTAAATACCTCCTGGCTCCACTGAAGGTGTTGATTCACCTGCTGGTTTTTCTTTTCCTGCCACAACAGCCACACGGACCCAATAATAATGGTGCCAATGAAACACCCCAGAAACAAAACCAGGCGCCGTGTGCTGTCCGCCATTTGCTCCAGAATCTCATGATAGGGGGTTGAAACACCTATTGACCATACTAACGGACCGAGATTAATGGGGGTGTACGCAATCAATTTTTTGGTGAGCCCCTTCTCCCCGGCATGCCATCCGGAAATATACTCGCCGGTGCCGTCCTTCCCCTGCATCATCTTATGCCGCACAATGTCTTCAAGGCTAACTGATGAAAATTCAGGCACCCCGCTTTTTGATGCAGCAATGGCCTCTTTCCCCTCAAGGTTTTTATTCGGATGCGCAATGAGCACCCCCCGATCATCAACCATCCAGGCATACCCGGTTTTTCCGGAACGAACCGGGTAAATAAACTGTTGCTTCATTCGGTTAAAATCAGGAACACAGCATAACCAGCGCACGGGACTTCCTTTTTTGCTTTCAATGGGCACGGCTATAATAAAAGAAAAGAGAGATTGCGCCGGAGAGCCTATATTCACTATCCGCGACACAACCCAACCCGGGAAATTCGGCGCCGGCTTCAACAATGAGTGCAGATTAAACTCCTGAACAGACAAGCTGCTTCCGTGCGGATACTGGTAAAGAATTGTCCCTTGGGGGTCTGCGATAAAAAGATATAATATCTGCCCCGTTGTATTAAAAAAAACCGAACTCAATACCTTTTCTGCCAGCATGTCATCTTGTGAATTATAGCCAATAATATCCACTGAGAAGCGCAGGGTTGACTCAATATTGCCAATATAGGCACGGATGCTGCGCGCCGCTTCACGAACCAGAAACAATTGTTGATCATTGAATGCCTTTGCAGCATTCAACTCCATAATCCGATAACTGTTAAAACCGATTGCTAAAATACCGGTAATAACAATCACCGTAGCCAACCAGATTTTAAACATCGGGACAAATAACTTACCCACTGTCAGGCCTATATATAAGTACTATTAAATGGGCGGTTAGATTACCGGGTAATCGTTAAATGATTGCAATGAGGTTTAATACCTGTTGTGATCAACAAAACTGCGTATCGAATGACTATCTGTGAGTTGAAGCCACAGGCTGGATTGTAGTAGCATTAAACTTCATGAGCTTTATTAATGATTCGCTGCAAAAAGTATAACTGGATTATTGGTTAAAATCAAATAAATTTGAAAATTTGTCATTGTCAAAATGTTTAAAAAAATGGCAACAGGAAGAGCTGATATAGCTGAAACGATGGCAACCAATAAAAAAAGGGTATGGCTCGGTCTTTAAGCCATACCCTTGTGCTTTGTTTAGTTTTACTTTATTGTCTGCCTTTAATAAGCTGGTCAACAACCGAAGGATCAGCAAGTGTTGTGGTATCGCCGAGATCGTTTATTTGACCGGCAGCAATTTTCTTCAAAATTCT
>Ga0101944_10006530_pt1 | contig 12320 bp, 12 predicted proteins | sample DewCreD2012metaG_FD_75245 | JGI IMG/M metagenome (GOLD analysis project Ga0101944, IMG submission 75245) | Hot spring sediment bacterial and archeal communities from British Columbia, Canada, to study Microbial Dark Matter (Phase II) - Dewar... ... | reverse complement strand
GCCCCCATCGCCTCGGCCGAATCGCAAACCACCGGCACCCCGTACCGGTCACAAATCGCCACAATCCGCTCCAAATCGCAGCACTGCCCATACAGATCCGTCGGCACCACAGCCTTGGGCAGCCTCCCGGCCTTTGCACACCGTTCCAGTTCCGCTTCCAGCAACACCGGGTCCATATTCCAGGTTGCCCGGTCACAATCGATGAATACCGGTGTCGCGCCCAGAAACGTCACCGGAGAAACGCTTCCGATAAAGGTCAACGTCGAGGCAAACACCTCATCCCCAGGCCCCACTCCCAGATACCGCAGTGCCAGATGCATGGCTGCGGTTCCACTGGAAAGCGCCACGCAATGATTGATCCCCGTATATTCCGAAAATTCCTTCTCGAAGACATCCACCTGCGGCCCCAGCGGTGCGATATAGTTGCTCTCAAAGGCCTGGTGCACATACCGGATTTCGTCGCCGCCCATGTGCGGGGGGGAAAGAAATATTCGGGGTGTCCGTTCCTTGTCGCGGTAGATCTTGGCTAGGGAGGATGTGTTCGGATAGTATTTCATCGTCTGTCTGCTCTGTTCTCCATAACGGCATCCGACCAACTGGTTTTTGAAGAAAATGTCAATTCACGAATACGCTCGATGGAAACAGCCTTTTTTCGAGTTGGCGAAGATTTTATCCTTTCCAAAATACGAATTTGCCCATAAAGACGGTTCAGCTCCCGCTCGTACATCTGCCCGATAGAATTGATGATTTTTTCCCTCACTTTCATAGGGACACCTCTTGATGTTTTGCCTAACTCAAAACCCGTTTCGCCTCATCCAGTGTTCTGACCTCAATGGTATTCTCGGGTGTTGGGATCTCTTCATGTAGTGATCCCGCCCGCCGGATCCGTATCGACGGCATCCATCCCAAGGCAGCTGGCGCAATGAAATCCTTCACTGGATTGTCCGCGATGTACACGCAATCGTCCGGCAAATACCCCTCCTGCACCGTTTCGAATGCCCGGGTATGAGGTTTCCAGTATTCACGGCCCCAATCATTTGTAACGATGATGGTGCCAACGTGCGCTACAAGACCCAAAGCGCGAATTTTGGCCCATTGGGAAAAAGAATGGCCATCCGTGATGATGGCTAATGCAGTTGCATCATAATTCGCCAAGAAGGGCAGCACATCCGGCAACAGGGTAATATCCGGCGAATGGGCTCGATAGACATCAACCAGTTGACTTACCAGATCGATATCCTCCAGTTTGTTCTCCAAAAGAACCCGATTGAATATATCGTTTCGCCTTCCTTGCAGGAAATAAGCCCATGCCGATTCAAAAAAACCCGTTACACCGCGATTTTTCCGCAGCCAATCGTCCACAGCCAGAAATCCGCTTTTCACATAATCCCGTTCCAGATAAAGGGTGTCATCCAGATCCAGCACAATCCGCATGCGCATCAAACCCCTGTAAAAATCGCCTCATCATAGCGCAGCATGCGAACCCCCTCTTTCCAGTTGTCATGATAATCCGGCTGTATTCCCATAATTTCCTGAAAGATCCACCTAGCAAAGGTACCGCCGGCCCTGTCGCAAACGGGATATCCCCCGCCGAACCTGGCATTGATTTCAAATACCCGGACACTACCATCGTTTTGTCTGAACCCCTGGAAACAGATACAGCCACGAATGCCTTTGAATATCCGGGAAAACTGATGGGCAATCGCCGTAAATTCCGGGACCCGCACAGTTTCGGCAAAACAGACTTCGCCATCCCGAACGAACCTGCGGTAATGGGGAACACAGGCAACACAGTTTCCGTCCCGATCGTAAAAACAGTTGATGGTGTATTCCTGACCGGTGCAAATCTCCTGAGCCAGCCAGTCTTCCGGGTTTTTGATTTTCTCCCGAATGTCTTCCATACAAGAAACAATAGATATGCCCTTGCTGCATGATCCATCTTTGGGTTTAATCAAAACCGGAAATGGGAACAGGCTGGCATTATACAACATTTCCGAAATGTCCCAAGTTTGCGGCACCGGAATGTTGTGGGCGCCAAGCAAAGCGGCCGTGGCCGCCTTGTCTCTTGCAGCGGCCACAAATTCGGGATCTCCAATATGAATTTCCGTACCGATGTCGGCAAACAAGGGCCTGCTTTCGGCATAGACCATCAATTCCGTATCAATGGTCGGGACAATCAGGTTGACCTGATTTTTCAGGCAGATTTCCATCATCTGGGGAATAAACCCTGCCGATGTGCAGCGATCCACCCGGATAGCCACATCCGCAACCTGACATGCCGGACTCCAGGAAGGATCCATATCCGTTGCAATTACAGAAAGATCGAGCCCAAGCTCCGTTGCCGCATGCCGAAAGCAGTTGATCAGGGCAACCCGTCTTCCGGCAGATGAAATCAGAATGTTGATCATGTCCTTGCCTCATGATTAAAGTATTCGGGCATGGTTGCATGATCAGATGCACTGATTCCTTCCCGCCGCAGCACTTTCAAGAGTGTCATCATGATAATTTTTATATCCAGTGCAAAAGACCAATTATCCACATACCAAACATCCAGCCGGAACTTCTCTTCCCAGCTGATCGCATTGCGCCCATTCACCTGCGCCCAACCCGTGATCCCCGGCTTCACCTCATGCCGCCTGGCCTGCTCCGGGGTGTACCTCTCCAGATACTGCATCAACAGCGGCCGCGGCCCCACAAGGCTCATATCCCCCTTCAGCACATTCCACAGTTCCGGCAGTTCATCCAAGCTGGTGCTCCTTAAAAATTGACCAAAACCGGTAAGTCGCTCGCAGTCCGGAAGCAATTCCCCACACGCGTCACAAGCATCTGTCATTGTTCTGAACTTATATAAAAGAAACGGTTTTCCTCCAACACCTGGCCTCATCTGTGTAAATAATACCGGGCTCCCCAGCCTTTTATGAATGCACCCACACAAAAAGATTATAAATGGCGATGCAATGACCAAACATATAAGCGATACAAAATAATCAAAGACTCGCTTGAATGACCCAGTTAAGGAATGGTTATCGGTCTGCATTGTGTATTCTGAAGCATAGATATTGTTTTTGTTGCCTCTATCAAAAACGACGACAACACGGGTGAAAGATGAAACAGCAATGGATTTGCATTTTCCATAACAAGCAAGTCCAGTTCTTCAAGCAGAAATAAGCCCAATGTTTCAGGATAACTTGTTGTTTCTATGAGAATACCACCTGAAAAACCGTTTAAATCGAATGAAGTGGGAATCTTTCCAGCACGGATAGCCTGACAAATACGTTCAAATAGCCCTTCCGGGAATCTGGATGAAAGTCCATAAACCAGACTGTCGTAGGACAACTGGCGTTTGCAGGAATATTCCCAGTCGATCAACCAGACTTGCTCACCATCTTTCATGATATTTGCTGGATGAAAATCGCCATGACACTGTACCAGTGCAACCCTTGCCATTTTGTGCCGAGCCAATAGTTTGAACAATATTAGGGACAGATCCGACACATTGTCGGCAATCGCTTTGTTTAAACGGGAGATTGCAGGAATCCGCGACATGATTCGGTCCAGAATTTCCTTTGCATACTGTTCCCTATCAACGATTTCGAGTGATTTCTCATGCAATCTCAACAAATCCGGGATAAGCTTGTTGACAACCGCTTCTGACTCAATGGCATTTTTCAGGCGATTCACAGGCGTTCCGAAAATCAGTTGTTCAACATACCAAGAAGAATCATCTGCAATCTCTGTGATCTGTGGGCAGGGCAGAAAAGAATTGGAAGTTCTTACGGAAACTTCATTTTTTATAAAATCTGGGTTTTCGCCATGCTTCAGAATGACCGCGCATGTTTTGGATCCCCAATCCAATATCCGCAGATGGTGATTGCCGCCCAGAATCAAAAGGTCTCGCGCATTCTGCAAACCGGGTGTCAGTGAAATTCCGCCGCCGCATAGCATCTCGATAAATGGCTTGTGTAGTGCAAGATGCACATAGAGGTATTGAAATGGTCTGCGCCACCAGATATGACTTCTTGAGTATTCCAGAAGAATCGGTCTGACAACCTCTTTTGAAACATTAGCAAGAAAGATGGAATTCAGATAAGGGTTACATAGCCAGAATTGTGAATTCGGCAAACCTGTTTTGGCAGGGCGGCGTGAGAACCACCTAACTGCATGGATTCTTTTATTGCGGCTTTTAAAATATCGAACTAATGTGTTTTCAAGGATCATCCCGAATGGCTCACGCTTTAATAGCACACTGATCCGCATTGCTTGCTATGGCCTGTTCAGGTACTTAATCGTCTGAAAATCAGATCCTTCAGGCGCCGAAAGTAATGGCGAGATATCGACCCTGCACCGTAGCGTCTGTACATCCAGGTGCTGTCAGGGAAAATTGCCCGATACAGCCCTTTCAGGTCATCATAGAGCAAGATCGTAAACAACACATAACCCAGCCGACCGAACTTTTTTTCATCGGGGTTGAAAAACCCTGCCTTTCGTAACCAACGGGTTATCACTTTTTCCTTCCAAAGTGGTGGCCTAAGAGAATTGAGCACATAATTTGGAATAGGGGAATCAAAGAACATTTTAGGAATAGCTAAAGAAAAATAGACGGGCGTCTTGGCCTGTAACCGAATGACATGAGATAAAAAACCTTCCCAGTTAATCGGTTGCCTTCTGACAATTCGGTCAACATCTAAATGCAACCGAAAACCTGGTGCGCGGATGAAAGAATGTTTTGCAGTGTGCAGCGAAACCTGGAGCAAGTTGTGCTCAGGCCCAAGCAAACGGACGAGTGTGCCAGGAATAGATACAGTATTTTCCATTAAATATACAGTTGAAGGCTCTTGATCAGGCCGTATCCAGCGGCCAGCCACTGGCCTCCACTGTAATTCAAACCAGAGCTTGTATCCACCTGGTAATGTCTTGTGGTACTCAGCACCACCGCTGTGCTCTGCATAGTGCAGGGTTACCTCTTCAAGAGGGCTGCGAAAATCGAATATAAAGCCATTCTCCTGCAAAATATGATGAGCTCTCCGGAAATCGGCCTTGTTTACCAGCACATCAATGTCACCCATTGGGCAGCAGCCTGGACAAGGATAAATGCCCCGGGCAATACCACCGTTTTTGAGTGCGACCAACAGAATACCTTCTTTTGCAAGAATAGATGCAACAAAGTCAAGTTCAGTTAAATAAGCCGCTAAACATGCACAGTTATCCCGATGAACATTGACCCATCTGGCAGGTATGTTATCGGACCCAAAGGTATCCATCAAAGCATGTCCAACGATAGGCGCCACCCGATTCAAATTCGCCGCCTGCCACAGGGCATCGTCACAATCAGATGTATACAGTTCCCGAATACGATTGGCCTTTTCATCAGAATCAACATCTTGCAGGCTGGCAATAATAATTTTCTCTTCAAGCGATGGGTTAAAAGCTGTTAACATCATTACACTTTCTTTCCGATCTCTGCCAGTACCCGATAGTATTTTTCCGCAGCACGGCGCCAAGTGAACTTGGCGCCGTGCCTTTTACCCATCTGCACAAGTTCCATCCGCCGGTTGGTGTTAAAGAGAACAACTTCTATTGCCCGGACCATATCTGAAATATCGGCTGGATCAAAATATTCCACGGCATCACCACAAACCTCGGGCATGGCGCTGCACCAGGCACAGGCAACCGGCACACCGCAGGCCATTGCTTCCAACGGTGTAAATCCAAATGTCTCGAACGTGGATGGAAAAACATAAGCTGATGCGCCACGATATATTTCCGCCAACTGCTCCTGGGCCGCATACTCCAGTAAATGAACGCGATTCTGAAGCCTTTCAGATTCAATCAGTTCATTAATTCGCTTCTCTTCATCAGCAACCTTGGGTCTCCCAACTAGAACTAAATGTTCAGTGACAGTATTATTCCGGCATAGCAATGCAAAAGCCTGAATCAGTTTAAAATAATTTTTGTGTATATGCCGATCCGATACAGACAATATATACCGGTCAATACCCATGTGGTATAAAGGCTTTGGCTGGTGTGCCAATGGCCTGAATACCGCATGATCGATTCCGTGATAGATGACCCGAATACGGTCTCTTGCTTTTGGATACAGGCCGGAAAGTTCCCCTTTGGCGTGATGGGATACGGTTACGATGACAGAAGCCCTTTTCATTGCCAAAGATTTGATGGTGTTCAGATAAAACAACTTTGCAGGGCTGTCACCGATTAGTTTAGGAATAAGCATATGCTGTGTTGCGTGAACGACTGCAAGAGTTGGAATTTTCAGAAATGTGGCCAGCGGAGATAACATTTCATCGGCCTGAAAAAACACATCGAATACCCCCCTACGCAGAAAAGACACCATTTTCCCATGTTCATGACAGAATCGATGAATACTGTTTTTGATAATCTGTTGAGATACCGGAACAATCAGGAGGTTGCTGTGATGACCATAAAGATGAATTCTGCTTTCAGGAACGACGATCGTAAAATAAGAAGATGGCGCAGCCTTCACCAATTCCGGTATCAACCCCAGCAAGAAGGTCTCTCCGCCCCCGCCCCTTGCCCCTGTGGCGTTTATCAGGACTTTCATGAAGACCCTGCTGATTTCGAATGGTTTCCCAGTGATTTCAGAAGGCTGAGCGTGATCAATTTCCATCCACGAAAAAAGATATTGATGGGAGTTTCAACCGATCTCCGAATACTCGGTAGCCAGTTGACATGCCGTATTTCAGTGTCCGCCCGAAACCGGGATAATATTGTTGCATCACTGGTTCGTCTGAGTATCAGAACATTGCGCCTTGCGAGCTTGATTTGCCCAATTGAGGTGAACAGCCACGCCATCGCCCTGATCTTTTCTCTGATAAATTCCGGCCCCTTGATGAGCAAATACCCCAATCCCATTATTTCAGAGACAACAACTGCCGGAAAGATAATCAACAACGTCTTCCAATCATAGTTTTTCAACATGGTGTACATTCTGCCGCATTCTAGATAGTAATAACGGAGAGGAGCAAGCGGCTTTTGTTTATATTTATGATGGATGACGGATTCCGGCTCATATACTATCCGATAACCGGCCAGTTGCGTACGCCAGGATAGATCGTTATCTTCAAGTGAAGAGTAAAAAAAACGTGTGCTGAACCGATGAAAATTTTCATCAAAAGACCCGATGCGTTGAAGAACCGATTTCTTGATTAAAAAACAGCAACCTGTCGCCACCTCGATGTCACACGCCGCACGTGCATTTAGCGGTTCCCATTCAATCGATTTCGAAAATACATGACCCAAATAATTAAACACCAGGTAGGTCTCGACAGGTGGGATAGCGCCATAAAGCATGATCCTTGGCTGAACAATTCCGACTGTCGAATCCGATTGTGCAGCATCAACCAGTTTTTGCAGCCATTCAGAATCAAACACCACATCATAATTGGTAAATACAACCAGATCTCCTTTGCTGACTGCGATCCCGACATTGTTTCCGGCGCCGAACCCCAGGTTTTTTCCAGTAGGGATTACCTGTATGCCGGGATAATATGTCCTGAGAAATGAAATACTGTCATCCGACGAGCCATTATCCACAACAATAACTTCAAAGTCGGTATAGCTCTGTGCATATAATGATGGCAGGCTTTGTTCCAAATCATGCCTGCCATTGTAGTTCACCATGATGATACTGACCAATGGGCCTGTTGTCATTTGAATCGATGTCTCTCTCTCATACAAAAAGTCTCCCATATCTGGTTGGATATCTCCTTAACTGGCTTTAACCCATCAATGACATACCATTTAGCCCGTGTTTTTTCAATTTCCATATATAGGTCATGCCGCCTAGCTCGTTTTTCGATCGGCTCCGGAAAAGGATCGCCTTTTTCTAGCGATCGTTCTTCAGACACCGTTAATGGAATATACAAAAAAAATGCCAGATCCGGCACGGGACAAAGGCGTTCCAACAGATGCCAAATAAACCATAATTCAACATTTATAGCTGGAAAATTGATTTTGAAATCAATCAGGGTATCCCACAGATATCGGTCACACAGTACCACACGGCCAACCAATCTATGCCATCTGACCACAACACCATAAAGTCGCATCAGATCAAGAATGGCTAAGAATAACCAGACACGGCCTATCATTCCGTGACCCAGCATTTTATCCCGTTCAGAGCTGTGTCCGGGAGCTGGAGCAGCTTTCCCTGAAACCTTTCTGATAAGAGATTTCAGAAAGTCAAACCAGCTTGTATATCCGCCACGGGACCACAGATAGATAAAAGGCTGTTGTCTTTCACGCAAACTATGCATCAGATGATCGATCTGAGTGGATTTTCCGGCCCCGTCTATGCCGCTGAAGGTGATCAATTTACTATTCATGAAAGGCTTTATTCTATCATGTGACTGACGATTCCAACTCTCGTGCCTTGAGAAACGTCAGATAATTTGCGTTTGGCGGAAGATGGTGAAGATATCTCCGGTGAGGTGAATTATCCTGATCCACGATGGTGGCAGTGCCGGTTAATTATTTATCCATTTTATCATAGAAGTACAATGCCATTAAATATAGATATGTTATCCTTTATGTCAGGAAACTTGAATAAGGCAGGTCATTGTTCAATCTATTTAAATAAGTACGATCTGCAATGAACAATTGGAGACGGTATATGGTTCGTTCCATCATTCGTTTTATTATATTGACTCTTTTTAATCTCAGTTCTGTATCACGCCTGAGTCTTTCTACATTCTTCCTGGCCTCACTATATGTCTGGGTTTTGGAATCAGGCTGGACACGGAAACAACCCAGAATCTCCTTAGTTCGCATGGCATGAAAGTCCCGTGTGACGCGAATTAGAAACTCGTGATCCAGTACATAGTGGTAGTTTTTATCAATGATGTGTTTTTGAATGACTGATTTGCGAAAAAAAGTATTGGTGTTGCCCATATATGAGATCCGAGTCAATAACTGCCAGTCAAAAGCAGGAGGAATCCGGATATGCAATAATTGATTGTTGGCATCCACCCATGCCATCCCGCCATATACCACATCGACTTCAGGATGCTTGGAAAATATATCACACACTGTTTGAAAGACTTTGGGTGAAAAAAAGTAGTCATCCGAATTGATCCAGGCCACAATATCTCCGGTTACCAATGAAAAGCCCTTGTTGACAGCATCGCCCTGGCCCTCGTCCGGTTCGGATAAATATCGCAGGCGGTTATCTCCTTGCTGGAACTCCTTTAAAATTTCAATCCCGCCGTCGGTTGATCCGCCATCAACAACGATATGCTCAATATTCTGATAAGTCTGCTTACTGACGGAACGCAGGCAAACCGGTAAAAACTCAGCCTGGTTGTATAAAGGCGTTACGATCGATATTTTCATGAATTCTCTCTTGAATCAAGATATAGGGAGTTTGATGGCGGATTTTGTTAGATGAGAGGTGTTTGATTCAATTTATCATTTTGCCTACAGCTTTTCACAGGTAATTCCTGTATCCTCCAAAGACTTACCGCAGCCCACATGATCGGCCAGCTACTTACTGGCGCACCTGATACCTGAGCGCAAAGGAAAGAAAAAGCACCGATTGCTACAAATGTCAATTGCCAGAGCGTTGCTTCGCTATTCACAAACCATTTCTTAACATATCGTAATCTCTTGGCATAAAAATGCATGAATGCAGCAATGAAAACAATTCCCACGACACCCTGGTTGGCCAGTGTGCTAATAAAATAATTGTGTCCCAAGGATGCTGAACCAGCATACCAGTCCCCCCATGCGGGTGAATCAAGAAAGGCATAAATGCCGTCAAGCCAGAAGGATCCTCTTTCCAAAAAGGGATTCAGGCTCTGGGATAAACTCGATCCATGCCGTAAAAACTCCTCAGGTCTAAGTAAATAAATATGATATGATAGATACAGACTTATCAATACAATCAGATAAAGCATATATTTATAAAATCGGTTATGTTTTCCAAAAACAGATCGGATCAACAACAGCGCCACCCCTATTCCAAAAATAAGTGACTGCCTGGAGTTGGATATCGCCAGCGCGTAAATCAATATGATTCCTGCAATGGATAGCCCCGCACGCACAGTTACCGATCTATGATAATAGAACAATGGGATTAATAGCAATATGCCGATTACAACGCCATAGCCGAACACATGATAATTCCCAAGCTCCATCTGCGTAGAATACCAGTGCATCACGTTGTCTTGAAAACCTCTAAATAACGGATTTCGGATGAATGAAACAAATGCAGTTCCAAGGTTTTTCTGCATGCGAGCAAAAGCTATCAGACAGCCTATCACCATCGTCAGGGAAAAAGCTGCTGCAAAGCTCCTAATTTGCCGCAAATTTGTTACCAAGAGCATAAAGAAAGGCAGCGGCAGTAGGAGGTAAAGACAGAAATACTTCAAAAGCGATAGATTCAGGGTTGGGTCACCTTTATTAAATAACAATTGCAGAATCACAAATACTGCCCAAGCGGCCAGCCAGAGGATTATCCAGCGGTCTCTACGAGGCAAAATAGATATTGATTGATTTTTCGACTTGTACACCGCAAAAGTACCAGCCATTGTTAGCATATATACCCATATATGGTTCACATCTCCAAATCGAATGATGGTGTAATAAGAAGGGAGCGCAGTATATATCCCTGTGGCAAAACCTATTTTTCCCTTCAGGACAAGGTATGCCGAAAAAACCAGCAGAATGATAGCTATATTATTATTCAGAAAGATTTCAGGCATAATAAACTCTTGATGTTTGTAAAGCACGCGGGCATGAATCAGTTTGGCAAAATTTCCCTAACCATTGAAACAAACTGGTTGGTAAATGCCGCCACACGCTCCGAAATGGATGAACGCGCGCATGACTCCAACCGCAGGTCGGGGCCGTCAGCATAATCGGACCAAGCTGCCGCCATTTTATCGGCTAGATCGTTAGAATCTTTCGGGCTGAAATACACAGATTCTGGAGGGGACTGCTCCCGATGGACAGGAATATCAGACAGCAGTACCTGTTTTCCGATCGATTTCACCTCTTCCACAATTGTGCTCCATCCCTCAAAAAGCGACGGATTGATCACAGCAATGGATTGACGCACCAACTGGAATACATGTTCCCGCGGAGTCAGGCCCAGAAAAATAACCTGTTGGCTGAGGCCCCATTTTTGTATCTTATCCATAACTTCCCGGTGATAATCCGGATTCCTGTAGTCAGCAGCGTTGCCCGTGCAAACCACAATAGGATATATATTGCGACTTTGCAGAATATGGAGCGCTTCAAACACGACAAGATGATTCTTGTGCCTCCAGAGTTGATTAGGCAGATAAAAGAAACGCTGAGGTAACGCGTATGTCCTTAAAGTGTCAAGCGGGTGTTTGTCATAGATAGATTCTGGCACATTGACAACAAAATGCAGAAGTCTTGCTTTGGACGTTCGAGAAGGAAACAATCTGGTAAAATCCGCCATCGCATCCCGGCTGCTCAGGACAACCCGCTCTGCATGTGCCGCGCCGACTCGAAATGCGCTGTTACGGCCTGAAATATCCTGAGGGGTAAACATCTCCGGCAGGTGAACATGCTGAAAATCCGGTATCCAGTACAGGGTCGGCGCCACCTGTGCCACATAAGGAAAAGATGTAAAAATTACACCAGCCCCAGTTTTGCGAATAGCGTTTTCTGCCAGAAAATCCCTTTTGAGGAAACGACGCAGACCTGCGTTAAGCTCTGTCAAAATAGGATGATTCTCAATCACTTGCTTGTACACGGAGGGTGATTGCGGAAGACGGATGTCCGCGTTAATTTTTGAAATAATGGTGTGAATCTCCACATTGGGTTCAAAATGCAATAACGCTTCCATCAGATTAAGTTGGTAATTGAGCCCCCCCAGCCAGTTTTTGCTGCCTGGCAGTAGGAAAGCGATTTTAAGTTTTCTGGTCAATTGCTATGCCCCATATATGAAACAGGTAGAAATTAAGTAAGTTCCTCGTGTCCTTCCGGCAAGCGTGCTTAACCCATCTTCAGCGTTTACACACAAAGCATCAATAATAACAGGTAGTTAAAAGTGACAATAATCGATTTTGGCACTACAGATTTTGTTTGCCTTACGGAGTTGGGTAACAGAAATCAGATAATGGTCTTTTGGATATTTCCAGGTCTGTGAGGTAGTCCCAAAGCATCGTAAATTTTAATGTGGCACTCTTCCGGCTTTGCTGTTTTTCGAATAAACAGCATCTTTCCATCGGAGCGTTTCATGGAGGTTGTCACTCTGTAGTGGCTGGAGAGTCTATTGCGGATGGTTGCCCAGCTATAGGTGATGCCTTGGT
>Ga0101944_10006529_pt1 | contig 12321 bp, 18 predicted proteins | sample DewCreD2012metaG_FD_75245 | JGI IMG/M metagenome (GOLD analysis project Ga0101944, IMG submission 75245) | Hot spring sediment bacterial and archeal communities from British Columbia, Canada, to study Microbial Dark Matter (Phase II) - Dewar... ... | reverse complement strand
TTAGCATGTATGTTCTTATGCTGCTTAATTTCTCGCTGCTGTTCATGATTGTCTGGATCGGCGCTGCACTCTGGACTATAGCCGCTTTTGCAACACTTGCAGTATTTGGGCTCGCAATCTTCGTATTACTCCCTGCAATCGTCTATCTAGTGCTGTTCGCTTTTTCAGTAATAGTATTTCTGAGAATCTACAAGATGTACAAAGCAGCCAATGCAGGCGACATCGCAACACTAAAAGCAACAAGCAATATGCTTTGGGCAGTTCTAGCTCTAATATTTGCAGGCGTAATTCCAGGCATTATGCTGATAATTGCCGACGGTCCCATCAAACAACTCTAAAACCCAAACCTTTTTCCTTTTTTCTTTTCCAAACCAACCTAAGTATAAAGCAACTGCATTGACAAGCCATATCATGCTTCTATTGCATTCAACCAATTCGTGAACTGCTCTTCCTTTAATCCAGCCCCCAAACGTGCATTCAGGCGGTCTCGGATTTTTCCTTCTTCAAAGAGAATTACCGTTGGCACCGCAGGAATATCATATTCATCCCACAGCGGGTTATCATCATCTTCCAAAAGAACATGAATAACTTTGAATTTACCTCCAGCAGTTTTCTTTTCAAAAAACGGCACAAACCGCATACAGTAAGGGCACCAAGACGAGTAAAACAGCGCCAAAACGGTTTTATTCTGGGTTAGGTGGGCGTTGAGGTCTTGTTTGCTGGAGACTTTAATCATAATCATCCTTAGAGTTAAGCCCAATTTGGGTTTGATAAACCCTTTGCTTTTTTGAAGCAATACCTAAAATAAGTCAGCCTGTACACAATAAGCAGAAACCCTTTGAAACCTAAAAATTACAGACGTGGTTACCCCGTCGCCGTTCTTGTTGGAGTCGAAGTAAACCACGCTGCAATATGGCAAATCTACAGTAAAGTAGCCAAACCACAACAAACCATACCGCTCAGTGATAGGCGAGACCAAAAAGCCCTCTACAACTTCCACGAAACCATAATAAACGCGCTACGCCCGACAATCAAAGAAGGCGTCAGAAGCATAATAATTGTAGCGCCCCCGAGAACCAGCTATGCACAAGACCTCCACACACATATCCACGGGCATCACTCTTGGCTCATGTCAGGAAATAACAAAGCAACAATCTCACTACTCGCTGGTTCAGCCAGCGCAGCACCTCAAGTAGCTGCTTTAACCCAAAAAGCCTCCTTCAAAGAGCTAATCCAAAAAAACGCTCAACAAGAAACCGAAAACATTCTCGAAATCCTCGAGAAATACCTCAATGCCCCAGGAAACCGCGTGTTTTTCTCAATGGAGGAAGCTGAAAACCTCATCCTAAACACTCAAGTCCACAGCAAAATTCCCGAATTTCTGCTTTTAACAGACAGTTACCTCGCTGCATGCCGCCAAAAGAACCGTCTCCACAGGTTAATGCAGATCGCACAGAACAGAAAAATCAAAACCCGCGTAATTAACTCAGAATCCCCTGCTGGAGTTCGGTTGATGCAACTCGGCGGAATCGTTTGCTTAGCAAATAGCGCTTAAAGAAACCCTTCTCGCTTTAGGTTTTCGATTGATATCTTACCATTGTGGAGTGCTGTTGCAACTAAAGCACCCTTTACGCCTGAAGATCTTAATTCAATTAAATCTCGGATGTCTCTTACTCCTCCTCCAACATAAACCTCCAAACCCAAAGCGATGGCTTCTTTTAAAAGAGCAATGTTTACGCCTTCACCGCTGCCCACACGTGTCAAATCCAAAACGATAATCTCCTTAACACCAAGGGCTTTGAACTCTTTCAAAAGGCAGATTGGATTGGTGTACTCGCCAAATTGAGGTTTAGTAAGCACCTTGTCGCCTTTCAAATCTAAACTGACTACAATGTGGTCGCTACCAAACTGCTTTAATGCTTGGGATATGAAGGTTTTGGATGTTAAGGTTTCAGTGCCTATTACTATTTTAGAGACGCCTGTTTTTAGCAGTAATGTTGCTCTGCTTTGGTTTGTTATGCCTGCGTCAACCATCAAAGAAAGAGACGCTTCATCTACAATGTGCTTAACTGGTGCGAAGTCGCTTGTGCATTCCACAATTGCATCCAAATCCGCTACATACAACTCACTGAATCCAAGCGTTTTGAATGCTTGGGCAACGTCAATGGGTGCATTTGATTTTGTAATGGTGCTCTGTATAGGTTGGTATTGGCTACGGAAACCTCCCACTGCGTGGACGACGACGCCGTTTAGGATGTCAATTACTGGAACAACTTTCAAGCTAACCACTGTGAAAAACAACCTGTTTTTGCCCTAAAAACATAGCTGCATCAATGGGAAGTGAAGGTTGTATAAACAATATTGATTCTGTGTTCATAACAGTTAATCTTATCCACGTACATATATCGGGTTGCAAGCTGGATAGGCATGCGCTATAGAAAAATCCCCCACAACAACATAGTTGCAACAATAATTATAGTTTTAACTATAAGCCCCCTTTTCATAGCGCAAGCCTCCAGTCTGCAACTAATCACCACCCAAGAATACACCGAACACGTTTACACTTACATAAACTCCGAACGCGGAAACTATACCCGAATTGACAAACCCATCTACCCCGTCCTGATAAACAACAGCCAGATTCAGATCGGGGAAAACTGGACCATCACCTGTCCTTTAGAGGCAAACCACAACTACCACGTCTACTGCTACGGAACATGGGTAAATACTTCTTCCGCTGCAAAAACCGACTACGACATCTACGTCTACGACCCATCTGGAAACCTAGAGAGCTCCCACACTGAAGCCGCAGGATTCCCTGAACATTTAGGCACTACAAGCGATGATCCTCTTTTCACGCCTAAACTTAGCGGAAACTATTCATTTGTTATAAAAAATGACGCCCGTGAAAGCCAAGGTGCACAGCAAGCTACCTTTATGGTAATTGAAAACTTGGAGTGCAACAAGTGGTACACCAGCTTTGTAGAGGGCAAAGACAGCAACAGCCAATCCCGCTTCCATACCTGTTGGAGCTATGAGTTTGTAACAAACGAATCCAAAGTAGAGATTTACCTAAAAATCCCCGACACCCTTGACATGTACGAAGCCCGCCTCTACCTGATGAGCGGCGCTAACTCACCAAGCATAAACGATTTTCCACTTCCATGGGAAGCAGGCCTATACGGCAACAAAACGGGTGCAGTGGGTGGATACAACTTTGAAACCAAAGAATACCGAGGTGTCTCATATGCAAGCTGCGAATACATGGGTCAAGACATGTTCCTCAACTATACAACAACCGCAACAGGAAACAAACTCTATCACCTGGTGTTAATCGGCGAGGAAGGCACCGGCGACGTGGAATTTTTGATAAAGACACGCTTCGATGAAATTGCCTTGACACCCGTAATTAAAGCACCAACAAAAGTTCACCCCGACGAGCTAGTTTCTTTGTCTTTTCAAAGTGACGGCGCCGCACTCAGAGAAGCTAACCTAACGTACACTATTGACGATTGGGCAACAACAGAACTAATAAATATGGAAGTCAGCAACCAAACTTGCAACGTAACCATACCCGGCCAAGCAGCAGGCACAAAAGTGCAATACCGCGTCGACGCAGTAGATATAATAGAAAACCTAATCTCAACAACAGGCAGCTACGCCGTCAAAGCCCAACCGACCCTAACGATGACAGTGTCCCACGAAGAAGTAGTTCTTGGACAAAACATAACCCTCACGGGAACCCTAACGCCATTTGACAATAAATCTGTAATTAACATTCAGTACTTCAACAGCAACACCACAGAAACCATAAGCTGCCCCTTAGAAGAAGATGGGTCCTTCACGATCAACATCCAACCGACCGAATCGGGAACTTGGGCGATACTTGCAGAATCACCAGAAACCGAAACATTATGGAAAACAGGAAGCCCACAATTTCTAGTAAACGTAAAAGAACCCCCCCTTTACGTGAAATATTCCTTATACATTCTCATTGCTTTGATTGTGAGTTGCGCGGTCGGCGGAGTGGTCTGGTTTTTGAAGTTTCGAAACAAGTAAAGCATTAGCCATTTTTTAGGGAATTGATGTCGCTGCATGTGAAGTGAAACCCTTAGCGTCCTATATTTTTGCCTATCCTGTGAGAATTTTGTGAACCATTCATCGCATAGTATATATTTGGATGATTCTGTATTAAACAGTTAATACACAGATTAAGTTGGGAACAGTTTGGAACGAAAAATAATGTCGCTAGGAAAATCTTCACTCGTCATATCATTACCCAAAGAGTGGATGCAGCTAAACGACCTAAAAAAAGGCGAAACCGTCTCATTCAACATTCAACGCGACCGTTCTCTAGTCATCTACCCCAGCACAGCAAAAAAGGCCGAACTAAAAGAAATTACTCTCACTATAGCCAACAACGAAGAAGAAACCCTCATAACCCAAAAAGTCCTAGGCGCATACCTCAACGGCTACACGGGAATAAAGCTCAAATCAGAAAACATATTCACAGTACCCCAAACAAAAGCTATCCGCAACATCGCAGGCCGACTCTACATGCGAGTCATGGAGGCAGACGCCAAAGGCGTATACATCCAAAGCATAATGGATGAATCCAAAGCCTCCCTCCACCAAGCAGTGCAACGGATGCATCTTATTTCCCGTTCAATGTGCGAAGGAGCTTTTACTTCTCTAAAAACTAACGATGTTGCTTTGGCGAAATCATGTTTCTCACTCGACGACGACGTAGACCACTTTGCTTTTTTCATAGTCAGAATCCTACGTAACGCAGCTCAAAACCCACATTTAGCCAACGAGTTACGCATAGACCCACTGGATTGCATGGATTATCAGATGGTTGTCTCCCGCATGGAGCATACATCCGACTATGCTGCAGACATAACCCGACACATAATCATGCTAAACGGAGCCAAACAGTCAATACCTGACGATGTTCGGGCACTTATGGTTACCGCAGGAGAAGAAGTAGCCCAACTCTACGTTAAAGCCTTTGAAGCCTTCTTCTCCAAAGACGTAAACGCAGCCGTCGACATAATGAAGTACCGAAATAAACTCGACAAACTCGACATAGAAATCACATCCAAAGCATTCACAGGCCCACAGAAAAGCGCAGAACTCGTCTGTGGCATATGCTCCATCCGCGACAACATAAAAAGAATCGCCCACTGCACGTTTAGCATCGCTGAAATAGCCGTAAACCGCGCCTTTAAAGCAGAAACACCCTGAAAACATAGAAGAACAAAAAACAAAAGAATAAAAAATTTAGCCAACGCTTATGCGTTAAGCTTTAGCTTTCTTTTTGGTCGATAGGTATTCGTGGATTGCTTTGGCAGCGATTTTTCCTGAGCCCATAGCGCTGATTACTGTAGCTTCTCCTGTTGCGATGTCCCCGCCGACGTAAACGCCATCTAAGCTTGTTTTGAATGATTCGTCGCTGGCTATGATGCCGCCGCGTTCAGTTTTAAGTCCAGGCGTGGTGCTTTGTATAATGGGGTTTGGGGTTCGTCCAATGGCAACGATCACGGTGTCTACGTCTAGGGTTGCTTCTGAACCATCAATGGGTGCAACTTGGCGTCTGCCTGTGTCGTCTGCGTCACAAAGACGCATGGAAATTATCTCCATAGCCTTAACGTTGCCTTGTTCGTCACCGATGAATTTAAGCGGCGCTGTTAGGTACTTGAACTCTATGCCTTCTTCTTCCGCGTTCTCAATTTCTTCTTGGCGGGCAGGCATCTCATTTCGTGTACGACGGTAGATGATGGTTACTTTGTCAGCGCCTAAGCGTAGTGCGCATCTTGCTGAGTCTAAAGCGACGTTTCCTCCGCCTATGACTGCTACCTTTTTGCCGATGCGTATTGGGGTCTTGGATTGCGGGAAATTGTATGATTTCATGAGGTTAACGCGTATGAGGAACTCGTTTGCGCTGTAGATGCCGTTTAGGTTTTCGCCTGGTACGCAGAGGAATTTTGGTAGACCTGCGCCTGTGCCTATGAAGACTGCTTCGTATCCATTCTTGAATAGTTCGTCAACTGTGAATATTCTGCCGATTAAGTAGTCAGGTTGAAATTCCACACCTAATTTAGTGATGTAGTCAATTTCCGCTTGAACAATCTGCTTGGGCAATCGGAACTCTGGGATGCCATAAACCAACACTCCACCGCCTTTGTGAAGTGCCTCAAAAATCGTGACTTTGTAGCCGAGTTTGGCAAGGTCTGCTGCAACAGTCAAGCCTGCAGGCCCCGCACCCACGACTGCAACTTTTTTGCCATTCCAAGCTGGAACTTTGGGTACGGTTATGCCTCTTTCGCGCTCCAAGTCCGCAACGAACCGTTCTAGTCTGCCGATGGAAACTGGGTCACCTTTCTTGCCGACGATGCACATTTTTTGGCATTGTTCCTCTTGTGGGCAGACTCGTCCGCAGATGGCGGGTAAACTGTTGCGTTCTTTGATTTTGTTGATTGATGCTACGTAATCGTTTTGCTTGATGAGTTTTATGAATTGGGGAATTGGTACTCCAACAGGGCAACCCTCAACACATGTAGGCACAGCACAGTTGAGGCATCTTGATGCTTCGGCTATGGCTTGTTCTTCAGTGTAGCCTAAGACGACTTCTTTAAAGTTTTTTGTTCTAGTCTTAGGGTCTTGTTTTGGGACTTCTACCGCTGTGAAGCGGTTATTGATTGCAGTATTGTTTACTGGCCGTGACATTGGCAACTTTTCTCTCCTGATGGTTTCTGATAAGCTAATGAAAGATTTTTCTCTTCGTTACAGTAGCATTTAAGCCTCTGGATTAGTTCTTTGAAGTTAACTTTGTGCGCATCAAACTCTGGGCCATCTACACATGCAAACTGTGTCTTGTTGTCTATGGAAACACGACAAGCACCGCACATGCCCATGCCATCCACCATGATCGGGTTTAAGCTGGCGATGGTTTTAATGCCCAACGGACGAGTGATATCTGCAATGACACTCATCATAATGGGGGGTCCGATGGCGAAGACTATATCGATTTTGGTGCCCTTCGCTATGAGCGTTTTGAAAACGTCGCTGACGAAGCCTTTTTGTCCTTTTGATCCGTCGTCAGATGTGAATAAGATTTCGTCGGAAACAGCTTTCATTTCGTCTTCTAAAATGAAGAGTTCTGCATTTCTTGCGCCGACTATGGATATGACTTTGTTTCCTGCTTCCTTGAGTGCCTTTGCAACTGGGTACGCAACTGCTGTACCCAAACCACCGCATATGACAACGGCGGTTCCGAAATTTTTTATTTCACTGGGGTTCCCTAATGGGCCTGCTATGTGCATTATTTTGTCATCTACCCGCAGTGAACCTAATTCGATTGTTGAGTAGCCTACTTCTTGGAAGATGTGTGAGATTGTGCCTTTTTCTTTGTCCCAAGACGATAAGGTGAGTGGTATTCTTTCGCTGTCTTGGCGTACCTTGAAAATCACGAATTGTCCCGCGTGTGCTTTTGCGGCTATATCTGGGGCGTAGACTGTGATTTTTTTGGTTACGGAGTTTAGGATTTTTTTTTCTACAACTTGGTTGAGTTTTAGTTGACTTTGCGTATTGGTTTCTGTCACTTTGTGCGTTCTCCCCGTTAACACGCAACCCTTTTTCGGGTATTAATCGTATATACAATATATATGCTATAAAAGTCTTGCTAGCTACAACCAACGACCACAACAACAAAACAACAACCCATACAACCAAACAGCACTACCCTTAATTGCCAAAACACCAACTAAATTCAGGGAACCCCAATGAAAAAAACCAACTACCGATTCAAACTCTGGATAGTAAACGAAAAAGACCAAGCAGTCTTCGGAGACGGCCTAGCACGTCTACTCGAAGAAATAGAGACACACCACTCTGTCCTTGAAGCAGCCAAAAAATTGGGGATGTCCTACCGATACGCCCTACACCGATTAACACTCTCCGAAGAACGACTAGGCGAATCGCTGGTCACAAGGGTTCGTGGAGGCGCAAAAGGCGGCGGTTCCTCAGAAGTTACACAGTTCGGCAAAGACATGGTTATGCGTTTCAGAAAAACACAGGCAAAGTTAAGCGAGACAGTAAAAAGCCAGCCTTAAGTCTCAACATTTGTCTAAATGCAAGACGGCTTTAACTAACGGGCATAGAACCGGGCTTGCTGTATCCAGAAGATTTAAGTTCATATACGTATTGAAAAACCCTCAAATCCCCAAACGATGGCGCATAAATCGTGGGGCCGTCGTCTAGCATGGATTAGGATACATGCCTTATGGGGCTTAGTAATTTCTTGTGTCTGTATCTCTTCTTCCACTTTTTCTAGGTCTGATTCGGTTTCTATTTGTTCGGTTATGTTTTTTGTTTTGGTTTGCATTTTTTTCCCTCTTTATGGTAATTTACTATATTGCTGAACCTATCTTTAAAAATTGTTATCTGTTTCGCCTGAGAGCCGTTCCGAAACATTAAATTTTTAGCGTCAGCGACCGATTGCTGAACAATCGGGAAAAATTTAAGTTGAGGACTGCTTTTGCAGAGGCTCGAAGGCGGTCAATTTTTGCCCCCCTGAGTAAATGCTTTTACTTGAAGCGACTTGTTTTCATGGAAAACAAGGGAGGACACGAAAGCGGGGCAAGGCTAAGAAAGCATTTACCCGTTAGGGCTTGCTCAGGGGTTTGGCAAAAATTGACTCAGTAATTATGGTAATTTACCATTAATGATATAAGGTTAGTCTGTGTTAATTTCTCTTAGGTGGTATCTATTGAAATGGAAAAATTTAGCTATCTTGGGGGTAGTTGTTTTAGTTTGTGTTCTTTCCGTTTATTTTATTTATCCGTTCTTTAATTCACGAATTGATTTGCTTGAGGTGGAAGCTGATGGAAATAATTTGGTTTGTTATCTTCAGTATTTTGGTCGGAATGGGGTGGTTTTAGATATTGTTACTTTTACAGATAGTGGGCGTATTGCTACTCCTTCAAGTGAAGTTGTTAACAATGGTGAAGTGTTTGTTATTACTATTGTTAAAAATGTTTCAATGGTAGAAATAACTTTTGATGGAAAAACGGTTACTTTGCATAGTGATGGTACGTTATCTTAAATTTTTTCCTCTTTGTCTTTTCTTGTTGTTCTTGGTGCGTATTTGCGTTTTTTTGTTCCACATTTTGGGCATATTTTGTCTTTTTCATTAAGTGTTGTTTTGCATTTATGGCAAATTTTGTCGCGTCTTTTTGCCATGTATTCTCTATATTTTTTTCTGCGCAGTTTTTCGAAAATGCGTTCTTCTGTTTTTGTTAGTGGCAATTTATCAGTCTCTTTTTAATGTTTGTTTGTATTACTTAAATTCTGACTGAGATTTAGGGGTTAGGGCTGTTTATATTTTTTGTGTTGTACACATTTTGGTATAGACTTGGATACGAGTAAAATTTATATAGTTATTTACTATATCGGATTTTATGCTTCGCCAAGCGTTACAAGTTAATGGTACGTCTGTATATGTGTATAATAAAAAGTGTATGTTAGACTTTGGCGTAGCTTTAGATTTTGAGTTTGAAGATTTGTTTTTTGTGTTGTTGGAAGATGAGCTTTGGGCTGTTGGATGTTACGATGATTGGGGGCATTTTTTGATATTTGATGGCTTGGAGCTAATCAGTAATGGACAAAAAAGAAGCTCTTGCTAATTGGAAGGAATTTGACCAAACTTTTTCCGACTCAATGGATGATATGGAAATAAAAAACGTTGATAATTTTAAGTTGGCGCGTGAAGAGATAGAAAATGACCCTATTCCCAAAATGGAAGGTTGGGGTCGAACTGCTGAGTTTACGATTGTTGGTAATAATCCCGAACCGACTGATGAAAGGTGCGGGAAATTTTGGGGTTTCAAGGGTTGTTTGAATGTAGAGCTTCACGGTCACATCACACTCGACGGTGTTGACCATTCGGGTAATGTTTATTGGCGTAAGCGTTATCATTCTTGTGACCGTCCTGAGTGTCCTGTTTGTTATGCGTCGGGTTGGGCTGTTCGGGAAGCTCAAGCCATTGACTATAGGATAAAAATGCTTTCTAAGGGGTACGTTCAAAAAGCGTACAAGGATAAGAAGGGTCGTTCTCATCCAGAAATCCGTCATTCTCCTATGGGTGAACCTCAGCATGTTATTGTTTCGGTTCCCTCTACTGATTATGGTCTAAAGTTTGGAAGCTTGAAAAAGAAGCTTCTAAAGGTTCTTTATTCTCGCGGTGTTCGTGGTGGTGTTCATATTTTTCATGCGTTTCGTTATCGTAACTGGTTAGAAGCTCAACGTTCTCGTCAGCCGCAAGGTTGGTATTTTTCTCCTCATTTTCACATTATTGGTTTTATTGACGGTGGTTATGGTCAATGTCGTCGTTGTAAGAATGTCTGGATTGATTCACGGGAGCAAGTAAACGTTATTCAAACGAGTGTTTGTTTAGCCTGTAAGGGTTTTGAAGGTCGCACTAGGCGGGAGTATGCCAAAGAAAGTGAGGCGTATCGGAAAAAATTTGGTGTAATTTTTGATGAATTTGGAAATAAGAAGCCTGTTGGTGGCTATATCGTTAAGGTTGGTGGCAAAAGAAAAACTGTTCTGGGTACGGCGTGGTATCAATTAAATCATTCAACTTTAATTAGAGGTCAGAAACGTGCTCATGTTGCAACTTGGTTTGGGACTTGTAGTTATTCCAAGGCTAAGTTGGAAAAAGGTGACCGTGAAAAAGATGTATGTCCTATTTGTGGTCACGAATTAGAAGATATTGTGTATGTTGGAGCTTCTGAAGCTGACCCAAGAAATGAATGGTGGAATAGGGAAGGGGATTCTCCGTTTTTGGATAAGGATGGGTTGCCGAATTGGACGTTAGCTCCAAAGAAGCATAAACGTTGGATGTAATGTTTATTTATTTTCAATATAGTAATTTACCATAATTTTTATTAAGTGGTTGTTTGATATAGTAAATTACTATATGTAGGTGAGTCGTATGGAAAATGAGATAAAAATTGAAGACCCTATGAAAACGTTAGTTGAGTTAGAGAATGAAGCAACTTGGCTTCAAGAAGGAGAGCGCGTTGAAGTCATCTATGGGGAATTTTGGAAAGGTGAAACGCCCCGTACCGATGATTTTAGCGGTAAATCCTATAAAACCAAGGACTTCAAAATCGGATGCAAGAACGAAAAAGGTGACCATATATTCCGTTATGTCAACAAATATGACATGCGCGACATATTGGCGACCTTTAAGGCAAAAACTGTTGATGGTAAAATTCCAAAAACCATCATGTGGGAGCGTCCACAAACTGATAGAGGTTTCTCTCGTCGTGGCGTTCGTCGGGGGTATCGTTAGGCAGTTCGACAAACTGCCCCTCTTTTTTTGTTTGGTTTAAAGAAATAGAAGGTCAGGCGTATGGGTACTGAAGGCGTTTACGTTAAAAAAGAATACGATAGAAAAGTTATGTTGCTGGCTCGACGTTTGAAAAAGGAAGAGTCAGTTGTCCGTCAATATTGCTTAGAGTTGGGAGTAGATGTATTGCTTGAGTTGTCGGCGGTGAATTGAGATGATTGAAAAGTGTTTTGTTCATTTGTATCGCAAAGATTTAGACTTAGGTTATTTTAAGGGATACTTTGATTCATTGCATCAAATTGGTGTTTTCAACTCTGCGTTATTGAAAAAAGAAGCTTTTGGATTGCCTCGCGGTACTAAAGTTTACATCAACAAAAAGAACGTTCCTGTTATTGTCGTTGATGCTGAAACTCATCTTGCCACTAACTACGGTGAGAGTATGATTCCTGACCCTGATTTGGTTGACGTTTTAACCTATTTCACGGAGGATAAGCAGATGAAGTTTATGGGGTCAATTAACATTGAACTCTGGCAGATGTTGGCGCTCATGGGTGCTGGCGCTGGCGTTCTTGGCGGTATTCAGTTAATTTTGCAGATATTCAATAAATAAGGGGAGGTGTGTTTTGGTTGAACAAAATTAAGAAAGTTGAGATGGCATCAAGTTTCTCGTCGTGGTTTCCAAAGGTTTTGAAAGAGTTAAACGCACATTATCAAGTCTCTGGTTGTCCACAGTGTCATGCTCTTCTCGTTGAGGCGAAGAATAAACTTGGCGTGAAGTTTGACGCTCAAGGGGGTGAAAAACCGATATGATAGTCGAAATCATGTACTTAGCGTTTTTCGTCTCTGGGTTTGGCTTTGCTGTTGTTGCTTTTTACGATGATATAAAGATTGGCATTCAAGTTAGGCGGGAAGCAAAGAAAAAGCTCAATGAAAACATGGGGGTTCCTAAATGAGAATGGCTGATG
>Ga0101944_10003988_pt1 | contig 12323 bp, 11 predicted proteins | sample DewCreD2012metaG_FD_75245 | JGI IMG/M metagenome (GOLD analysis project Ga0101944, IMG submission 75245) | Hot spring sediment bacterial and archeal communities from British Columbia, Canada, to study Microbial Dark Matter (Phase II) - Dewar... ... | reverse complement strand
AGAAGAACAAAAACTCTCTTTTTTAGATAGTGCACAATCTTTTTTAGTTACTGTTGAAAGAAAAAGTCAGTTGAATGCAGCCAATTTTACTGCAAGCAGCAGAATTGTTTTATCGGGAAGGTTTACGAATGGAATTTGTAATTTAGCTTTAGGAGAAAACTTCAAAGATTTTAGTCAAACTTCTGCTAAATATACTTTATACACCCCAACTGATGGAGATTCATTTTCAAATCCATTTGGTGGAATTTGGTTTGTTGATTCTGTTGATGCAAACAGAACAACTGCAGGATTAAATTTACCAATTCTCACCGCAGGATGGATTTATGAAGGTTGGATTGAAATTGGTAGCAATAAACTTTCAACAGGAAGATTCAGAAATCCTAAAGCAGCTGATTTATTTAATGGTTATTCTGCTACTGTTGCTTCAATTCCATTTCCTGGTGAAGATTTTATCAATAATGCTCCTTCTGGTTTTACCTTTCCATTAAATCTCAGAGGGGCAAAATCATATATCACTCTTCAAATAAATGATGGAAGTACCAGAGGTAACACACCGGGTATAATTTTATTTGAAGCAAATATACCAGGCGATGCTGTCAGTCTGAAATCTTATTCAATGACACTAAAAAATAGTAGCTTCCCCAAAGGAACTGCAGTAATTAAAGTTGATTTAATAAAATAGAAAAATGTAAACTTATAGGTATAAAATGAAAAAAATAGCATTATTAACATTGGTTTGTTTACTATTTCTCTCTGCTTTTGAGATATCACAAGCACAAGAAAGAAAGAAGTTAGCACAAACCGGTATGAAGTTTCTGAGTGTTTCACTCGACCCCCGCTCATCTGGTTTAAGCGATGCTGTTACTTCTCTTTCAAATTCTTCAGCCTCGATGTTATATAATCCTTCAACTATGGCAAAGATGGATAGATTTGTTGATTATTCCTTTGGAACTACAAAATGGATCGCAGATATTAACTACATTTATGGAACTGCTGCACTGAATTTTTCCGATGGACAATACGGAGTTTTTGGTGTATCGCTCGTTGCGGTTGATTATGGTGAATTTAATGGAACTATTACCGCAAATAATGATGATGGTTACATTGATGTAGGAACTTATAAACCTACTGCTATGGCTCTTGGAATTGGTTATGCAAAAGCATTATCTGAAAAATTTTATGTCGGTGGTAATATAAAATATGTTCGTCAATCAATGGGAACAGCTGTAGTTGGTTTTGACCCTTTAGGTGATGGAGTTGTAAAAGAATATAAATTAGATGTTTTAGCTTTTGATTTTGGAATATTATACCAAACAGGGTTTAAAAGTCTAAATTTTGGTATGAATATCAGAAATTTTTCCAAAGAGTTAAAATACATACAGGAGTCTTTTCAACTTCCATTAATCTTTAAGATTGGACTATCAATGGATGTGCTTGATCTCATTGAAATTGATAAAAATATGCACTCATTAAATGTTTCTGTGGATGCCTCTCATCCCCGAGATTATCCTGAGCAACTTTCATTTGGTTTGGAATATACATTTCTCAAATCAATATCTTTACGTGCAGGTTATACATTCCCAACAGATGAACAGGAATTCAGTGCAGGGGTAGGATTTATGCAATCATTAGCCGATGTAAAATTTGCTGTTGATTATTCTTATACTCCTTTTGGTATATTTAACAAAGTGCATCGTGTATCAATCAACATTGGATATTAAAAAACGAGAGTAAATTTTATGAAAAAAATATACATTTCACTGATGATATTACTTGGCTTTGGATTAATTCCATTATTTTTTGGATGCTCTGAAGATCCTGCGCCAAGTTTATATGATTTAGTTACTCCTGCCGGAGCAGTTCCAACGATTACTTCTATAACATCTTCAACACCAACTGCATTAGCTGGATTTTCTACACTTACAATTAATGGAAGCAATTTTTCTCCAAATGCCAATGAAAATATTGTGTTCTTTAATGGAGTAAAAGGAACTGTTTTAAGTTCAACAACTACAAAAATAGATGTTAAATCTCCGGCTAACATTTTTGGTGATAGTATCAAAATAAGAGTAACAGTATTTAAGAATGAGAATATTAGTAATACTTTTATTTTTCCTATTGCATCAGCTATAAGTATCCCGTATGCTTTTGATCCAAAAGTTGGTGATGTCCCTTGGGCTGTAACGGCTTTTAACAACGGAGATTTACTGGTTTCTTTGGATGGGAAAGGAATTAAGAAAGTCTCCGGTGGCGTAATCTCAGATTTTATTCCAAAGGGAGCTGAATCTTATTGGAATACTATAAAAGTTACTTCTAATGGTGATGTTTATAGTGCAAGAAATTTAAGAGGTGTTTGGAAATTAACTCAGAATACTGCCCCTCCAGTTGCTCCTTGGGCTGTAACGCCAACAGGCACAAGAGTATGGGATTTTGACTGGGATCAAAATCTTAATGTCTGGGCAGTCGGTAACAATAATGTAATTATAAAAATCAAACCAGATTTAACCACTTCAACTTTTAATTTTACTGCAAATCTAAGAACTGTAAGAGTATTCGGCGGATATTTATATGTTGCAGGTGTTCAAAATAATTTAGAAAAAGTTTGGAGATTCGTTATTGATTCTAATGGTAATCTTGGGGCTGAAGAAGAAGTAATTAATCTGAGTTCTTTATATCCAGCTACTATTATAAATACAATGACATTCAGCGCTGATGGTATGTTATATTTAGGAACGAATAAGAAAACAAATCCAATACTTGAAGTAAAACCAGACAGAACAATATCAGAATTTTATCCAGGAATTATTCCAGCTACGGAAGTTTTATCTTTTTATTGGCCTCAAGGGCAATTTCTCTATTTTATAAGAAAAGCTGAAGGTACATTAGACCAGACAGTAATAAAATTAAATATGCTAAAAAATGGTGCTCAGAATTTTGGCAATTAAATAATTATTCCATCAATAATAATAGGAGTGCGTTATGTTAAAAAAATTCTTTCTTTTTTCATTACTAATAACCACTGTAACATTTGCGCAGTGGGTTAATACAGGAGCCTGGCCTGATACATCATTAAAAGGTCAGCTTCACGGAATTGCTGTTGACCCTGCTGGTAAAGTTTGGGTTGGAAATTTTGCTGCTGAGAGATTTTTACCTCCAGGCGGTGGTCCTACTGACTCTGTTACTGCAAATCTAATTCGTGTTTACAATCCTGATGGTTCACCGGCTTCATTTTCTCCAATTTGGAGATTAATCGGACCAGATTTTAATGATACGCTTAAAGGTACCAATATGAGAGGTATGAGACCAGATCATAATGGTAATATTCTGGTAACTTTGGGTAACCAAATTATGTACAGAATCAATTACCAGACTGGTGCAGGTATGAAGAAAGTTAATGTTGCTTTGGGAACATCACCTACTGCTCCAGCAGTAAGTAATACTGGACAAATTTTTGTTGGACCAGTTGTAAATGCTGGTGCACCAATTAAAGAGTTTGATTCAGAATTTAATTTTGTTGGAAATGTTACCACATTATCACAAACCGGTTTTTCCAGAAGTATGGAATGCAGCCCTGATGGTAATACAGTTTATTTCCCAATTTATACAAGACAAAGAATTATTGTTTACAGCCGTCCTAATGAATTTGCTCCTTTTGATTCAGTAGGTACAATTATGGACGGAGCTGCTTGTGAATCCATTACAAGAAACAGAGCAACTGGCAGACTTTGGATTGCAGCAGGATCAATGAATGACAGACCGGATTCAACCTTCTATCCATATTCCGTTAATACTTGGTATGAATATAATCTTGCAAATAATCAGATAACCGATAGTTTAAAATGGAATTTCCTTATTCCTCTGAATCCAAATGAAAGGCCAAGAGGTATTGATTTTAGTCCCAATGGAAATATTGCTTACATTGGTTGTTTTGGAGGTTCGGGATATGCACTTGTTCAAAGAGTACAAAAGACTGTTAATGTAGATGATCCCGGAATGACAGTAGTTGATGGTTATGCTTTATCACAAAACTATCCAAATCCATTTAACCCATCAACAAAAATAAACTTTACTCTTGCTAAAGCAGGATATGTAACTCTCAAAGTTTATGATGTACTTGGTAATGAAATAGCTACTTTAGTAGATGGAGAAAAAACCGCTGGTGAGCATTCAGTTAATTTTGACGCTTCAGGATTTTCTTCAGGAATGTATGTATATCAGTTGAATGTTAATGGAGTTAGAATTTCTAACAAGATGACCTTAATGAAATAAACTATTGTTTTCTTGATTAAAACAGGAATCTCAGAAATGGGATTCCTGTTTTTTTATAATCTGACTTAAATGTTGTCTTTAAGTAGTGCTGAATTTTAGTTAAATTATAGTTGTATAAATAACTTAGTAAAGATGGAATACGATAGTAATAAATTTCAAAAAATGCTCAATAACTTAATCAACGAAGCAAAAAAAAATCTGCCAAAAGTTGATGAAGATTTGATTAGACGAGCATTTAATTACAGTTTGGAAGCTCACAAAAATGAAATCAGGGCATCTGGAGAACCTTATATTACTCATCCTTATGAAGTAGCTCTGATTGTTGCCGAAGAATTCCCTGTTGATGATATTACTGTTGCAAGTGCTTTACTTCACGACGTTGCTGAAGATACTGATTTCAAAATTGATACAATCAAAAGAGAATTTGGAAATGAAATTGCTGAAATAGTAGATGGAGTAACAAAAATCGGAGATATCTTCAGAGGTCACGAAATTACAAAGGCAGAAAATTATCATAAATTTTTACTTTCTATTATTAAAGATATCAGAGTTATTCTTGTAAAGTTTGCTGATAGATTGCATAATATGAATACGCTTGAATATGTCAATCCAGATAAACAAAGAAGAATCGCATTAGAGACTTTAGAAATTTATGCTCCATTGGCTCATCGTTTTGGTTTGGGAAAAATTAAATGGGAACTTGAAGATTTAGCCTTTAAATTTCTTAACCGGGAAGCTTACGAAGATTTAGCCCGCAAGTTACAATCCAAAAGAAAAGACAGAGAAAATTATATAAAGAGATTTTCTGCACCAATTATTGAAAAATTAAAAGATTATAATCTTAAATATGAATTAAGCGGAAGGCCAAAACATTTTTACAGTATTTATCTTAAGATGATTAAACGTAATAAACCTTTCGAAGAAATTTATGACCTTTTTGCTGTAAGAATTATTATTGATTCAGAAGACCCGAGTATTTGTTATACTGTTTTAGGTGTTGTTAATCTGATTTATCATCCTGTGCCTGACAGATTCAAAGATTATATAGCATTACCGAAAACAAATAATTATCAATCTATTCATACCACTGTTATTGGACCGGAAGGAAGACTTGTCGAAGTACAAATAAGAACAAGAAAAATGCACGAAGTGGCTGAAAAAGGTTTTGCCGCTCATTGGAAATATAAAGAGAATAAAACTTCGTCTGACAAAGATTTAGAAAATTGGGTCAATTGGATTCGTGAAATTTTTGAGAATGCTAATCGTGATGAGCAACGAAAAGACCTTGTCGAAAATTTCAAACTTAATCTTTATCAAAATGAAATTTATGTATTTACTCCAAAAGGAGAATTAAAAAGATTACCACAAGGCTCAACCCCTGTAGATTTTGCATTTGAAATTCATAGTAAAATTGGGGAACATTGTATTGGTGCTAAGATAGATGGAAAAATAGTTCCATTAGATACTCAATTGAAATCCGGAGATCAGGTTGAGATTATTACTTCAAAAAATCATCCTCCGAACAAAAACTGGTTAAAGTTTGTAAAAACTTCTAAAGCAAAGAATGAAATAAAGAAATGGATTAACAAAGAGGAACAAAACTTTATAAATAAAGGAAAAGAAATCTGGGAAAGAAAAATTAAAAAACTAAAACTTAATTTTTCCAACGAAGATTTAATGAAAATTGTTCATACTCATAAGTATGATAATACAAAGCAATTCTTTAAAGCAATAGCACAAGGTATTCTAAATATTGATGACGTACTCACGGCAAAGCAGGAAAAAGATGAAAAAGAAAAACAAAATGAAATTCAGTTCACTAAATTTGCCAACACTGCACGTGGAGAAATTGGAGGAATTCTTGTTGATGGTAAAAAGTCCAGCATTCTTTATACTTATGCTAAATGTTGTAATCCCATTCCAGGTGATCCTGTAATTGGATTCATTACTGTAGGTGAAGGAATTAAAATTCACAGGAAGAATTGTAATAATCTCATAAATCTTTCAATCAATGATTCTTCTAAATTAGTTAACGTTCAATGGCCTGAGACAGATGATAATCTGTTTATTGCCGGTATTTTGATTCGCGGAAAAGACCGCCCCGGAATCTTAAATGATATTTCGCACTCAATAGTAACTTTTCAAAACACTAATATCAAATCAATCAATATAAATACTCACGATTCCTCCTTTGAGGGTAATGTCGCTTTTTATGTTCAAAACCTTGAACACTTAAACAGAATAATCGAGAGACTAAAAAAAATACCCGGAATTACTTCAGTAGAAAGATTTGAAAGCACTTTGTAATGAAAATTGATGAATACAATCGAATTATGGCTTTAGATTATGGATTAAAGCGCGTTGGAATTGCTTTAAGTGATCCAATGCAAAAATTTGCTTATCCATTTAAGACTTTGGAAAACAATAAAAAATTAATTGATGAAGTTGTAAAAATTATTAATGAAATGGATGTTAAGCTCATTATCATTGGAAATCCAAACGATGAGAAAACAAACTTGAATTCAATATCAAATGAGATAAACAGATTTAAGATAAATTTATCAGAGAGAGTTGATATTGAAATAATATTTTGGGATGAAACATTTTCTTCAAAAATTGCACAACAAAAAATTTTGGAATCTGTAACTAAAAAAAAGAAAAGAAGGAATAAATCACTTTTGGATATGCATTCAGCAGCTATAATTTTAACAGAGTATCTTGAACAAAACTTAAAAGTCAAATCAAGTGAATAAAAAATTCTATTTGATAATCTCAGTATTTTTTTCAATAACAATTTGGATAAGCATTGCTTTATCAGATTATTATTATTCAACCTACACGCTTCCATTAAATATTATTGATGTACCTGAAAATTATACTCCAACTTCAAAATTACCTGAGTTTGTAAGAGTTAAGTTGAAAGCTGAAGGCTGGAAGCTGATTCCTTTGGAGTTTGGCACTCAAAAATATTTTTTCGTTTCAGCAAAAAATGATTCAGTAAGTTTTACGCAAGACCTTTTATCTTCTATTGAGTTTAATCCTTGGTACAACAATAAAATGAATATTCTTGAGATTGCACCAAGAAATCTTAAAATAAACTTAGTTCCTAAAGTTGAGCGCAAAATTAAAATTAAACCATCATTAAACTTGGAATTCAAAAGAGGATTTGGATTAGCTTCAGAAGTAATGATTGAGCCGGATAGTATAATATTAAAAGGTCCTGCAAGTGAGATAGACCTTATAAAAGAAGTTGAAACTTTACCAATTGAATATAAAAATTTGGATAAATCAATAAGCTCAATTGTAGAAATAAAAAAAATAAAGGGATTTGAAACAGACCATAATAATGTAAAAATCTTTTTGGATGTACAAAGAATTATTGAAAACACTATTTCCGATGTAAACATTAGTATTGAAAATCTACCAAAAAATATTGATGTAGTTCTAATTCCTAAAACCGTAAATGTTATTTTGCGAGGCGGAATTGAATATTTTTCTAAATACGACAGTGATGATATTTTAGTAAAAATAGACTACAAAGATATTATCTCTGATACTTTAGGTTATCTGAGACCAGAAATTCAAATTCCAAAGCACTTTAGTCTTATTTCTGTCAAACCTGATATTATTAAATATATTATTAAGCAGTATTAAATTGGTGAAAAAATGTTTATAACTTTTGAAGGTATAGATTTTTGCGGAAAATCTACTCAAGTAGAATTGTTGAGAAATTTTTTAATTAAAAAGGGCAGGGAAGTAATTGTGATAAGAGAACCTGGCGGAACTGAAATTTCTGAAAGAATAAGAGATATTTTATTAGATAGAAAAAATTCTGAGATGAAAATGGAAACAGAGTTCTTGCTATTTTCATCAAGTCGTTCACAATTAGTCAGAGAAGTAATTCTACCTGCATTAAAAAAAGATATAATAGTTATATCTGATAGATTTCACGATAGTTCGACTGCTTATCAAGGTTATGGAAGAGGACTTGACGTTGAAAAAATAAAACAAATTAACTCTTTTGCTATTTCAGATGTTTTACCAGATGTTACATTTTTAATTGATATTACTGTTGAAGAATCTTTAAGAAGAAAATCTTTAAAGTCTCATTCAGAATTAGATAGAATAGAAATATCTTCAGATAATTTTTATCAGAAAGTACGTCAGGGATATCTAAAAATTGCTGAGGATGAAAATAGATTTGTGGTTATTGATGGTTCATTAAAAATTGAAGAAATACATAACATAATCATAGATAAAATTATGTCATTAAACAGAGGTTTAAATAATGAGAATTAAATTATTAGTCATAAGCCTGATTGGATTGCTTTTATTAGGTTCTACTTTTCTTAATAAAGGAGATATCTATTACGAAATATCTAAAAATCTGGAAATCTTTGGTAAAGTTTACAAAGAAATTTCATTTAACTATGTTGACGAGATAAACTCTACCGAGTTTATTAAATCAGGCATTCGTGGAATGCTTGGAAAACTTGACCCTTATACAGTTTTTATTGATGAATCACAAAAATCTGATATTGATGTTCTGACTAACGGTAAATATGGAGGAATTGGTGTATCAATTGGTGTAGTAAATGATAAAGTTAAGATTACTGAAATTATGGATGGTTATCCTGCGCAGCGTCAAGGATTAAGAATAGGTGATATTATTCTTGAAGTTGATGGTTTCAGAGTCTCTGTTGAAGAATATGACGAAGTTTCTCCTCGTGTAAAAGGTGAACCCGGTACTACTCTTGAATTGAAAATTTTAAGAAACAATCAAAAAGATACTCTAACCTTTAAACTTGTCCGTGAGGAAATTTTATTGAAAAGTTTGATTTACTATGGATTCTATCCTTCAAACTCGAACAACGTTTATTTGAAACTTAATAGCTTTAATAAAACAGCCGCTAAAGAAATTCAGAATGCTATTAAAGAATTAAGAAACCAGAGGGAAATTAAATCAGTTGTGCTTGACCTGAGAGGAAACCCAGGAGGGTTGTTAGAATCTGCTATTGAAGTAAGTGATAAATTTCTTGAAAAAAATTTGATAATAGTTTCTACCCGTGGCAGGGATAAAGATTCTGAGAGAAAATATTTTTCAACGGAAGAACCAATAATAAAGAATGAAAAAGTAATCGTTCTGATTAATGAAAATAGTGCTTCAGCTTCGGAAATTGTTGCCGGAGCAATTCAGGATCACGATAGAGGAGTGATTTTAGGTACTAATTCTTTTGGCAAGGGATTAGTGCAAACAATAACCCCGATTACAAATGATGTTTCTCTAAAAATTACTACTGCAAAATATTACACGCCAAGTGGCAGATGTATTCAAAAGATAGATCACTCCAAAGAAAATAAAGTTTTGAAAGTAATAAATTCAACTGACTTATCTGACTTTTATACAGATAATAAAAGAAAGGTATTTAGTGCCGGAGGAATAAATCCTGATACTCTTGTAGAAAGTGAATTGAAAAATGAATTTATTGGCGAACTGATGGCTCAGGGTCTGCTTTATGAATTTGTTGATGACTATTCTAATATCAAAACTAAAGAACAATTTGAAAAAGATGATGATGTAAATATTTTCAAAAGCTTCAAAGATTTTTTCAGTAAAAAGTCTGATAGAGTAAAACTTGAATCTTCTAAAAAGTTAGCATCGCTTATCGAACAATTAGAAAAAGATGCTGTGGGTGAATCAGTTAAAAATGAATTGAATGTTGTAAAACTAAAATTGGATCAGCATACATTGAATTTATTGGATAATAATAAAAATTTAGTAGTGAATTTGATTAAATCTGAACTTGTAAGAAGATATTTTGACTCTAAAAAAGGAATTGAAGAATCACTAAAGAGAGATAATCAGGTGGCAGCTTCTATTAAATTATTATCTGATGAAAATAATTACTATAGATTTTTAAATAAAAAATAAATCAAAAACTTTCTTAAAGGTATATTTATTCATAATCAAAAAACAAAAGCCACACTAATTCTTGAAGACGGAACTGAGTTTTCAGGTTATAGTTTTGGATTTGAAGGCAACACTAATGGCGAAGTTGTATTTAACACCGGCATGGTTGGTTATCCCGAAACTTTAACCGATCCAAGCTACCGTGGACAAATTCTCGTCTGTACTTATCCTTTGATTGGTAATTACGGTGTTCCGGGCAAAGAAATAGAAAATAATCTCTATAAAAATTTTGAATCAGACAGTATTCACATTCGTGGATTGATTGTATCTGATTATTCATTTGAATATTCTCATTGGAGTGCTGAACGAAGTTTATCTGACTGGTTGAAGGAAGAAAGAATTCCCGCAGTTTATGGTATTGATACAAGAATGCTCACAAGAAAGCTGCGCGATAAAGGAACAATGCTTGGAAAAATCATAATTGATGAAAAAAGTTCTGTTGAGTTTGAAGACCCGAATAAAAAAGATCTTGTTGCTGAAGTAAGTGTAAAAGAACCCGTTGAATATTCAGCCGGAAAGAAAAAGATCGTTCTTGTTGATTGCGGCACGAAGAATAATATTATTCGTGCATTTCTCGGAAGAAATATTTCTGTAATTCGTGTTCCTTATGATTACGATTTTAATTCTATAAAAGCCGATGGAATTATGTTATCTAATGGTCCGGGCGATCCGAAAATGAATCTTGCTACAATTGAGCATACAAAAAAAGCTATGCAAAAGAATAAACCAATTCTCGGAATTTGTCTTGGTTCGCAGATTCTTGCTCTCGCTGCAGGTGCGGATACTTACAAATTAAAATATGGTCATCGCGGGCACAATCAGCCTTGCAACGAACTTGGAACGAAGAGATGTTATATAACTTCACAAAATCATGGTTATGCTGTTGATGCTTCAACTCTTCCGGAAGATTGGCGCGAATGGTTCGTAAACGATAACGATGGAACAAATGAGGGAATAATTCATATTTCAAAACCATTTTTTGCATCACAATTTCATCCTGAAGCTTCACCAGGTCCGGATGATTGTGAATTTATTTTTGATATGTTCGTTCGTTCATTAAAATAAATTAACACAGACTGGGCAAGCCCGGTTCCTAAAAATTAACGTTTAAAAGTAGGGAAGGGCTTGCCCTTCCCGCAAAAGCAGCACAGATTAGTAATCTGTGCTACAATAAAAACGGTCGAGGCAAGCCTCGACCCTACAAATAAGAAATAATATGATTAAAAAAGGTAAACCAAAAAAAGTTTTAATTCTCGGTAGTGGTGCTTTGCAAATAGGGCAGGCAGGCGAGTTCGATTACTCCGGTTCGCAGGCAATTAAAGCACTTAAAGAAGATGGTATTACAACCATACTTGTAAATCCAAACATCGCAACAATCCAAACATCAGAAAATTTTGCTGATAAAGTTTATTTCATTCCAATCAAAACAGAATTTGTTGAGCGTGTAATTGAAAAAGAAAAACCGGATGGAATTCTTTTGCAGTTTGGTGGACAAACAGCTCTGAATGTTGGGGTTGATCTTTTTGATAAAGGAATTCTCACAAAACATAATGTAAAAGTTCTCGGTACGCCGGTAGAAACAATTAAAGATACTGAAGACAGATTGCTGTTTGCTAAAAGAGTTGAAGAAGTTGGGCTTAAGGTTGCGCGTAGTAAAACAGCAACAAATCTTGAAGAAGCAATTGAAGCAGGAAAACAAATTGGTTATCCTTTGATGGTCCGTATTGCCTACGCGTTGGGTGGATTGGGTTCAGGAATAGTAAACAACGAATCTGAATTAATTGAAAAAGCGCGCCGAGCATTTTCATTTACCAATCAGATTTTAATTGAAGAATCGCTTTACGGCTGGAAAGAAGTTGAATATGAAATTGTCCGAGATAAATATAACAACTGCATTACTGTCTGCTCGATGGAAAACATTGATCCGATGGGAATTCATACTGGTGATAGTGTTGTTATTGCTCCGGTACAAACTTTATCAGCAAGAGAAAATTTTAATCTTCGCTCAATTGGAATAAAATTAATTCGTCATCTTGGAATTATTGGTGAATGCAATATCCAATACGCACTTGATCCTAATTCT
>Ga0101944_10006527_pt1 | contig 12327 bp, 10 predicted proteins | sample DewCreD2012metaG_FD_75245 | JGI IMG/M metagenome (GOLD analysis project Ga0101944, IMG submission 75245) | Hot spring sediment bacterial and archeal communities from British Columbia, Canada, to study Microbial Dark Matter (Phase II) - Dewar... ... | reverse complement strand
GGGAAGGGATCCAGATGGCTCGCACCATCAGCAAGGAGGACATAAGGGAGACCAGGAGGGCCGACCTTGCGGATGTTTTCGCCGAGAAGCTGATTGAAATGAAGCCTGATCCCAAGAAACCGCTTCCGGAGGCGGAATGGAGGCGGTATCAGTCCCTCCTTTCCGAGTATATCGAAAAGTGCGCCGGCAACCGGTATTTCCATGATGTGAAAAGAATTTTCGACATGGTTTCGGAACAGGTTGCCAACTACGACAGGGGGCTGGAATTGGTTGGCGGGCAGTGGCTCACACCGGTTTGCGCGGCAGTGAAGAAGATGGATGAGATCAGCGAACAGATGACGGAGTTGTCAAAGAGGCCGGATTTCGGCTCGGACACCAGGGTAAAGACATACTACGAAGGGCTTGAGGAGAAAAGAAAAGCCGCGGCGAGGACGCTTGCGGACATGATGCAGCGGAGAGTTCCGAATCTGATCCGCGACAGGAAATTCGACGAGGCCGCGCAGGATGTTTCCGATTTCCTCCATTTTTGGATCGAGCGGGTTCTGACGACGAACCGTCTTGAGCACGCTTCGGAATACTTCCGCGCCATGAATTTTGATTTCATGGTGGATCTGGAACGCTCGGTAGTGGCGGCGTACACGAATGCCGGATGCGGGAACGAACCGCCCGCCGATCCTGCCTCGGCCCGCGAGAAGGATATGGTTTACATACCGGGCGGATATTTTCTCATGGGCAGGGCCGATGCGAGGTACGGGGAGCGAGACTTTCCGCTGCATTTGGTATATGTGAGTCCGTTCCTGATTGATCGTTACGAGGTATCCAACGCGGAGTACGCCCGGTTTCTGGAAGACACCAGGAGAAAGGGGTCGGCCGAATGGGAGCATCCGGACGCTCCCCCCCTGAAAAAGCACGAGCCAGCCTGCCGCCAGCATCCCGAACTTTCAGAAGACGATCAACCTGTGACAGGGGTTGACTGGTTCGATGCGTACGCTTACGCAAAGTGGGCCGGGAAAAGGCTCCCGACCGAGGCCGAATGGGAGAAGGCCGCCCGGGGCATGGATGGCCGCGAATATCCGTGGGGAAGCCTTTCGCCCGACAGGGCTGCGGTCAACTTTGCCGGCGGCCGGAGATTTGTCGCCTCCGAGATGGACCGGCAGAATCCTCCGAAGCCGCGTGAGGTGGCTGCCGGCGGAGGATGCAGCTGCGTCAAGAAGGCGCCGCTCCCGCCGCTGCCGACGGTTCTGCCGAGCGTGACATGGAATGTCAAGGCGAAGCTTCCGCGTGAGGCGGAAGATGCTGTAAAAAACCGCCTGATCGAATGGCCGGAGGACCGGCTGCGGTTTGAAAGTCCTTACGGAGTGCTGCACATGGCCGGCAACGCCGCTGAGTGGGTTGCGGATTATTACGCGGAAAATTATTACTGCTTTTCACCCCTGAGAGACCCCAAGGGCCCTGAGAAACCCGAAATGCCCCAGCATCGCAGGCGCGTTTACAGGGGAGGATCATATCTGAGTCAATCAATCGAGGATATGGCAGTCTGGAAACGTTTCCCCGTGGAGCCGGGCAGCAGGGAGGCGTCAGGGTGCGACGGGGACGGCAGGCCCTTCATCGGATTCAGGTGTGCGAAATCGCTCCCGTGGCTGGAAGCCGCGGCCGGCGAGAAGGAGTCTGAAGAGCGTCGGATACGGGAGATGGATTTCGAGTCCTTCAAGAAAGAACTCGAATCAGGCAACAAGTAACGTCGGGTTTTGCGGTTGGCCGTATCGCGGCATCCTGCTTCGGACATCGGCGGGCATCGGAGCGCGGAATCACTGCCCGGTCTCAGGGCGGATTCCGGATGCAAGCCTGAAATAGTGCGTGCGCGTGGACGAACTCGGCTCGACGCGTTCTATGAGCCCTTCCTCGCAGAGTATTTTCAGATCCTTTGTCGCTGTGTTCGGCGAGATGCGAAGGATGCGCATGATTTCGCCCCGTGTGAGTTTCTGATGTTTTCTGAAAAGAGCGCGGAGCCGTTCGAGGCGGACGGGTTTCAGCAGGTAGTCCACGGCGCCGGCCTCGAAGGCCGCGAGGGCGTGCTGCTCATACGCGGTCACATAGATCACGAGAGGCAGCGGCAGGGGCCGCAACCGACGGGCGACGGCCAGGCCGTCGTTGTGGGGCATATGGATGTCGAGCAGCACGAGGTCGGGATCGAGCCGCTCGACCTGCCGGATCGTTTCGGTTCCGCTGGCGGCTTCCCCCGCGATTTCAACGCCGGGGCATTCTTCCAACAGTTCACGCAGGACCTGGCGGGCGATGGGCTCGTCGTCGGCGATCAGCACTCTCATGGCTCAATTCCTGGGGATGAAGAGGCGGCCTGAGCCGCAGGAACGGATGCAGGCACGGAGAAGGACACGACGGTGAGGCCCTGTTCGCGGCGGACGGAGAAGCGGGGCTCGCTGAAGTGCAGGGCAAGGCGGCGGCGGACGTTTTCGAGGCCGATGCCCTGCGCGTTTTCATCCCCGGCGAATCCGGGGCCTGTATCGGCGACCGTGATCTCGCAATGGCCCCCTGCAGCCCGGGCCGAGATGCGCACTTCGCCCGGGCGATCGAACGGCGCCACGCCGTGGCGGACGGCGTTTTCGACAAGGGGCTGAAGGCTGAGCACAGGGATGAGCGCAGCGCGCGCTTGCGGGGTCGCGTCAATCATCCAGCGGAGCCGTTCGCCGAGCCGGAGCGATTCGATTTCGAGATAGGCTTCAACGATTTCGAGTTCCTTTTCGAGCGGGATGAGGCCGCCCTCGCCTTTGAGCAGGTAGCGGAAGATCTCGGCCAGGTGGAGCACGGCGCGGCGGGCGGCGCGGGCTTCACGGGGGATGGAGCCGTAGAGGGCGTTGAGGGCGTTGAAGAGGAAGTGGGGATGGATGCGGGCCTGGAGGGCGCGGAGTTCAGCCTGCGAGACGAGCTCGCGCAGGTGCTGTTCGCGGAAGTGTTCGAGCCGCTCGTTGACGAGGGCTTCGAGGCGGGCCAGCAGAGCGAGGTCTTCGCTCAGATAGGGGCGGCCGCCGGCGCGGCGGCCGAGACCGAAGGGCAGGGCGGGCGCGCCGGGCGGGGCAGCGGGCTGGCGTTCCGCCTGGAAAAACGCGGCGATTTCGGCGGCTGCCTGCCCGGTGAATTCCGCTTCGCCCTTCACGGGCATGCGGCGGATGCGCTCCAGGAGCGCTTCGGCGTCGCCGCGGCGGAATATCAGCCGCGTCAACAGTTGTTGCACGGCATTCCTGAGGGCGGAAAAGAGGACGAGCGCGGCAGTGACGGCGATGCCGAGCAGCACGACGCGCGCGGGAGGCAGCGAGCGGTAATCGAACCAGCCGATGGAAGCGGCGGCGAGCGCGCCGAGCCAGGCGAAGCCGGCGGCGAGGAGGATGTTGGCGAGGAAGCGCAGAAAGGCGTCGAGCAGCAGGAAGCGGTAGTCCTGCATCAGGACCCAGAGTGCGAGGGGAACGCCGGCGTGGTGGACGAGCAGCTCGACAGGCCAGGCGTGCGGCGCGTCCTGCGAGTGGAGGTGGGTGAAGGAGAGGGCGAAGAGGAGCAGCGCCATGGCGGCGCCGGCGCGGCGTGCGGGCGTGCGCTGACGGCGCAGGTGGACGAGGGCGGCGATCGTGAGAGGCGCGAACCCGATGGCGGTCCACTGCAGCGTGCGGTGGTGAAGCGGAAAGCCGGGCGCGAGGGGTTCGAGCGCATGCATCAGGACGGAGAGGGCGCTGACGGCGTAGGCGGCGGCGACGAGCCGTTTTGTTCCGCCCTCGACGAGAAGGTCGAGCAGGAGAGCGGGCAGAAGGCTGAGGGCGGCGGTGGTGAAGAGGCGGAGCAGGTAGGAATCGACGAAGAGGCTGGCCAGGGCGCCGGCGTTCCAGAGGAAGGCCATGGAAGCGGCGGCGACGGTGCGCCAGGAGGCGCGGAGGCCGCGGCCGGCGAGATCCTTGACGACGAGGACGAGGAAGATGCCGAAGACGAGGGCGCCGGCGGTGTAGCCGATCCAGTTGGCCAGCAACGGCTGGGCGGCGGGGCTCATGGGCGTGAGGCGGCGCGGCGGAGGCGGTCGCGGATGGCGGCCCAGGCGGGCTCGTCCGGCGGCTCCTCGACGGCGATCCAATCATAGCCCTGCTCGTCGCAGCGGTGGAGGGTGGCGTAGAGGGCCGCGGCGTAATCGCGGGGCGAGGCGGGCATCGATTCGCCATGGCGGAGATAGACGCCGCGTCCTTGGGAGGGCAGCACGCCGCGACGGACCAGCAGAAGCGGGGTGCGCGGGCTGTAATGGCGCGGGTGCATGCCGGGCGCAGGGTGGGCTTCATCCAAGCCGGCTGCTGTCCGCACGGCCACAGGGCCGATGACGGACTCAAGTTCCTCGCGGGTAATCATGCCGGGGCGCAGCAGCAGAGGGGGAGCGGCGGCGAGCGAGACGACGGTGGACTCGATGCCGACAGGGGTGGAGCCGCCGTCCAGTACGAGGTCGACGGCGTTGCCGAGCGACTTGCGGACGTGATCCGCCGTGGTGGGAGAGAGTTCGGTGAAGCGGTTGGCGCTGGGGGCGGCGATGGGGCAGCCGCTGGCTTCGATCAACGCGAGAGCGAGCGGATGGGCGGGCATGCGGAGGCCGACCGTGGGCAGTCCGGCTGAGACGATGGCCGGGATCGACGGCTGTTTGGGAACGACGAGCGTGAGGGGGCCGGGCCAGAACCGCTCCGCGAGCCTTTGAGCCGTCTCGGGCCACTCGAGGGCGAGGTTCCGCGCCATTTCGATGGAGGCGACATGAACGATGACAGGGCTGGAGGGCGGGCGGCCCTTGACTTCGAAGATGCGGTGGACAGCGGCCTCGTCGAGGGCGTTGGCGCCCAGGCCATAGACGGTTTCGGTGGGAAACGCGACCAGGCGGCCGGCGCGGATGAGGGCGGCTGCCTGGTCGAGTTGCGGATGGATCATTCGGAGTCGTCGTCGCGGCCGTCGCCGAAGGTCTTGCCGGTTTTCTTCCACACGAGGTAGGCGTGGATGAGATCGTCGATATCGCCGTCGAGGACGCGGTCGACGTCGCCGATGGCGAGCCGGGTGCGGAGGTCCTTGACGAGGCGGTAGGGAGCGAGGACGTAGGAGCGGATCTGCGAGCCGAAATTGATGTCGGCCTTGGATTCCTCGAGGCGGCGCTCTTCGGCGCGGCGCTTCTCCATTTCGTACTCGTAGAGGCGCGCCTTGAGCTGTTTGAGCGCGGAGGCGCGGTTCTTGTGCTGGGAGCGCTCGTTCTGGCAGGTGACGACGATGCCGGTGGGGATGTGCGTGAAGCGGACGGCGCTTTCCGTGCGGTTGACGTGCTGGCCGCCGGCGCCGGAGGCGCGGAAGACGTCGACGCGGAGGTCTTCCGGGCGGATTTCGATCTGGATATCGTCGTCGATCTGCGGGATGACAAAGACGCTGGCGAAGGAGGTGTGGCGGCGGGCGTTGGCGTCGAACGGGGAGATGCGCACGAGGCGGTGGACGCCGATTTCGCTCTGGAGCAGACCGTGGGCGTTTTCGCCGTTGATCTCGATGGTGGCGGACTTGATGCCCGCGCCTTCGCCCTCCTGGCGGTCCGTGACGATGGCCTCGAAGCGGTTCCGCTCCGCCCAGCGGAGATACATGCGGAGGAGCATCTCGGCCCAGTCCTGGCTTTCGGTGCCGCCGGCGCCGGGGTGGATGGTCATGATGGCGCTGCGGTGGTCGTTCTCGCCGGACAGCAGCATCTCGGTCTCGAGATGTTCGGTGAGCTGGCGAAGCCTGCCGATTTCGCGCTCAAGGTCGGCGGCGACGTCTTCGCCCTCGTTGCCGAGTTCGATCAGGGTGTCGATGTCGCTGATGAGAGAGGCGAGCTGGCGCTCCTGCTCGATGGCGGATTCGAGCTTCTTGCGCTCCTGCATGACCTTCTGGGTGGCTTCCTGATTGGACCAGAAGTCAGGGGCGGCGATGAGCTGTTCGATTTCTTCCAGGCGCTTTTTCTTTGCGGGGGTGTCAAAGATAGCTCCGCACGGACTCCGATTGCCGGCGGAGCTCAGCGTACGCCTGGCTGAGGTCTTCCAGGGTCATACTTTCATGGTAGCAGTGGCGGGGGCGGGGTTCTGCTGGTATATACTGTGAGAGTTTCGGTCAAAACGCTCCGGTTGAGGCTGTTTTGCGAGTTCAGGTTCTGCTCCTCCTCCTGCTCCTGACCGCCGGAAGCGCCGCGACGAAGGCGTGGGCCGCCAGCCGTGTCTCCGAGGCCGCGAAGAAGCCGCCAGCGAAGACGGCGGCCCAGACGCAGAAGTCCAGCGCAGGCTCTCCGAAAGCCGCCGCACGCGCGGGCAGCACGGCTTCCGCCGCGAAGGCTGCCGTCAGCGCCGGGCAGAGCGCCCGCGGAGCCCGGACTGCGGCAAGGAAGGCCATAGCGGCAAGGAAGTCCAGGGCATCCGCGCGCAGACGGGCGGTGCAGGCGAAAGAGCCGCAGTTCGAGCCGTATGTGATCCAGAACTGGCCGCCTGAGGCGGTTGCGGCCATTCCGACCGTTTGGCGTGAAGTGCCGCCTCCGCCGCCGCTGCCGGGCAACTGCCGCGTGTGCGAGACGTGGCTGCTGGCGTCGGCCTACCAGCAGATCGGCATCCGGTACCGGCTGGGGGGAACGCGGCCGGAGACGGGCTTCGACTGCAGCGGCCTGATGAAGTATCTTTTCGAGACGAACTTCTCGATCGCTCTGCCGCCGACGGCGCCGCAGCAGTTCCAGTATGGCCTGCGGGTGGAGAAGTGGGAGCTGGAGCCGGGCGACCTGGTGTTCTTCCGGACGCGCCGGGGATGGCACGTGGGGATGTACGTGGGCGATGATTCGTTCATCCACGCGCCCAACCGGCGCAAGACCGTGCGCGTGAGCCCGCTGTTTTCGGATCCGTACTGGCGGCGCGCTTACGTGGGGGCGCGGCGCGTGCTGGTGCCGGAACAGCCGATGATGCTGGCGGCAGAGGAAGCGGCGAGCAACAGCAATAACAACAATTGAAGCGGTATTGGCGATGATCGCCGAGAAGACGCGCCGTTGTGCGTCAAACTACATCTCGGCGAGAATGGCAGTCCGCTTCTTTTCGAATTCTTCCTTTGTAATCAAACCTTCCTTAAAGAGCTTGTCGAGATTACGTAGCCGGTCAGCAGGAGAAGCTTGCTGGTTCGCGGGCTGCACAGCCGAAGAAGTGCCGGGACTTTGCGAGGCTGATGCGGGAGCAGGCGAGGACCAAGCGCTCGCAGGGCTTGAAGCTGCCACTCGTGCCTCCTCAAACCTCTCCGTGCGCTCAACGGTTCTGCGCATGGACTCCGAGGCAGATTTCAACTGCAGATTCCGAGCAATCGCCTGTCTGACGATATCTCCTGCACCACGCAATTGAACCGTTTTGTCGAAGGCTGCTGAAGCCTCGTCGTACTTGTGGTTCAGCATGAGAGCTACGCCGAGATTGTAATGAGCCTTGCCGACGTTTTTGGCCTGATCCTTTTCATTCTTAAACTTACCTTGCTCACAGGACTCCACGCTGCGGCGTGCCAGTTCGAGTACCTTCTCCAGCTGGCCAATCCGCAAAGCCTCGAAGGCGGCCTTCATTTCGCATTCCTTGTCATCATAGAAGTAGACTTTTTCATATTCACTCCAGGGCAGCAGTAGTTTGCTGGCACTCGAGACCGCCTTAAACATTGCAGAGCTCAACACTTCCTCTGCGAGAGGGAATTCAGGTTGGCCCTCCTCCGATCTGTTCTCACTGGTCTCAATGATCTCCAGCGGCATCTGCTGGAAGACGCGGGCTGTTTGCAAGTCTACGACCTGGACGGATCCGCGTAAAGTAACAGTGGTCCGCGAGATCAGCACCAGACGACGATCCTTCCCGCTTCCCACTGTCTGCCGGAGGGGTTGTTGCGAGTCCCGACAATTTGCCCGAACGAAAATCAGCGCCGTGGGCCCAAGAATCTTCCCAAGGCTTGCCGCGGTGCTGGCGTCGACGAACTCGGAAATGCTAAATCGTTGCTCCTTCAGAATCAGGTCCAAGTTCGCGCGATCCACGACTTCCATCTTCGCAGAGAGAACACTACTCAGCTTCTCCGCCAGTTCTTCACCACAGTTGCCGCTCACCTTTCCTATTGCTGCTCTTTGTAGCATCAGGCCGGTCATCGGCGGGTGCTTAATCTCGACTGAAACTTGTGGATTACTCAATTTTTCCCAAAACTGTCCCCATACTCTTCCTGATCCAGGAAGCAACAGGATGAAACAGAACACGATTTGCAGCCGCATTGGGGCAACCTCCATAAAAGTTGAATCCGTCGCTGCACTAATGATATGGGTGCCAAGAATTCCGTCAACGACATGAGTCACGCAAAAACCGGCAGAGTTGCGCATGCCAGTCAAGAGAACGGCGTATCGTCCTCAAATGGGCGCACATCTCGCTGTGTTCGGTCGGCATTGCGGGGATGCTGAAGCCGGATTCGGGCCCGGCCCGGAGTCATCTGAAGGATCGGGACTTGAATTGCACTTCAGGAAAGTCCGCAACAAGCCACGAGTGCGCCTCAAACAAGGCCGACTTTTCAGGGAAATCGGTGCGGTGGTGGGCGCCGCGGCTTTCCTGGCGGGCGAGGGCGCAGCGGGCGATCAGTTCGAGGACCGTGCGCGTGTTGGCGCGCTCGAGGGGGTCGCGATCCAGGGCGGGAACCGATTCGGAAGGGGTGTTTTCGAGGCGCTGCAACAGTTCCGCCAGGGTTTCGCCGGAACGGATGATGCCGGCTGAGTGCATGGCCATGCTTCGCAGTTCGCCGAGGGTCAGCCCGGGGACGCTGAGCGGCCGGGGCGGCGAGAAGCGCACGGGGGCGGGCAGAGCCGTTTCGCGCATGGAGCGGCCGGCGCGGGCGCCGAAGACGACGCCTTCGAGCAGGGAATTCGACGCGAGGCGGTTGGCGCCGTGGACGCCCGTGCAGGCGGCTTCGCCGGCGGACCAGAGGCCTTCGAGCGTGGTGCGGCCGTCGAGATCCGTCCACACGCCGCCCATGGCGTAATGCGCGGCGGGGCAGACGGGCGCAGGCTGGCGGTCGAGGTCGAAGCCGAAGGCGAGGCAGGTGGAGTGGATGCGGGGGAAGCGCTTCCGGACAAAATCGGGGCCGCGGCCGCTGATGTCGAGCCACACGTGAGGCGCGTTTTCGCGGCGCATTTCGGAGACGATGGCGCGGGAGACGACATCGCGGGGGGCGAGCTCCGCCATCGGGTGGTAGCGGGGCATGAAGCGCTCGCCGGCGCTGTTGAGCAGAATGGCGCCTTCGCCCCGGAGCGCTTCCGAGAGGAGGAAGCGCGGGGCGCCTTCGACATGCAGGGCGGTGGGGTGGAACTGGACGAACTCGATGTCGCTGATGACGGCGCCGGCGCGCCAGGCCATGGCGACACCGTCGCCGGTGGCGACGTCGGGGTTGGTGGTGTCGGAGTAGACGCGGCCGAGGCCGCCAGTGGCGAGCAGGGTGGCGCGGGCGAGCACGGCGAGCAGGCGTCCGCGGCGGGCGTCGAGAATGAGCGCTCCGGCGACGCGGCCTTCGTCGATGAGAAGATCGACGACGGCAGTGAAGCCTTCGAAGCGCACGCCGGGCAGCGAGGCGGCGCGGCGGTAGAGGGTGCGGGCGATCTCGCGGCCGGTGGAATCGCCATGCGAGTGCAGCACGCGGCTGCGGGAATGGGCTCCTTCGCGGGCGAACAGGAGCTTCGATCCGTCGCGGTCGAACTCGGCGCCCCACTGGATCAGTTCTTCGATGCGCGGCGGTCCTTCGCTGACGAGCACGCGCACGGCGGCGGGCTCGCAGAGTCCGTCGCCAGCGGCGAGAGTATCCGCCTCGTGGAGAGAGACGTCGTCCTCGTCGCTGAGGGCGACGGCAATGCCGCCCTGGGCGTATTCCGAGCTGGACTCTTCGAGGCTGTCTTTCGCAACAACGAGAACATCGCCGGCGCCGGCGAGTTCAATGGCCGCGCGCATGCCGGCGACGCCCGCCCCGATGACGAGAAAATCCGTGCGTATTGTTTCAGCCAGCGGTTCGATATCCACATGGTACAACCGAAGATATGCCGACGTTCACGGTGAACACCGGCGCTGTCGAATATCCGGTGGTGGCCGAGCGCGGCGCGCTCGCGCGGCTGGGCGAGTTCGTGCCGCCGCGGCGGGGCGTGCTGTTCGTGGTGACGGAAGAGTCCGTGTGGCGGATGCACGGCGCCGCGGTGGAGCGGGCGCTGGAAGGGCGGCGCTGGCGCAGGCTGGTTTTCCCCGGCGGAGAAGAGAACAAGCGCATGGCGCAGGTGGAGGCGATGGCCGAACAGATGGTGGAAGCGGGCGGGGACCGCTCGAGCCTCGTCATCGCCTTCGGCGGCGGCATCGTGAACGATGTGGGCGGGTTTCTGGCGGCGGTGTTCATGCGCGGCGTGCCCGTGATTCAGGCGCCGACGACGCTGCTGGCGCAGGTGGACGCGGGCGTGGGCGGCAAGACGGGCGTGAACCTCGCGGCGGGCAAGAACCTGGTGGGCGCGTTCCATCAGCCGCTGGCGGTGATCACCGATCCCGACGTGCTGGCGACGCTGCCGGAGCGGGAGTACCGCGCGGGGCTGTTCGAAGTGATCAAGCACGGCATCATCCGCAGCGAGCCGCTGTTCCGGCTGATGCAGTCGCGGCGCGAGGCGGTGCTGGAGCGCGAGGCGGGCGCGGTGGAGGAGATGGTGGCGGAGAGCGTGCGGATCAAGTGCGAGGTGGTGTCGCTCGATGAAAAGGAGAGCGGGCTGCGGCGCATCCTGAACTTCGGCCATACGGTGGGCCACGCGATTGAAGCCGAGACGGGCTACAGCCGCTACCTGCACGGCGAGGCGGTGGGGCTGGGGATGCTGGCGGCGCTGCGGCTGTCGCACCTGGCGGGGCGGATTCCGGCGGAGCTGTGCGGGGAGATGAGCGCCGTGGTGCGCGCCTACGGACCGTTTCCATCGACCAAGGGACTGACAGTGGACGGCATTCTGGCGCGGCTGCGGAAGGACAAGAAGGCGATTCAGGGGGCGGTTCACTGGGTGCTGGCGGCGGGGATCGGGGCGACGGAGATCACGCCGGATATCCCTGATGAACTGGTGCGCGAGGCAGTGGCATCCATTCTGGAGTGAGCCTGGTGAAAGGAACCACGCCGCCGGGGGCCGCCAACGAGCAGGAGGCCGCCGCCTATGTGCGCCGCATGTTCGGGCGCGTGGCGCGGCGCTACGATCTGCTGAACCACCTGCTGTCGTTCCAGACGGACCGCTACTGGCGCTACCGCACGGCGCTGGAGGTGGAGCCGTTTCTGCGGCGGCCGGGGGCGCGCGTGCTGGACCTGTGCTGCGGCACGGGGGATCTGACGCTGGCGCTGGAGCGGCGCGCCGGCGGGGACGCGCTGCTGCTGGGCGGGGACTTCTGCCGTCCGATGCTGGAGGAGGCGCAGCGGAAGCAGCGCGGGCGGGGCTCGCAGATCGAGTGGATCGAGTGCGACGGGCTGGAGCTGCCGTTTCCGGATGACAGCCTGGATCTGGTGACGACGGCGTTCGGGTTCCGGAATTTCGCCAACTACCGCGCGGCGCTCAAGGAGCTGCGGCGGGTGATCAAGCCGGGCGGGATGCTGGCGATCCTGGAGTTTTCCACGCCGCCGAATCCGGTGTTTCGCGCGCTGTACCGGTTCTATTCGGAGACGCTGCTGCCGGCGCTGGGCGGCTGGATTTCAGGCGACCGCAGCGCGTACACATACCTTCCGGATTCGGTGAAGAAGTTTCCGGGAGCGGAGCTGCTGGCGGCGGAGATGGAGGCGGCGGGGTTCACGCGGGTGCGGTTCCGGCGAATGACGTTCGGGATTGTGGCGCTGCACACGGGGCTGTCGGGTTAATCCCGCAGCGCGGCCTCGATCCGCTTCTCAAGCTCCTGCTGGGAGAGCGCGGTGCTGATGAAAAGCTCCTGGCGGGCGCCGGAGGCGAGAGCGATGGCTTTCCAGCCGTTCTGGACGGGGACGGTGACGCGGATGCGGACGGGCCCTTTGGCGTCGCGCACGGGGCGGATGACGCCGGGAATGATGGCGCGGATGTCTTCGTGTTCGACGAGGCGTTCGAGCACGGGGCGGAGGCCGCCGATGATGGAGTGCTCGATCTTGAGCTTGTTCTGGCTGGCGCGGAGACGCATGGCTAGCGGAACCGTTTGCGGAAGAGGAAGTCGACGGCGAAGGCGCCGTTTTCATCTTTGATGGCGATGACGGACCACTGGCGCGAGAGGTCCCACTCGAGGCGGACGACCTGCTGCTGGG
>Ga0101944_10006526_pt1 | contig 12327 bp, 8 predicted proteins | sample DewCreD2012metaG_FD_75245 | JGI IMG/M metagenome (GOLD analysis project Ga0101944, IMG submission 75245) | Hot spring sediment bacterial and archeal communities from British Columbia, Canada, to study Microbial Dark Matter (Phase II) - Dewar... ... | reverse complement strand
GAGGCCGTCCTGAACCAGGGCGAGGACTGGCCGGCGCGTCTGAGAGAGAGATGGCAGCCGGGACTGCTCGGCGCCATGCAACTGTGCGCGGCAGCCGAGATGGAGATTTCCCGCCTGCCCGAGGACGAACGCCAGGCGTTTCTGGCCGACTACGGGATCACCGAGCCCGCCGCCCGCCGCGTCATCACGCTGTCCTATGAGTTGCTGGGAATGATCTCATTCCTGACCGCCGGAGAGGATGAATCGCGGGCCTGGACCATTCGGCGGGGCACGCGGGCGCCGCAGGCCGCGGGCGTTATTCACTCGGACATCGAGCGGGGATTCATTCGGGCTGAGACGGTCGCCTATGATGACCTGATGGCCGCCGGCTCGATGGCCGAGGCTCGCAAGGCGGGCCACGTGCGTCTTGAAGGCAAGGAATACGAAGTCAAGGATGGCGACGTCATTGTGTTCCGTTTCAGCGTCTAGGAGACGACGCGTCCGGGCTTGAACGCAGCGGATGAGCGCCCATGGAATGCCCATCGGGAAATGATTCCAGACCCCTCGCGCCAGCGGGCGGGCGGCGCCGGCCACTGCCCGGATGGGCCGCAACGGTCATCGTCGCGGGCGCCGGCTATCTGTCGGGCGTCGCGCTGTGGGGCGCGCGCCATGAATCCGCATTTCACAACTTTGTTCGCACGAACGCGCTGTCATCGAGCGAATGGCAGGGACTGGCCCGGTCGGCGGGACTGTATGCGTCGGGCAATCTGGTCTTATGGTTGATTGTCGCGTGGGCGCTGCGCAGGCGGTCGGGCGCACTGGAGGACACAAGCGCGCCCCACGCGCTTCAGGATCGCAAGGCGCGCTGGGGAGAGGCCCTGTCCCGCGCCGCCTGGGCGCTGGCGCCCGAATGGATCAACGCGCTGTCGCTGACGGCGTTCTATTTCCAGGAGGCCAAGGAGTTCACCCGCTCGGTCCACGGATTGGGCGCGGCGCTGACGCTGGCCTTGTTGTGGCGTCTTTTTGACTATTGGCCCGGACGCCGGCAGATTTCGCAGCCCGGACGGCTGACGGCCGCGTCTGAAGACCGGGATCGGCCGCCGGAAGCCGGGGGCGCGTCCAGCGGCGCTTCATGGATGCCGCGTTGTCCGGCGGCGTGGTGTCTTGCCGGGAGCGTCACGCTCTATGTTTTATACTTCACGGCGCTGTCATGGCTGCGATACATGAACTTCTTCGCGGCCCTGCAGGACCTGGGGATGTACACGCAGCAACTGTGGGGATTCGTTCATGGGCATGCCTTCCTGTGCTCGCTGTATGACCTGCCCCATGACAACATGCTGGCCGAGCACGTCATGCCCGTCATTGCCCTTCTCTCGCCGTTCTATGCGCTGTGGACCGATCCGCGCATGGCGTTGTTCCTGCAGACGCTGTTCGTGGGGCTGGCCGCATGGCCCCTGTATCAGATTGCCCGGCAGTTCGGGCTGTCCGCTTGGCTGGCCGCCGTTCTGGGCCTGTCATATCTGGCGCATCCACAGCTTCAGACGGCCAACCTCTATGATTTTCATCCCGACGCGCTGATGCCGTTCTTTCTTTTGATGGCTTTCCGGGCGATGCGCGACGGGCGATGGGCGCTCTACTGGCTCATGGCGGCGCTGGCTCTGGCCTGCAAGGAGGACGCCGCGCTGCCGGTCGCGCTGATCGGTCTGTATGCGATGTTCGCGCGCCGGCGCTATCTGGCCGGCGGCGTGACCCTGGCGGCGGCCTTGTTATGGTTCTGGATTGCGGTGGACGTCATCATTCCGGCCTTTCGCGGCGCGCCCTACAAACACGCGGCGCGCTATCTGTGGCTGGTCGAACCGTATGTCGGCGCCGTGGATGTCAAGTCGCTGGGCAAGGCCGAACTGGTCGGCATTGTTCTGGCGCATCCGTTCGCCACGGTCGCACGGCTGCTGACCTTGACGCGCGCCGACGCGCTGCTGCGGCTGTTGGGGCCGACGCTGGGGCTGTCGGTGTTTGGGCCGCTCGAACTGCTGATCGCGCTGCCGGCGCTGGCCGCCAATCTGCTGGCGGAAAGCGACCGGCAGCACGGCTTCAATCTGCATTATTCGTTTTCGATGCTGCCGTTTGTGTATGTCTCCGCGGCTTCCGGCATCGCATGGCTGAACCGCCGCAGGGCCGGAAGGATCGATCCTCGGTTTGTGGGCGTGGCCATCGCGCTGTCCTCACTGGCGTTCAGCTACTGGCATGGCGAGACAGCGCTGGCAAAATCCTACGAACGCCGCAAGTATCGGGTATTGCCCCGGTATGCGGACGGACGCGCGGCGCTGGCCCAGATTCCGGCCGAGGCCGCGGTTTCAGCTCAGACCAACCTCGGAGCGCACCTGACCCACCGCCGCCGGATTTACCAGTTTCCACAGATCAAGGACGCGACCGTCATCGCGCTCGACCTGCGGTCGGTCCAGCGCGACGGCGGCGTCTGGCCTTTTGCGGAACGGCCCGGCATGACGGCCAATCAGGAGTTTGCCCGGACCGTGCGGGGATTGCTGGATTCGGGCGAGTGGGGAGTCCTGGATTTTCGCAGCGACTACCTCCTGCTTCAGCGCGGCGCCTGCCCCGTTCGAAATGCGGAGATTCTCGCGCGCCTGGCCGACCTGATGCGCAGCGACTGAGCGGCGCGCTGTGTTTGGACCGGTCCAAATGCGGCTTGACACCGCAGCCTCAAAGCGACAGATTTCTGTCCGTTGTTGCGGGCGGACGCGATGGCCCGCAGGCAAAGCGCCGATTGACAGGAGACGCATGTCGCCATGCCTGAACTGCGCAAGGACCCGGTGGTGGGACGGTGGGTGATCATCGCCACAGAGCGCGCCAAGCGGCCCATTCGATTCGCCAATCCGCCCACCCCCTACGCGGACCCCAAAGACTGCCCGTTCTGCGTCACGCACGAGGCGATGACGCCGCCGGAGGTGCTCAGTTACCGCACGGCGGGGACGCGCGCCAACGACAGCGGCTGGTGGATTCGCGTGGTGCCCAACAAGTTCCCCGCGCTGCAGATCGAGGGCCCGGTCGAGCGGGCGGGCATCGGCATGTATGACATGGCCAGCGGCGTCGGCGCCCACGAAGTCGTCATCGAAAGCCCCAGCCATTACGACTCGATCAGCAAGTTCCCCTTGCGGCAGGTCGAGGAAATGATCTGGGCTTATCGCGACCGCATCCTGGACCTCCGGCGCGACCCGCGCTTCCAGTATATCTTCGTTTTCAAGAACCACGGCGCGGCCGCCGGCGCCTCGATCGACCATCCGCACAGCCAGATCATCGCGCTGCCGATCATTCCCAAGCGCGTCATGGAAGAACTCGAGGGAACCAGCCGCTACTGGAATCATCGGGAACGGTGCGTCTTCTGCGATATCATCCGCCAAGAGACCAAAGAACGCGAACGGATCGTCGAGGAGAACGGCAGTTTTGTCGCCATCTGTCCTTACGCTTCGCGCTTTCCCTTCGAGACGTGGATCATTCCCAAAAACCACGGCCTGCATTTCCACGACATTCAGAAGAACGAGGTGCGCGACCTGGCCGAAACGCTGCACCGCGTCCTGATCCGCATTCGCGTCGCGTTGAACGATGTGCCGTATAACTACATCATCCACACCGCTCCGATGACCAGCGACGCGAACACGCGCTATCACTGGCACATCGAAGTCATGCCCCGATCGACCAGCGTGGCCGGATTCGAGTGGGGAACCGGCTTCTATATCAACCCCACGCCGCCGGAGGAAGCCGTCAAATACCTGCTGGAGGTCGATGCGGCGCAGCTGAACATCGTCGATCCGGCGGGCGCCGTCAAACCAGCGCAGCCGTAGCGCAGCGTGGACAGGCGCGCCCGCGCGCCCCGTTCAGCGAACGCGACTCGATGGAAGCGGTTGGCCATTGTATTGGAGTCATGCCGGACGACAGGATTGGTATCGTGGGCGGGATTCCATGGTTCAACCTAAATCCGGCAGTTTGGATTCCGCGACGTGCGCCTCGCTTCCGATCACAGCGCTCAGACCACCCCGGAGCGGTCCGGTCTGTCGGCTTCAGCCGACACCCCGTCAGCCACCGTCTTCAGACGGTGGACCCGCGCGCCTCTAATTATGGAAGCCCGCTTCAGCGGGGCTTCTCGACGGGATTCATCCATTGCGTCAACCCGTTTCGGGCTTTACAGAACGCGAACAAGATGGACGGGTTTTCTTGCACGCCTCTTGGAAACGGGGGCGTCAGGGCCGATAGTCGCGTTCGGCTGGATGCTTGGCCAGGAATGTGGCCAGCAGTTTGACCGCGTTGTCCAGGTCCTTGAGCGAAACCATTTCCACCGGCGAGTGCATGTAGCGGTTGGGAATGCTCAGCAGGGCCGTGGCGGCGCCCCCGCGGCACAACTGCATGGCATTGGCATCGGTGCCCGTGGCGCGCGGTTCGCCCGTCAACTGAAACGGAATTTTTGCCGACTTGGCGGTCTTCTCCAGATCCGCCTCCAGAATAGGATTGATGTTCGGGCCGCGATGCAGCATCGGACCCTTGCCCAGTTTGGCCTCGCCCATACGCTTTTCGGCCGACTTGGGATGGTCGGTGGCAAAGCCGACGTCGATGGCGATGCCGGCATGGGGGTGGATGGTGTAGGCCGACGTGGTGGCCCCCCGCAGGCCCACTTCCTCCTGAACCGTGGCCACGCCGTAAACGGAGATGTCCAGCCGCTTCTTCGATAATTCGCGAATGACCTCCGCGACGACAAAGGCGCCGACGCGGTCGTCGCACCCCCGGGCAATGACGTTGTCGCCGCGCAGCCGCCGATACGAAACATCAATGATGACCGGATCGCCGACGCGGACGGCCTTTTCAGCATCGCGCTTGTTGGCCGCGCCGATGTCGATCCAGATGTCCTCCAGCTCGACGCCCTTCTCACGGTCCTTGGGCTTGATCGTGTGGATCGGCTCGCGTCCGATGACGCCGGGGACCGGCCCCTTGTCGCTGAGGATGCGCACACGCTGGCCCACGAGATGAACGACGTCCCAGCCGCCGATCTGTCCGACCGAAATGAAGCCTTCCTTGTCGATGTGCATGACCATCAGGCCGATCTCATCGACGTGTCCGGCGAGCATGAACTTGAACGGCGCGCCGGGATTGAGGACAGCCATCGTGTTGCCGTGAACGTCACGGATGAGCTCGTCGCAATGGTCCTTGACGCGCTCGCGGAAGACGCACGCGGCCGGCTGTTCGGAGCCCGAGGGGCTGGTGGCGTCAAGCAGTTGCTGAAGGAATTGTTCGGTTTCGGACTTCATTATCGAGAACCTTTCATGACGGTCACGAGGGTCCGCAGGATGATCTGGATGTCCAGCAGGATGGACCAGTTTTTCACGTAGTAGAGGTCGTATTTGAGTTTCTCGCGCGCATCGTCGATCGTAGCCCCATACTGGTAGCGAATCTGCGCCAGCCCCGTCAGCCCCGGCCGCACCCAGTGTCGGAACGAAAAGAACGGCACTTCCTTCTCGATCTCTTTCACCAGCTCGGGCCGCTCCGGGCGCGGACCGACAAACGACATGTCGCCCTTCAGGACGTTCCACAGCTGCGGCAGCTCATCCAGCCGGGTCTTGCGCAACAGATACCCCACGGGCGTGACGCGCGGATCATTCCGCGCCGCCCAGACCGCCCCGTTGGCCTCCGCGTCCACAGTCATCGAGCGGAACTTGTAAATCTTGAAAGGACGTCCGAACTGGCCGCACCGCGTCTGCAGGTAGAACGCCGGCCCCCAGGAAGTCAGCCGCACCAGAAACCAGAGGATCGGAAACAGCCACGAGGTCAGGACCAGCGCAAACAACGCAATGACGATGTCCATCAGGCGCTTGACAAATGCCTGAAACCGGAACGACACGCCGAGTTTGGAGTGAAAGAACCAGCTCGCATCGATGTGATCCACGGCCACCTGCTCGAAGGCTTCTTCATAGAAGGACCATTCGTCCAGCAGCCCGCATCCCGCCTGCGCGGCCTCGAAACAGCGGTCCAGCACGTCGGCCCGCCGCGTGCAATGGCTGGCAATCACAATCTGGTCGATCTTGTGGCGGCGGCAGATATCCGGGAGTTGACCGATCTCGCCTAAATCCTTTGCATAGCGAGTTCGTTGTTCGCTGCAGAAGCCGATGAAGTCAAACAACCGGTCGTTTTCCAGCCGCGCCGCCAAAGACAAGGAATCGGCCTGATCGCCGACGAGGAGGACTCGGATTTTGTGCACTTTGTGAGCATAGTAGGTGACCAGGCGCGGGAGCGTTTCAGCCGCGAACAGCAGGCTCGTGGCGAGGAGAATGATCCAGCGTCCGATCTTCTCGTATTCGATCAGGTTGACATAGAGGTTCAAGAGCGCCCCTGCAATGATTGACGTCAGGATCGTTGCGAACAGCAGCCGCGTCAGACGGTAGCAGACCTGCCGCTCATAAAGCCCAGCGATCAGACCTCCCAACAGCGCCGCGCACGGGAAAAAGATGAGATAGGAAGTCTGCACCTGAACATAGATCGCCTTGGGAGAATAACGATACGCCAAAGCCACGACCATGGCGGCGGCGGCCATGTCGAACAGCATCCAAGCCGCCGGGGGGATGCCGTAAGCCAGCGTCGAGATGTAGGCGAGGCGCTGCCGCAATCCCGCCCGAATGCGCACCGGCTCCGAAGGGGGCGCCTCGGCCAGGACGGACGACAAACTGTGACGATATTGAGTCATATCCAACTCTTGGCCCACAACGATATGCGGCACGCCGATCAACCGCCGCCGCCCGTCAACGGCGCCCCTATTTCCTATACTTTCCGTCGCGCAGCTGTCAATCCGAATACATCCGTCGCGCCAGTCAAAGCGGTTGACAGTCCGCCCGCCCAATGGAATCCTCTGGGTGGGCGCCCAATGGCGGCGCCCATCACCGCCGGAGCTGCACTCGCATGGCCCCAAGCGCCACCCCTTCATCGCCCCCCAATCCGCGCGTCCTGTTTCTTTCGCAATATTTCTGGCCCGAAGAAACCACCACCTCTTGGCTGCTGTCCACACTGGCGTTTCATCTCGCCGAACACGGCTATCGCGTCTCGGCCATCGCAGGACAACCCACCTATCATCGCGCGCCGAAGACCCCCTGGCGCCTGGAGCATCGCGGCGTCCGCATTGAACGCGTCTGGTCCACCCGCCTGAACAAGAACTCCATTCCCGGCCGCATTCTTAACACGGCCACTTTTGTTTTATCGGTCTTCTTCCGGCTGGCGATGAGGCGCGACTTCGACGTGCTGATCTCGGTCACCAATCCTCCGTTGCTCAACTGGGTGGTTCGCGCCGTCCAGAGTTTTCACCGCTTTCCCGCCATTCTGATCATTCATGACGTCTATCCCGATTTCGTCGCCGCCATCGGCAAGATGCGAAAGAGCGGGCTGCTCTACCGGATCTGGAACGCGCTGACGGACTGGTCTTCGCGCGCGGGCGAGCGCGTCATCGTCCTGGGCGAATGCATGGAACAGGCCATGCGCCGCCATCTGCCGCCCGAACGATGGGAGCGCATCCGCGTCATCCCCAACTGGGACGTTGAGAATCCATTCCGCTCGATTCCCCGCGCCGAGCATCCCCTCATTCGCGAATGGGCGCTCCAGGACAAGTTCATCGTGCTGTATGCCGGCAACATCGGCCTGTTTCACGACATCGAGACGATTGTCGCGGCGGCCGATCTGTTGCGCGATCAACCCGTTCATTTCGTTTTCATCGGCGCGGGCGGCAAACTTCCGTTGCTTCAGCAAAGCATCGCGGAACGCCGGTTGGCCAACGTCTCCGTGTTGCCTTTCCGCAAGAAAGAAGACATGCCGCTGGTTCTGACCGCCTGTGACGCCGCTCTTGCCACGTTGATCAAGGAGGCGACCGGATTGTCAGTTCTCAGCAAGGTCTATGGCGTGCTGGCCGCCGGCAGACCCGTTCTGGCGGTGCTCGGCGCCGAAAGCGAAACCGCGCGCATGATCCGCCGGCGGGGGTGTGGCATCGCCGTCGAACCCGGCGACGCAGAGGGCCTGGCGGCCGCGATTCTGCGATTGAAAAACGACACGGCTGAGCGCGAAGCCATGGGCGCCGCCGCGCTTCGCGCCTTCGAAGAAGAATACAATCTGCAGGCCGTCGGGGCCAAATACATGGAACTGATCGACGAGGTATGGAAGGGCAGGCTTCATCGAGATTCGTCCCGCCTTGTTTAAGAGGCCATGCCGTGGATGCGTTCATAAAACGCGGCATGGGAGGCAACACAGACAGGGAGGTCTAACTGCTCAAGGGCCGTTTGACGCGCCCGCGCGCCGAATTCCTCGCGCATCCGGGGCGAATCGAGCAGCCGCGCCACGCGATCCGCCATCGCCCGGATATCGCCGGGAGGGACGACAAATCCGTTCGCGCCATCGGTGATGAAGCGCGCCACGTCGCCGACGTCGGTGGCCACGATGGGCCGGCGCATCGCCATGGCCTCCCAGACGGACATCGGCGAGGCCTCGCTGATCGAGGCGCAGACGTAGATGTCGGCGGCCTTCAGGACCGCCGGAATGTCCGCCACCGCCCCGTGGAAGCAAACGGCGCCCTCCGGCAACTCCGACGCGCGCGCCTGCACCTCGCGCCAGACCCGCTCCTGACTGGCGATGCGCGGCCCGACGATGTGCAGCGTCACGGCGCGCCCCGACTCCCTCAGGATCCGGCCCATTTCGACGAAGTTATCAAACCCCTTGTCCACGTTGATGTTGCCAATCGAAACAAGACGGGGCCCGGGCGCCTGCGCCAGCGCCGGATGCGGATCGGTTTGATCCGGATCGAATCGGACGCAGTCCACGGGCGCCTGGACAATGGATGACGGCTTTCGGTCGAGGGCCGGCGCAATCTGCCGGTAGAAATCGCGGCTGCGGTGACTGGCGAAGATGACGGCATGGCAGAGCGGTCCGACCCGCCGGGCCAAGCATCGCAACGAGCGCGCGTCGCGCGTGTCATTCAAGTGCAGGACCACGCGGCGCCCCGCCCATCGTCCGGCCAGGATTGACTGCAGGTGCCAGATGCCGTTGCAGTGAACGATGTGAACGCCCCGTCGCCGCAACATCCGCGCCAGCGACAGCGATTCAGGCACAAAGAGCAGCGCCCATTTCACCAGGTCGCCACGCGCGCGACTGAGGTGATGCAGGCGGACCGCAACGGACTCGACCTCCGCTCCGGCCACGCGCTCGCGCAGCGTCGGCGTGGCGGAGGCAGGAATGACAACCAGCGTCTCGATGCCGCGCGGGCGCAGCCGCGGCGCCACCTGGAGGACGCGGTGATGCGGCCCGGCAAACCGTCCATCAACCAGGATATTGGCGACGCGGATCATGGGAAAATGAGAAATGAAAAATGAGAAATGAGAAATAAGGAGTGAGCAATAGGGAATGAGCAATAGGAAATGAGCAATGAGAAATGAGAAATGAGCAGTGGGAAATGAGCAGTGGGAAATGAGCAATGGGAAACTCACTCGTTGTTCATTGCTTATTGCTCATTTCTCATTTCTCATTTCTCATTTCCTATTGCTTCTGACCGGCCAGGAACCAGTCCACGGTTCGACGCAGTCCGTCTTCGAGGGCCACGCGCGGCTCCCAGCCCAGCACGCGGCGCGCCTTTGAGATGTCTGAGAAGTTGCGGCGCACTTCGCCGGGCAGCGGGTCGGATTTTCGGATTTCGGGCGTCCGGCCCAGTCGTTCCGTCAGCAGCCGGGCCAGGGCGTCGGCCAGTTCTCCGACGGTGGTTTCGCGATGGGTGGCAATCTGGAAGATTTCGCCGCCGACGCCGGCCGAGGCGGCTTTGAGGATCGCCTCAACCAGGTCTTCCACGAAGATGAAGTCGCGCGTCTGGGCGCCGTCGCCATAGATCACCCACGGCTGACCGTCCAGGGCCAGTTTGATGAATTTAGCGACGACGCTCTGCTTGTGCCCCGAACGCGGACCATAGACGTTCCCGAACCGCAACGCAATGGTCCGCAGGCCATAGCTGCCGCGATAGGCATGGCAATAGGCTTCGCCACACAGTTTGCTCGCGCCATAAGGCGAGACCGGCTTGGGAACCTTTTCTTCATGAATGGGGGGCGTCTGTTCGCCCAGCGGCGCGCCCGACGAAGCCAGAATGAACACGGGCTTGCGGTCGGAATGCCGCGCCGCCTCCAGATAGTTCAAAACGCCGAGGACGTTGGTCTCGCAGTCGGTGCGCGGATCTTCGACCGAGGGAAGCACGCCGGTGCATGCGGCCAGATGAACGATGACGTCGGCCCCGTAGGCCGCCCGCAGGGCCAGATCGGCGTCGCGGATATCGCCGACGACCAGCTCCACGCCGCCCTGCCCGAAAGGGCCGACCGCTGGGGCCGGGGTTTCATGGAATGCGCAGACGCCGCCCAGGTCCTCCCGCGTGGAGGCCGAAAGGTTGTCCAGGACGCGAATGGCGGCCGGTTCGCCGCCCTCCCGCAGCAGCCGCGCGATCAGGTTGACGCCAATGAAGCCGCATCCCCCGGTAATGAGCCAGTTCATGGCGGGCCTTTGCTATTTCAGGTAATCGCATTTTTCGCGCGAGCCGTCCCAGCGAATGTCGGGCAGCAGCGAATGGGCGCGCGAGGCGATGCGGCTCTTGTATTTCAGCAGGTCCTTGAACATGATCCGCAGTTCGCCTTCCATGTCCGTGGTCGGCTTGTATCCCAGATTCAGCAGATGCTTGTGGTCGGGATTGTAGTAGTGCTCTTCTTTTTCCTGGCGCGGATTGACCAGGTTGCGGATTTCGGCCTGAATGCCGGACTCTTTGGCGATTTTCAGGACTTTGTTGGCCAGTTCGGTGATGTCATAAACTTCCTCGAACTGGTTGAAAACGCGGCATTCGCCCCGCTGGGGGGGATTCTCGATGGCGATCGTGAAGCACTGCATCGAGTCGCGCATCGGCAGAAAGCCCCGTTTCTGGTGGCCTTTGCCATAGGGCGTGATCGGGAGGCCGACGACGGCTTGCGCGCAGAAGCGGTTGATGGCCGTGCCGAAGCACTGGTCGTAGTCAAACCGGGTCAGGAGCCGTTCATCGTCGCCCATTTCGTCAATGCGCGTGCCATAGACGACGCCCTGCATGATGTCTGTGGAGCGCAGGCCCCAGATGCGGCAGGCCATCATGATATTGTGCGAATCGTGAACTTTGGTCTGGTGATACCACGAGCCGGCCTGGCGCGGGAACGGCAGGGTGTCTTTGCGCCCGCGATACTCGATCTCAAAGAACCCTTCAGGGATGTCGATGTTGGGCGTGCCGTATTCGCCCATGGTGCCGAGTTTGACCAGATGGGCGTCGGGGACGATGTCGCGTATGGCGTGAATCAAGTTGAGCGTGCCGATGATGTTGTTGGTCTGGGTGAAGACGGCGTGATGCACGTCGATCATGCTGTAGGGCGCCGAGGGCATCTCGGCGAGGTGAACGATGGCTTCGGGTTTGAAGGCGCGCAGCAGGTCAACGCACAGGTTGTAATCGCACAGATTGCCCCGGCGGAACAGCAACGTCTGGCCGAAGTTTTCGGTGTAGGCCTGAAGCCGCTCCGTCATGCGGGCGATGGGGGTGGCCGACTGCGATCCCATTTCGGCAACCCAGTCGCGCCGGAAATAGGTGTCCACCCCGGCGATCTGGTGGCCGCGTTTGGTCAAATACTGCGCCAATGCCCACCCCAGGTATCCGTCCACGCCCGCGATCAATACTCGCATGTGCATGCTCCTCTCGATCAGATTGCAGTTTCCACTGCCCGGCACAACCATGCCACCCGCAGCAAAAGGGTTTCTATTTTGAAGTCCCGCCGACGGTCCGTCAAGCCGGGAATCCGACCCAAGGCGGATAATCCGACAGCGGCTCTCGTGAGGCATCTTTCTTGCCCTGCTAACCCATTGAGGGCGACTTTACGATAAATTAAGCGGAAAGACAGGCCTGACAAGAGGGAAAAAAGGTCAGTGGGCAAGTTTTGTCGCCATCCGCGTTACGCCTTCGCATCGGCAGTCCGCACGGCGGTCCTGGCCGGCATTCTGGGAGTGACCGCAGCCGCGCCGGCCTTTGCGCGCAACTACGCTTCCCCCAAGCCCCAAGGGTCCGGTTTTTTTGGCCGCAGCGTGGTCGCGTTGGATGACGCCGACGGCGACCGGATCGGCGACTTCGCGGCAGGCTCCGCCGAGGATGCTGGCGTCCGCGCCCGCGGCGCCGGCCGCGTCTATCTGTTCAGCGGTTATCAATCGCGGCCCTTTCGCATTCTCGAATCGCCCCGCGCGCAGGATCACGGGGACTTCGGGCGCGCGCTGGCGGCAGTCCCG
>Ga0101944_10006525_pt1 | contig 12329 bp, 10 predicted proteins | sample DewCreD2012metaG_FD_75245 | JGI IMG/M metagenome (GOLD analysis project Ga0101944, IMG submission 75245) | Hot spring sediment bacterial and archeal communities from British Columbia, Canada, to study Microbial Dark Matter (Phase II) - Dewar... ... | reverse complement strand
CATGGCATTCCTCTCCTGGGCAATCTTCGGCCACGACAACAACGTCACAATGGTCATTATTGTGTTTCTCCCTGTCGGAGGCAAACCGAAAAACTTGCCCGGTTTGCGGGCGGCTTCCAACGTCTCAATTTTCATCGTTCGCGTCCTCGTCGTCGTCCTCGAATTGGGTGACCCATACGGCCTTCAAACCGGCGAGGACGACGACGACGACGACGACGAGGACGATAACGACTTTGGAAACCGACTGGGAAGGGGGCGCATTTGGGCTTGCGGGGAGGGCCGTTTGGGGAATACCGTTCCATAAATTAGAAACGGCGGGGCGCCCGGATGACGAAACCGGGCGGTCGGTCTTTGAGGGGCCGACATACCGCAGGCGGCGATGATCAGCGAAGCCACATATCTGCCCTCGATTGCGCGCGCGTTTGCGATGCTGCCGGCCGGCAGCGCGCACAGCGCCGAGCGGGCCGTGGTGAGCGGCGTGGCGGCGGAGGCGGCCGGCGACGCGCTGATCGGTTCGAGGCGTTCGGCCCCCTCGACCGTCACGATTGATCTGACGGCGTCGCGCAACCATTCCAACCGCAATCATCGTGCGGCGCCGACGGCCCCGTCGCGGCGCAGCGAGGTGGTGGCGGCGCGCGCCACGCCCCAGCTGAACTACTCGCGTTCGGCCTCGCTGGTTCCGATCAGCGGCCATCCCCGGGGACTCATCGTTGACATTGTGGTGTGAAACGGACCGCAGCGGCCCAAGTCACGACGGCCGCCAGACAGGCGGAGGCGTGAGCGACAAACGCAAACTCCGATCGCGCGGGGGGGCTGCGCTTCGGCGCGCCGGATAATGCTCGGATGAGCCAGCTGCGAAATGCGGCATTGATGGGAGCGCGGGCGTCCCGTCCGCTGATTTCGAGCGTATTGAGCCAGTTGCATAGTGAAGGGAGCGGGGGCGTCTCGCCCCCTTTTGGATGAGTTTTTCAGTCATATTCCGGGGGCGAGACGCCCCCGCTCCCTTCCACTCCACATTTTGCAACTGGCTCTATTGTTATGAGTTTCGCGGGCGGGACGCCCGCGCTCCCCTGGTTTGCAGCAGGCTCAGATGCGTATGACTTTCGCAATTGGACATCTGCAAAACCTGCCGCCGGTGATCCCGGCGCCGATGGCGGGCATATCGGACCGCCCGTCGCGCGAGATTGCGCGGGCGATGGGTTGCGGATTGATCTACACGGAGATGATCTCGGCCGAGGCGCTGCGGCGCGGCGACGAAAAGACGCGCGCGCTGATGGACATCGACGGCGAAGCGCCGCCGGTCGCGGTTCAACTGTTCGGCAAGGAGGCGTCGGCGCTGGCCGAGGGCGCGCGGCTGGTCGAGACGGCGGGCGCGGCGCTGATCGATCTCAACGCCGGATGCCCGGCGCGCAAAGTCACCGGCGGCGGCTCGGGGGCGGCGCTGTTGCAGGACGTGGCAAAGCTGGCGCGGATTGTGCGGGCGATGCGGCAGGCGACGCGGTTGCCGCTGACGCTGAAGTTCCGCACGGCGTGGGATGACGCCCGTCTGGTCCATGTGGAGGTGGCGCGGATGGCGCAGGAGGAGGGATGCGACGCCCTGGTTCTGCACCCGCGCACGCGCGCGCAGTCGTTTGGCGGCCGGGCCGACTGGTCGCGCATCGCGGAGGTCAAACAGGCCGTCTCGATTCCCGTCATCGGCAACGGCGACATCCGCTGCGGGGCCGACGCGCGGCGCATGGTGGCCGAAACCGGATGCGACGCCGTGATGATCGGCCGGGCCGCGATGGGCAATCCGTGGGTCTATCGGGCCGCGCTGGAGGCATTGACGACGGACCAATCCGATGCGGAGTGCGACCGCCCCGTCACGGTCGAAGAACGGCTGGCGATGCTGCGGCGGCACGCGCGGCTGATGGCCGACCGCAAGGGCGAGCGGCGCGGCGTCAAGGAAATGCGCAAGCATTGCGCGGGGTATCTGAAAGGCGTGACGAATTCGAAGCCGCTGCGAATGGCGCTGGTGCGATGCGAGACGCTGGAGCAGATTGAGGAGGCGGTGGAGGCGTGGAAGCAAGTGAGGCCAACTTGACGGCGCTCCCGCGATGCCCGGCTGGCCCGCCGCAAATGGCATATCCGATTTGATTCGTGAAGTCCTGCTCGCGCCGCCTCCGGACTTTTAAAAGCGCGCGGCTTCCCGCATTTCATGTCATGCGTGGGAACTGGTGGCGCGCAAGCGCAGTCCCAACGCATGGATGACTTTCAAAACGGTCGCGAATTCCGGTTTGCCTTCGGGGGACAGCGCGTCCTGGAGTTTTTTGCGCCCGATCCCGGTCTCGCGCGCAATCTCTGCCAGCCCCTTGGCGCGAGCGATGTCTCCCAAAGCCACCGCGACGAAGGCAGGATCATTTTCCTCCAGCGCCGCCTCCAGATACGCGGCCATATCTTCCTCCGTCTGGAGATGATCCACAACATCCCAGCGTGTCAGGCGAATTCGTTCCATATTGGCCCCTCCTGGAGATTCCGCTTCAAGGTCAGGGCAACTTGAATATCACGAATCTGAGTGCGTTTGTTACCCCCGGCAAGCAAGATGATGATGGTCTGACCTCGCCGCGTGAAGTTGACCCGATAGCCTGGCCCGTAGTCAATACGCAACTCGGAAACACCTTCACCGACAGACTTCACGTCGCCAAGATGACCGGTCCTCAGCCGGCGCAGGCGAGTGTCGATGCGAGCCCGTGCCTGTCGATCACGCAAACGGACAAACCATTCTGAGTATATGTCAGTCTGGAATATCTCGATCATGCCATGGAGCGGTCTTACGTCTTACGGCCTCTGTCGCGCGCTCTGACGGCCTAATTCGCCCCGCGGCCGCCGACGCCCCTGGCCGTCTTGATATTCTTCTTCGCGCCTTGCTTGGGCCGCAGGCTGCGCGTGGCGGCGCCGGCGCGCCACATTTCGGAGTCGCGTATCTGCGCGAGCTCCTTGGCGAGCTGCTTTTGATAATCCTTCGCGCCGCACGCGCTGAGGACGCGCCTGCACTCGGCCCCGCTTTTGACCTTCTGATACAGGTCGGCAAAAACGGGCATGACGGCCTTTTTGAATTTGGGCTTCCAGTCCAGGGCGCCGCGCTGCGCGGTGGCCGAGCAGTTGGAATACATCCAGTCCATGCCGTTTTCATCGACCAGGCGGATGAGGCTTTGCGTCAGTTCTTCGACGGTTTCATTGAAGGCTTCGCTGGGGCTGTGGCCGTTTTTACGCAGGGTGTCGTATTGCGCCTCCATGACGCCGGCCAGGCAGCCCATCAGGACGCCGCGCTCGCCGACGAGGTCGCTGGTGACCTCATGCTCGAAGGTCGTCGGGAACAGATAGCCCGATCCGATGCCGATGCCCAGCGCGATGCAGCGTTCTTCGGCGCGCCCTGTGAAGTCCTGCGCGATGGCATAGCTGGAGTTGATGCCGGCGCCCGACAGGAAGTTGCGGCGCACCGACGTGCCCGATCCCTTGGGCGCGACCATGATGACGTCCACGTCGTTGGGGGGGATGACCTTGGTCTGGTCCCGATAGACGATCGAGAAGCCGTGGGAGAAATACAGCGCGTCGCCGGGATTGAGGCATTGTTTGATCATCGGCCAGATGGCGCGCTGAGCGGCGTCGGAGACCAGCATCTGGATGACCGTGCCGCGCCGGGCCGCCTCTTCGATGTCGAACAGCGTCTTGCCGGGCTTCCATCCGTCCTTGACGGCGCGGTCCCAGTCGCGTTTGAATTCTTTGGACTGGCCGATGATGACGTTGAAGCCGTTGTCCTTGAGATTGAGGGCTTGCGCCGGCCCCTGGACGCCGTAGCCGATGACGGCAATCACTTCATCTTTGAGGACTTTGCGGGCCTTGGCCAGTGAAAACTCCTTGCGAGTGACGACGGTTTCTTTCACGCCACCGAAATCGATGCGCGCCATGACAGATTCTCCCCAGTGTGATGAGAGCCGGGCGCCATGTCCCGCGCCGGCCCTGCGCTCGCGCGCCGCGTTCGGGCCGCTGACAATGCGGGCGGCCGTTGCGGCGCAACAAAGAGCGGCGTGAGTTTGCCGCGCGCATTTTCATCCGCGCAAGGGCAAATTCGCCGCACAGCGCCGGCGTCACGGTCCCGAAGGCGGGGAAGGCCGCCTCAGCTCAGCCAAAACCAGGCCGACCTGCGGCGAGGAACGGGCCAGAACGTGAAAGGCCAGGTGGCGGTCCCGCGCGCGCAAACTCTGCAGCGCGGCCAGTCCCTTCTCATTGGTCATCACAATTGCGGCGGGATCGTTTTTCATCCGCTGGGCCACGTTTTCCTCATGCCATGATTCCTCGACGCGGCGTCGCAGATAGAACAGCAGGGCCGGATTATCGGCGTCGAACAGGATCAGCCGGCGGCCGGCGTCCACGAGGGCGCGCGCCTGCGTCGCGATGGGCCGAAATGAGTTTTTGCGGTTGCGCGCGCCTTCATAGATCGGAGTGACCGCCCAGGCTGCAAGCGCATAAAGCCCCACGCCGCCTGCCAACAGCCATCGGGGAACGCATCGGACCACCCAGCGTGGCCTGGGCGCGCCCGGTTTGTGTTCGGCAGCCGGGGTCCCGGCCGCCACCGCACCGGGACGTGACTGTCCTGCGAGCCATTCCCAGCTCAAGGCCAGCAGGATGTTCAGCAACGGAACGGCGCCCAGCATGTATTCGCCTTCTTTGGCGCGCATCAACGACAGGATGACGAGACTGCCGACGGCGCCCGAGGCGACATAGACGAAGGCCAGCCGCCGATGGGATTGCGCCCGGGCGAACGCCTTGGTGAAAAGGGCCGGATACAGCAGGAACCAAGGAATAAAGCAGACAATCAGCAGGACCAGGTAAAACCACGGGGGGCCGTAATTGATCTCCGTCACCTCGCCCATTCGCAGAGCCGCCTCCTTGCCCCAATAAGCCGCCGCCCGGTTCCAATCCCATCCGGCATGCCGGACCGCCAGCCATCCCCACACAGCGACCGGCGCGACCGACAGCGCCAGCGCCAGCCACCATAACCCGCTGGCCATCCATCGCCAGCGCCGCAGGAGCATGGAGGCGCCCAGCCATGAGGCCATGACAAAAAGATACGGGATGGGGAACTTGTAGAAATGGGCGATGGCCAGGCACAGGCCCGCCGCGAAAATCGGACGCCACGCCCCCCGCCGGCCCGCCTCCATCGCCTGGAGCGCCCGCCAGTTGGCCCATTGCGCCCCGGCGATGAATAGCGTCATCGGCACATCAAGCTGGGATTCGCGGGATTTGATGATGATGAGGGCGTTGCAGGCGGTGAACACGCCCGCCGCCGCCGCCGCCGACAGCGACGCGAATTCGCTGGCCCACAGGAAAACCACGATGGCCAGCGCCACGCCGCTCAACGCGCTGGGCAGCCGCGCGGTCCATTCGTTCACGCCGGCGGCGCGATACAACGGCGCGATCTGCCAATACAGCAGCGGAGGCTTTTTCAGGTAGGGCTGACCGTTGAGCCGGGGGACCAGCCAGTCGCCGCTCTGCAGCATCTCCCACGGCGGATAGGCCCGCTGGCCCTCGTCCGCCGACAGAATGTCCTTGCGGCCCAGCCACGGCACAATCAGCGCCGCCGACAAGAGCCCCACGGCCACGGCGCCCTGCCAGCGGGTCCGGGGGGCGAACAGTCGCGATGCGGCGGCCGCAATCGCTCGCGTCAAATTCATGGGCGCACCGTCCATCCTTGGCAATCACCGCGGCAAGGGCGCAACCGAATCCAGCGCCGTGTTTTGCATTGCTGTGTTGCGTGGCCGGCGCGCCGCGGCGCATCCTCAGCTACGAGGCGGGGCAACTGCAAACCCTGATTTTCGCTTGAAACGACGGGCCGCGTTCAATACTTACTCTCCCCGTTTACGCAAACTGTTTCGGAGGGCGCCATCATGAGCCAGTCAGAAACCCATCAATACAAGGCCGAGGTCAAGAAGGTCCTCGACATCGTTACGCACTCACTCTACACCAATCGCGAGATTTTCGTCCGCGAGCTGATCAGCAACGCCGCCGACGCGCTCGAAAAGATCCGGCACGAGCAAGTCGCCCATCCCGACGTTTACGACGCCGGCCTGCCGCTGGAGATCGAGATCGACCTGAACACGACCGACCACACCCTTTCCATCACTGACACGGGCGTGGGCATGACGCGCGAGGAGCTGATCGAGAACCTGGGCACCATCGCGCATTCGGGTTCGGCGGATTTTTTGCAGCGGCTGGCCGACGCCGCCAAGCGCGACGTCAATCTGATCGGACAGTTTGGCGTCGGATTCTACTCGGTGTTCATGGTCGCCAAACGCGTCCGCGTCCAGACGCGATCCTTCCGGAGCGACGCGCAGGGCTACGAATGGTCCAGCGATGGAACCGCCTACGATCTGACTCCCTGCGAGGGTCTTCACCGGGGGACCCGCATCACGGTTGAACTGAAGGAAGACGCGCAGGAGTTTGAAAAAGAAGAGGTTGTGCAGCGCATCATCAAGCAATACTCCAACTTCGTCCCCTTTCCCATCAAACTCAAGGGCAAAGCGATCAACACGGTCCAGGCAATCTGGACCCGCAACCGCAAGGACATTACGGAGCGTGAGTATAACGAGTTTTACCGCTTTGTCACCGGCGACCTTTCCGACGCCTTCTACCGGTTGCATTTCTCGGCCGATGCCCCCCTGCAGATCAACGCGCTGCTGTTTGCCCCCAAACGCAATTGGGAACGCTTTGGCTTCACGCGGCTTCAGCCGGGCGTCGATCTGTATTGTCGCAAAGTCCTGATCGAGAAGCGCCCCGAAGAGCTGCTGCCGGAGTGGTTGCGCTTTGTTCGCGGCGTGGTGGACAGCGAGGACCTGCCGCTGAACATCTCCCGCGAGTCGATGCAGGACACGGCCTTGATGCGCAAGCTCAGCATGGTCCTGACGGGCCGCCTGGTGAAGATGTTTGCGCAGGAAGCGGAAAAAGACGGCGATAACTACGCCGAGTTCTACAAGGAATTCGGCATGTTCTTCAAGGAAGGCGCCGTCAACGATGAAACGCACCGCGACCAGATTGCGCCATTGCTGCGGTTCGAAACCTCGCGATCCGAAGCGGGAAAGCTGGCGTCGCTGAAAGACTACGTCAGCCGGATGAAGGAGGGCCAGAGGGCCATCTACTACATCAACGGCCCTTCCCGGGAAGCCATCGAAGCCGGCCCGTATCTGGAGATTTTCCGCCGGCGCGGCATCGAGGTCCTCTACACGTTCGAGCCCGTTGACGACTTTGTGCTCACGCGGCTGGGCAGTTTCGAGGAGAAGGAATTCATCTCGGCCGACGCCGCCGATCTGCGACTGCCGGCCGAAGAGACGGCGACCCAAGACGCCGAGGCCGCGGGCGATCGGGCCGCCGCAGGGGATTCGCTGTCGGCCGACGAGGCCCGGTCGCTGTGTGGCTGGATGAAATCCACGCTGGGCGATCGCGTGACCGAAGTGCGCGAGTCCAAGCGCCTGGACAGCAGCCCGGCCATTGCCGTCAATCCCGATAATCTCATGACGGGCGCCATGAAGCGAGTCCTTCAGGCCACCACGCGGGATTTGGGCGCGATGGGGACCGGGGCCACCCTCGAAGTCAATCCGCGGCACGCGTTGATCAAGCGTCTAGCGCAGCTGCGCTCCTGCGATGAGCTTCTGGCCCGCCAGATCGCCGAGCAAATCCTGGACAACGCGCTCATCGCCGCGGGATTGATGGTCGATCCGCGCCCCATGATCCAGCGCCTCAACGATCTGCTGACGCGGGCGGCAGGCGTTTGAGGGAAACATCGAATCTCACATGACGCTTCCCCACCCCCATCGCCCGCTTACAGCGTGCCGTAATTCCGGGCTTTGGCGGACCATGCGGGGTGCTTTTCGCCCCACGAGCGCGGATTCCATCGCCAGGGAACCGCGTCGCCGGTTTCCAGGAACCACGTCAGCAGCCGCTGCTGGAGGTCGAGTTTGACCTGCGCCAGCGCGGGATCGTCGATGCGGTTGTGCAGTTCGTTGGGATCGGTGGTCATGTCGTAGAGCTCGTCGGTGTCGAAGAGGCGCCGCACATATTTATATTGTCGGGTTCGGATCATGACGGCCTTGCCATGCCACTCGCGCTCGCCCCGCTGAACGCTGAGTCTGGCCCAGTAGTGGCTGTCGGGACCGATGTCATGCTCGTGCGTATGCTCCTCGGACGGTAGCGCGCCGCCTTCGCAATACACCGCGTCTCGGATTTCCGCCGTCTCGCCGCGCAGGATCGGCGCCAACGAGCGGCCGTTGTTGTCCTCGACCGGCTCGACTCCGGTCAGTTCGTGCAGCGTCGGCAGAATGTCAATCCACTGGCATAGAGCATCGCTGGGGGCCGCCAGCGGTATGAGGCCCGGGGCGCGGATGGCCAGAGGAACGTTGGTCAGGACGTCTTCAAACGTGTTCTGTGTCTTTTCGACCAGGAGATAGTCGCCGCAATACTCGCCGTGGTCGGAGGTGATAATGACGATCGAATTGTCGTATATTCCCTTTGCCTTCAACGCCTCGATCACCTGTCCGAAACTGTGGTCCACGCGCGCGACCATGCCGTAGAAAACCGCGACGATTTCCCGCCAGTCCGCCTCGGTCAGTTCGCCCAGTTTCATCCGTTCGCTGACCCGTTTCATGATCTGCGGTTTGCCTTCAAAGGGGACTTTCTGCCGGCGCGGAAAGGGAACTTTTGCGCGGTCGTGCATCGAATACCACGGCTCATCCACGACGAACGGCGGATGCGGCCCGACGAGCGTCAGCAGCAGGAAGAAGGGCTGGCCGCCGGGGCATGCGCGGATGAACTCACACGCCTTGCGCGTGGAGGCGTCGTCCATGAAGTGAAAACCGATCTGCTGTCCTTCCGGGATGCGCCCTTGCAGAAAACTCCGATAAAGGCGGTGACCCGGCTGGATTTCCGGTCGAAACGCCGGGATCGAGGACGGCATGGCGTCTTGCACGCGGATGTGGCACGAGTCATCCACGACTTCCAGCGCAATCATGTCGTTTTTGCCGCCCCACCACACGAAGTAGCCGTTCTCCTTGAACGTGCGCAGCATGTTGGCTTCGTGGCGGCGCAGGTGGTGGTGCATCGTGCGGTGGCCGCACACGTGCGCGTATCGCCCCGAAGCCAGCGCGACGCGGCTGGGCGTCGAGACCGGATTCTGGACGAAGCACTTGCGGAATCCCGCCCCCTCCTTGACGAGGGCGTCGATGCAGGGCGTCTGGACCACGCCGTTGCCCCAGTAGCCGGCTGATTCCGCGCGCCAATGATCGGCGACGAGCAGGACGATATTCGGACGCGAGGGAAGGGCCATGGTGCAATCACCGCCTGATGTGCGATTGATAATAAAGGAGCGCGCGACAGTCGCCCCACGGCCAACATATTGCGCTCCTGTTGCCGAGTGTCAATGCGGAATCTGCCAGAAATTGGATGTAATGGGGTGCGATCGGCTTGACGCGACGCGGGCGCCGTTCGCATACTGTGGGCGGCGGGCACAAGCCCGCAAACTGCAGGAAAAGGCCGGCGGTAAAGATGCGCATGGGGTTCGACACTGTATGGAGGGCTTTCGCGATTGTGATGGCCTCCGCGGCGCTGGCATTGGGATTTAATGCGTTGTCGCCTCAAGGCATTCCGTTGCGCCCCATGACGCTGGACGTCGATTATCCGCCGAAGAGCAGGGAGCCGGCCGGGGATCGCGTCACGGTAGAAAAGCTTCAGGCGGCGGTCGAGTTGGCCCGGATGGCGGCGCAGTTGGGACCGGACGCGGCCGCCGGTCTTAATGCGCCCATCATTGTGGATGCGCGGGACGAGCATGAGTATAAAATGGGTCACATTCCAACGGCCATTCACGCGCCCTATTCGGCATTTCTCAAGGGGCGGCCCGGGGTGTTGGAGCGGATTCCCAAAGGGCGGCTGATCATCGTCTATTGCGATGATCCAACGTGCGGCGCCTCCGTCATCGTCGCCGAGCAGCTGCGACTGTATGGCTACGGGCGGGACGATGTCCGGGTCTTCACCGGGGGATTCCCCGAATGGGAAAAACTCGGGCTGGAGGTGGCCCTGTGAACGCTCCTGTTTCGTCTGCCGGGGCCGCCTTGCTCGATGCCGCCGGCCTCGGGCGCTGGCGCCGGTGGCTGGGCGCGCCCGGTCTGGCTTTGCTATGCCGCGCGGGCTTGGCTGCGATTTTCCTCTATGCGGGGATTCCCAAGGTTCTCAGCCCTCAAACGTTTCTGATCTCGGTCCGCGGATACAGCATTCTGCCGGACGTCGTGATTCCGGTTTTCACAGTGGTTCTGCCGATGATGGAAGTGGTGGCAGGGGGGATGCTGCTGGCCGGCCTTTGGGTCCGCCCGGCGGCGCTGGTTATCGGCGCAATGACGGCGATGTTCCTGGTTGCCATCGCCTCGGCCATGGCGCGCGGAATCAACATCGATTGCGGCTGCTTCAGCGGATCAAGCCATAAGGTGGGGGTCGGCTTGATTCTGCGCGACGTGGGCATGTTGCTGATGCTGATCCCCATCTTCCTGGCTTCGCGCCGGGCCGGAATGGCCGAAAAAGCGCCTTGAAAGCGCCCCGCCGGGTCCGGAGACTGTCGGAAACCGCTGCGAAACAGCCATCTTGTATTTACTGCGCCTGCGAAAGAAACGAATCCGTGTCACAAAAACTCCCTTGCATGCTCCGCGGCGTCCTGGCCGCGGCCGGCGTTTCCCTGTTTGCCGCGTCGATCCTTTGCCCGCAGGTCCACGGCGCCGAGTCGCCGTCGGCCAACCCCCCGGCGGCGGACGGACCGGTCATCGTCATCCGGGGAACGCCCGAAGGTCCCGCTCCCACGCCCGTCCTCATCACGCCTCCGCCCCGCAACGGCAAAACGCCCACGCCGCGGACGGCGGCGCTGCCTGAATCCAAACCCGTGGATTCCAATGACGCCCGCGCCACATATCCCAAGACAATTCCAGCAGTCAGAATCAGCGGGGACCGGCCCACCACGGGGCCGATATCCACGGGGCCCCGGACGTCCGGCACGCGGCGCAGCACGCGCGAGATCGTGGTCGCGAGCATCGCCGATGAGGAATTGACGCTCCCCAAGTTGCAGCGTCTGATCAAGCCCCGGCTGGACGAAGTGGTCAAACGCAGCCGGATTGACCGGGACGCCAATCCCACCTCCTACGGCAATGCCAAGCGGGCCGTCGAGGAGCAGGTGGTGGCCGAATGGCTGATCAACAAGGCCATGACATTTGAAGCCCGGCGCGAAAAAATCGAGGTGACGCCGGCGGATATCGATGCCGCCGCCAAGGTCTTCCTGGAAAAAGCAGGCCAACCGGCTTCGGGCGCCCTCGAAGAGGCGGCCAAGGTCGCAGGATTGTCGGTGGATGATTTTCGGGAGACCCTCGCCGATGCGCTGTATGGCGACCGACTGACACGCAAGTATATCGAAACCAACGTCTCCGAGGAGATGCTCAAACAGATATTCGAAAAACAGGCTTCCCGTTTCAGCCTGCCGCGCCAGCGTCGTTACGAGTATCTGGTGATCGAGAAGAAAAGCGGGGTCGATCCCGACAAGCAAAAAGACCAGATGAGTGACGCCTTGCGCCGCGCCAAAAAGGGCGCGGATTTCAAGGACCTGGCCAAACGCATCGACATGAATAAGGAATTCAAGATCGAGCGTCTGATTCGGGAGGATGATCCGATACCCTATGCGTCGCTGCATGAGGCCATCTGGGAAACCAAGGTCGGCGAGGTCAGCGATCTGGTGGAATCGCTGGCCGGATTCCACATCGTCAAGGTCATCGAAGAGATTCCTCCCAAGAAGGTCACCTTCGAGGAGTGTCGCGAGACGCTCCTGACGGAGCTGTTTGACGACATCCGGCCCAAACTGGGCAAGACGGCGCTCAAACGGTTGTCGCCGCTGGTCCATGTCGAGACCCATTATCTGACCGAGCTCAGCGAAGACGCGCAACGGCAGCAGATTCTCGAAAGCGTGATCCGTGAGCGGGCTCAGGAACGCAGGGAGCAGAAGGAGGCGGAGGAACTGAAGCGAAGAATCGATTCGGCGCCCGCCGGGCCGGCCCCTCCGGCCGTCGTGCGCACGCCCCCCGCGTTCTGATCTTTCGGACTCATCATCGGCCCGCTGGCGTTCACGAGCGGCGCTTGGTTCGCCGGCTTCATAGGCGGAACCTCCTCCGAGGCCGCCAACCGCCGCAAGCGCGACCTGATCCGCCCACACGGGCCGTTTTTCTGGAGTCCCGTCCGGCGGCCGTGACCTGCTGGCCTTAACTGAATAGTATTGT
>Ga0101944_10006524_pt1 | contig 12333 bp, 9 predicted proteins | sample DewCreD2012metaG_FD_75245 | JGI IMG/M metagenome (GOLD analysis project Ga0101944, IMG submission 75245) | Hot spring sediment bacterial and archeal communities from British Columbia, Canada, to study Microbial Dark Matter (Phase II) - Dewar... ... | reverse complement strand
GTGCGTGTTCATTCGGCTGAGCTCCTGCGAGAAGTGGATCGGTTCGCACCTTCCAGTCTCCCAGACTCAGTCCGAGTGAACAGAAACAACCTATTGGAAGTTCACAGCTAGCGACAGCGGACAGCGGGCCGGTCAGGCTTTCTGTTACCCCCCTTTGCCAAACGGGAAGGAGGACGAACGCACGCGCGCGATCCTTCGGCGCGAACGATGCGGCAGATTCCATAGTCCGCCACGCGCGCGCTGCCTATCGTCGCGTTGCATCGCCGCCGCTTTGCGTGGGCGATGCGACCAACGGAGACCGCAAGCACCATGCCGCGCGACGGGCTGCCGCAAGCGATGCAAGACACCGGCGATCTCGCCGGCTGCCTGCCGCGCGGCTATCGGCTCAACGAGTTCGTCATCGACCGCGTGATCGCGGAAGGCGGCTTCGGTGTCGTCTACTCGGCGCTCGACCTGCGGCTGAAGCGCCGCGTCGCGATCAAGGAGTACATGCCTTCGCTGCTCGCGCGCCGCGCGGGCGACTTCTCGGTGCAGCCGCGCTCTTCGGTGCGGCACCAGGACGCGTTCGCCGTCGGGCTGCGGAGCTTCATCAACGAGGCGCGGCTGCTCGCGCAGTTCGATCATCCGTCGCTCGTGCGCGTGCATCAATTCTGGGAGGACAAGGGCACCGGCTTCATCGTGATGCCGCTGTACGAGGGGCCGACGCTCAAGCAGTGGCTCGCCGCCAACCCGCCGCCCGACGAGGCGTGGCTGCGCGCTTTCCTCGACCGCATGCTCGACGCGCTCGCGCTGCTGCACGCGGCCGACTGCCTGCACCGCGACGTCGCACCCGACAACATCCTCGTGCTCAAGGACGGCGCGCCGCTGCTGCTCGACTTCGGCGCCGCGCGGCGCGTGCTCGACGAGCTGACGCAGTCGCTGACGGTGATCGTCAAACCCGGCTACGCGCCGATCGAGCAGTACGCCGACGTCGCGGGTCTGAAGCAGGGGCCGTGGACCGACCTCTACGCGCTGTGCGCCACCGCGCACGCGATCATCCAGCGGCAGCCCCCGCCGCCCGCGGTCGCGCGCACCGTGCACGACGAGATGACGCCGCTGTCGGAAGCCGCGTTCGGCCGCTATTCGCACGCGCTGCTCGCGGCGCTCGACGCGGGGCTCGCGGTGCGGCCCGAGCACCGCCCGCCTTCGGTCGAAGTGCTGCGCGCGCTGATCGCTGCCGGCGATCAGGACGACGCGGAGCGCACCGTGCTGCTGACGCCGGCCACTTCGACAACGACGCCGGACGCCGCGACGGACGCGGCGAGCACGAACCCCCCGCCGGTCGAGCCGAGCACCGTCGCTGCGGTCGCGAGCAGTCAGGTCGAACCGAACCCCGCCCCGCCAATGCGGCCCGCCGGCGCGCCGGCGCAGACGCCGGCCCCCTCGTTGCCCGCTGCGTTCAAGCGGCGCAGCCGCGTCTTCGAGCTGCTATTCGAGCGGCCCCTCAGTGCGCGCGAAGCGATGTTCGCGATCGCGGCCGCGTTGATCGGCGTCGGCGCGATCGCACTGCGCGCGCTCGACGTACCCGCACCGCCGGCTGAGCCAAACATCGCGATCGAAACGCAGATCAAGCCGATCGTGCTCGCGCCGATCGTCGAGCCGCCATCCGCGCCGGCGCCCGAACCGACCGCCGCGTCGCCCGCGCAGACCACGCCTTCGGACGCCACATCGCTCGCAGACGCCGATCCACCGCCGCTTGTGAGCGCGACGGAGCCGCCTGCGCCGCGCGTCGTCCCCATGCGCGCGTCGGCGGCCAAATCCGCGGCAGCCGCGCCTGCCGCCGCATCCAAGCGTCCGCGCACGAGCGTGCCCTCCGCGCCCGCGCGCGAACCCGGCGGCGCGCCACACGATGTTCCGACCGCCGCGCGCGCCGATGCGCCTGCGCCCGCTTCGTCGCGCGCACCGACGCCGGCAGCGGAACCGCCTGCGCTCGATCGCAGTGTCGCGACGGTCGAAGTCCCTGCGGCGCCGCCGCCCGCGCCGAGCGCTGAACCGCCGCCGCGCGCCGCGCTCGTGCCGATCGCGCAGCCGCGTCCGAACTTCGCAGCCCAAGCCGCGCGCGAAGGTATCACCGAAGGCCGCGTGCTCGCGCGGCTGGCGATCGGCGCCGACGGCCGCGTCACCGGCGTGCGCATCCTCGAATCCGCGCCGCGCCGCGTCTTCGACCGCGACGTGCGCCACGCCGCGCTGCGCTGGCGCTACCAGCCGCCCGGCGAGCCGCGCGAAGTCGACGTCGAGTTCGTGTTCCGCGCGGAAGGGTGAGCCCGCGCGGATCGCCTCGTCACGGCTTCAGGCCGGCGAAGTAGTGCGCGAGGTCGGCAAGCACCGCGTCGGTCAGCCCGTACAGCGCCGCCGCCATGATCGTGTCCCGGCCCGGGCCGGGTGCGTCGCGCAACTGCTTCATCGCCTGCAGCAAGTACCCCTCGTCCTGTCCGGCGAGCCGCGGCACCTGCTTCTGCCCCGTGTAATCGGGTAGATGGCAGGTACCGCACAGCATGCGGTGCGCGGTCGCCTCGCCGCGGCGCGCCTTGTCGGTGTCGGTCTGCACCGGCTTCGGCGCCGGCGGCTGCGCGGCGAAGTGCGTGGCCAGCGCGACGATCGTCTCGTCGGTCACACCGGACATCGACTCGCGCATCGCCGCGACTTCGCGCAGCCCTTCGCGGATCAGCACGAGCTGATTCTCGATGAACAGTTTCGGCTGCCCCGCGAGCGACGGCACGCTCGCGGTCTGCGAGTTGCCGCCGGGCCCGTGGCAGGCCGTGCAGGCCGCGACCAACTCGGACCGCGGCTGCGCGGCGGCGTGGCTGGCCGCTACCAGCCACGCCGTCGCGAGCGCGACAGCGCCCGCGACGCGCTCAGCGCGCATACGTGATGCGATAGATCGCGCCGAGCTGCTCGTCGGACACGAGCAGCGAGCCGTCGGGCAACTGCAGGAAGTACGTCGGCCGGCCGCTGAAGGTGTCGCTCGCCGGATCGAGGAACCCCGTCATGAACGGTTCGATCTTCGCGTTCTTGCCGTCGGCATCCATGCGCACCGTCACCACGTCGAAGCCGAATTTCTTCGTGCGGTTCCACGAGCCCTTGCGCGCGACGAACATCACGTTGCGGTACTCGGCCGGGAACATGTTGCCCGTGTAGAAGTGCACGCCCATCGCGGCGGCGTGCGGACCCATCGTCGCGACCGGCAGCGTCACGCCGTCGCACGGATTGGGTTTCTTGATGTCCTTGTCGGGCACACCATTCGCATGGCAGTACGGGAAGCCGTAGAAGTCGCCGTGCTTGGTCAGGCGATTCAGTTCGTCTTCAGGCGTGTCGTCGCCCATCCAGTCGCGGCCGTGGTCGGTGAACCACATCTCCTTCGTCGCCGGGTGCCACGCGAAGCCCTGCGTGTTGCGCACGCCGCGGGCGATCACTTCCATGCCCGAGCCGTCGGCGTTGTAGCGGCGGATCTGCGCGTACTCGGCAGGCGGCTCGCAGATGTTGCACGGCGCGCCGAACGGCACGTACAGCTTGCCGTCGGGGCCGAACGCGATGTACTTCCAGTTGTGATGTTGCTCTTTCGGCAGCTTGAACGCGGCGGTCATATCGACGGGCGCCACGTTCGGGTTCTTTTCGATGCCGTCGAACCGCAGCGCCTTGTCGATCGCGATCACGTACAGCGCGCCGTCCTTCATCGCGACGCCGGCCGGCTGGTTCAGCTTGTCGACGACCACGCGGCTCGTGCGTTGCGCTCCCGTATCGGTGACTTCGTACACGCGGCCGATCGCGCGCGTGCCGATGTAGATCTTGCCGCTGTCACCGCGCACCATCGCGCGCGCGCCCGGAATGCCCGTGGCCCAGACCTCCGCCTTGAAACCCGGCGGCAGCTTGTAGTTGGCAATCGGAATCTCGCTCGCCGGCGTCGCGGTCATGCGGCCCGCGTGCGGCGCGAGTTTGGAATTCGCCTGGTCGGGGCTGCGCCCCTGTTGCCATGCAGGCGGCGGCGCGGCGGCGGGCGCGGCCGCCGGGGCGGCGGGCGCCGCGGTCTGCGGCCCGGTCGATTGACATGCGGCCAGCGAAAGCAAAGAAACCGCGAGCGCGGTTCGTGCAAGCATCATCGTCTCCCTTGGTTATCGGTGTGTGCGCAGCGAGCGCGGCGCGCCGCGGATTATGCACACGGCGATGGCGATGTCGTCAGGCGCGCGGCGTAGCGCGCGCGGCGGACGAGCACGGGCGTTCGCGCAGACGCCTTGCGCAAGCAACTCGCGCGCTGGCAGCATACGGATCGCCGAGCCCGAAGCATGGTCGCCGTCATCGAGCAGCATCTCCGGCAAGTTCAAGCGCTCCGCCGGCGCAACGGCGCGCGTTCGCTCGGCGCAATTGGCCGCATGCGCCACGCCACCATCGGCGCAAGCGGCTAGCTGCGCGGCGAGACGAACATGCCGACGGCAGAACAGCGTGCGCGCCAGACGATAGACGCCCTGCTCGCCGCCGCCGGCTGGGCGGTGCAGGATTTCAAGGCGGCCGATCTCGCCGCCGCGCGCGGCGTGGCGCTGCGCGAGTTCGAGCTGAACCCAGGCCACGGCACGGCCGACTACCTGCTTTACGTCGACGGCAAAGCCGCCGGCGTGATCGAGGCGAAGAAGCAAGGCGCCACGCTCACCGGCGTCGAGATCCAGTCCGCCAAGTACGCCCAGGGCTTGCCCGCCAGCCTGCCCGCTTGGCGCCGGCCGCTGCCCTTCGTGTACGAAAGCACCGGCCTCGAAACCCACTTCACGAATGGCCTCGATCCCGAGCCGCGCGCCCGCAACGTCTTCGCTTTCCACAGACCGGAAACGCTCGCCGAGTGGCTCTCCGTTACCCCGGCGCAGGCCGGGGCCCAATTGCAAGCGCAAGAAGCGCCACCGCGATACGACCTTGGCACCTTCTTGCACCGCGTGCAGCACATGCCCCCGCTCGTCACCGCGTGGGCCGACGTCAAGCTCTGGCCCGCCCAGATCACCGCCATCCGCAACCTGGAAGCCAGCCTCGCGCAGAACAAGCCGCGCGCGCTGATCCAGATGGCCACGGGTTCCGGCAAGACCTTCACCGCCATCAGCTTCATCTACCGGCTGATCAAGTTCGCCGGCGCGCGGCGCGTGCTGTTCCTGGTGGACCGGGGCAACCTGGGCCGGCAGACCAAGAAAGAGTTCGACCAGTACGTCTCGCCCGTCAACAACTACAAGTTCGGCGAGGAGTACATCGTCCAGCACCTCACCAGCAACCAGCTCGACAAGACCGCCCGCGTGGTCATCAGCACCATCCAGCGCATGTACTCGATGCTCAAGGGTCGCGAGCTGCCGGAAGAAGCCGACGAAGAATCGACCGAGGGCGCCGAAGCCCTGTTCAAGGAACCGGAGCCCATCGACTACAACCCCGCGTTCCCGATCGAGACCTTCGACATCATCGTCACCGACGAGGCGCACCGCTCCATCTACAACCTGTGGCGCCAGGTGCTCGAGTACTTCGACGCCTACCTGATTGGGCTGACCGCCACGCCCAACAAGCAGACCTTCGGCTTCTTCAACCAAAATCTGGTGATGGAGTACGGCCACCCGCAGGCGGTGGCCGACGGCGTGAACGTCAACTACGACGTCTACCGCATCAAGACCGAGGTCACCGAGGCCGGCAGCCGGGTGGAAGCCGGCTACTGGCTGCAGGTGCTGGACAAGCCCACCCGCGCCCGGCGCGACTGGCAGTTGGACGACGACTTCGAATACGCGCCCGAAGAGCTCGACCGCAGCGTGCAGACGCCGGACCAGATCCGCACCGTCGTGCGCACGTTGCGCGACCGCTGGCAGACCGACCTCTTTCCCCAGCGGCAGGAGCTGCCCAAGACGCTCATCTTCGCCAAGGACGACAACCACGCCGAGGCCATCGTCACCATCCTGCGCGAGGAATGGGGCCGCGGCAACGAGTTCGCGCAGAAGATCACCTACCGCACCACAGGCGCGAAGCCCGAGGAGTTGATCAAGGCCTTCCGCACCAGCTACTACCCGCGTGTTGCCGTCACGGTGGACATGATCGCCACCGGCACCGACATCAAGCCGGTGGAGATCGTCGTCTTCATGCGCAGCGTCAAGAGCCGCAGTTTTTTCGAGCAGATGAAAGGCCGCGGCGTGCGCGTGATCAAGGACGACGACCTGCGCGGCGTGAACCCCGGCGAGCACGTGCACAAGGACCGCTTCGTCATCGTCGACTGCGTGGGCGTGTGCGAGCGCGACAAGACCGACAGCCGGCCGATGGACCAGAAGAAGAGCGTGCCGCTGGACGCGCTGCTGCAGGCCGTGAGCCTGGGCAACGTGGAGCCCGAGGTGCTCTCCAGCGTGGCCGTGCGCCTGGCGCGGCTGGACGCGCAGCTCACCGATGCCGAGCGCGCCAAGGTGGCGGCGCAAGCCGGCGGCCTGGGCCTGAAGGACCTCTCGCGCGGCATCGTGCAGGCGCTGGACCCGCGCGAGGACCGCAGCCCTCAGGAAGCCGAGGCCGCGCTGCGCGACGCGGTGAAGCCGCTGTCCAGCCCCGCGCTGCGCACGTTGATCCTGACGCTGAAAGCCAGCAAGGAACTGGTGATCGACACCGTCACGCAGGACCGCGTGTTCGAGGCCGGCTTCTCCGAGGCCGCGCGCGAGCGCGCGCAGGGCATCGTGCAGAGCTTCGAGGCCTTCATCGCCCAGCACCGCGACGAGATCACCGCGCTGCAGATCCTTTACAACCGCCCGACCAAGGCGCCGCTGAAGTTCGAGGACCTGAAGGCCCTGGCCGACCGGCTGCAGGCCCCGCCGCATCTGTGGACCGAAAGCCAGCTCTGGCAGGCCTACGCCGCGCTGGACGCCAGCAAGGTCAAGGGCGCGAGCCGTCGCCGCATTCTGACCGACCTGGTCTCACTGGTGCGCTACGCGATGCACCAGGAGAACGAGCTGGTGCCTTACCCCGAGCGCGTCATGACCAACTTCCGCGCCTGGATGGCGCAGCAGGACCAGCTTCGTCGCCCCGGCGAAGGCCGGGGCCCAAGTTCGCAGCCCTTCACCGACGAGCAGCGCTGGTGGCTGGAGAAGATGGCCGAGCACATCGCCAGCAACCTCGGCATCGAGGCCGAGGACTTCGGCTATGCGCCGTTTGACCAGCGAGGCGGGCTGGGGCGGGTGCATCAGCTCTTCGGGGCGGAGCTGCCGAAGGTGATCGATGAGTTGAATCGGGAGTTGGTGGCGTGAGCCGAGTTGAGGTCGTGCCGCTCGGGGAGGTCGTCAAGCCCTCGCGCCCCCGAGTCAAGCCCTCCGACCACCCCAACCTGCCGTTCATTGGCATGGAGCATGTCGAGGCTCACTCAATGAAGCTGTTGGGAACCGTCCCGGCGGCCACGATGAAGAGCGCCGCCGTGCACTTCAAGCCGGGCGACGTTCTCTACGGCCGCTTACGTCCGTATCTCAACAAGGTCTACCGGCCGACGTTCGAGGGGCTGTGCTCGGCTGAGTTCATCGTCTTCCCGGAGAACGAGCGAGTCGACGGCGGTTACCTTCAGTACTTCCTCAACTCCTCGGCGTTCGTTCGCTTTGCATCGCACCTAAACACTGGTGATCGTCCGCGGGTCGACTTCGATCAACTGGCGCCTTACGAGATTCCGCTTCCCGAGATAGACGAGCAGCGCCGCATCGTCGCCGAAATCGAAAAACAGTTCTCCCGCCTCGACGAGGCCGTCGCCAACCTCAAGCGCGTCAAGGCTTCGATCTTGCGGTATCAGGCGGCAGTGCTCTCCGAGGCAGCGGTTCAGAAGGGCAGATGGACCACTTGCACGATTGCCGACCTTCTTCGCGAGCGAATCGTCAACGGGTTATCTGTAAAGGAGAGCACGACACCGACATCCGTTCGCGCCCTCCGCCTTAGCGCTATCACCGAGTCAGGGCTGAACTACGCAGACCACCGTTTTTTGCCGGTCGATCCTGCCTCGGTCGGGGACATCCTCGTCGAGGAGGGTGACTTCTTCGTGTCCCGAGGGAATGGCAGCCTCGCACTAGTTGGGCGCGGGGCGATAGCTCAGACGCCACCGTTTCCCGTCATCTTTCCTGACACGATGATGCGCCTGCGCTTCGCCGCCGCTGACATCAGGCGCTGGGTCGCCATGCTCTGGCACAGCCGGCTTGTTCGTCGCCAGATCGAACAGCGAGTGAAAACGACAGCGGGCATCTACAAGATCGCCCAGCCCCAGGTGGCATCGATCAGAATTCCACTTCCGCCTGCCCCGGAGCGTGAACGCATCGTCGCCGAAGTCGACCGCCGCCTGTCCATCGTCCGCGAGGTTGAGGCCGAGATCGACGCGAACCTGAAGCGCGCGCAGGCGCTGCGGCAGGCGGTGCTGGCGCGCGCGTTCGCCGGCGCGAACGAGGCCGTACCATCCGCGGCCTGACCGCTGCCTGCCATGCCTGCGACCGAATTCGCTCCCGTCAATCCGAAGGTGCTCGTCTGGGCGCGCACCGAGGGCGGCTGGAGCGCGGAGCAAGTCGCGAAGACGCTGCACGTCAAACCGGAGCGCGTGGTCGCCTGGGAGCAGGGCGCACGCAAGCCGACGTTTCGTCAGATCGAGAACCTGGCCCGCTTCTTCCATCGACCGCTGAGCGTCTTTTTCCAGCCGGCTCCGCCCGAGTTGCCACCGCTGGCCGCCGAGTATCGGCGCCTGCCCGGAGTGGAGGTCGGTGCGGAGTCACCGGCGCTGCGCCTTGCGATTCGGCAGATGCTAAACCGCCGCGCGCTCGCGCTCGATTTGCTGGAAGAGTTGGGCGAAGCCGTACGGCTGTTCGATCCCGTTGCGCATCTCGACGAGGGTCCGGCGGCGGTCGGGGCGCGGTTGCGTGCAGCGCTCGGCGTTCCCATCGAATCGCAATTGGGCTGGAGCAACGAGTGGCAGGCGTGGCGCGCATGGCGTGACGCGGCCGAGTCCGCCGGCGTGCTGGTGTTTCAGTTTGCGAAGGTGACGCTGGAAGAGGCGCGCGGGCTGTCGCTGCTGGACTGGCCGCTGCCGGTGGTAGGCATCAACGCCAAGGAACGCGTGCCCGAGGCCAAAGCGTTCACGTTGATGCACGAGCTCGTGCATCTGATGCTTGTGCGCGGCCACGAGGAACAACCGGCCTTGACCGAAAAGCGAAGCGCAGCCGAGTGGTCGGCTGTCGAGCGCTTTGCCGAGGCCGCAGCGAGCCATGCGCTGGTGCCCGAGGAGGCTTTGCAGCAGGCGGTGGCCCCAGCGCGCGCGACGGACCAGGCGTGGGGCATCGCCGAGGTGCAGCGTCTGGCAAGGCGCTTCCGGATCACACCCCTGGCGCTGGCCACGCGGCTGCGCGAGTCGGGTTTCATGTCATGGCAGCGTTATCACGAGTGGCGTGCCGAATGGGCCGAGTTCGTCGCATCGCTACCCAAACGCGGCGGTGGATTCGCCACGCCCGCCGAGAAGGCCATGGGACGTGCCGGGCGGCCCTTCGTGAGGTTGGTGCTGGAGGCCCTGGATGCCAACCGCATCACCTCGGTGGATGCGGCGCGCTACCTCGATCTGAAGTTCCAGCACTTCGACCAGCTGCGCGCGCTGTTGCGCGGCCCGGGTGAAGGGAAGACCAGCGATGCCTGACGGCGCGGCAGCAGTCGTGTACTCGGTCGACACGAACGCCTTCATGGACTGGCAGGCGCGGTATTACCCAACGGATGTCTTCAAGAGCCTCGTCGTGCACATGACCGGTCTGATGCAGGCAGGTCGCCTTCAGGCCGCTGCCCTGGTGCGCGAGGAGATCGATGCCGTCGGCACGCCGGAACTCATCGGCTGGGCCAAAGCCAACCGCGGCATCTTCGTGCCCACGAAGGACCTGCTGGCCGATGCGCTGACCATCCAGGATCAGTTTCCGGGCCTGCGCGATCCAAAGGCGGAGTACGAGGAAGCCGATGCCTATGTCATCGCGCTGGCCCGGTTGCGCGACGGCATCGTCGTCACCCAGGAGACGCCCGCAGCCGAGAAGAACCGGCCGCGTCGCACGCACTTCATCCCCGATGTCTGCCGCGAGCTGGGGGTGCCGTGCATCAGCCTGCTCGGGCTGATGCGGCGCGAGAAGTGGGCGTTATGAACGAGGGCGCCGGGCGGATGGGCAGCGCTGAAGCGCGCACAAGCGCTGCGCCAGGCGGTGCTGGCACGGGCTTTCGCCCCGCCTGGCGAACGCTGACAATAGCGCCCAAGGAGGCAACGCATGGTCAATGAAGCCACGATTGAATTTGCCTCACTGCGGTTCGACGGCAAGCGTTTCGAGGGACACGCTCTCGACGTGGAATGCACGCAGGAGCTGATCGCCTATCGCAGGCTGATTCTCGAGTGCGCGAAAGAGCTTTGGCGGCGCAAGAACCCGGGGCGCGTGCAACTGCCCAGGGGGTTCGAGGATGGCTTCCGGGTTCAGTTCGACCGCATCGAGGAAGGCTCGGCCGTCGTGCCCTTGCGGCGCGTGCGCGAAGCGGCACAGGCCGAGCTCGACCTCGGCGATGAGTTCGACGAGGCGGCCGCACTGGTCGACGCGGCGATTGCGGCTGCCGATCGGGATGATCTGCTTCCCGAGCAGCTGCCCGCGAACGTGGTCCCGCTGTTCGCCGGCTTCGGCCGGACTTTGCGAGACGACGAAGTCTTGTTCACGCGCGCGCGCGGCGCCACCGGCGAGGCGGCCTACACGCCGAAGGCACGCGCGCGCCTGGCCGAGTGGGTAGGCCCCACGTACGAGGACAAAGTCGACCTCGTCGGCGAGGTGCGCATGGCGAACGTCGGCCCCGGCACGTTTCGCCTTCAAATCGCCGAAACGGGTGCGCAGGTCGAGGGTCGGTTCGATCCGACGCAAGAGGCGCTCGTGCTCGACGCGCTGAAAAACCATCGCAGCGTGCGCCTGCGCGTCATCGGAGTCGCGGAGTTTTCAACCCGCGATCGCCAGATCAAGCGGCTGGTTCGGATCGACGATGTGGGATTGGCTTCGTTCGAAGCGCGCCCGTTCGACGAGTCGGCGCCGCCCATCTGGGAGCAACTGGCGAAGATCGGTCGGGAAGCGCCGGCGGGAACCTGGGACGCCGTACCGGACGACCTGTCGATGCGAATCGACGAGATCGTTTACGGACACGGGGACAACGGGCGGTGAAAACCGTTTTCGCCGATACCGGCTATTGGGTCGCTATTCTGAATCCGCAGGACCGGCTGCACGCGAAGGCCGGCGAGGTGTCGAAAACGCTCGGCAAGTTCCGCATCCTGACGACCGAGATGGTGCTGGACGAGTTGCTCGGCGCGCTGTCAAAGGTTCCGCTGCGGTCTTTTGCCATCCGAGGCGTCGAGGCGATACGGTCGAATCCGAACGTGGAGATCGTTCCGCAGACGTCGCTGCAGTTCCTGTCGGCCTTCGACCACTACCGCAGTGCGGTCGACAAAGAGTGGAGCCTCACCGATTGTGCTTCTTTCGTCCTGATGCGTGAGCGCGGCATCACCGAGGCGCTGGCCCACGACCATCACTTCGTGCAAGCCGGATTTGTCGCGCTGCTGCGATAGTGAGTCGACGGTGCTTGAGCCGCCCTGGCAAAGTTGGACGCGGGGCGCTATCCCGAAAGACCGCGGCCACGTGAGGGCACCCGCGGACTGCAGGCCCCTTCACTGCTGAGCATCCGTAATCGACCATGAACTCGACGACCCTCGTCCAGAAGCTCTGGAACTACTGCAACGTGCTGCGCGACGACGGCATGAGCTATGGCGACTACGTCGAGCAGCTCACCTACCTGCTGTTCCTCAAGATGGCGGACGAGCGCAGCCGCCCGCCGTATAACCAGCCCAGCCCCATCCCGGCCGCCTACGCCTGGCCTGCGCTGCTGGCGAAGGACGGCGATGCGCTGTTCGACCACTACCGCCACACGCTGGAGGAGCTGGGCAAGCAGCCGGGCACGCTGGCGCTGATCTTCGGCAAGGCGCAGAACAAGTTCCAGGACCCGGCCAAGCTGCGGCGCGTGATCGTCGATTTGATCGACGCCGAGAACTGGTCGGCGATGGGCGCCGACGTGAAGGGCGACGCCTACGAGGGCCTGCTGGAGCGCAACGCGCAGGACATCAAGTCCGGCGCCGGCCAGTACTTCACGCCGCGCGCGCTGATCCAGGCGATGGTGGATTGCATCGCCCCGCGCCCCGGCGAGACGATCTGCGACCCGGCCTGCGGCACCGGCGGGTTTCTCTTCACCGCACACCAGTACATCACGCAGCACTACCCCAACCTCACCCGCGACGAGAAGCGCCAT